>Ga0326728_10015494_pt1 | contig 15835 bp, 17 predicted proteins | sample MB3enrmetagenome_FD_207602 | JGI IMG/M metagenome (GOLD analysis project Ga0326728, IMG submission 207602) | Lab enriched peat soil microbial communities from McLean, Ithaca, NY, United States - MB31MN | ecosystem: Environmental > Terrestrial > Soil > Wetlands > Peat | place: USA: New York...
CAAATTCTGAAGGAATATGCCAGCGAAGTTCCTGTGCGCAGGCTTGGAACGCCGGAAGAAGTGGGACAGCTTGTCGCGTTCTTAGCGAGCGATGACGCGGCCTACATTAACGGGTCAATGATCACAATTGACGGCGGACTTCTCAGGAGCATACTGTAGAGAATTGAACCTAACAACCGATATATTACAAAGCGTTTAGCATCCTACTAGCTGAAATTACATGTCGAAACCCGAAGACTTGGGGTTTAACCCCCTCGAGGAACTTGATCGTAGTGAAGCACGTATCGTCGTTAGAATGGAATTCCGACGATTTCGAAAACCAGTAACAATCATCCAGGGAATACCCACTGGACGAATAGCCGAGATTGCTCGTGAGTTGAAGCGACGGTTCGGAGCGGGAGGAACAACCAAGGGTGGCGAACTTCTACTCCAAGGCGATCATCGCTCCCACATTAAGGATGAACTTGTCAAGCTTGGTTTTCCGCCGGACCACATCGATATGATGTAGTCTTTACAAAAAATTCCCAGATGACGACTGCAAGTCATCCGATGATCATGTTATGGTGAGGGATGACGAGAACTGCGTCACGAAAAGAGCTTGCAATCTACTTTCTTAAACTTGGCCTCGTAGCCTTCGGCGGTCCTGCGGCCCACATCGCCATGATGGAAGAGGAAGCGGTTCGTCGGAAGCACTGGCTTTCAAAAGAAAAATTCCTGGACCTGCTAGGTGCGGCGAATCTGATTCCCGGCCCCACGTCAACCGAGACCGCGATCTACATAGGATACCAACAGGCAGGATGGGTTGGGCTTTTCATCGCTGGTGTCTGCTTCATTCTTCCTGCGGCAGTCATCGTTTCCGCACTAGCTTGGGTTTACGTCAAATACGGATCATTGCCGCAAGTTGTCGGTCTACTGTATGGAATCAAACCGATTATTATCGCAGTGATTTTGCAGGCGCTGTGGAGCCTCGGACGTTCAGCGGTGAAGACAAAGTTTCTGGCGGTAATCGGTTTCGTAGCCCTCGCCTTAAGTCTGTTCGGAATGAACCCGTTAGTTGTCATCTTTGGGGTAGGCAGCCTCGTCGGGCTAAGACGCTGGATAGCTGATAGAACTGAAGGAAAGAACCCGCGCCTAGGGTCAGCGGTCCTCTTGTTGCTTATCCCATTTCTCGCGTATGCAGCACAAGTCGGTGCAGGGTACGTGGAACCTTCTTCGACATTTGGTTTGTGGCCATTATTTCTGGTATTCTTGAAAATTGGGTCAATCATATTCGGTAGCGGCTATGTACTACTTGCGTTTCTTCAGATTGATTTAGTGGCACGTCTGCATTGGATTACGAATACACAGCTGCTCGACGCAATTGTTATTGGTCAAGTAACTCCGGGTCCTGTGTTTACTACTGCAACGTTCATCGGTTTTCTGCTGGGAGGCCCAGCGGGAGCAGTAGTTGCGACGATCGGCATTTTTGCGCCAGCATTCTTCTTTGTGGCAGTCAGCGGCCCAATTATTCCACGTATACGAAAATCACCCTCTTCCTCAGCCTTCCTAGATGGCGTAATCGTTGCATCACTGGCTTTGATGGCTTCCGTAACCTACACGCTAGGCAGAGCAGCCATAATCGATTTCATCACAGCCATTCTGACCGTTGTTAGCTTGATTTTGCTGATTAAGTTCCGAGTGAACTCTGCTTGGCTCGTGCTTCTAGGGGCAACGATCGGAATTCTCAGAGTTATCATTTGAAACCCTGGTGCAAAATGAGGATGTGTCGGATTCGCAACTTCTAAATTCCATTGCAGATAGAGTATAACATGAGGTCCGTTAGATGAGCTTCCGAACGTTGGGAAAACTGATGATCTTAACGAACTCAGCTTTCCTGATTTTCTTAGCATTAGCCTCGAATGCTCAAGCTCAGGTCGCTCCAGGAACCGCGAGCATCAGCACCATTCAATATCCTACACAAGTATCCTTCCAAAACGGCGAGTCGAATCAGGCCACTCTGTCATTCTCCGTTAACTACACTTACCTGACAGGCAAATTAGATTACGTAGTAGCTTGGATCACGGATACGGGAACACCGTACGTTGATGGAACAGGTACATCTTCCCCCCAGCCCTGTATGCTAAACAGGGATACGAGCGTTTTCTTGATGTTCGCTAAGACATACCCGAACGCATTTTGCATCATCGTACCAAATTCAGGAGCCGGAACACAATCCTTCTCATTCAATCTGTTGTTCAGTTCGACGGGACAGCATAGCCTTCAAGCGAACGTTGTTCTACTCGAAACATACATCCCTCTGGCCACCGACCCTGTGGGTGACGTATGGCAAGTGGGTGGGCTCCAGCTGTTCCCCGTTGGCCAAGCACAGTCGACTCCTTTCACGATCTCTGTGGGCTAGAGTCAATCATCGATTATACAGATACACACGTCGCTCAAACGAATAGTAGCATCAAGAAATAATGTGATTCAATTGAAAGCGAACTAATGACGGGCCGTAACTCGCCTCGGCTTTTCTTTCAAAGTCATGTCAGCGTCGTCGGCGCCAAGTGGCCTAATCTTCCCATTCGATGAAACGCAAGCCTTCACTTGCACCCAGCCACTTTTCGAATCCAAGTCAGTGATAAGTCGAAAACCACATTTGCACTGCCAATTGTCGTCGTACTCGTGCATGTGTGGTTCCCGTTCTCGGCGAGGCATCGAAACTCAAGAGAAAAATGCGGAAGAAGTGTCGTTTAAGCTCACAGAAGCTCATTATAACAATCTTGTCTAGTCTAACACCTCTTGGGATGCCCTTAGTACAATCCCAAGTCTACTTCCGCGTTTGTGTACCACACTTCGAGCAGAAAGTATCGCCGGCGCTTAGTTCGGCGCCACACTTTTCGCACATGAGTTTGGTTTGGGTCTGCTGACTTTGAGGCGATTTCGTTAAACGTTTCATAACTACGAATATTGCCGCGGCGGCGAGAATGACCAGTGCGATGGATAGGAGGAGGAATTGTGAATCGCCTAGTCCCATCGAAGCATACATTGGGATACTCTGGTAGTTTGTCTGCGTAGATTCGGTCGTACCGATTGATTGCATTGTTGCCGTGATTTGGTAGAATGAGGTTTGCAACTGTGAAAATGTTTGTGTGTAGTACGAGTAATATGGAGTTACGAATCCGTAGTTGCACGCCATTGAGGCAGGGTCGCATCCGGGGAAGTTGCCATTTTGGTTTGGATAGGTTGCCGAGGTTACGGTTGAGGTTGCATACGGTGCTACAACTAAAGTTGAGGATGCGAAGGAAATGATGTTAGTAGTTGTGTTGGATAATGTAGCAGTGCTGTACAAGGGCACTTGGACCGATGGGTAAGCGAGAGAGCCTAGGACCGCTATCGTTACGATTATAATTAGACCTGTAATAATTGGTCGCGCTGCTACCAAACGATCCGCGCTCCAGTCATAGGTTTAGTAGAGTGACAATTTCGGCGGTTATTCTTGCAAGTTCGATTTCGAGATTGCGAAGATCGGGGCGTGACAATCTTGAATGTGCTTCATCTCGGAATTGTTTCGCGTCTTTTTCATATTGTGCCACTGCAGGTTTGAGGATGTCATGATGACGTTTCGCCCAACTCTTAATTTCTGTTTCATTCTTCAATGAGCCTAACTCGTGAAGCGCATCGTCAACTCTCTGTTTCAGTTCGGTGATGTGCTTTGTGAAGTGAACGCTCGCAACTGGTTTTATGTTCTCATCCTGGAGGAATCCGTCCAGTCTATGCTTGTAATGCTCCAAGATACGCTTCAGCAGTTCCGCATCAATCGCCATAATTGCATTACGTTAGGTCAACGCATAAAAACTATCCACAATGCACTGATGACTTGACCAATGAATATCACTCTGAATTGAACAAAACCCTCACGGACGCCTTTGTCACCGGATCGAACAGTGGCGCCATTCAGGTACATGATTCGTATGAGTTCCATTGAAGGACGCGGCGTGTAAGGGGCTATTTACGCTTAGCTTTCGAGTTCGAATTCAGGAAGCGGTCAGTAGCACGTTTAATTTCGATTCTAAGAGTTCAAGGTCTTGGTGTAGTAGTTGAACGAAAATGCAACATTGATTCAAATGTACAAGTGCCCGTCATGCAAACATGATTGCTACTACCTATGCGATTATTGTCGAAACTGTCCTAACTGCTGTGACTGCGGAGCAGATACAGACCCAGCGCTGACGCAGGGTGGAGACTGAACAATCGGATCAATTTATCAAACGTGAGGGAGGTGCAATGAGCGAATTAGAAGAGATTAAAGAAATGCTCAATCGGGTTGAGCAGAAGCTTGACATGATCATCATACGCCTGTTGCCGCATGAACCATTGATGGCAGAACCTAAGCGAGATAGACCAGAGATCGTAAGAGAATGGCTGAAGGATACGCCGCCAGAGACTACTTGGAAGAGAACCCATGCGTTATAGCCGTAAAAGTCCACCGTTTTCTTTAGAAACGGTTTTTGGTATGCGTTTGACCGGATCAGAGTGATTTCCGTTGTCAAGAATCACGCGTCACTATAATTAGCCTACATTGGCTGTCGTTGCTGTACGGGTGTAAAGTACAGTGTATGAGATTCGGTTCCATGGAAGGGCGGGTCAAGGAATTCTGACCGCCAGTCGACTTTTTGCTGAAGCCGCCGTTCTGAACGGGAAGTATGCCCAAGCATTTCCAGACTTCGGCCCAGAACGTCTCGGATCACCCGTCTCGGCCTTCGCAAGGGTTGATAATCAACCGATCGAGATCCATAGCCAAGTCTATACGCCGAACGCGGTTGTTGTATTTGAAAGGAACTTGCTGAGTAAAGTTCCCGTAACAATGGGACTACCGGCTACAGGGCAATTTGTTGTTAACGCTTCAGAACCAAGCCAACTAAATGGGGTGAAGGAAGCGAACGGAGCTTCATTCACTACGTTCCTAGTCGATGCTACGAAAATCGCTTCCGACCTTGGTTCAAAAGTGGTAAGCACAATCATGCTCGGAGCATTGGGACAGGTTTCGTCGGTTGTAGGTCGTGAGGCGCTGGAGTCTGCAGTTCGACGACGTTTCAAGGGCGCGGTCGCGGATCTAAATGCGAAAATGATTGAGGGCGGTTTCCGGGAGGTACACCAAATTTGACCCCCAGTCCTAAACCTGGATGGCGTGAGCTTACCCAAGCGGCAATGATAACCACGCCTGGATCAGCAAGAGACTTCATAACTGGGGATTGGCGCACAAGAAGGCCTATTGTCGAAGAATCAAAGTGCACTAAATGTCTCTTTTGTTGGCTCTGGTGCCCAGAGCCGGCAATCGTTCGCAATGATGATGGAAAGATTTCCATCGATTATAATTACTGCAAAGGATGCGGAATCTGCGCGACAGAATGCCCAACAAAAGCGATCAAGATGGTGGATGAAAAATGAAGTCAGTAACCCAGACATCTGAACTCGTTCCGATGACTGGCTCGGAAGCAGTCGCAAAAGCAGCTTTACAAGCACAGGTTAACTTCATCGCAGCCTACCCGATAACGCCACAGACAATAATTGTTGAAAGATTAAGCGATCTTGTAGCAGCAGGCGGTACCGGTGCAGTCTTCCTAAACGTTGAATCTGAACACTCGGCTATATCCGCGTGTGTCGGAGCAAGTCTAGCAGGCGCGAGAGCTTTCACAGCCTCATCCAGCCAGGGATTAGCGTTGATGCACGAAGTTCTGTACCTTACGTCAGGGCTACGTTGCCCGATCGTGATGGCAGTAGCCAACCGAGCGCTTTCAGCACCACTAAACATTCACGGCGATCACTCTGACATGATGGGCTCACGAGACGCTGGATGGATTCAGTACTATGTCGAAAGTGCTCAGGAAGCCTACGACTGGATCTTCCAAGCATACAAGATAGCTGAGGATGAACGCGTCGTCCTCCCATTTACTGTGAACATTGATGGTTACGTCATTACCCATTCAGTCGAATCCATGACGTTGACCAGTCAAGAACAGGTTAACACATTCCTGAGCCCACGCAAGGCACCATTCAGAATTCAACCCGCGAGCCCAATCACTTACGGACCGGTCGCATTACCTGACTACTATACAGAGTTCAAGAGACAACAGCACGAGGCCATGCTTCAGGTACCTCCGGTCTTTGAAGAAGTTACACGCCAGTACGGAGAATTGACCGGCCGACGGTATGCCAATCTGGTACCATATGCTCTCGAGGGAGCCAAGGTCATAATCGTATCACTGGGATCAGTTTCGGGAACCGTACGCTGGGTTACGAAGAATCTCAGAAAACAAAATCTACCAGTCGGCTGTCTGCGCATCGGCCTATTCCGACCGTTCCCATCAGAGCAAGTAGCTCAGCTAATCCAAGATGCTGATTTGATCGTTGTCCTGGAAAGAGCATTAAGCTTAGGATCAAAATGCGGACCTCTCGCAAGCGAAGTGGTATCTGCCCTGTACAATAATTCCAAACAACCGAAAATACTCGATCTAATCGGCGGATTAGGAGGACGCGACATCCCTCCCGAAAAGATCGAACAAATCTTTCGCTCCGGACTTGAAAAGCAAACCAGACCAAGTCTTGAGCTTGAATTCTTAGGAGTGCGAGAATAAAATGGTTACAATAAAGGAGTTACAGACTGAGGAGCTATTCGGTCCTGGGCAACGCACGTGCGCGGGTTGCGGTGCTTCAATCATTGCTAGAATCACACTAAAGTCGCTGAAACGGCCCGTGATCGTTATCAACTCTACCGGATGCTTGGAAGTAGCCACAACGATTTTCCCCAATACTGCATGGCATGTGCCATGGGTACATGGCCTGTTCGAAAACGCATCAGCCATTGCCAGCGGAATCGAAGCATACCTAAAGTCAGCGAATGGCGGCTTAGAATCGGACATAATCGTCTTCGGAGGCGATGGGGGTACGTTCGATATTGGCCTCCAAGCTCTTTCAGGCGCTCTTGAAAGAAAACACGACTTCGTGTACATTTGCTATGACAACGAAGCTTACATGAATACGGGAGTGCAGCGATCAAGCGCTACCCCTGAAGGGGCATGGACAACCACTACACCGGTCGGGAAAGATGCGGCCGGTAAAAGTGGCGAGAAGAAAGATCTCATAGCATTTGCTCTAGCACACCACGTGGACTACGTAGCCACAGCCTCCATCGCTTACTGGGGTGATTACATAACCAAAGTGCAGAAGGCGGCAGATGTTCGTGGCCCAAGCTTGCTACACGTAATATCTCCGTGTCCTCTTGGATGGCGTTTCAAGACTGAACAAACTATTCAGATGGCAAAATTAGCCGTTCAATCGCACTACTTTCCGCTATACGAAGTAGAAAAAGGACGATACAAATTGAACATGAATCCTCATCAGTATCCACTTGATGACTTCCTTAAAATGCAAGGACGATTCAGCCACCTGTTCCAACCAGAGAACGCGCAGGAACTCAAAACTCTGAAAGACCAGGTGGATCAGCACTGGTCGAGGATACAGGAACTTTGTCAGGGTAAACAGCCGGGATGGTAGCAGCCGCAAATCGGCTGACCGAGCAATTCAGACGACCTAGTCTACTTTAGGTTCAGGGCGTTAGCTACGGCAGTCTTCAAGTAGGCTTTCGAGTCTCTGCTGCTTTCATCTGACTACGAGCACTGAACATGTGGAGTGATTGACTAGTGCAGACGATACGCTCCCGATGGCTAATCTCTTGAAGGTTCCGAGTCCACGGGTTCCAACAACAATCAAGTCAACGTTCTTGCTGGCAGCGTAGTCAAGCAACGATTTGACCACAGAGACGGATAGAAGGATCTGCGTGGAGACCTTCACGTGTCCTGATCGTGCTAGGCTTAGAATCTGGTCAATCCATCTTTCCGTTTTTTTTCTCTCCGTAGCGAAGTAGTGCGATCCCGATATGGCGTAGGGAGGTGTGGCAATAACGCTCACGACGATCAGACGTGATCCTGTTTTCTTAGCAAGATTTACCGCTAGTTTTCCTGCGCGAAGTGAGTTCTTTGAGCCGTCAACTGCAACCATAACTTTCTTGAGTTGACCGGTCTTCATGCTTTTTCACGCGAATATTAGCGTCCAATCTCATTTTTTAGGTCGACGCCCGAGTATCAACACTAGGAAAAGGGGCACATTTATTTCCGGACAGGTGCAAAACCAGTTATCTGCCGGCTCGAATTCGGCAAATCGGCGAGAGTCTAGCGTTTAGCTGAAACGGGAGTCGACGACCTCCTTATCCATTTCCGGTAAGTAATACCATTGCATCTTTTCTCCAACCTTTGCCCTTGCCTTCCATCTTAATGATTTGTGGACATTCTCGAACCTGGCAACAAGGTCATCCAGCCGCTTTTGCACTATCTCGCGATAATCTGCTTCAAGCTGATACTCTGATAGGGACTTCCGAATTCGATCCAAGTTTAGTGTGAAAGTCTTGTACACTCCCCAGTCATCTGAACACAACTTCGCAAGATACTGTGCATTTATTATTTCATGACCATCCGAATCTCCCAATTCATGATCGTGAAGCAGTGCAATAATGTCTCGGTATTCACGTTCACTGATCTCATAAACCTGCAATTTTGTCGCAAGCAAATCTGCGAGAGGTATCGTCGGTTTGTCAAGTGTAAGCCGATTTCTGAAATCAAATTCATGGCACATTTGAAAGGTGTCCAAAAAAATGTCGACGCGTCTTCCCTGGGCTATGTCATTGAATATGAAGCGCTTGTTTTGGGACATGGCGTTAAAGATTTCGCGGGGAGTGTATCCAAGCTCTGGAAATAATTTTTTGATTTCTGCGGCTTGTTTCCGCAAACCCATGAAGTCTATGTCTGCGTACTTGCGTTGAAGTGAACGGTGAGTAGCGCTCTCGCAGTGAAAACGGATCGCCATACCGCCAAATAAACGCAATATGATGCCTTTCTGTTCGGCTACTTCCACAATGCGTTCCGTCTCCTTCATAATGTCGCTTAATGTTGAACTCACCGTGTCTCACCAAACCTTCCGTAATTCAGATTATGAACCGTGATGGGTTGCCGCTAGGGAGTTAAGCATAATTACTTATTCTCACTTTCGATTTTTGCTTATGGAAGGTTATCCGTTGGTTTAGCCTTCGATTGTACAAAACTGCAACGCGAGAACATTCAATTATGTGACATCAGCTGAACCAGATCCACAAGCCGGTTTGAGTATCCCCACTCATTGTCATACCAAGCGAAGACTTTCACAAGCTTCCGATCCAATACCATTGTTAATTTCGAATCGAAAACAGCGGAATGGGTATTACGGATTACGTCCGAGGAGACTATTGGATCTTCGCAGAATTCAACTATTCTACTCATCGGTCCCTGAGCCGTCTTTCTGAATGCATCGTTAATTGAGTCTACAGTAGTCTCGGTTTCCACGCTGGCAACCAAGTCGGCTATTGACGCATCTGGAACCGGAACGCGCAAAGCGACACCATCCAATTTACCTTTCAGTTCGGGCAGTACATCGGCAACAGATCTTGCCGCCCCTGTCGTTGTTGGGATGATTGAGAGAGCTGCTGCTCTAGCCCGTCTGAGATCGCGGTGTGGAGAATCCTGGAGTCGCTGTTCGCCGGTGTATGCGTGAACAGTAGTCATGAATCCGTGCTTGATGGAACACAATTCGTGGATCACTTTTGCAACCGGTGCGACGCAGTTTGTTGTACACGACGCCATGGAGACAATCTTATGCTTAGTAGGATCGTATGCATCAGAGTTTACGCCAGGCACAATCGTTACGTCGGGTCCGTCCGCTGGTGCAGAAATGATGACCTTGTCGGCGCCAGCGGTGAGATGCTTCGCAGCTAATTCTCGTTTCGTAAACAATCCTGTTGATTCAACGACTATGTCCACGTCCATTTGACGCCAGGGGATCTCAGAAGGGTCTTTAGCGGTGAATACACGTACGGGCTTCCCGCCTACGGAAAAACCGTCCTGGCTAGTTTTCACCTCTGCTGGAAACCTTCCGAAAACGGAATCGTACTTCAGCAAATGAACTATCGTCGACGCGTTGACAACATCATTGACTGCAACCACATCCAGGCCGGCTTCAAACGCAGCTCTGAAAAAGCATCGTCCAATTCTACCGACCCCGTTAACTCCAACTCTCGTCATGATCGTTCCTCATTTTCGCCTGCCGCATCGTTAATCGCCAAATATACCGTCAGTAGCGTTATCATCTCTGCCAACCAATGGGAAGCTAAATATTTCATGAATGAAATTAGAGTCTCACTAATGAATCTGGCTTATTTGCGCGCTATTCTCCAGCAACTGCCAGCCTAACTTCTGGGTCAGGATTTCGAATAAGTCCTGCCAAAGTACTTGTATGTGTCATTTCTCTGGACCTCGTGATGATCCTTTTTGCGTCTTCGGTTAACTGTTCACGTGAAACTTTGAGCAAAGCCAGTCCTTCCTCTTGCGCTTTAATCCCAATCGCCACAGCCTCTCGCCAGAAGACTTCGACGTTATCCATCCTAGGGAGTATGTAATCTTCATTCATCCCCTGGTCTTCAGCAACGCTCGCCATTTCGTGGGCTGCAGCAATGCACATGGCATCAGTGATCTTCTTAGCGCGTACGTCCAATACGCCCCTGAAAATTCCTGGAAAACCAAGTGAATTATTCACTTGATTTGGAAAATCTGATCGACCAGTAGCGACTATGCGGGCCCCCGCTTCTTTTGCGTCCCAGGGCCAAATTTCTGGTTGGGGATTTGCGCATGCGAAGACGATTGCATCGGACGCCATATCTTTGACCCAGTCTTTCCGAATCAGTCCTGGAGTAGATGTGGCAGCAGCGATCACGATGTCCGCCGATTTCATTGCCTCTTTTATGCCTCCCGTTCGCTGTTCTTGATTCGTAACCTTTGCTAGTTCGCTTTTCTGTGGAAACCCAGTCAGATCCTTTCTCGCTTGATTCAGCACTCCTTTGCTGTCGACCATGATGATATTGCCTGGTTTGAATCCGGCTGCGATAAGCAACCAAGCGACCCGAATATTAGCCGCGCCAGCGCCAATGAGTGCAACGAGAGCATCGGTAGACTTCTTTCCGACTATTTTGAGAGCGTTCTCGGTTCCGGCAAGGATGACAGTAGCGGTTCCTTGTTGATCATCATGCCATACAGGTATCTCTGCTTCCGAACGTAGCTTGTCAAGAATGTAGAAACATTTTGGTTGGGATATATCCTCAAGATTGATGGCGCCAAACGATGGTTGGATTCCTTTAACGATTTCAATGATCTTGTCAGGGTCCTTTGTTGAGAGACATATCGGGAAAGCGTCCACTCCGCCGAGATACTTGAAGAGAAGAGCTTTGCCTTCCATGACCGGCAAACCGGCTTCCGGGCCTATGTCTCCAAGACCCAAAACGCGGGTCCCGTCAGACACTACTGCGACATTGTTCCATTTGTTCGTGTAATCGAAGACTTTGTTCCTGTCTTTGGCGATGTCTTTGCAAGGTTGCGATACGCCCGGAGTGTACCAGAGAGCGAAATCGTTGAATGTTCTGACGGGCACTTTCAAGTTCACCTCAATTTTCCCGCGATAGAACGCGTGCAATCTTACTGACTCTATTCCTGGGCGTGATGCTTTTTCCAGCAACTCACGCAACTCTTCATGGATCATAAATCGTTGGGCTAGAAGTCCAACGACCTTTCCGTTTTCAACGACTGGCAATCTACGAAAATCATGCAACGCCATGATTTCCAAAGCTTCATGGACTTTAGCATCGGAATCGATCGTTACTAGAGGGGAACTCATTGCATCATGAGCCTTAACTTTCGATGGATCAAGACCTTCTCCAATTACGCGATTCAGTATGTCTCGCTCAGTCAGAATTCCAATGATTTCTCCTTTCTCCGCTATGAAGACACTTCCGACACCATGGGTTTTCATGATCTTCGCGGCTTGAACACACGTATCTTCGCCGACGATTGAATAAATTGTATGCCTCATGTATTTCGCAATAGGCCCATCGAGATCAATTTGTACCAATTTTTTTCACTTGGAACATTAATCGGTTAAGTGCCCAGGGTGAAATTTGTACCCTCTACCTTTGTTGCCATTTTTGGTAATCAACAGCATCAATATTAGGGGATGCAAGGCGAAGCGCGTGGCGGTTAGGACTATGATGAGTAAGAAAGCAGACCTGGCTGGTCCAGGCATTGGCGATTACGTTGAAGTTGAGAAAATTCTTCCAACAGAATACAATTCTTTGTTAGATCGTAAAGAAACACAGAAGGCCATCTTCGCGGCTAAGAACTACATCGAAGAGAACCTATGCAAAGAATTGAACCTAATGATGGTTCAGGTTCCATTGATTGTTGACGTTGAGAGCGGGGTGAACGATATGCTGGACCGTGATGGATCACGTACACCCGTCCAGTTTCACATTTCTAACGACCACAACAAGCATCCCGTAGAAGCTCAGGTGGTGCAAGCAGCAACAAAATGGAAACGCGTTGCACTGAAACAGTTCGGAATGGTAGCGGGTGAGGGAATATGCACAGACATGCATGCGGTGCGGAAGGACTACTTCTTAGATCACGACCATAGCGCTTACGTCGATCAATGGGACTGGGAGAAGGCAATCGCTGCAGACCAGCGCAACTTAGAGTTCCTAAAAGACACAGTCAAGAAAATTTGGAAAGTAATTAAGGGCGCGGAAGTGCACGTACAAAAACTCTATCCTCAATTACAATCTGACAAATATCCCAGCCTTCCTAACGAACTCAAGTTCTTACATGCCGAAGAAATTCTCGAAATGTACCCGGATATGCCGCGCAAACAACGAGAAACTGCTGTACTACAAAAATATCCGGCAATATTCATAATCGGCATCGGTTGGCCACTAAAGGATGGTCTTCCTCATGAAATGAGAGCCGCCGACTACGACGACTGGGTAACCGAGACTCGGGAAAACGGAAAACAGTACCACGGCCTGAATGGCGATATACTAGTATGGAATCATGTGACAAAACGCCGCCATGAACTGAGCTCGATGGGAATCCGGGTCAATTCTAAGTCGCTTAAGCAACAACTCGAGATTTCAGGGCAACTTGATTTCTTGAAACTACCATATCATCAGGGCATAATGAACAACGAGCTTCCTCTGAGCATCGGAGGAGGAATTGGTCAGTCACGGACTTTAATGCTGTTGCTCCGCAAAGCACATTTGGGTGAGATCAGCGTAACCGTCTGGCCAAAAGTTCTGAAGCAGATGTGCGAGAGAAAGAATATTCACGTACTCGAATAGCACTGAACTTGAACTTCTGGAGAACCGATGGGCCGCCCAGTGACCAATGTTAGAATGAGGGGAGAGGTAAGTTGAGCACCAAGATCTTCTTTGCTACAGATCTGCATGGATCCGAGAAATGTTTCCTGAAATTCGTTAACGCAGGAAAATTCTACAAAACCAATACGCTCATCATGGGCGGCGACATCACCGGCAAAATGATTATCCCCATCGTCAAAGAACCCAACGGTAAATATCATGCAACATTTTTGGGAAGTAAATATTCCTTCAAAAGTGAAGATGAACTTCACGATTTGGAGAAGGTCATACGGTTCACTGGATACTATCCATACCTGACTAATCCGGAGCAAATGAGTCAAATCCAGGATGATGAAGAGAAGGTTCATTCCATCTTCACCGAATTAATGCTGGATAACGTCAAAAGATGGATTCAGATCGCAGAAGAACGCTTGAAAGGATCTGGAATAAACCTCTACATCACAGGCGGGAACGACGACATATCTGGGATCGAAGAAATCATTAGCAGTTCGAGCTACGTCGTCGATCCTGAAGATAAAGTCGTACAAGTTGGCGAATACCAAATGATGAGCACGGGATGGAGCAATCCAACCCCATGGAAGACCCCACGCGAATGTACCGAAGACCAGTTGTGGAGCAAACTTGAAAAAATGTCTTCGGAGGTCACAGACATGCGAAAGTGCATCTTCAACCTTCACGTTCCGCCAATCGACTCAGGAATCGACACTTGTCCCAAATTGGACAAGGATCTTAAACCGATCATAGTCGGAGGAGAAATAGTGATGATGGGCGGAGGGAGCACTTCTGTACGGAAAGCGATCGAGACGTACCAGCCGCTATTAGGTCTTCACGGACACATTCATGAATCGAAAGGATTCATAAAAATCGGAAACACCCTATGCATAAACCCTGGCAGCGAATATAGCGAGGGTATACTCCGCGGCGCACTCATCGAGTTGGATGGCAGCTCGATAAAGAATTTCCTGCTGACACAAGGCTGACTTCAATAAATCATCCGTGCGTTCATCGGTTCTCGACGTTTTCCGTTTCGTCATACCATGGCATCCGCGTTCCGGCCTTCGCACGCATCCGCCATTTGATCGACTTACCTTGCTTCTCGATTTGATCGAGAAGAGCATCTACCTTTCCTTTGACGACCGTCTTCGCTTCAGGAGAGAGCAGAGTAAGCCTTTCGGCATAGTCTCTAGTCGTTTTCAGGTTGTTCGTTACGGTGTAATAGAATCCCCAGTCATCCGACAACAACTTTGCGACGTATTTCGCGTTAATCGTTTCGCCGTCTTTGTCGCTTAATTCATGCCCCAGTAGGAGTATGACGGTGTCTTTCAGATCTTTCTCATTTATCTTGGCTATCTGCATTTTCTCAAGTAGGAGATCGGCCAAAGTGAGCGTAACTGGATCGATTTCCAATCTGTGCGTTAGATCAATTACGTGAGAGAAGCTCAACTTATCCATGAATACGTCCACATGCCTACCGCCCTGCCTAGCAGTGTAAATCTGTCGAGTCAGTCCGAACATCGTGTTAACACGTTCATTCCCATCGTATCCTAAATTCGAGAAGAGATCGGGGATATGACTAATGTATTTTGATAGCGTCACAAAATCCAGATCTGTGAGGGTTCTGTTCATTGATTGATTCAGGTTTTCAGATCCTGGGCAGCGATAGTAGATTGCCGTTGCGCCCATAAGTCGCATTTCGATTCCGTTTTGCTTTGCTGCTTCAATTATGGCAAGAGCATCCTGGAAGAACGCTGAAAGACCGCCATGTTGGGTCAAGAAGTCAACCGAACCGTGGGTTTCGTCCTGTAAATAATCCTTTTCTGTTTAATTTGCAATTAGGGTTTGACTCATCTGTCTTATATGCTGTCTCCAGGTTGCGTCTCGCGGATGTCAAGGTGTGACTATGAGCGAAAAACCAGCGGAAAAGACCTTCTTCGTGCGAACATCTAGTGGTTTAGTTAGAGAATTCGGAACTTTCGATACGCTGCTTATTGCATCTGCTGCGGTATTCGCATTAACGTACACCATCCTGCAATTTCCTTGGTATTATGGATTTAATCCAGGAGCCAACCTTACCTACGCATTGTTGCTTACTGGGATACCATTCGTGCTACTGATGCTGATTTACTGGGCGATGGGAGTCATAATGCCCAGGTCCGGTAATGACTACGTTTGGGTTGCAAGAATCATTCACCCGGCGGTTGGATTTGCGTGGTCTTTTCTTTACATGTTCTCGGTCTTTGCAACCGCATACGTCGGCGGGACTGCGGCCTTTGCTTCGGCAATTTCAACATCGGTACAAACCTGGGGCTTTCTATACAGTTCCCAGGGAACAGTTGCGCTCGGAACTTGGTTAGGTGCCCCGATCGGAGGGTTCGCTCTTTCAATAGCAATAACACTCTGCTTCGCTGTTCTCGCGATAGTTGGAGCGAAAGCAGTCAAAAGTTTCCTGTATGTGAGCTGGGGAACTGCTGTTGTAGGGATCATAATTATGTGGTTCTTGCTAGGTACGAC
>Ga0326728_10015496_pt1 | contig 15832 bp, 10 predicted proteins | sample MB3enrmetagenome_FD_207602 | JGI IMG/M metagenome (GOLD analysis project Ga0326728, IMG submission 207602) | Lab enriched peat soil microbial communities from McLean, Ithaca, NY, United States - MB31MN | ecosystem: Environmental > Terrestrial > Soil > Wetlands > Peat | place: USA: New York...
AACGCCCGCCCACCCAGTCCCAGAATCCGAACCTATTGGCCGTATCGATGCCGAAGGCGGCGACCTTCTCGGCGTTGGTGGAGACGGCCACGAAATGCTTGGCGACTGCCGAGCGCTCGCCGCCCAGTCCATTCAGCAGCCACTCACGCGCGCTCTCCGCATTGGTCATGGTCTCCAGCGTGTCGAAGGTCTTGGAGGAGACGATGAACAAGGTCTCGGCCGGGTCGAGGTCGCGGGTCGCCTCCACGAAATCAATGCCGTCCACGTTCGAGACAAAGCGAAAGGTCAGGCTCCGCTCACTGTAATGCCTAAGTGCTTCATAGGCCATCACCGGGCCGAGGTCCGAGCCGCCGATGCCGATGTTGACCACGTTCCGGATGCGTTTGCCGGTATGGCCCGTCCAGTCTCCGTGGCGGACGCGGTTGGAGAAATCCGTCATCTTCTCGAGCACGGCATGCACCTCGGGCACCACGTTTTTGCCATCCACCAGAATGGTGGCGTCTCGCGGCGCGCGCAGGGCCACGTGCAGGACGGCGCGGTGCTCCGTGACGTTGATCTTCTCACCGCTGAACATGGCGTCGAGCCTGGCGCGCAAATCGCACTCCGTGGCCAGTTGGCAGAGCAACTTCAGGGTCTCGTCCGTGATACGGTTTTTAGAGTAGTCCAGGAACAGCCCGGCAGCCTCGGCGGTGAACCGTTCGCCGCGTTTTACGTCCTCGGCGAAGAGCTCCCGCAGGTGCAGCTTCTTGAGCCTCCGGCTGTGCTCGCCTAGCAATTCCCAGGCCGTGAGCCGCGTAAGTGGTTTGATGGTTGCTTTCATGTGCTTGTCTCCAGTATCGGTTCAGTCCCCCACACATCCGGTATCGTCCCAAAACTCGATCACCGGCAGCGAGAGGTTGTGTTCGTAGCCCAGCCCGCTCAGGCTGGCCGTTCTTAACATGAAGTATTTTCCGGCGGCCGGTTCCAGACCCAGCCAACGGGCGGCGAGCACGCGCAGGAAATGCCCGCTGGAAAAGACCAGCACCTTGCCCTGGGTCTCGCGCAGGCGACGCACTACGCGATCCGCCCGCCGGCCAACCTGGCCCGGGGAGTCGCCTCCGGGGCAGCCGTCGCGGAACAACTGCCAGCCGGGGCGTTGCGCCTGAATCTGCGCCGTTTGCAGACCTTCGTAGTCCCCGTAGTTCCACTCAACCAGATCGGGATCGACCTCGGCCACAGGCCTGAAACCGGCGAGTTCGCACGTGCGCGCCGCGCGTTGCAATGGGCTCGTGAACACCGTCGCAAAGGCCAGGCCGGCCAGCCGCTTCCCCAGGCGCCGCGCGTTGCGCTCGCCACGCTCGGTCAGCGGCAAATCGGTGCGGCCCGTATGCTGGCCCGTGAGGCTCCAGGCCGTCTCGCCATGGCGCGCCAAATAGACTTCCGGGAGAGGTTCGCTCATAGGACCCTCACTTGCCAGTTGTGCCCCTGCCACCGCCGCTCGGCTTTCCAAGAGCAGGTGAACTCAAATACTGCCCCGTCAGGCCACTGCGCCGTCGGGAAATCGGCAAACCAGAGGTTCAGCTCGCTTTGATGGGTGGTGTCCGTGGTATGGGTGCGCGCCCAGCCATCCAGGGACCAGACGAGCGTGGCGTCGGCCGGGAGGATGATCCGCAGGGTCTTGCCCCGCGGCATACGCCGCAACGGGTGGCGCAGGCTCCACATCTCATACCGGCTCGGCACAGGATGGGCCACATAGCGGCGGAAAGCCGCCTCGACGCGATCGAAGCAGACGCCATCGTGCCGGCTGCGGACCAAGGAAACGTATTCGGCATGGGACCAGCACAGGGGCATCGCTGCTCCGGTGGGGTCACCCCGCTTCATGCGGCCTCCCGGCAACTCATCGGCGTCCCAAAGCTGTTCGCTGATCATCCCGCCATTATTGGCGAATTTCTCCATCGCGGCAATAAAAGGCTTCGGATCGCGGCCGGCCGCCAGTTCGTAATGGCCGCGCTCTCCCGTCAGAATCGGCCAGCAGCGCCCCACCCCGGCCCCGTCGAACGCCGTTCCGTCGTCCTTTTGCCCATACCCGTCCCGGTTGTAACGGCGCCACCCCGGTCCCTGCGGCAGGTCGCGCTTGATCACCCGGTCAATCACTTCCAGGGAGTCGCGCACGAGGGGATCGCTCGCGCTGCGAATGCCGAAGCGCACCAAGTGGAGAAAATCGCCGCCTACGATGTTCCGGGCGAGATGCTCGCCCCCGCCGTTGGCGATTTGGATCATCGTGGTGTTCGGATCGGCATGGGGGTCCGGTGCGGCGGCGCTCGTGGGGTTGATCCGCACATAATGGCGCGGGATGCCAGGCACCAACTCGCCTCGGGTGGTCACCGTCCATTCTTCCAGGTGCGCCGCCAGCCAATCGGCATACGCCAGGATGAAGTCCGCCAGTCTCTCCTTGCCGTGATGCTTGCTGCACTCCGCGGCGCAAACCAGCCCGGCGATGACCGTGGCGAGGGTGGAGGGTGAGTAGCCGGCGTTTTCCTCCCACCGTTCCTGACCCGTGACGGGGCCCTGCAGAATGAGATAGGCCGCGGCGCGCTGAATCAGCACGCTGGGACGGAACTGACCCAGCGTGGCATCCTGCTGGTGCAAGCGCCAGGCTAGCAGGATGGGAGCGGCGACTTCGTCCAATTGCAGGCCCGACCAGTAGGCGGTGCCATCGATCCAGCTATTCTGCGGGAAGCTCCCATCGGCCCGCTGAAGCGTCCCCAGCCAGATCAGGGCCCGGGCGGGGGTGCTGGTTTGGCCGGTGGCCAGGAGCGCGGTGGCGCTTTGTACCAGGTCCCGGGTCCAGACCAGGTGATAACCCCCAAGGTCGTTATCGCCTTTAGTCTCTCCCCAGGGAATGCTCATGGACGCCACCAGAGCGCCTTGAAAGATCTTGTCCTCGTGCGCCAGCAGGATGCAGCGGCTCAAGCGGTAGGTATGACCCGCGTCGCAGGTGTGGTCGAAGAAGTCGAATTTGGGATTGATGACCGCCCGCTGCCATTGCCGGACATAGCGTTCCCGGTGAACCTCAAACGGCCCCGCCAGGGATTGGAGCAGTTTGGCCACGGTGCTTTGATAGGTGCCGCCGCAGGCAATCGCGACGGTGAACTCGCCGCTGTCAGGCAGCTCGACTTCACCCATGAGCGCGATGTTGCCCAGTTCGGCGGCGCAGAATTCCCAGTCCATCCGGAAATTGTCCATCAAGTCGTGCCAGCCGTCGCTGGCGCCGACATAGCCGACCGAGCGGCGGGAAAAACCGGGGCTGCAGGCCATAACCAGGTGAACGCTCTGGCGTTGCGCGTGGAGGAGTTTTGTGTCAGCCGCCTCGGAGCACCACCCGGAGTTGCCGGCGCCGTAACGGGCGATGTGCGGGGCCAGCAGCGCGTAGAGGCGCAGCTTCCCGCGCAGGGCCGCGTCCGACACTTCGACCCTCGTGTGTATGAGCAACACCGAAAGGTGTGGATCGGTGAGGACGTGCTTGATGAGCCGGTAGCGGCCCTCGCGATCCGAATTGGTCAGGCGGTAGAACAGGCAATCGCGCTCCGGATATTCCACCCGGTGGTCCAAATCGCGCTTTTCCTCGTGGCAAAACGTTTGGCCGTCAGTGATGAGGAACTGGAAGTCGCGCGTATTCGGTTGATCGACGCTCGGATAGTAAATCTCATTGATAATGCCATGACTCAAGGTGAACCAGAGCCGGCAACTGGTGTGATAAGCCGTGCCGACGGCCTCCTTCGCGCTGGAAGTCCAGCGCGGCTCGATGCCGGGCGCGCCAAACGCCCTGGAATTCTCAGGCGCTTTCATGGGGAGGGCCCGCATTTCTCCTCCGTGGGAGCCTGACTTTAAACCGGGTCTCGCCCGGCTTCGACTCGAATTCGATTTCGCCACCGTGGCGATCGGCGACGATTCGGTTGCTGATGAGCAGCCCCAGCCCGGTCCCCGAGCCGACCGCCTTGGTGGTAAAGAAGGGCTCGAAGATCCGGGATTGGATTTCGGGCGGGATACCCTTCCCGTTGTCCACGATCTCCACGACCAGTTGGTTGTCTTCGACAAAGGTGCCGACGCAGATTTTGCCCGAGCCGTCGACCGCGTCGATGGCGTTATCGATGAGATTGGTCCAAACCTGGTTCAGTTCGCTGCCGTAAGCCGGGATGCGGGGGGCCGAACGGTCAAAGGCCCGGACCAGGGTCACGTGCTTGAGCTTATGGCCGAGCATGATCAGAGTGCTTTCCAGGCCCTCGTGTACGTCGATCTCCTGCATGGGCGATTGATCCATGTGGGTATAGGATTTGATGGCCGTTACCAACTCGGCGACCCGGCCGGTGCTTTGGTCCACCAGTTTGAGCAGGGAGTGCAGGTTCAGGCGGGCATCGAGCCAATCCAGCGCGGCCGCGCGGGCGTTCGCGGCCAGCTTCGCGGTGAGCGCCGCCAGCCAATCGGAATCCAGCCCGGCCCCGACCAAGCTCGAGGCCAGCCGCCACCCTTCCGGCACGCCCTGCTGTTCCAGCCACCCCGCCAGGGCCTCTTCGCGATCGCTGCGGGTCAGCGAATCCAGCGGGGCGGCCTCGTCCGAACGGCGTGTCGCCTCCTGCTCCGCGTCCAAAAGGCGCTCCCAATCCTCCGGTTTCAGCACTTTTCCAAGCCGGCAAATCAAGGCCTGCACCGCCTCGACGGTTTGCTGGAGTTGCGCCGCCGCGCGGCGGGCGGCGGCCGCCGGATTGTTCAATTCATGCGCCAGGCCCGCGGCCATCGTGCCCAACGAAATCAGTTTCTGACGCTGACTCGAATAACCCTCGAGGTTGCGCAAACGGTTGGCGGCCGTCTTGAAGATCTCCTTGGCGGCCGAGGAGCACGTGCTGAGCATCCGCCAGAAATCCTCCTGGCTGAGCCGAAACAGCCGCGCGGGCTTGGATACCCGGACCATTGCCGCCCAGGGAGCGTCCAGCAACAACGGAATCTCACCCAGGTACATACCCGGCTTATTGACTGCCAGCAGCACCTCCTGCGTGTCATATCGCCGCGAGATGCGGAGCTCCCCTTCCAAATTCAGGAAGAAGAACTCGGCCGGCGTATTCTCCTGAACCAGCGTCACGCCGGCAGCAACCTCGATGACTTCCCCGCGCCGAATGCAGTCGAGCTGGTCGTCGTTCAGGCCGGCGAACAGCGGCGTCTGGCGAATTCTCGCCACCAGGATGGCATCAGGATTCATAGAGTGCCGAGATATTCGTGTACCAGTTTGACGGCCATGGCGCCTTCCCCGACCCCGGAGGTAACCCCTTTGGCCGAACGATGACGCACGTCGCCCGCCACGAAGATACCCGGAACGCTGGTTTCCAGGTAAAACGGGTCCCGATCGACATTCCACCCTTGCGGGCGGCGGGATTCCCGTTGGAGCAAATGCTGGCCGGAGAGGACATAACCTTGCGCGTCTCGCTCCACGACTCCGGCCAGCCAGTCGGTCCAGGGCACGGCGCCCGCGTAAATCAACAAGGCGCCGGCCGGCGCCACCTGCCTTTGGCCCGACTTCTGGTCTTCGATTACCACCTCCTCGCAATGGTCCGAGCCCCGCACCTCGATCACCCGCGAATGGACCCTCACCGCAATATTCTTCGTCGTGTGGAGCTGATCCTCGAGGTACTGGGACATCGTGGCCGAGAGCGAGTCGCCCCGCACCACCATGGTTACCTGCCGCGCGAAGCGGGAGAAATACATCGCCGCCTGGCCCGCGGAATTCCCGCCGCCGACAATGTAAACGTCCCCGTCCCGGTAGGAAAAGGCCTCACTCATGGGCGCGTAGTAGTGGACCCCCGCGCCTTGCAGCCGCTCCAGGCCCGGGACCTCCAATTTCCGGAACGCAATGCCGCTCGCAATCAGCAGCGCGCGGGTCACCACCTCGCTGTCATCCGACAGCCGCACGACCCGTGACGGCCCTTCGCTTCTGACCCCCACCACCTCCTGCGGCGCCAGGATCTCCACTCCAAAGCGCCGGGCTTGGGCGACCGCTCGCCGGGCCAGGTCCCCCCCGCTCAACCCGGTTGGAAAACCCAGATAATTCTCGATGCGTGAGCTTCTGCCGGCCTGTCCCCCGGGAGCCTCACGCTCGACGAGCAGCGTGCGCAGCCCGTCGGCCGCGCCATACACCGCCGCGGCCAAACCCGCCGGTCCCGCGCCCACAATGACCAGATCGTAAAGCGGTTGCTCGGCGCGGGTCTTGAGTCCGAGTTTCCCGGCCACGGTTGCCGCCGTGGGGCTGGCCAGAAACGAGCCGTCTTGAAAGACGACCAAAGGCAGAGCGGAGCACTCGATTTTGCTGCTGGCGACAAGCTGTTGGGCGGTGGGGTCCTTTTCGATGTCGAGCCATTGGTAAGGAATGAAATTGCGGCCCAGAAAATCGCGGATTTGCATGGCGGCCGGCGACCAGCGATGGCCTACCACCCGAATCCCGTCGAAGACTGGATGGTAAGCGGCCTGCCAATCGTCCAGCAAGTCGTCCACGATGCCATACAGCCGCTCTTCGGGCGGATCCCATGGTTTCATCAGGTAGTGGTCGATCTTGACATGGTTGATCGCGCGGATGGCGGCATCCGTATCGGCGTAAGCGGTGAGCAGGGCGCGCTTGGCGTCCGGGTAAAGGGCCAGCGCCTCTTCCAGGAATTCGACACCGGACATCCGCGGCATGCGCTGGTCCACCAGAAAAAGCGCGATCGGTTCATTGCGCAGCTTCAACTGTTCCACCCCGCTCAGCGCCGAACTCCCGGAATCCGCCGCCATGATGCGGTAGCGATTGCCATATTGGCGGCGCAAATCGCGCTCCACGGCCCGCAACACGTCCGGGTCGTCATCCACGGTCCAGATTACAGGTTTAGGCATGGTCATTTCCGTCGGCTCGGCTCGTGATCCGCTCTCATTTCGTCCTGCCAGCCGCCGCCGAGGGCTTTGTAAAGCGTGACCACGGCCAGGAGTTGATCGCGCTGAGTGCGGGCCAGATTCAGTTGGGAAGGGAAGAGTTGTTGTTGGGCCTCGAGCACCTCATAGTAGCTGGCCTTCCCCGCCACGTACCGCTCCGAGGAGAGTTTCACCGCGGTCTCCAACGCCGTCACCTCGTGCGCCTGGCGCTCGCGGATTTCGGTCAGTTGCTGGCCCGACACCAGGGCATCCGAGACCTCCCGGAACGCGTTCAGGATGATCTGTTGATACTGCAGCGTCGCCTGCCCCCGCGCGGCCTTGGCCTGCCGATACTGGCCCACCAGCCTGCCCCCCTCAAACAACGGGCCGGTCGCCCCGGCGGCCACGCCCCACGCGTTCGCGCTCCCCAGGGTGAAGGCCGACAATTCAGGGCTGACTTTTCCCAGCAAGGCCGTCAGCCCAATCTGGGGAAAGAATTCGGCTACGGACTCGCCGACCTGCGCGTTGGCCGAGCGCAAAAGCTGCTCGGCCTGCCGTATGTCCGGACGACGTTCCAGCAAGGCGGAGGGCAAACCGGCCGGAACCGGCGGCATCTGTTCCTTGAGCAGCACCGCCGGACGCGCGATCGGCCCGGGATTGCGGCCGAGCAGGATACAGAGTCGATTCTCCGTCGCTGAAATCTGGTCCCGGATGGCGGGGACCGCCGCCGCGGCATCGTCCAGCGCCGCCTCGGCCCGGGACGATTCCAGCGCCGAGGCGGTGCCGCCCTCCACGCGCTGGTTGAAAATCCTCAGGCTCTCGGCGAACGAATTCGTCGTGCGGCTGGCGATTGCCACTTCCTGATCCAGCTCCAGCAGTTGGAAATAGGCCGTGGCCACGTCGCTCAGCAGGCTCAAGCGGACGCCCCGGCGGGCTTCCTCGGAGGCCAGGAACTGCGCGCGCGCCGATTCGTTGAGCCGCCGGATGCGGCCCCAGAGGTCCACTTCCCAAAATGCGTTGAGGGTGGCGGCGGCGGAACTCACATTGGCGCCGTTATTGGGAAAGTCCGCGCCGAACAAGTCGTTCCGCCCGCGGCTGACGATCCCGTTGTACCCGACGCTGGGAAAGAAATAGGAGCGCGCCTGCATGGCGGCCGCACGCGCCTGCGCCACACGCGCGGCGGCGATGCGCAGATCATAACTGTTGGTAAAGGCCTCGCGAATCAACGCTTGCAGCGCCTCGTCCCGATACACCTGCCACCAGGTGAACTCGGTCAAGGGGCCGTTGGTTGCCGGCTCATTACCCCGAAAGACGGCGGGCGAATCGATGGGAGGACGCTTGTAATTCGGACCGACCGCGCAGCCCGCAAGCAGGCTCAGGCCACAAAGCAGCAGCAGGTGAGGGGCTGCTGGGTTTCTGGCCGATGGGCTCCTCATACCGTGCCTTCCGCGGGCACCTGGCCGCTCGCAGGGACGGGGGCTTGTGGCTTCAACTCAGATCGAGACCGCGCGAGCCTCTCCACCACGTAGAATGTGACCGGAACCAGACACACGGCCACGCAGGACGCGGCCAGCATGCCGCCAATGACCACGGTGCCCAGAACGCGCCGCGAAACCGCCCCCGCCCCGGTGGCGAACCATAAGGGCAGCGAGCCGAAAATGAAAGCGAAGGAAGTCATCAAAATTGGACGCAGGCGAAGCCGGGCGCCCGCCAAGGTCGCCTCGAGCAGCGGTTTGCCTTTCTCGTATTCCAGCCGGGCGAACTCAACGATCAAAATGGCGTTCTTGGCCGCCAGCCCGATGAGCATGACCAAACCGATTTGGGCATAGACGTTGTTCACCATCTGGCGGCACATCAAGGCGGCAAACGCGCCGCAGACGGCGATGGGGGTTCCCAGCAAAACGCTGAACGGCAGCGACCAGCTTTCGTAGAGGGCGGCCAGGATCAAAAAGACGAACAGGAAGGACAGAGCGAATATCGCCGCCGGCGGAACGCCCTGGGCCGCCTTCTGCTCCTGAAACGACATGCCGATGTAGTCGTACCCCATTTCCGCCGGCATGGTCTGGGAAAACACTTCCTCGAGGGCTTTCGTGGCCTGGTCGGAACTGTAACCGGGGGCCGCCGAGCCATTGAGCTGCGCGGAGCGATACAGATTGTAGCGCATCGTGAATTCCGGCCCGGAAATGGGTTTGGTGGAAGTCAGAGCTGACATGGGAATCGATTCGCCATTGTGGTTGCGCACGTAAAACAGGCCCAGGTTTTCGGCGCGAGTCCGGTATTCGCCTTCGGCCTCGACATACACCTGCCACTGCCGCCCGAACCGGTTGAAATAGTTGACGAAATACCCGCCCATGAAGGTTTGCAGGGTCTTGTAAACCTCCGCCAGGTCCGCTCCTTGCATCAGGACCCGATCGCGATCCACATCCACGTAAAGTTGGGGCACAGCCGGCAAAAAGGTGGTATTAATGCCGGCAATTTCAGGACGCTTGCGCACCGCCTCCATATACTTGGCGAGGTTGGCCGCGAGAAATGGAACGTCTCTTCCGGATCGGTCCTCCAGAACCATGGTGAACCCGCCGGCCGTCCCGACACCGGCGATGGCTGGCGGTGGAATGGCGAAGACAATCGCCGCCGGCACCCGGGAAAACTTCCTGGCCAGGTTCGCCTTGATGGCCAGGTAACTCTCCTCCCGCTTGGTGCGCTTGTCCCAGTCCTTCAGGCTCACCCACAGCGTCGCGTTGTAGGTATTGCGGGTGAAGCTCAGCAGGTTGAACCCAACGACCGTCGTGCAACTCTCGACTCCCGGCGTGGACAGAATCAGGTCTTCCACCTGTTTACAAACCGCCACGGTGCGCTCCTCCGAAGCGGCGAAGGGCAGTTGGACGCTGACATACAGGAACCCCTGGTCCTCTTCCGGCAGGAAGGCGGTGGGGAGCGTTTTGCCAAGCCAACCGGCGGCGAGTGCCACCAGGCCCAGAAACAACAGGCCGAACGCCGATTTGCGGATCAACGCCCGGCACACGCCGACATAGCCCTCGGTCAGCCGCCCATACGCGCGGTTGAACCGATCGAAGAACCGGCCCAAAGGACCTCCGGTCTTATGGCCGTCCGCAAGGAGCTTGGGTCTTAACAGCAACGCCGACAGGGCGGGACTCAGGGTCAGAGCGTTGAACGCGGAAATCAGGACGGAAATAGCGATGGTGACGGCGAACTGCTGATAGAGGCGGCCCGTGATGCCGGGAATGAACACGGTGGGCAGAAAGACCGCCGACAGGATAAGCGCGATCGCCACCACTGGACCAGAGACCTCCTCCATCGCTTTGAGCGTGGCGTCTTTGGGCGACATCCCTTCGTCGATGTGGTGTTCAACCGCCTCGACCACCACAATGGCATCATCCACTACCAGGCCGATGGCGAGGACCAGGCCGAAAAGCGACAGCGTATTGATGGAAAAACCCAACAAGGGAAAGACCGCGAAGGTCCCGACCAGCGACACCGGAACCGCAAATAAAGGGATCAGGGCCGCCCGCCAGCCTTGGAGGAAAATAAAAACCACCAGCATCACCAGCGCCAGGGCCTCCACAAAGGTCTTGCCAATTTCGCGAATCCCTTCGGTCACTGACTTCGTGGTGTCAAGCGTGATTTGATAGTCCACGTCCGAGGGGAAGCGGGTCTTCAGTTCTTCCATGAGTTTCTTGACGCCTTTTTCAGCTTCGATGGCGTTGGAGCCGGGCAGTGGGAACAGGGCGAGAATGGCCGAGGGCTTGCCATTGTAGCGGCCCACGATGTCATAATCGGCGGCGCTTAACTCGATGCGAGCCACGTCCCTTAACCGCACCACCGCCCCGTCGGGCGTGGCGCGGAGAACGATGCGGCCAAATTCGTCCTCCGTCGTGAGCCGGCCCTGGGCGAGCACGGTGTAGGTGAACTCTTGTCCGGGCGGTGTGGGACGCCCGCCAATTTTGCCGGCCGGATTGACGGAATTCTGGCTGTTGACAGCATTGATGATCTCGGGGACGGTTATATTGAGTTTGGCCAATTGATCCGGTTTGACCCAAATCCTCATGGCGTACTGCCCGGCGCCGAAAATCGTCACCTGGGAAATGCCCACCGCCCGGCTTAAGGGGTCGCTTAGATTGATATACGCGTAGTTGGCCAGGAACTCGGCGCCGTGCGAGCCTTTGGGCGAATTGAGCGAGAGGAGCATGAACGGGGCGGAGAGGGATTTTTGCACCGTTACGCCGTAGTTCTGCACGTCGACGGGCAACTGGGATTGCGCCTGGGCGTAGCGCAACTGGGTCAGCACCTGGTCGATATTCGGGTCCGTCGCGAGGTCGAAATTCACGAACAACCGCATCAAACCATTGTTCGCGTTGACCGAGTACATGTAGTTCATGTTGTCCACGCCGCTCATCTGCTGTTCGATGGGGGTGGCGACGGAGGCCTCGATGGTCTGCGCATCGGCGCCAACGTAGTCCGCTTGGATAAAAATCTCCGGGGGCACCACCTTGGGGAATTGAGCAATCGGCAGTGAGACCATCGTGACCAGACCAACGATGACCATGAGGATGGAAATCACCATGGCGACGATCGGACGATGGATGAAGAATTTGGACATCCTAGTTTCCCGCGCCCGGCTTGCTTGCAAACTCCCCGGTGAAAGCGATTGTGTTCACCAGCATCCCTTCACGGACCTTTTGGATGCCCTCGACCACCACGCGCTGGCCGGGGCTGAGTCCGTTTTCGATGATCCAGAGATTGTCGCTGCGGTCGCCGGCCCGCACCGGCTGGACGTGAATTCTGTTATCGGCCTCGACCACGGTCACCTGATAGTTGCCCTGTAATTCGGAAACCGCCCGCTGCGGGACGAGCAGCGCGTCTCGTTTCGTGTCGAACTTCACCCGCACCCGCGCAAATTGCCCCGGCCGGAGGGCATTGTCCGGATTGGGAAAAAGAGCCTCCACTCTGAGTGCCCCGGTGGTTGGGCCGATTTGCCGGTCCACCGCGTAGATTCTGCCTTTGAGCGGATACACCGTGCCATCGGTGAGGATCAGCTCGATCTCCAACTGCTTGAGCCGTTGGCTCCGGTCCGTTTCCGTTGAAAACAGCTTGGTGAAGTTGATGTACGCCTGTTCGGTGACGTTGTAATACGCCTTGATCGGGTCAATCGTTGAAACGGTCGTCAGCTCGCCGGTGGCGGGGCCGACCAAGTCGCCGATCTGGGCTCTGGCGATACTGGCGATCCCGTCGATCGGCGAGGTGATTTTGGTGAACCCCAGATTCAGTTGCGCCTGCTCCACTTGGGCCTTCGCGGAGACCACCGCGGCCTTGGCTTCCAGGTCCGCCTGAACGGCGTCGTCGTATTCTTCCTGGCTGATGGCCTTGTCCTTGACCAGCGGGGCATAGCGTTTAACGTCGAGCGCCGTCTTGCCCAGCCTGGCCTCGGCCTGGGCCAGGACACCTTTGGCCTGATCCACCGCCGCTTGGAACGGGCGCGGGTCGATCTCGAATAACCAATCCCCCTTCTTGATCGGATCCCCTTCCCGGTAGTTCTGGGTCAAAAGATAGCCGGTCACTTGGGCGCGGATCTGGGCATTCACCAGCCCGTCCAGCACTCCAATCCATTCATGATAGATGGGCACGTCAGCCTGGATCACGGGCGCGATCTCCACCGTCGGCGGTTGCGGCGACGGCGCCTGCCGCCTGCTTTGGCAGCCGAGCAAGCCGAAACCCGCGCACAGGGTGAACAGCATCGGTTTGGTTTTCATCGCTTTATCGCAGTCCGCCGGCGATGTAGAGGGTTTCCCCGGTGATCCAGGACGAATCGGGGGATGCAAAGAACACGACCGCCGGCGCAATGTCCTGTGGTTGCCCAATCCGGCCCAGCGGCGTGGTCGCCTCAACTTGTCTGCGGAAGTCGCTTCCGGTGATGCCCGCCTCGCGCGTGCCCTCCGTTTCCACCATGCCGGGGGCGACCGAATTCACGCGGATGTGGCGCGGCCCCAGTTCCTTGGCCAGCGAACGAGTCACCGCGTCCACCGCGGCCTTGGTGGCGCTATAAACCGAGGCCCCGGGCAGCGACCCGCTGCTCACGATGGAGCTGGTGTTGACAATGCTCCCGCCCTGGGGCCCGAAATGCTTGACCGCCTCCTGCGAGGCGAGAAGCAGGCCCAGGACATTCAGGTTGAAATGTTTGTGGAAGTGCTCCTCCGTCACCGATTCTAACGGCGCAAACTCGTAAATCCCCGCATTGTTAACCAGGATGTCGAGCTGCCCAAAGGCTTTCTTGGTTTCGGCGAAAAGGCGGGCAATGTCCGCCTTCTTCGAGACGTCAGCTTGGACGGGGATCGCCCGACCGCCGCTTCTGGTGATGGCCTCAACCACACGGTCCGCGCCTTGGCGACTGGACGAATAGTTGACGACCACGGCCGCGCCCTCGGCGCCGAGCGCCTCGGCGATGGCCGCGCCGATGCCTTTCGAGGCCCCGGTGACGACGGCAACCCTGCCGGCGAGTTTCTTCGAATTCGTGTTCGGATCTTTGCTCATAATTTGACTCGGTTTGCCTCTCGCCCCCCTTCGCCTTCTCGACGCGACAGGCGGTCTTTTCTGCCCGCAGGGTTCCGTTCCTGTCCCTGCGCCTTCACTTGTGGCTGAAAAACTTGGTCCGGTGCGGTTTCACATTTCCACTAGGCACGTTGGCCTCCGTCGCCTGCGGCGGCGCGCCGCCGGCGGCCGCTGAGCAGATAGACGTCCGCGCGCAGCTCCGTGAGCGGGTCGCCCGAGGAATCAATGCCGTCAACCCTGGGGAGAGGATCGAAGATGACTTTCCGCCGTTCCGGTTCCTGATCGTTCACGCGGGCGGTAAGGGTAATCGTGCCGAAGGGGACCTCCGCGCGGCCTTCCGGCCAGGTCACGCTGGCGTCCGTCACGTCATCGCCCGGTTCCGCCAATTGCACGAAGACGCCGAGCTTGACCGGCCCCTTGGCCAGCCGTTGCCCAATCTCGTCAAACAGGAAGTCCTTGGATTTCGCCGCCGCCTGGTCGTTGGACAGGTACTCGGTGCCTGCTGCGGGCCGGATGCGAAACCGCCCGTGACGGCCTGCACCCTCGCCGTTATTGAACTTGAAGGACGTGACAGCGAAATAGGCCTCCCGCGTGAAGCTCGTGGGTATCGGCTTCGGCGCTTCCAGGAATCTCTTGGCCTTCGGGTGGGTGGCGAGGAATGCGCCCATGGCTTCCGGCCGGCCGGCGCCGAAGGCGGCCGCCGCATGCATAAGCTCTACGAATTCCTCGCCGGTCCGGACCGGGAAGCCGTTGGCGGAGTGGGCGATGATGTCGGTGTGCGCGTGCTCGCCCAGGTGGAAGCGGATGGCCATCCCCCGGGGGCCGGATCGCGCCGGATCGTTATCGGGAATGTTGGGCAAGCCGGTCGAGTCCGAAAACCGCACCGTCACGGGGGTGGAGGACCTGTTCGCGTGCGGCGCGTGCGTCAATTCCGCCGCCTCGGGTGACGGGGTGAACGTACCCGAGCACATCAGGCCCTTGGCATGTGCGGGCCGATAGCCGGGGTGCAGCCCGGAGGTTGCGTCCAGGGCGTCAAGCACGTCCTGGGCAAGGGTTGGGTTGGTTATGGTGCCGCTCGGCGCAGGTTTCTCCTGGCTGAGCTGCGGCAGCGTTGGGTTTGTCATATTTGTGTTTCTCCTGGTGCGTTCTTATGGTTGTCGAGTTCTCCTGCTGGCCCGGACCTTCATCGCTCCTTCAAATGACCTGGCACGCCTCCTCAAAGGTGAGGCGCGGCGAGCGGGGATGGAGCTGGCTCGCATCGCCGTAACCGAGCGCGCACAGGAAATTGGATTTGATGGTCGTTCCGGCAAAAAACTCCGCGTCCACTTTGGCGTTGTTGAAGCCCGACATCGGGCCGCAGTCCAGCCCCAGGGACCGGGCCGCGAGGATGAAATACGCGCCCTGGAGCGAGGAGTTCCGCAAGGCGATGTATTCGAGCACCTGCTCCGGCAGGCCCTGGAACCACGAGCGCGCGTCGGTGTGCGGGAACAGCCGGGGCAGCTTCTCGTAGAAGCGGATGTCCATGCCGAGGATGGCGGTCACGGGCGCGGTCATGGTCTTGTGGACGTTACCCGGGTCGAGCGCTGGCTTTAGCCGTTCCTTTGCCGCCTGCGACTTCACGAAGATGATCCGCAGCGGGCACATATTGGCTGAAGTCGGCCCCAGTTTCGTTAGCTCATAAACCCGCCCCAGCAACGCGTCGTCCACCGGCTTGTCCAGCCAATAGCTGTACGAACGGGCGTGGCGGAAAATGAGGTCCTGGCCTTCATCGTTAAGCATGGTATTCATTGGTCTGTGTTCCTTTGTGCCAATGGGCAACTGTCGGCCCATTCATACGACCGATCCCACTCCGGGCGTGCTTCTTTCTCCTGCCCCGCGTCCGGCAGCCCATTGTCAGGCGTGGAACAGCGTCAGCCGCCAAGCGACAGCCAGGCTGAATGGCCTGGCAGCCAACGGTCGAACAGAGGGTAACCTACTTAAGAGATTTCAATCTGCACGCTCCTCGATCTCGGCGTAATGGGGTGTACTCCCCATCCGCTCGAGGAATCGAAACATCCCGCTCAGGGCCCCGGCCTGCCCCTGCTCTTCTCCACGACTGCGGCGCGGTTCTCGTAGTAGGCGGAGCGCATGGCCACATAGGGGTCCAGCGAGGCCTTCTTGAAGGACTCGTATTCGCCGAGTTCGAGGGAAGCGCGGTTGAGGAAATAGAATGCGGGGACGCCCAGGCTCACACCGAGGCCGTCGAGGTAATCCCACGGGGACAACGCGGCGTCCGCCGCCAGGCCGGCGGTGCCCCGGGCGCTGGCGGGACCCAGCAGCGGCCAATCGAAGTAGATGCCTGGCCTAACGCCATAAAAGC
>Ga0326728_10015497_pt1 | contig 15831 bp, 12 predicted proteins | sample MB3enrmetagenome_FD_207602 | JGI IMG/M metagenome (GOLD analysis project Ga0326728, IMG submission 207602) | Lab enriched peat soil microbial communities from McLean, Ithaca, NY, United States - MB31MN | ecosystem: Environmental > Terrestrial > Soil > Wetlands > Peat | place: USA: New York...
CAGCAAAATGATGCCAAATGGGCCGCAGAAAATTGAAATCGAAAAGTAACATCCCGACCTCTTACTTCGGTTCGATCAAGCAGTTACGGTGAAGCGCCCCAACTTTCTTGGGACAGCACTGATTTCAAATCTCAAATTTCAAATTTCCAAGCTCATTTCGCGGGAGAGCAGAGTATGGCCAGAACAAACTGTGACAATACCCCCGGCGGTTGGAACGGTGACATGGTGCGCGCTCGCGGTGTTCGCAACGGGGCCCCGCGTGCGATGAAACATACCGCGCTCTCTCAGTTTCTGGCCGCGGTGGTCATGGGTTGCGCTCTAATTCCCTCGGCGGGGGCGCAGAATGCGACCGAGGAAGCATCACCCCCTTATCGCGATCCGTCTCTGCCCATCGAGAAGCGAGTGGACGATCTGATTGCGCGCATGAAGCTGGAAGAAAAGGTGAGGCAGATGCAGCACACCGCCCCCGCCATCCCGCGGCTCGGGGTTCCCTCCTACGACTGGTGGAGTGAAGCGTTGCACGGCATCGCACGATCCGGGTATGCCACGGTGTTTCCACAGGCGATCGGCATGGCTGCTACCTGGGATGCACGCCTGGTGCATCACGAGGCCGAAGTCATCGCTGCCGAAACCCGCGCCAAGTATAACCAGGCGCAGCGCGAAGGCAATCATAGCATCTACTACGGACTTACCTTGTGGTCGCCCAACCTCAACATCTTCCGCGACCCCCGTTGGGGACGCGGCCAGGAGACTTATGGTGAGGACCCCTTCTTGACTTCGAAGCTGGGACTGGCCTTCGTCACCGGCCTGCAAGGCGACGATCCCAAATATCTGAAGACGGTGGCGACGCCCAAGCACTACGCGGTGCACAGCGGGCCGGAGAGCCGGCGGCATGGGTTCAACGTCAACGTCTCACCGTACGATCTCGAGGATACGTATCTGCCGGCCTTCCGCGCCACGGTCGTCGACGGCCACGCCGATTCCGTCATGTGCGCCTACAACGCCATCGACGGCGCACCGGCCTGCGCCAGCACGTTTCTGCTCGAGAAAACCCTGCGCCAAGACTGGGGTTTTCAGGGTTTCGTAACTTCCGATTGCGGCGCCGTTGGCGACATCTCGAGCGGACACCACTTCGCCCCGGACAATGAGCACGGCTCCGCCTTGGCCGTCAAGGCCGGGACGGACACCACCTGCGGCTCTGAATACGTGGCCCTTGTCAAAGCTGTGCACGATGGCCTGATCAAAGAAGCCGAAATCGACGCTGCTCTGAAGCGCCTGTTCATCGCAAGATTCCGCCTGGGCATGTTCGACCCGCCCGCTTCGGTTCCTTTCAACCAGATTCCCTTTTCGGAGTCCGACTCACCACAGCACCGACAGCTTGCGTTGGCCGCGGCGCGCGAGTCGATGGTGCTTTTGAAAAACCAAGACCACGAACTGCCTCTCAAGTCCGGCATCAAATCCATTGCTGTGATCGGGCCGAATGCGGAGTCCTTGGCTGCTTTGGAAGGCAACTACAACGGCATACCCTCGTCGCCGGTTTATCCTCTGGATGGAATCCGCACGCAGTTTGAACCCCATGTGAAGGTCCTATACTCGCAAGGCTCTGCATATTTGGAGGAACTGGCGGTCCCCGTGCCTCGGACCGTGTTTCATACGGACAACAGCGCGAGCGCACCGGGCCTGAAAGCAGACTACTTCGCCAACGCAGACTTCTCGGGGAAGCCGGCGCTCACACGCATCGACCCGCAAATCCAGTTTGATTGGAATTCCGCCGCGCCGGCTCCCGGTGTACCCATGAAAGCCTTCGCCGTGCGTTGGACGGGCATGCTTGTGCCTCCCGGAGCCGGCGACTACACCTTCAGCGTTCCGAAGCCGGGGTGGAATCCATCAGGGGGAAAGCAGATCTTTCGAGTCTACCTTGATTCCAAGCTGGTGCTCGACTCAACCCTGCTCGCCCCCACGACGTGGCTTGGACAAGAAAGGAAAGAGCCGCAGACCACTTTCCAGGCGCACTTCGAGGACGCGGAGGCGCACGCCTTTCGGCTCGAGTATGTGCACAATGCGCCGCTCTTCGGCGCCGGGGCGACGCTGAGCTGGAAGCCACCCGTCGACGTTCTGCGAAATGAGGCGGTGCGCGTGGCGCAGCAGGCGGATATTGTCGTGGCCTTCGTCGGACTCTCCCCGAACCTGGAGGGAGAGGAGATGCCCATCCAAGTCCCTGGCTTCAGCGGCGGCGACCGCACGGACATCGGCTTGCCACGCGCACAGCAAGATCTGCTCGAAGCGATCTCGGCAACCGGCAAGCCCTTGGTGGTGGTGCTGCTGAACGGCAGTGCGTTGGCGGCGAACTGGGCTGCGGAACATGCGAACGCCATTCTCGAAGCCTGGTACCCAGGCGAAGAAGGCGGCACGGCCATTGCGGAGACGTTGGCGGGGAAGAACAACCCCGGCGGCCGGCTGCCTGTTACTTTCTACGCTTCGCTCGACCAAGTTCCACCCTTTGAAGATTACTCGATGCGAGGCCGAACCTATCGGTATTTCAACGGCACTCCGCTCTACGCTTTTGGCTACGGCCTGAGCTACGCGAGCTTCGCGTACAGCAACCTGCGGCTTTCGGCGGAGAAACTCGAGGCCGGCCAACCGCTCACGGTCGAGGCCGACGTCCGGAACACGACCGAAATAAGCGGCGATGAGGTTGCAGAGCTCTACCTCGAGTACGCTCCGTCCCCAAGCGCCCCTCTCCGCACACTCAAAGGCTTCGAACGCGTCCACTTGGTCCCGGGAGAGACTCGACACGTCGCTTTCAAGCTCGATCCGCGTGACCTCAGCCAAGTCAACGAGGCGGGCGAACATCGGATCGTGGCCGGCAGTTACAGCGTGTTTGTTGGCGGCCGCCAACCTGCGGAGGGCGTGCCTGGCGTCGAGGCCAAGTTTCAGATCACGGGCAACATGACCTTGCCGCGCTAAAAAGGCTGCCATGCGGAAATCATGACGCGGCGCTATTTCGTTCTGGCCACTGGACCGGGTCTCTTCAATAGTGAAAAAGCGTGGGCAATCTGCTCAATCTCGTAGGCCGTGGAGGCTTGTTCGGGGTAGTTAACCATCTGGGTCTCGAAGGTGAAACGGTTGATCGCGCCGGACGCGTCCGCAAGGCCCTCCGCGACCCGGCTCGAGACCTGGTTCATCTGCTCCCCATTGGTGCTCGGCAGAAGCATGGCGAAAGCACTCCCGGACAAATGGTAGAGCGAGCCATCGGCGGGCAGTTTGCGCACCAGCACTCTGGCTGCGTCCCCTAAGGCTATTGAAACCTCTGTCGGGCCATCGAACATCGGGGAGTGTCTCAGGCGCACAAGGATCAGAGAGAACGGCTCTCTCGCTTGGGCGGCGCGGCGAAAGCCCATCGTCAACTGATCCTGAAAATGGCTGAATCCCGCCAGGGTTTCGAGCAAGTCGGTGCTTGCCTCCTGGCGGAGGTGCATAATCTCCGTTTTCTGTTCGAGCAGGTTGCGGCGGAGTCGTTGAACTACATATTGCCGATTGATGAGGTAGGTGACTGCCAGCATGCACAACGCACAGAAGCCAAAGAAAAGCGTTCGCGTAGTGTGCCCCGCGGCGCCCGCGTTACTGCCAAACACGGCGGGGTACATCAGCAAGGCCAAACCCAATCCCAGGACAACAATTATCCCCAGCGAAAGCATGGACAATTGCCCGTCGCGGCGGTCGAGGGTTCGCGGGTCGACCTTGTCAAACAATTCCATTGCAGACCTCCTCAAAACGGTAACGCCTTGTATAACATCCGTTCCGCGAAGTGTCAATGCAGTCTTTTTGAATACGGTTCTGTTTGACAGGCAAACGGCAAGGGTGCGATGCTCAGAAGCGATTTCCGCGCGTAGCGCGGCCCGCCATTGCGGGGAGCCATCTACAAGGGGCGTCCGATGCATAGAAGGTTGGTGTTCTCATTCCTTTCGGCCCTGGTGCTTTCGGGAGTTATTACGCACGGGTTGAACGCGGCTCAAAAATCGTGCGAAAGCCTCAGCCAGCTTCAATTGCCTTACACCAAGATTACCTTGGCCGAAAGTGTGGCGGCAGGAGCGTTCACTCCGCCTCCGGGGCCAAATCCCGCTCCCGGGATGCCGGCGAACTACAAGGACGTCCCAGCCTTTTGCAGGATTGTGGCAGAAGTTTCGCCCACGACCGACTCGAATATCAAAATCGAGGTCTGGCTGCCCGCCGGCGGCTGGAACGGCAAATTCCAAGGGCAGGGTAACGGGGGATTTGCGGGCGTGATCGACTACCGGGCCTTGGGCGCGGCCATAAAGCGAGGCTACGCCACGGCAGGAACCGACACCGGGCACGCAGGCTTCGACGCGGCGTGGGCCTTAGGCCATCCCGAAAAGGTGATCGACTTCGGCTATCGCGGCCTCCACGAGATGACCGTCAAGGCCAAGGCTGTCACTGAAGCCTTTTACGGCGATCATCCCCAGCGCTCTTACTTCGCCAGTTGCTCGGACGGCGGCCGCGAGGCCCTGATGGAAGCCCAGCGTTTTCCCCAGGATTACGAAGGCATCCTGGCCGGCGCTCCCGCCAATTTCTGGACACATCTGCTCGTCGAAGCGATATGGGTTACTGAGGCCACCACTCTCGATCCGGCAAGTTACATTCCCGCCGGCAAAATGAACGCCGTTGCCGCCGCGGTCGTCGCTGCCTGCCCCGCTCAGGACGGCGTGCCGGATGGGATCCTCAATGATCCCAGGCAATGCAACTTCGACCCCGCCACGATGCTCTGCAAAGAGGCTGACTCCGATCGTTGCTTGACCGCCCCGCAGGTAGCCGCGCTCAAGAAGATCTACGCGGGGCCGCACGACTCGGCTGGACATCCGTTGTTCCCAGGCTATGTCCCAGGCGCTGAAGAGGGAGGTGGGGGCTGGTCGCTGTGGATCACCGGGCCGGCGCCCGGCCGCAGCTTGATGGCATTTTTCGGCACTCAATTCTTTACCAACATGGTGTACGAGCAAGCGGGCTGGGACTATAAGACTTTCAACATTGATCAAGCGACGAAGTTGGCGGACTCCAAGACGTCCCGCGCACTCAACGCCATCGACCCTAATCTCAAACCTTTCATGGCACGCGGCGGCAAGCTTATTCTGTATCATGGCTGGGGCGATGCCGCCATCCCCGCACCGAACACAATCGACTACTACAACCGTGTGGTTGGAAAGATGGGGCGGCACGATACCGACTCGTTTGTGCGGCTGTTTATGGTGCCGGGTATGCAGCACTGCGGTGGCGGGCCGGGTGCGAACTCCTTCGGACAAGGCGCCGATTACCCTCCCTTCGATCCTGAGCACAATATCTACACGGACCTCGAGCAGTGGGTTGAGAAGGGCGCGGCGCCCTCCAAGATCACCGCCACCAAATACGTCAACGACACCGACCCCTCAAAAGGCGTCGAGATGACTCGGCCCCTTTGCTCCTATCCCCAGGTTCCCAAGTACAAAGGCTCGGGCGACACCAACGACGCCGCCAACTTCGTGTGCGTGGAGGGCAACAAATAGCGGGTAGCGCGGCACCGCTTTCCAAGGTCAGCGGTCGGTGTCGGTTCGCCACGACGCGAAGGGCCGTAGACCTAAAAGTCAGGTCTGCGCCATCCGTAGTTTCCCCTGGCACCTACAATATCCCGCCTGCTTTTTCGTCTACACTACTGGATGGACGACGCGCTGAGCCTCGAACTGATGACCGAAGAGCAGAACCGTCGCATCGCGGAGACTGTCGAGCGGGAGCAAGGCCGCTTGCGCAATTTTATCCGCAGGCGGGTGCTGGACGAAAGCGACGTCGAAGACATTCTGCAAGAGGTCTTCTATGAACTCGTCCAAGCCTACCGCATGATGAAGCCTTTGGAGCAGGTGGGCGCATGGCTCTTTCGGGTGGCGCGCAACCGCATCATCGACCGATTTCGCGGGCGGCGGCAGGCGGCACCGGCCATCTCCACCGAGGTCGTGGAAGAGGCCGATCGGTTTCCGTGGGAAGACTTGCCTTCGCCCGATGCTGGTCCCGAAGCGGCCTACGCGCGCGAGTTGCTCCTGGAAGAAATCGACGCGGCGTTGGATGAACTTCCGCAGGAGCAACGAGACGTGTTCGTGGCCCATGAATTCGAGGGGCGGAGTTTTCGCGAACTGGCAGCCGCAACCGGACTGAGCGTGAACACGCTGCTCTCCCGAAAGCACTACGCGGTGGTTTACCTGCGCCGGCGATTGCGGTCCATCTATGAGGAGTTCAAGAAAGCGTGAGGTGACAAATCATGAGAGCGCATGGCATTCGGCGAATATTGAAATTCGTGTTGTTTGCAGTCCTGGCGGGAGGCATCTTCAGTTTCGTGGTCATGTGGCTATGGAACCGGCTGATGCCGGCCCTCTTTGGGCTGCATGTGTTAAGCTTCTGGCAGGCGTTGGGACTGCTGATCCTGAGCAAGATCCTTCTCAGCGGCTTCCATGGCCGCCCAGCCTTCTCCCGCGACTGGCGAATGCGCTTCATTCGCCGCTGGGAGCAGATGACACCCGAAGAGCGAGAGGCGTTCCGCGCCGGTTTACACGTGGGTTGCAAACCCGGCGGCCCTTCTCCGGTTGCGCCCAAGGTTTGATTCCGGAATGGGAGCCATGGAAGGAGGAACACATGTCGCACCGAGTCTGCCCCTGGTGGCTGGGGTATCTGCTTGCCAGCCCGTTGCGCCGACTTTTGCAGGATCCGAGGAAGGTGCTCGGCCCGTACGTTCGAGAAGGCATGACCGTGCTCGAGCCCGGGCCAGGCATGGGCTTCTTCACGCTCGAACTCGCACGTCTGGTCGGGCCCACCGGGCGCGTGCTGGCGGTGGATATTCAGCCTCGCATGCTCGCCTCGCTCAGGCGGCGCGCCGCGCGGGCGGGGCTGCTAAATCGGATAGATATTCGCTTGGTTTCCTCCGACACGATGGGGCTCGCGGACCTGGCCGGCAGCGTCGACTTTACCCCGGCCATCGCGATTGTTCACGAATTGCCAAACGTCGAGCGGTTTTTCGCGGAGGTCGCACAGGTTTCGAAGCCCGGCGCGGGGCTGCTCATTGCCGAACCCACAGGCCATGTCAGAACGAGGGATTTCGAGGCCCAGCTTCAGGCGGCAACCCGCGCGGGGTTCGTGCTGGAAGGGCGCCCCTCGATTCGCCGCTGCCTCGCGGCCTTCCTGAACAAAGTGTCAGTCGGCTCAACAGCAAGCAGGCTGCCGGGATGAATACGTCCAGAAGACTTGGCGAGACGGATGCCGGGCAGTTATTGGTTAGTGCTTTACTGGCGCCCTCATCATGGTACAATTAGCAGCATTGATTAATCCTGATCAACGTTATTCTGGGACATTCGGGAGATTCGGTTAAACCATGGTGCATCGGTTACCTATCACGAAAGCACGTATTAATTTGGGGGCTGTGGCAAAACGCGCCTACCTCGGGGGTGAATACTTCATCTTGGAGAAGGACGGCATCCCGATTGCCGGTATCATGGGTGCGGATGAGATGGAAGACTATCTCGAGCTCCAGGACCCGAAAGTGCGCGAGCACATTCGGAGCAGTCATGAAGAGTTCCTGGCCGGCGAGCATATGGCGGCCGAGGAAGTGCTCGCTCGGCTAAAGAGGCAAAGGAAAAGGCGCGCTTCCCGGATGAGTCGAAAGGTATGACGGTGCCCACCTTTTCCGTACGGGTGACGCCTCACGGCCAGCGCCTGGCGAAGGCGTTGAACAAACAGCACACGGATTTTATCGCTTACTACGAAAAGGCCATTGATGTCTTAGGCACTGACCCGTACAACCGCTCTGGTAGCCACCAGATAAAGAAGCTTGCGAACGTTCCTCCAGGCCAAGGCGCCTGGCGGCTTCGGTTGGGCCGCTGGCGCTTTCGCTACGATATCTGGGAGCAAATGGTCGAGCTCGGTTACTTCGGCCTTCGTCGGGAAGAGACCTATCGCTGAGATCAGCTCGCCTGGCCCTTGATCAATTCGCGCATGTAGATCGCAGCGCCTTCGGCGCACTGGTCGGCGAACTCGAGGCCCACGGTCTGACCGTTGACCACGGGAAGCGTATGGCAGAGCTCGTAGCCAATGTAGCCCTTATAGCCGATCTCTTTCATGGCCTCGACGAAGTAGGCGTAGAATTCCGGCCCCTTGACGGTCCCATCCGCCTCTTTCTTGAACTCCCCGCCGAAGTGCGAAAGCGCCTGTAAATGGCCTACGTCGTGAGCCGCCTGGCGTATGGCCTCCGGCGACTTGTCATCCATGATCCAGGCATCGAGCGAGCATTTGAGATGGGGCGAGTTCACTTCCTTCACCATGCGCAGCACATCTTTGTGGTCTCGGATGACCGGATGATGATTTTGCAGAGCCAGCGTCACACCGGAGTCGCCGGCGAACTTGGCGCACTGGATCATGCCGTCGCGGCACCAGTCCCAGATCTCTTCCTCTGAAAAGCCCTTGTGGACGGTATCCCAGAGAGGCTCGGCGATAGTGTACGACGCGAGCCCTTGCTTCTGCGTCACCCCACGCCAGGCCAGGAACACCCGTACGGTCTTGGCCCCCAGTTCCGGCGCGAGCTGGATCAAGTCGCGCATGTAAAGCAATTGGGCGTCGCGGTGCTCAGTGATCGGGCTGCTGAAATCGTTATTGCCGGCCAGGCCGTAAAGCTCGATGCCCTCGCCTTCCGCCATTTTGCGCAGCTCGCGGGCATGGGTGCGCGTGAGGCTAAGCGGATGTCCGTGCGGCCGCTTGCCGTCGACCTCGACGCCGTCGTAGCCGTATTTCTTCGCCCGGCGAATTGTGTCTTCGAGCGACAAGGCGTTTCCCCGGTACCAGACTCCCAGATACGTGATGCTGTACAGCCCGACTTTCAATCCTGCGGGTCTCTGCGTACCCGCCCCTTGGCTGGAGAGCGCCGTTCCCGGCGACGCCCAAAGCCCCGCGGTAGCCGCCAATGAGGCGCCGACAAAGTCCCGCCGATTGATTCCCTTATTCTCCATAGAAGTTTGCCCTCCCGGCAGAATTAGAAACAATGACCTTATGCAATGAATCCGGAGACTTCTTCTTGTATCATCGACCGCCTGTTAGCATAGACCTGAGTCCCTCGGAATACAATGCCAGGTTCCGGTCGATTGACAGAAGGGCTTTGCGGGGGCATGATGTTCAGCCCGAAGGCAACGCTTCGGAAGGATCGTGTTAGGGCGGGGCGCCGTCTCGGCCATTCATCCGCCGGTGGTGAGTCGTGTCCTTGGGGCCGCGAGGGCCGCCCCTAAAAGCGAGGAGGGAATCAGAACCCATGAAGATCGGCCGGCCGGCTTATCTCTTGTTTACCCTTGTTTTTTCGAGCCTCTGTGTTGCTCAATCACCAGGCCCGCTGAAAAAACACCTCCTCGTACTCGGGGAAGAGAAGGGGTATCGCCACGAGTCCGTCTCTCACGCCATGGCCACCATCGAGCGGCTAGGTGAGGAGACGGGTTTATGGGAAACTACGATCCGTACCGACACCGAAGTGCTGACCAAGAAGAAGCTCGAATACAACGCCAAAAACCTGAATGATTTCGACGCCGTGCTCTTCTTCACCGGCGGCAGCCTCGAGATGGACGCGCAACAGAAGGCGGACCTTCTTTCCTTCGTGCATGACGACGGGAAGGGCTTTGTGGGCGTGCACAGCGCCGCCATCACCTTCACCGATTGGCCCGAGTATGGCGAAATGCTCGGGGGCTACTTTGACGAGCATCCCTGGGGAACCTTCAATGCGCCTATTCTGGTGGAAGATCCCGATTTCCCTGGAATGCAACAATGGCCGCGGTCATTCGTTTTGAGGGACGAGATCTACCAGATCAGGAACTATTCCCGCGACAAAGTTCGAGTACTGATGCGTCTCGATGCGGGCCGCCTTGACCTGTCGAATCCCAGGGTCCATCGCACCGACCGCGATTTCGCCGTCGCCTGGGCGAAGATGTATGGGCGTGGGAGGGTCTTTTATTCCACCCTGGGTCATCCCAAGGAAAACTGGGACAACCCTAACCTGCAAAAGATGTATACCGAGGCGATCAAGTGGGCAACAGGGCTGGTCAACGCCGATGTGACACCGCGGCCGCTGCCGGGCAGCTAAGGCCCAAGGCCCCATTGAAGAAGACATGAAGCAGGAAGTGGAATTTGCCCGTGAACTGGCGGGCCAAGAATATCTCACTCCGTGTCGTCCCAGAACTCCTCACTCAGGTACTTCCCTCCGCCATCACAGAGAATCGTGACCACGGTCCCAGGGCGCCCTTCCGCAGCGAGCTCGCTGGCGATGCGTAGCGCCGCCGCCACGTTCGCGCCGGAGGAGACTCCGACCAGCAGACCTTCTTCCCTGGCGAGCCTGCGGGACATTTGCTGGGCTTCCTCGGTCTCGACAAAGAGGTTTCGGTCTGCAAGGCTCGGATCGTAAATGCCGGGCCGAACGACCGCGCCGTCCATATGCTTGGTTCCCTCGATCCCGTGAAAACTCGACGCGGGCTGGACAGACACGCACTGAACCTGCGGCAGTTCCCTCTTCAGACGGCGGGACACACCGGTAAACGTCCCGCTCGTGCCCAACGCCGCCACGAAGTGCGTAATGCCGCCTCCCGTCTGACTCAAGATTTCCGGGCCCGTGGTATTGAAATGGGCCTGCCAGTTTGCCGGATTGTTGTATTGGTCCGGGTAAAAGTAGAGGGACGGGTCTGCGCGATAGATCTCGCGGCAGCGCAAAATCGCCCCGTCCGATCCTGCGCCCGGGTCGGTCAACTCCAGTTCGGCGCCATACGCTAGAAGAGTGCGCTTTCGTTCCGGCGAGGCGTTGTGGGGGATGCAGATTCTCGCGCGGTAACCCTTGGCGGCCGCGATCATGGCGTAAGCGATCCCGGTGTTCCCGCTCGTCGCATCCAGAATGATGCGCCCTGGCGTCAGAGCGCCGCTCCGCTCGCCCTCCAGGATCATATTCAGCGCCGGACGATCCTTGATCGAGCCGCCGGGATTCAGAAACTCCGCCTTGGCGAAGAGATCGACTCCCTCGAACGCGGCAGAGAGATGGTGCAGTCGAAGCAGCGGCGTCCTCCCGATTTGATCGAGAGTGGAACCCCCGGACTTCCGCGCTAGTCCGGGTGCGGCGAGTGCAAGACTCATTTTGGTGGTCGTGGCCATTTCCGGCGGCGCTGGGGCAACCCCAACGTGAGCCCCCAGAACTCGATGCTATCTAATCTTGACGAACATGTCAAGATTGTGCCGCCCTCTGCTCATGGGGTTATTGAACTCGAAGGGGGTTAGTCATGGCAGCGAACGCTCGCGCCGCCGGGCAGGCTGCAAGGGCAGCCACACTGATTGCTCCTGCTTCTTACAGAACCGTCAACCCGCCCGGGGCGGGGGCTTCGTCCGGCCCGCCCGCCGCCACCAATTCGTCCAGGGCCTCGAAAAGCCTTCGGGGCTGGATAGGCTTAGCTATGTAGCCATCCATGCCCGCCGCCAGGCAGCGCTCGCGGTCGCCTTGCATGGCGTATGCCGTCATGGCGAGGATGGGCAGGTGGCGGCGCGTCGCTTGTTCCCGCTTGCGGATCTCGGCCGTAGCCTCGAACCCGTCGACCTCGGGCATTTGCACATCCAGCAGGACGACATCGAAAGTCTCCCGTTCCAGCCATTCCAGAGCCTCGCGCCCGTTGTTGGCGACGGCCACAGAATGGCCTCGCTTCTCGAGCAGGCGGACTGCCAGTTTCTGGTTCACCTCGTTGTCCTCCGCCAGGAGGATCCGGAGTGCGCCTTTCTCTTCGCGCAAGGTGTGGCGGGTGACCAGCGCCGGCCCCTTGACCTGAGCGCTGGATCCCAAAACGTGCAGAATAGCGTCGAGGAGTTCGGTCTCTCCGATGGGTTTTGTGAGGTAAGCGCCAACCCCGAGTTCTCGGCAGCGTGCCGCATCGCCCCGTTGGCCGGCCGAGGTCAGCATCACGATGGTGGTATCGGAGAGCTGTGGATGCTTGCGAATTTCCTCCACCAAACCGAATCCGTCCATGCCGGGCATGTTGACGTCCGTGATCACCAGCGAATAAGGCAGTGCATCGGCGATCGCCTGCTGCAATCGGATCATGGCCGCGTGGGCGCCTTCGGCAACGGCAGGCCTCATGCGCCAACCCCACAGCATCTCTTCCATGATCCGCCGGTTCGTGGCGTTGTCATCGACGGCCAGCACGCGCAGGCCAGCCAGCCTGGAGGGCAGAACGGACCCAACCTCATCAACGGAATTCGCCACGCCCAGGCGCACGGTGAAGTGAAACGTACTGCCTTCTCCGAGTGTGCTCTCAACCCAAATGCGGCCGCCCATCATTTCCACCAGGCGTTTGGAGATGGTCAAGCCCAGGCCCGTGCCTTGGTAATGGCGCCCGGCAGAACTGTCGGCCTGGATGAACGACTCGAAAATTACGGCCTGTTTATCGCGGGGAATCCCGATCCCGGTGTCCTGCACGCTGAAGTGTAGGTAGGTGCAATCCGGCTCCGCCCGTTCCTGCTCGACTCGGAGGTTGACCTCGCCCTGTTCAGTAAACTTCAAAGCGTTGCCCAACAAGTTGATCAGGACCTGCCGCAGCCGGCCGGGGTCGCCCACCACACTCTCGGGCACGTCGCGCTCCACGCGGTAGTTCAATTCCAAACCCTGTTGGTGAGCGCGCACGGCCAGGGTCTTGATGGTAGGTTCGAGGCTGCCGCGCAGCTTGAATTCGATGCACTCCAGCTCCAGCTTGCCCGCTTCGATCTTGGAGAAATCCAGAATGTCGTTGACGACCGCCAACAGGTTATAAGCGGACGTCTGCACCATTTCCAGATATCCGCGCTGCTCGGCGCTCAGATCGGTGTCCAGGGCCAATTCCGTCATGCCGAGCACGCCATTCATGGGCGTGCGAATCTCGTGGCTCATGTTGGCCAGAAACTCGCTTTTGGCTCGGTTGGCTGCGTCGGCCTCCGCCTTCGCCCTTTGCAGTTCCGCCTTGGCATGAATTTCAGCCGTGATGTCTCGATAACTCCAGACCCGTCCGGCCGGCGTACCGCCTACCAGCCACGCCTCGGAGTGACGTGCAAACACTTTGCCGTCGCAGAACTCGAGGGCGTGATCGCTCTTCGCCAGAGGCTCCGCGTTGAGGCTCTTCAGTCGGGCCCACCCTTCGTCGGGCGCCTTCAATTGAGCGATCATGAACTCCACCAACGGTTGGTGTTCGCCCGTGGCCATGATCTCGTCGGGAACTCGCCAGAGTTCCTGGAGCTTCTTGTTCCAGGTGACGATTCTCCCGTTCGATGCCACGACCAGAATCCCGTCGGCCGCGGACTCCAGGGTGGAGCGAATCACACCGGTTTGCCTCTCCACTTGACGGCGAAGCAACCAAACCCAGCCGGCAATGGCGAGGATGAGTAGCGCCATCACGGAGAGCAACCCTGCCAGCCGGCCTACCGTCCACCAGGGCGGGGTTTTTAGCAGGATAATGTCCTCAGGCCCGTGCAGCAGGATGTGAAACCCGGTGGCATCGCGGTTTTCGTTACTCTCCATTTGGCAGACGCCCTTCACCTTCAGTTCGCTGCCCGCTTCATAGGGAGTGAATTGACCGCCTCCTGCGGGCAACTGGGCATTGAAAGTCGTGTTCCCGGATTGCAGAGTAAGCAGCGGAGCACCGGCCTGAATCGAGCTCCCCAGCAACCGGCCTCGAGTGGAGATCAGCTCGGCGTCGTGCAGTCCGCTACCAGCAGCGTCGGCGCTCACTTCGGTGGGCCGGAGCGGGAAGGCCGCGCTCAGGGGGCGAAAAACGGCGTCGTCCAGAATGGGCGAGTAATCGCCGAAGCGCGGAAAGCCGGCCACCTCAGCCATCGTTCCAGGTTTCACGCTGGTGTTTTGGCGAGTTCGTACGAAGAGGTTCTCCTTACCGTCTGAAATGAACAACGAACTCCCGACGCGTTGGAAGGTGACAAAGCCCTTGACCCTGATCAGCGAGCCGGCCGCCTGCACCGCCGCCTGAGATAAACTTGCAATCGGCTGGAGCGGGCTCGAAAACGGGTCCGCCGGCGGGGGTTGCTCGACAATGATGTCCTGAGGGCTGGGAAGCACCACTTCGCTGCCCAGCAGTTGGCCACGGTCGTTTTGAAGCGAGGATACGACGCCTCGGAGTTGCACCAGGGCACCGTAAAGAGCCGGTACGGCTTGATAATTGCCCTCGCCGATCCGACCGCGTATGCGCATCCCGTCCGCCTCGATGAAGATCAGCAACTCCCCATTCACGACGTCTACCAGGTGGACCAACCCTTCCACCGCCACTCGCTGGCTGTCCTCACGACCTTGCCACACCGAGGAGATCGACACCCGCCGGGCCTGCGGGAGGACGCCCTCGCCGGCGTAGGTTATGTGGCCGTTCTTGATCATGGGAGCTACCCCAGGATCGGATATGCCTTCAACGGTCACGAGTTGGCCGGGCTTTAACGGGCTGTAGCTCGAGACGACATCGGCGTAGATTCCGCCCGTGGCGTCTTGAACAAACAGACCCGGGGGCGCGTTCTTTTTCTCGTAGCAGGTGATCACCCCCTTCACTCGCACGGGGTAGCCTCGGGCGGCCTGCTCGGGGGTGAGTTGTCTGACCTCGCGGACCGTTTGGAGTAGGGGGAGGGCGCCCTGCGCACTCCTCGGCCTCGGGCTGGCCAGGGCAGCGCTGACTCCCATCAGCAAGCAGAGTCCTAGGCTCGCGCTGGTTACCACGCCTGGTTTTCGCCGTCCAAACATTCCGCGTTCCCTTCTCGGACCCTCAACTGAGTGCGATTTTGTACGAACGCGATGTTTTGCACAATGGTACGTAAGTTCCATGCGGACACATCCGTTGTAGGGGGACGGCTTGCCCTCCCCGGATTTCCGACCGTCCCAAGGCGGGTAGGGCAAGCCCTACCCCTACCCCTACCCCTACGCCGTGCGGATTCAGAGAAAACCAACGAACGATCCGGGAATGTTGGTGAAAACAAAGGCCAGCCCACTCGAGAACCTCAATGCCTCGATAAGGCAGCAGGGCCGCGGCCTTTGCTTTTTCGTTCTCTCCGCGCAAAATCTCGGTCAAGAAGCCCTCTCCCTGGGGAGAGGGTGAGCCGCGAGGGCGCTTTGGCGAGGCGGGCGGGCCGGGTGATGGGCTAGTTCCGTTTCCCATAGACATTCTTTCCCTGATTCCTCTCACGACAGCCAGAATTTTCGCGTGCCTCTCCCTCCCGCCGTGGGTGGCGCATACGTTCCGGCGTTCTTTGCCGGAATGTATGCGCCTTCGGTTTGCTCTGGGCGAGGGAAAAACCCCCCGTCACGCTCCGGCTGATGACACCGCCGGAGCCTGACACCCTCCCCGATCTCTGGGGTCCGATGGACCCCATCGGGGTCCCGACATCGGACTCCCCTCGGGAGAGGGCTGTTCGTTCGCGGGGCCGCACTCGTCGTGGGCTTGGGCGCCCACAAGGGGCGCCCCTACGTTCTCGGCTGGCGCAGACCTGCTTTCCAAGGTCTGCGGGTTTTGCGTTCGGGCCGCTGCCTTGCGCAGGCTGAGCAGCAGCTTGATCTTGCGGTCAATCGAGCGGTCCAGGGTTTCTTCCCGGCGCAGCATCAGCTTCCACTCTTCGCCCGCCGGAGCCAGGCAGGCGTCGCGCTCGATCGCCGCTCTCTCCTCGCTCAACTTCTCCTCATACTCGAACTCCTCCTCGACGCTCGCCCTCTCTTCCTCGAGCAGCAGGACCAGTTCGTTGTACCGCAGTTCATCCGCCGGTTCGGTTGCGGCGCAGAGGCGGCCC
>Ga0326728_10015499_pt1 | contig 15831 bp, 7 predicted proteins | sample MB3enrmetagenome_FD_207602 | JGI IMG/M metagenome (GOLD analysis project Ga0326728, IMG submission 207602) | Lab enriched peat soil microbial communities from McLean, Ithaca, NY, United States - MB31MN | ecosystem: Environmental > Terrestrial > Soil > Wetlands > Peat | place: USA: New York...
ACTGCGCAGCAAGGAGCCTGGTGAGTCCGTGGATTCCGATAAGAGGGCTCCTGATGTCGTGAGATATGGCGTACGCAAAGAGCTTAATCTTCTCCGCGCTTGCGCGCAGGTCTTCCTCCATTCTTTTTCGTTCAGTGATATCAAGAGCATATTCGATGATCTGTTCCACTTCACCGTCGCCATCAAACACCGGGAATGCGTGAATTTCCATGCATCGTGGGGTCCCGTCTTCCCGATAGTGCAAGTGCTCTACGGTAGTGGGTTTTTTCGTCTGCTTGATAATCTGGAGGGGGCAATCATGGTCGGGGGTCGAACACTGGACGGTGTTCCTGTGCGTCAACTCGTAGCAGGTCACCCCGGGCGCCAGACCGCCCGGGCTGACCGCGGAATTTGCCATTTTCACCGTGAGATCTTTTGCATCAATTACGTAAAAAGGATGGGGAAGAGATTCGATTACCAGGTTTAGGAATTCATTTTGCCTCCTTATCCGTTCTTCAGTCCTTTTTCGAAGCGTTATGTCGGAAGCATAAACTGCGACCCGATCTATGGTTCCGGCGCCTTCATAGACAGGGTAGAGACTGATATCGAAAAACTTCTCCCCGAGATTCTCTTCGTATCGGAGGGGGGCGCCCGTGCTAAACACTGAGTCGATCATTTCTTTACGCAGCGCTGCCTGATAATCCAGGCAGTAGACACTTTTTCCAACAAGCTCTTCTACAGTCCCCCCAAGAATATTGGCAGCCACTTCATTCAAAGCCACGATAGTCCCCTCGTGCTGGAGGATCATCATGAGCGCCATGTCGGTCGGGGCGTTCAGTAGCCCGCGAATTGTCTCCCGGCTCTGCTGAAGAGCTTGTTCCGCCCGTTTGCGAGCCGTAATGTCACGTGCGATCCCGGACATACCAATAATCTTTCCTTGCGCGTTTCTGATCGGTGAGACAGTACGGGAGACAAATATCAGCTCGGCGTCTTTCCTCACGCGGACGGTCTCGAAATGACCAATTTTCTCTCCGCGCCTGATCTTATCGAGTACATCCCGCACCTCATCCTGGCGATCAGGTGGAACCAACAGGGAAAAGGATCTGCCTATCACCTCTTCGGCGGAGTATCCGTAAATCCTTTCCGCCCCTTCATTCCAGCTCACTATGATCCCAGCGAGATTCGTAGCTATGATTGCGTCGTCGGAAGACTCCAAGATCGATCCGAGCCGGCAGATCTCCTCGTCTATATCGGCTCCATTGGCCTTCATGGACTCCAGGAAAGAAATACACCTATTCACCCGGGAGCTTGCCCGGTCAATTTCTTGAATGGTCTTTTTCATTGGGGGGAACTCCCCGATTAAATCGCGTAATGAAGTTTTCCAGCGCTTAATATACCTGAAGGGAGAATAATCATTCCTATCTGAGAGACAAGCTATTGGAAGGTAAAGAATATAGCGAGATCCCGCGAGATATGTCGTGCCGGGAGGCGACATGTCCGTGTTGCCGCAGCTTATCCTCCTGCCCGGCGCCACCGGACTCTACTTGCCTGAACCCCTCAAGTCGGACAGGCAGAACCTCCTCAGGAAAGGACCGGTTTTAGAAAGAGAACCGCCAAAGGCGGCAGGGTGATCTTGATCGAATAAGGCTTGCCTTGCCATTCGGCTGTTTCGGCAGCCATGGGCGATGCATTCACGACATTGCTCCCTCCGTAGATTGCCGCATCGGAGTTGAGCAGTTCTAAATACAGGTCAGAGCAGGGTACGCCGATACGATAGTCATGGCGCACCAAAGGGGTGAAGTTCGCCGCCACTATGATGAATTCACGCTTATTTGCCGAATAACGGATAAATGAAACAACACTCCGTTCAGCATCATCGCAATCAATCCATTCAAATCCTTCCCAGCTGAAATCCACCTCGTGCAAAGCGGGCTCTGAGACATACAAACCGTTTAACGCCGCTACATATTCCTGCAACTGCCGATGCATATCATGGCCAATCAATGCCCACTCAACTTCTTTCTCGAAGTCCCATTCGTTCCACTGACCAATTTCGCAACTCATGAAAAGCAGCTTTTTCCCCGGGTGTGCGTACATGTATGCATACAACGCTCTCAAGTTGGCGAACTTTTGCCAGTAGTCGCCAGGCATCTTGGATAGCATTGAACGTTTGCCGTAGACAACTTCGTCATGCGACAGGGACAGGATAAAGTTTTCTGAGAACGCATAGGTGAGCGAAAACGTCAGTTGATCGTGATGATAGCGACGATAGAGGGGGTCTTTTTGAAAGTATTTAAGAGAGTCGTGCATCCAGCCCATATTCCACTTGAGATCGAACCCAAGGCCGCCGGCTTCGATGGCCCCCGTCACATGGGGCCACGTGGAAGATTCCTCCGCGCAGGTGAGGATGCACGGAAATTGCCGGTGCACTATTGTGTTGAATCGCTTAAAAAATTCTATGGCTTCAAGGTGCTCGCGCCCTCCGAACTCATTGGGCAGCCACTCGCCGGGTGCACGGGAGTAGTCCAGATACAGCATCGACGATACCGCGTCCACACGCAGGCCGTCAATGTGGTAGTTGTCAAGCCAAAATAGTGCGTTCGACAGCAGAAAGGCGCACACCTCCCTCGACTCGAAGTTGAAGGCGAGGGTGCCCCAATCTCGTTGGTAGCTCCGGTGCGGGTCAGGATGTTCATAGAGTGGAGTGCCGTCAAATTGCGACAGGCCGTGGCCGTCTTTGGGAAAATGCGCAGGCACCCAGTCCATGATCACGCCCAATCCTGCTTGGTGTGCGGCATCCACAAGATGCCGGAAATCATCGGGATTCCCATACCGCGAGCTGGGGGCGAAATAGCCCACCGTTTGGTACCCCCACGAGCTGTCGAGGGGATATTCCGTAACCGGCATGAGTTCGATGTGCGTGTAGCCCATCTCCTTGACGTAGGGCACAAGTTTTTCAGCCAGTTCCCGGTAGGTAAGCCAACCGGAGGGCTTGGCGTCTCGGGAAGAGTGCATCCATGAGCCGAGGTGGACTTCGTAGATGGAAATGGGGGAACCGGGTTCCTGGTGGCGCCGGCGCTCGAACATCCAGTCGGAATCTTTCCATCGATAGGAACTCAGGTCCCATACTATCGAGGCTTTACCAGGGCGAAGTTCGGCGGCAAAGCCGTAAGGGTCGGCCTTCCGTGTTACGGCGCCGCCGCGAGACCGGACTTCATAATTGTATGGAGCGCCGGGCGCAAGGCCCGGGATGAAAAGCTCCCACACGCCGGATTCACCCCTCGACCGCATGGGATTAAGGCGCCCGTCCCAATCGTTGAAGTCGCCAATGACGCTGACCCAAGTGGCGTTGGGAGCCCACACTACGAATCGAACGCCGCAGACGCCATCATACTCGATCATGTGTGCGCCAAATGTTGCGTAGAGCCGACGGAGGCTTTCCGCTGTTTGCTCGGCTTCATGCACTAAACTGAGGTCCGAATCCTCCAGAGTGGGTGGAAAGCGGTAGGGATCGTGAGTCACATAGTTACTGCCATCGGACAGGGTGACGGCCAACTGATAGGGGAAAAGCTCGGTTTCACCGGCAAAAAACGCTTCGAATACGCCTTCGGGATGAATTCGCTCCATGGGGAACGCAACCGGTTGCATACACTCTACAGGCGCCAGCGGATCGAATTCCATCTCCGGGATGAAAGCCGACAGCGGATCGGTGAATCCGAGTTGAGGGGGATGTAATTCAGGCTGGACAACCTGAACTTCAGACGCCTCTTCCGAGCCTTCCAAATCTTGATCCAGGGCTGCTGTTTCCTGCCGTTGAATCGCCACGCTCTCAGCATCGGGGATAAAGGCTCGAATGGCAATGCCCGGTTCCTCGTTCATGTTCACTGCATGCGGTCCAAAGATTTGAAGTGGAATGTTACCGGAAAGCGAAGAACCAGCTCTTACGCTCTCAGCGGCAAACCGCAGCGCAGCTTCAAGACCTTCGAGAGACAACTTCGGGTGGTCCTCGAGGATCTGGTCGATCGTTGCGCCGCCGGCAAGACTCTCTAGAAGCGTGACCACTAAGAGGCGTGTCCCGGCAATGACCGGCTGGCCGGCCATCACCTCCGGGTCAGTCACAATAAGCTTTTCTCCCACCGCCACTTCCTTTGCTCAGGCCGAATAATTATAAGGGCGCCGGACCATCTAAACCGGAACGACCTATCGGCATGACCAAAATAATGCAACCCGTGCGGAATCACAATGAAATTGGAAGCATTTTAGAGTTCCGGCCCGATCAAAAAGTTAACACCGCCGGGTCATTCACGTTATTTTCCCGGTTCACGCAAGAACATTTGTCCCAAACAGCGGTTGTGATTCCGGGTGGCGAACGTTATGACGGCGCTCACGCGAGCGGCGGCGTAAGAAAGTCTTGGCGCAATATACACTGTATACATGATGATAGCCGGCCAGGCGAGAGCGTTAGGCCTGATATTGGTGACAAACAACGTAAAAGAGTTTGAGCGTTTGCCGGGATTGGTGCTAGAAGACTGGAACGAAGCGGGACATTCTTTTGCCGATGGCGCAAACGACAGTTTTGCTTAACAAAAGGGGCGCAAATCCATGAAAAACTTACTGTTTTCGTTGGCTGTTCTAATCCTCGCCGGCGTTGCGGCTTCCACGAGCACTGCCGAACCCCTGGATGCGCAGCATCAACAAGCGCCGGGCTTCTACCGCGCCGGATTGGGGGCCTTTGTGGTTACGGCGCTCTCGGACGGCACTGCGCCGCGCCAAGTGGACCAGATCCTCAGCAAACCCGATATTGCCGCGGCGGAATATGCGGCGGTCCATGAAACGCTGCCTGTCAGCCTGTCGATCAACGCTTATCTTGTCGATACAGGCTCTCATGTCGTTCTCATCGACACCGGAGCCGGGGAATTGCTCGGGGCCTCGAGCGGCTTGCTGCTCACCAACTTGAAGTCTGCTGGATATCGACCGGAGCAGATCGACGTCATTCTGTTGACCCACATTCATGGCGACCATTCGGGGGGCCTCTCGGTCGGCGGCGTCATGCAGTTCCCCAATGCCGTTGTTTATGTCGATCAGCGCGATCTCGAACACTTCGTGACGCGAAAAGACGCCCCTGACGATTCTGAAACGTTGCGCAGACAGCTCGCTCAATCGCGGGCCACAGTGGGGCCCTACCTGGCGGCGAATAAGGTCGCTCCTGTCAAGCCGGATAGCGAAATCGTACCGGGCGTCTCCGCGCGCAGTCAGGCCGGGCACACGCCTGGACATACCGCCTATCTTGTACAGAGCGAGGGTCATAGAATGCTCGTTTGGGGCGACATCATCCATTCCGCGGAAGTGCAGTTCGAACATCCGGAGGTGACCATCACGTACGACTCTAATCCCGAAGAAGCCGCACGGGCGCGTCTCCAAGAGCTGGAGTTCGCCGCTCGGGAGGGATTGGTCGTGGCGTCGGCTCACGTCTCTTTTCCGGGACTCGGACACGTTCGGAAAGTTGGGGACTCGTATCGCTGGGCGCCGGTTCCATACAGCGCCGCTCCGTCCGAACTCGACCCCAGGTAAGGACAATCGGAGGACCTTCAAGACATACTAGTCTTTTGATCGGCGGATTTGCGCGCTACAGACCTGGCGAGGGTTTCCTGTTCCTTGATCCGTGGAGCGCCGTGGCCTGGAATAGTTGTGGCATGCCCCATAAGGGTAGCAATACGATTATTGGCGGCTGGTGTTTAGCTCTGCTGACCCGGATTGAAAAAGTTCTACATGTCGCCGGCCGAACCTGTCTGAGGGGGAGGTTGATCTTCAGTGTCCTGTTTGTCCTTAGAAACCTCAACCTTGGTAGCATACAGATTGTCATCGTAAGAGATTTTGACGGTCATTTTCGTTCCGTTTGCTATTGCTTCAGCGGGTGTCCCGACGATCTCCCACAGCCCTATCGTCAGAACATCGGCGGTCGCATGGAAAACGGCACGCCCCGTCTTTGCGCCTTTTGAGTATCCTTGCGTAAAGCGATATATCTCAACGAAGCAGTCGTTTTCATTGCCGCTCCAGATGGGTGTTCCCAACTCAGAGTGAACAACACTCTGATGCACCCCCGGTCTGATAACTTCCATATCTTTTCGGTCCGGCTGGTGAGCGGCCATATACACACTACACGAGGTCGAGAACAGAGCGATTAAGCAGACCGCCGCGAATCGATAGATCTTCATGGCTACCTCCGTTTCGGGCAAACGCTTATGCTTGAATAGGTTTGATCCTATTATTCGGCTCATCGTAAGTATTTGTCCAGCGAAAATTACTTCGAAAAGAAAAAAAAACCCCAAGATATTTACTAGGATGAGAACAGATAGATGGAAACAGATAGTGGTAGAATGCGGTTTGCAACCAGACAATTGAGAATGCGCTCGCCTATAATCTATTCACTTTTCGTCTGGTCAGACCCAAGGATTTGCAAGCTGAAAAAATAACAAATTCAGGTTCTTTATCGTTTCTTCCGCATGGCGACATGAATGCTCCATAACGCTACGTTGCGTTCAAGATAAGCCGAATGCGACGGGTTCCGCTGCGCTTATCCGGAATGAATGTCCCATCTCCACGCCGCATGGCGCGGTGACTATCCAGAAATGCAAACGCTCCATGTCCGGCTCGGGGAATACAGCTCTGGGAAGAACCACTGCCCGGTTTTCGGGGTGGATCTGCAAAGATTCCGCCTCTCTTCGGGCTTCGGAAATGATTCCGACAAGGGAATTACTATCGCTTTGTTATTCACCACTGAAATATTCGCCTGCATTACGAAAGTCCAAAAAACTTTGGCATTTGCCAAGGATGCGCTACTCAGAGTAAAATAGTCACTCCTACGATCTGCACTGAAGTTCAGGTACTTATCCATTCAGTCTCTTGGCAACCAAATTGTTGTGCCTCGATTTTGGGAGTTCCGAGATGCGAGACGACGAGAAAAGCAAGAAAGAACTTCTGGCTGAATTGCAGCCTTTACGGACCGAGTTGGCACGTTGTCGGGAAAGACTTTTAGCGATAGATACCGAGCGGGGGGAACTGAAAAAGATTAATGCCGCGTCGCGCAACATCGAAACCGATAGACGCGTATTGATGGAGGCATCGCAGGCAGTCCTCCAATGTCGCAGTTTTGAGGAGTCTGCAAGACAGATCTTTGATCTATGCCGAAGCGCCACTGGAGCGGAATCTGGCTATGTCGCGCTCCTGAGCCGGGACGGTAAAGAGAACGAGCTTTTGTTCCTGGAATCAGGCGGTAAGCAGTGCAGCGTCGATCCCGACCTCCCCATGCCCGTCCGTGGCTTGCGGGCCAAAGCGTACAGTGAAGCAGCGCCTGTTTACGAGAACGATTTCATGAACAGCCGGTGGGTGCAGTTTATGCCTCAAGGCCACCTGAGGCTTCGAAACGTTCTCTTTGCCCCTCTTATCCTGAACGAGAAAGTCGTAGGCGTTATTGGACTTGCCAACAAACCGGAGGATTTCACAGAAGATGACGTATCTATAACAGCCGGCCTCGGTCACATTGCTGCCATCGCGCTTCAAAGGGCTCGGTCCGACGATTTATTTAAACAAAGTCAGGCAAAATACCTTACCCTGTTCGAAGAGGCAATTGAGGGCGTCGCTTTAGCCGATCTTGACACGGGAGAAATCATTGACTGCAATCGGGCATTCGAAGAGCTTACCGGCTACGAGCGCTGCGAGTTAATCGGAAAACCACAGAACGTTTTATACCCGAAGATGCCTCCGGACTCCGGATTTTTCCGGAGTTTCGGCGTGCAAATGGGCGAACAGAGCGGCGCTCTGTTTACAACGGAGCTTGTAGCCAAGTCCGGTGCAATCAAGCAGGTTGAGATCAAGGGAAGCCCCCTCGAAATAAGCGGAAGAAAAGTCATGCAGGCGTACCTCAGGGACGTCACTTCTGAATTGCGCTATCAAAACGAGAAGGAGACAAACCTCAGGCTCCTTCAGCTTATGAATTCGAGCAACGACACCCGGGAACTGATACAGATCCTGACAGTATACATGAGGGAACGGACCGGCTGTGAGGCTGTGGGCGTGCGGCTCCGGCAGGGAGAGGATTTCCCTTACTTCGAGACTCAGGGGTTTCCACCGGGTTTCGTTCTGGCGGAAAACTCCCTTTGTGCCCTCGATGCTGCGGGCGAGATCGTCAGAGACAGCGCCGGCAATCCCGTGCTTGAGTGCATGTGCGGCAACATCCTCTGCGGGCGTTTCGACCCCGACATGCCGTTCTTCACGCCAAAGGGTAGCTTTTGGACCAACAGCACGACCGAATTGCTGGCGAGCACAAGCGAAGCGGATCGCCAGGCTCGCACCCGAAACCGCTGCAATGGAGAGGGATATGAGTCCGTAGCACTGATCCCGTTGCGCATCGGATCGGACACACTGGGCCTTCTGCAACTGAATGACAGCCAAAAGGACCGGTTCACGCAGGAACTCATCACGTTCGTTGAGAATACAGCCGACCAGATTGCAATAGCTCTTGCCCAGCGCCAGTCCAGGGCTGAACTCAGAGCAAGCGAACAAAGATTCCGGAGTGTAAGTGAATCCATCGGTGAGTTCATATGGGAAGTCGATACTAAAGGGCAATTCACATTCGTGAGCGACCGCGTTGAAACGGTGCTTGGGTACAGACCGGAAGAACTCCTGGGAAAACGGGACTGTTTTATTGCAGATTCACTGGACGCTGAAAGATGCCGGAATTTTCGCCGTGAACGAATGCAGGCAAAGCAGAGCTTCCTGGAGTTCGAACACCGCGGTCGTACCAAGGGCGGTTCACTTGTTTGGCTTAGTTCTTCCGGCTCGCCCATTATCGACGGTGAAGATCGGATGCTTGGATTTAGAGGCGCAACGCTCGATATAAGCGCGAGAAAGCGGTCGGAGGATGCTCTTCATGAGAGCGAATTTCGCCTCAGGACTATTTTACAAACGGCCAATGAGGGGTTTTCGCTGATAGATAATCAAACTGCGATCATCGATATCAACGCTAAAATGTGCGCCATGTTGGGCAGAGACAGGGAAGAGGTGCTCGGGAAAAAGATACTTGATTTCGTGGATGATGAGAACAGGGCTATTCTCGAAGAACAGGTCGCATTGAGATCTCAAGGACAAGAAGGTTTCTATGAGGTGGCCCTGTCTCGTCCGGACGGCTTTCATGTCTTTTGCCACTCCAACGCGACGCCGCTTTTTGACGAATCAGGCAACGTAATAGGCTCTTTTGCCATGATGACCGATATCAGCGAGCGAAAGCAAAGCGAGCGTTCCCTTGCAGAATCGGAAGAAAGATATAGGGTTTTGTTTGAGGGAAGCCCCCATGGGATTCTTGCGGTCGATATGGAGACGAGACGATTTGTGTTCGCCAACCCCGCCATTTGCAGGATGTTCGGGTACACGCAAGTGGAATTCTCAGGGCTTGGCATTGAAGATCTTCACCCGGAAGCCGGCCTGAAAATTGTCGTTCCTGAATTTAGTTCCATGGCCTCGGGTGAGAAAAGACTGGCATCCGATATTCCGTGTCTGCGAAAGGACGGGACAGTGTTCTATGCCGAAATTTCGAGGGCTTCTACGACCATTCGGGGCCGAATAGAACACGTGGGTTTTTTTACGGATGTCACCGAGCGGAAACTCGCCGAGGATGCTTTGCATAACAGCAAGGCAATGCTGGAGCGAACGGAGAGGATCGCCAATGTGGGCAGTTGGGAATGGGACGTGGCCAATGATACTGTCATTTGGTCCAAAGAGTTGTATCGAATTTTCGGTTTTGATCCCGGACAAAGGGCGCCAACCTGGGCAGAATACCCGGCGCTGTATTATCGAGAAGACATGGCGCGCCTTCGATCAGCTGTGGATAAAGCGCTCGTAACCGGAGCGCCTTATGAACTGGAGCTTCGGGCCTTACGAAAGAACGGCCAGCTTGCCCATTGCCTCGCGCGAGGCTTTGCGGAAATGGCGCCTGACGGTCGTGCATTGCGGCTGTTCGGATCTCTCCAGGACATCACCGAGCGCAAATTGGGCGAAGAGGCGCTCAAAGAATCTCAGCAGCAATTGGCGGACATAATCGAGTTCCTGCCCGATGCAACCTTTGTTATCGACTGCAAAGGAAGAGTTGTGGCGTGGAACCGGGCGATGGAGGAGATGACGGGCGTCAAAGCGTCCTACATGTTAGGGAAAGGCAATTATGAATACGCATTGCCTTTTTACGGAGCAAGGAGACCAATGATCATTGATTTGGCCACCGAGCGTAGGCCGGAAGTGGAAAAAAATTACGTTTCACTGGAAAGAAAGGCCCAGTCAATCACCGGGGAAGCGTATATGCCCGCGCTGGGCGGCGGGGAAACATTTCTTTTCGCAACAGCAAGCGCGCTGTTTGATTCTCGGGGAAATGCCACCGGCGCAATCGAATCGATAAGAGATATCACTGATCGCAGGCGAACGGAAGAGGCGCTTCGCGCAAGCGAGCGGCGCCTCAGAACTATTTTGAATACTGCCAACGAAGGCTTCTGGCTGATAGACTCGGACGCAGTGACCATGGACGTCAACCCCAAAATGTGCGCTTTGCTGGGCAGAGAGCAGGAACAGGTCTTAGGGAGGAGTATTTTTGATTTTGTAGATAATGAAAACAGGGCCATTTTCGATGAGCAGATGAGATTGAGGGCGAAAGGAGAAAAAGGTTCGTATGAGATGGCGCTGTCTCGTCCTGACGGCTCGCTTGTCTTCTGCGAGTTTAGGGCGACGCCGCTTTTTGACGGCTTGGAGAACAAAGCCGGTGCGTTTGCAATGGTGACTGACATAACCGAACGGAAGCGGGCCGAGAAGGCGATGGAGCAAACGTTCTCGCTGCTTCGGAACAGTTTCCTCGCCATCCAGGATTTGGTTTCAGTTCATGACAGGGACCTGCGAGTCGTCTTGAGCAACTGGTACGGGCGGGATCACATATCTGAGGAAGAAAGGAGAAGCTTTCCTCATTGTTATGCTTGCTACATGCGCCGCGACGAGCCATGTGAACCATGTCCGACAATGGAGGTTTTTCGCACCCGTCGGGCTGTGAGGATGGAAAAAGAGAATCCTTACACGCAAAGAATCACTGAAGTGAGTGCTTATCCTGTGCTCGATGCCTCGGGCGATTTTGAACTGGTCGCAGAACATGTACGTGATATTACCGATCTCAAGAAGGCTGAGCAGGAACAGGAAAAATTGCAGGCTCAATTGAACCAGGCGCAGAAAATGGAATCCGTCGGGCGGCTGGCCGGCGGCGTGGCTCACGATTACAATAACATGCTGGCCGTGATCATCGGTCGAGCCGAGATGGCCCTGCGCCAGCGCGCTCCCGATAAAGTTCGCCTTGATCTCGAGGAGATTCTAAAAGCCGGCAGGCGTTCGGCTGATCTTACCCGGCAACTCCTCGCCTTTGCCCGCAGACAAACTGCTACACCGGAGGTTTTGGACCTCAACGATGCTGTCTCAGGCATGCTCAAAATGCTGCGTCGGCTCATTGGCGAGGATATCGACCTGTCCTGGATGCCCGGACTCGATCTCTGGAAAGTCAAAATCGATCCGTCGCAGATGGATCAGATTCTGGCCAATCTTGCCGTAAATGCCCGCGATGCAATCCCTGGCGCCGGCGCCATAACCATCAGGACGGAAAATGTCGTTATCGATGATTCCAAGAGAGCCGAATCTCCAGAATTCATTTCGGGAGATTACGTACTTCTGACTGTGAGCGACACTGGAATGGGTATGAGCGATGAGGTGTCCTCGAAAATCTTCGAACCCTTTTTTACCACCAAAGAAGTGGGACAGGGCACCGGGCTGGGACTTTCCACCGTTTACGGCATCGTGAAACAAAACGAGGGTTTCATTTATGTCTCAAGCAGGTTGGGGGAAGGGACTACTTTCAGGATTTACCTGCCTCGCTTCGTGGCTGGGAACGGACAGGTTCTCCCCGAGGAAGTTTCACGCAAGAGTCCGAGGGGCACCGAAACAATCCTGCTGGTCGAGGATGAAGAAGCGGTCCTGAACCTGAGCAGGATGATGCTCGAGGGCTTGGGCTACACGGTGATCGTTGCGCATACTCCGATAAGTTCCATACAACTTGCGGAGGCGCATCAGGGAGACATAAACCTGCTGATCACGGATGTGGTGATGCCGGAGATGAACGGCCGGGAACTTGCTGAACAGCTTCGCTCCGCAAATCCCGGTATCAAGTGCCTCTTTATGTCAGGCTACACCGCCGACGTGATAGCCCGCCAAGGCATTTTGGACGCGGGAGTGAATTTCATACAGAAACCTTTCGGCATCAATGAACTTGCCGAAAAAGTCCGTCAAGTGCTGGAGCACTCGGATGTCGAGACCTAACCCCTCCATGTTGTGAAGGTTGGGACGGTTATCCCGACTGCAACGTACGAAGTCGCGAGACGCCGTTTGATCTCATTAGATATATCCGCCCTTCATTCACCCCTCACTCGTTACCCTTCAGCCTTGGCCGTCTCGCCGTTGGCCGTCCTTTTGATTCCCAGCGCTTTGATCTTGTGGTGAAGATAGGCGCGTTCCAGCCCTATTGCGGAGGCCGTAACCGAGACGTTCCAGCCGTTTTCTTCCAGCTTTCTTTGCAGGTAGTCCCGTTCGAAACAAGAGCGCGCCTCTTTGAGGCTAGGGTATTGCAGGTAGTCGGTTTGATCGGTTTCTCTGCGTGGCAGATTTCTGAGGTCGGCAGGCAGGTTGTCGGGGCCGATTCTGTTGCCCGGGGTCATAATCATGAGTCTTTCGATGAAGTTTCTGAGCTCCCGGATGTTGCCGGGCCATGAATAGCTGTGCAAAACTTCATAGATGCGAGGATCTATCTTCTTTTTGCCAAGCGCGCTCTCACCCGCGATCTCATCGGCGAAGTGCTCGATCAGCAGGGGAATGTCGTCGGCCCGCTCTCTTAGCGGCGGCACGAAGATTGGAATCACGTTCAGCCGGTAGTAGAGGTCCTGCCGGAACCTGCCCAGCTCTATCTCCCGTTGAAGGTCCTTATTGGTTGCGGCCACTATCCGCACGTCCACTTCCACAGGATGAGAGCCGCCGACCCGTTCGAAGACCTGTTCCTGGATGATTCGAAGGATCTTGGCCTGTGTCCTGTGGCTCATGTCGCCGATCTCATCGAGGAAAAGGGTGCCCCCGTTGGCCGAATCGAATTTGCCCTTGCGCTTCTCGATGGCGCCGGTGAAGGCGCCTTTCTCATGGCCGAAGAGTTCGGACTCGATCAGGTCTTCCGGGATCGCCGCGCAGTTTACCTCTATCATCGGTCGCGTGCTCCGGCGGCTGAGAAGATGAATCATCCGGGCGGCCAGTTCCTTGCCTGTGCCGTTTTCTCCGGTAATCAGCACGGTGGCGTTGGTGGGCGCGGCCCTGCCGATCTGTTCGCGAAGAGCGCACACGGCGGCGCTCTGACCGATTATGCTGCGGTTGGATTTTTTCCGAAGCAGCCGGTTTTCTTCTTCCAGGCGGGAGAATTCGATCGCATTTTGAATTGAAACCAGCACGCGTTCGATCGAAAGAGGCTTTTCGATAAAATCGAAGGCGCCCATGCGGGTGGCCTTTACGGCGGTCTCTATGGTCCCGTGACCGGAAATGATTATCACCGGGAGGAGCGGATAGAGCCTTTTCACCTCGTCGAGAACGGTCATGCCGTCAACGCCTGGCATCCAAATGTCGAGAAGGATCAAGTCCGGCTGGTCTTTGCCGGCCTTTTCCAGCCCCTCCTCGCCGCTCGATGCCTGGACTACCGCGTAGCCTTCATCGGCTAAAATCCCGTTGAGGGACTGCAGGATGCTTATTTCGTCGTCTACTATCAGAATCTTCTGCTTCATCCGCTGCCTGCTTCACTGGCTTTGCTTCACCCATCCTGCGGCGGCCAAGGCGCTTCAGGCAGGTAACAGCTGTCTTTCCTGCGGCTGATAAACATCAGAGCGCCTCTCGATCTTTTACCTTTTGCCTTGGGTAAGAAGCGCCCCCGCCTTTTTATCATCCCGGCAATTCCACCGTAAACACGGTCCCTCGAGGCTCATTGCCCCGCACCCTGATGAAGCCGTTGTGGTCGGCGACTATGCTTGACACTATGGCAAGTCCGAGGCCCGTGCCTTTTTCCTTGGTCGAATAGTATGGTTCGAAAACCTTTTGCCTGTCTTCGGGAGCAATCCCCTGCCCGGTATCCGCACACTCCAGCCGCGCGATCTTAAGGGTCGGGTCGAATGAGAGCCGGATCGAAATCTCGCCATGCTGTGACCCGATGGCGTAGACAGAGTTTTCGAGCAGGTTGATTATTACTTGTCTGAACTGGTCGCGGTCAAGCCGCAGCGCCGGCATATCACCCGCTTCCTCCAGGCTGAACGAAATATGGCCGTAGTTGTGCCTGTAGAGACCAAGGCCCTCTTCGACGATTTCGTAGAGGCGGCAAGGCTCGAGCCTTGCCCTGGGCAGCCTCGCAAACCGGGAGAACTCATTTACCAGGCTCTTCATGTGATCGACCTGCTGGATTATCGTCCGCGTGCACTCGTCGAAAACCGAGCCGTCCCGGTCGGCCAGTTCGTGATACTTGCGTCTCAGCCTCTGGGCCGATAGTTGGATGGGGGTCAGTGGATTTTTGATCTCGTGGGCGATTCTGCGGGCCACCTCGCGCCACGCCGCCATGCGCTGGGCTTTTTCAAGTTCGGTGAAATCGTCGAGCACCGCAACCAGCCCCATGAACCGATCGCCGTCGTCGCGCAGGATCGACACCTTAATGAAAAGCGACATGGGAGATCCGGCCACCTTGACCAGAGCGGGCCGCTCGATATAAGTATGCCGGCCCTGCATGTAGGAGGCTATGAAACTGTCTACGATCTCCATGTGGGGGCCGTCGAGAAACGCCGAGTAATGTTTGCCCCTGGCTTCCTCGGCCCTCACTCCGAAAATGACCTCGGCCGAATTGTTCATGGTGGTTACCCTGCCTTGGGCATCCACGCTCACCACTCCCGCGGCTATGTTCTTCAACACCACCTCAATGTAGCGCCTGCGGTCCTCCAGTTCGATATTTGTGTTTTTCAGCTCGTTGTAAGCGCCGTCGAGCGCTTTGCGGCCGTGGCATCCTGCCTGTCGGGGTCGAGCCGCACGTCGAGGTCGCCTTCGGCTATCTGCCGGGTCGCCGCAAGCAGTTTCTGGATCGGCCCGGTAAGGTTTTTCGCAATATAGAAGCCAAACCAGACCGCCAGGAATACCGCGAGCATCGTAACTATCGAAAAGGTGATCAAATGGCTCTTTTTGAGAGGGCGGTGGAGCTTTTTCAGCTGCAAATAATTGTCGTAACCTGTGATGATCGACTTCAGTTTGGCGGAAAGCTCCGGGGGAAGGAAGCGCAGGGCTATGAGGGCCGAGCCGTCTCCGGTGAGGGATTCAAGTGGGATATAGGCGGCTACGGCGCTGCCTGGCGGCGTGCCGCCTGGCGAACCGTCGGCAAAGTTGATGATCTTTGAGGACGTGCCGCCTTGTTTTTGAAAACTGTTCTTAAGAAAGCTTTCGTCGACTTGCCGTGCGGCATTTTGCCTCAGGCTCCACTTGAGTTCCCCTGACGAGTTGAAAACAAAGGCGGCGTCGATCCTGGCGGCAAAAAGAAAAGCCATGCCGAATTCGAACCCGGCTGCGGTCTGCTGCTCGGCTATTATCCGGGCTGCTTCAGGAACCAGGGCGTTGCACTGGGAGAGCAGGTCGTTTCTTTCCCTGTCCATGTATTCCCTGGCGAGCTGGACTGAATTTGCCAGCGATTCCTGGACGGTGGAACTGAACCAGTTGTCGAGGCTC
>Ga0326728_10015500_pt1 | contig 15826 bp, 15 predicted proteins | sample MB3enrmetagenome_FD_207602 | JGI IMG/M metagenome (GOLD analysis project Ga0326728, IMG submission 207602) | Lab enriched peat soil microbial communities from McLean, Ithaca, NY, United States - MB31MN | ecosystem: Environmental > Terrestrial > Soil > Wetlands > Peat | place: USA: New York...
AATTCTGAGAGATGGAAGTTTGGACTATCCTGAAGAAATCTTGAAAGGGCTCGATGTCGTTGTAGGGGCAGTGCATTCAGGCTTTTCAGCTCCTGAGATGAAGATGACAGAAAGGATAGTTACTGCCCTGGAAAATAAGTACCTTGATATACTTGCACATCCCTCAGGTAGGTTGATAGGGAAAAGAGAAGGATATGATGTCAATTTCGAGAAAGTTTTTGAAACGGCAGCTGCAAAAAGAAAAATTTTAGAGATAAACAGCCAGCCTTCAAGACTTGACCTTGATGATGAGCTTATCCTGCGTGCAAAAGCTTTTGACCTTAAGTTTTCCATTTCTACGGACAGCCACTCTACTGCAGACTTTGCTTCTATGCGGTATGGGCTCGGACAGGCAAGGAGGGGATGGCTCGAAAAAGAGGATATCGTCAATACCTATCCATACTTCAGGCTTAATGAATTTTTCAAGAAACTGAAGCGTTGATCTGATCTGTCAGATTAATATAGGACTTACGGTTCCGTTGCAAAAATAATTTTACTGCCTTTTTAGGCAATAACTACTACTTTTTGTATAATTATTGACCTGTTTATGGTATATAAATATCCGATTTGTGATGTTTTTCACTTATTTTTGAATAACGCAGATTAAATTTTATTCATCAATTAAAATAATTAAAATGTTTTCTTATTTTATTATATCCAATGTATGTATTAAACATTGTCTTCGAGCAGTTTTTCTTTCGTTATTTATGCAGTTAAAACGAGGAATCGAATGTCACAAACTTCAACAATTTAATTCATGTTTGGTCGTTCACGTACACTTTTTATTACAAGTGTGTCTTCCGTATTTATATTCCCATTTATTCCCAATTATTCCCGCTATTTTCCCATTATATTCCCATTAAAAATAATATAAAAACAATAACAATGGAATTAAAATCATATAAAAAAAGGGAATTATATTCCCAAAATAAAAAAATGATATATGATATTCGAAAGTCATCTCCGAAATATTAGAATGTCAAAAAGTGTAATTTTTTATTTTCTTTCTTGCATTTTCGGGTTTTTGGGAACAAAATGTCAAAGGATTGCGTTTCAATGGGAATAAAATGGGAATATTAGGGGAATAAAAGAATATCCAACATTTATTGATAACAACATATTTAATTATAAAAATACATAAATAATAATAAATGATCCCTCTTTTTTTATATATATTCTTTCCTTTTATTACATAGTATATTTGTCTTATTTTGAACGAACTTATATGTTAAAAAAGGGGAACATATATGATCAATAAACAAAAGCCCAATTCGAGAGCCTTACTGTCAGCATTGGAGAAAACAAAGATGAATGTACTACGAAAACCTTGGTATTCATCACTTATAATATTTCTAATTTGGGCTATTGTCATAATGAGAGTAGCAGATTTACCATTTATCGTCCATCACGGGCCACTATATCAACTTGAAGGAAAATCTATTCATTTTCAAAAGCTGATTTCAATTCTCTTTTTTTTCGGAGCTATTACTTATTTGAAATGGTGGCATCAAGTTGGGTTGAAAGGCCTAGGTAATGAACGAGTTGAAGTCTTTTTAGGAGTTGAATCATGCTATCTACGTTTTGTGTGGCTACCTGTCCTGTTTCTTCTCCAATATATACTGTTGGTTTTATTTGCAGATCTACTGCAAACCAAGGTTCTTATGCTTGTAATCATCAATACTTTAATGGTAGGGATAAGCGAGGAGTTGATGTTTCGAGGCATATTGTTCAATGGGGCTTCATCATCATTTGGAATCTGGCGTGCAGTGTGGATCACATCAATTATTTTCGGCGCGGTACATATATTAAATGGTTTTATCAGTGGTTAAATGGTTTTATCAGTGGTGATTTTAATGCGAGTACAATTCAAGCTTTTCATGCATTTATGTTTGGTTTCTATATGGTAGCTTTGCGAATCCGTCTTGACACTATTATCCCAGGAATCATTATTCATTGGCTGTGGGATTGCTTGATACACCTGAAATATCTCAGTGGATATGCAGGAATATGGGTGGAATCGTCTCATTTTTATATTCCATTTTTCGCGTATGGTCTATGGTTACTTCGAGACTATATACCTTAAAAGATAAATGACAGATCGCAAACAAAATGTTTCTAAAGTAATACTTCAATAGAAGCACAGTGTGGATAAAATCGAATTTATTTATGACTCATGACCTTCTCAAAACCGATCAAACTTTGCTAGAATTTGTTTTCTAAGTGTATCTCCTTCCTTGATTGTTATCTCAACATTTTCGTTTTTGTTCTCTGAAACAACATTCATTTTCCTATACAAACGCCTACCAAATTCTTCCGGAAACCTTCGCTCCAAGACCCATAGACATATCCGAATGTCTCCAGCTTCAGCAACTTCTTGAATGCGTTTGAGTAGTTTTCTAGCTCCATCAGCATTACATTTATTAATATGTTTATAGAATTGGTAATATTTCCCAGATCTCCCTATTTTCCCCTTATTCATCCAATCATTAAAAGTTTTGTAAGTGACACCAGCCGACTCGGCAGCCAACCTATATGTTAAACCAAGCGCAATATTATCACCGATTTTTTGTTGTATTTCTGGAGTAAGTTTTGATGGGCGGGCCATAAATTCACCGTTTTTTTACTTCTTTTAAATAGTATTAATGAATTTTGTATTTAATGTTTATTTAATTTTTTCTGCATAACAGCGGAGTTTATACACGTCAAATAGGAGCCATTATAAGACCGTTAGAGACGTTTTCTAAGTAGGGCAACATTTATCATAGGACTCTCAATAAAAGTCTCATCAGTGGCCCCCGATTAAGTCATTTTTTGATCAATTTAATTCCCCATGATGTAAATCCAGTAGAACGGTAAACACCTTTAATATATTTTCCATATGCGTTTATTATTTTAAAATAATATAAAATAAGTATTATTAATTGATACAAACCTGATGAACCGTCACGTATGATAAATGTAAAGGAAAAATAATCGATCATGGGGCGATATGCGGCATTTTCTTGAGTGAATCAGGTGAATCCACCTTGGACTAATTATAAGTCTGTTGTAGGGCCTTAGATTAGGTCGTTTATGGACTGTATGGGAAAGCTTACGATGGTATAATTCATGCGACCAGGATCACTTAATGTTAATCCGTATTATTTTAAGTTTATATAATATATTCATAAGAGTATATAATAAATAGAATTTAAATGTGGTTAGTAAATTCCCCGTATATTAAATTAGATATTTGATCGAGCTGTAGTCATTTCCCCCCACAGCTCACGAGATTTCCTTTTTGACATCTAAGATCAACCTGATCATTTAAATTAATAAAAAACTAAATAATTGATGACTTTTGACCAGGAAGTGGTTGTTATTTACATTTTTGATGACAAAAATTAAGATGAAGCAAGCAATATATTTTGTAGTTAAGGTCATTATTGGCGTTGCATTTTTGGGTATCTTGGTAGGAATATTTGCTTTGTTCCTTTTCGTGAAACATTTTTAAAATCAGCACTAGAAAGATTAAACAAGTTCAAAGCAGTGATAAAATAAAAATCCGCCCACCGAAATTTGTTCAATTAATCTCAGTAAAGATGGTTATCGACATTTTTTTCCACAAGTTGAATAGTTAAAAAACATATATTTACGCATAAAATATTGCATTATTTAAAATGATTGCTATAGTTTTCATAGTATTTATTCATGCAATTGAGAAGCGAAATTCGCCAAACAATTTTCCCGTAAATTTTTTATTTAATAAGACAAAATTTCAAGATTTTTTTGTTCAGTTAAATATTATAAATCACATAGCTATATTTCTAATCTAAATTTCTCTTTTAATTATATAATATGAATATCAATACGTAACTTATACAATCAAAAGTTAATTTTAGAGATATAACATGACTACTATATAATACACAAATATACAATATTAAATAAAAAAAACTTAATTTTTAGTTAAAAAATATGATTTATTTTTAACCTGTTGGTTTTTTTCAAATAGAGACTATAATGTATTATGCTTATTTAAGCATATATTTAGGAGTGCACTAATGGTAAAAGAAATATTTGGTGAAATAAATAAAATATTGACCTTCTCAATATTAGTCTTTATTGTAGTATCATTGACATTTGAATTGGTAAGTGGAAGCTCTAATCTCACAAACAATTCTGCTCCTTCATCATACTCAGGCACATATTCTGTTCTGCAATCAAATTCAAGCAAATATTTTGTTGATTCGTCAAATCCAAGTAGTGGCTATATCAAAATTATTGACCTGATAACAGTTTCAGCAAAAGTTTCTATTTCGAAATTGCATATCATAGAACTTTATATTCCGTCATCAAGTTCAAGTAACGGTCATATTCCAATTTCTTATCTAATGGGCAGTCTAGTTCCTTCATCTTATTTGGATAAAAATTCTGTTCCGATTTCCGATATTGGGAACGGTTTTGTGCCTTCAGTAAACTCAGGCAAAGATTCTGTTATAATCGACAATCAAATGAAAGATTCGGCTCCGCATTATGTAGTTAAATTGAAAAACAGTAACGGTACATACACCACCGTCTAAATCTCACTAATCCTGATCATGTTTTCTGTATTCGATGTTATATATAAACTATGTAACTACTAGTTCTTTAAAGTCTACATGATATGGACAAGTTTATAGGTTCGGCATTACTGAAAAACACTATAAACGCCCGAAGACTATACTGAACCAATATTTGAGAAGCTTATTAACCTTAAGGCATTAAAATTGAATACCTCATGTATTAATACTAAGATAAACATTTACATAGTATATTCAGAATAGTGGATGCCGAAGACTTTGTAATGTCAGAAGATATTTCAAAATGTAATAGAGAAGTTCTTCAAAAGTATTTTCGTTTTCTCCGGCATGAGGGCAACTCTGAACGAACAGCCCTTAATCACATGGAAAACATGATATGGGTAGCGCGAATTCTCAATAAATACGATTTGGGGAATCTTATAGAAGATGACCTTTACTTTTTCTTTGATGCATTGGAAGATTACACCTACAGAACACCTGCAGGAATTGAGAAAAAAATACTCTGAAGCCACAAAAGAAATCCGAAAAGTTTCTTTTAAAAAGTTCCTCAAGTGGTGTAAAAACTACGAACTTCACCAACAAATCAAATGCAAAAGATCTAAAGGAAAGAAGCTTCCTGAAGACATCAAATGCAAAGAAGATATTGTAAAGATGATAGAGGCATGCAGTAATAGTCGAGACAGGGCTATTATATCTTGCTTTTACGAGTCAGGTGCCAGAAGAGGGGAACAACTGGCTGCTAAGATCAAAAATATAGAGTTTGATGAGTATGGAGTTGTAATTACATTTCCGGAAGGAAAAACCGGGGCTCGAAGGGTTAGATTGATTTTCTCTGCTCCATACCTTCGGGAATGGTTGGATGATCACCCAAGAAAGGACTACAGGGATGCATCTTTATGGTGCACATTGGATAAAAAAGCTGGTTCAATGTCTGCAAGTGAGCTCATGAACGTGTTTTACAGATGCGGGAAAAAAGCAGGAATCGAGAAAAAAGTTAATCCTCATTCCTTCCGGCACGATAGAGCAACTCATTTAGCTGCAAATTTTACAGAACAACAGCTTAAGATGTATTTAGGCTGGTCTCCGACATCAACTCAGCCAGCTACTTATGTCCATTTGAGTGGAAAAGATATGGAAGATGCTGTTTTGAAAATGTACGGTATTAAAAAAGATGAAAACGACGTCGAATTTTTGAAGCCTGGTGTTTGTCCTAGATGCCACGAATTAACTGCAGTAAATGCGAAGTTCTGTTTTAAGTGTGGATTGCCATTAACGAAGGAAGCTGCAACAACTGTAGAATCTATAAAAACTGATTACGTACAGCTTGCAGACTTAGACGAAATTAGAGAAATGAAAAATACATTGAAACAGGAGCTGGAAGAAATCTCCAAGCTTAAGGAAATGATGCTCAAAGCCGGAAAATGATTCGGCTCTGTAGAAAGCCTTAATTTGATGCAAATTATTTCTACAACTTTTTTGTCTATGTTGTACACTATGAGTTTAAGTTTAATTTCCTTTATTTGATTACGGAACTTTCTTCCTCCCTATGATGAGGATCTCAGAAGGATTTCATAGAATTTAAATATGTTTTTCTTACTATCTTTTATATTTACTGAGGGATTATCGAAGGTATACCTATAATTCCTATATTTATTGGACCATTTAGGGTTTTTGAAGTATATAGAGACCAATGTTGAGAGTGATTTTTCTTATCCCGATTGGAGGTCAGCCAGATGAGAAATTAAGAATAAATGGAATAAAACCAATATGTGCTCCATATTTTGCTCATGAAGCTTTAAAAAATATAGGACCTAAACAGTTGAACTGAAAAATAAATAAAATAAACCTCAAAATGTCTCATATGCATATTTAACCACAACGTTTATTGGATTTGATTTTGTACTTCAAGTGAATAAACCCTACTAAATAAGAGGGAATTAAGCTTATGGATAACGAATCCCCAGATTTGCCAAGTAAATTAACTAATCTCGGAATTTGCCTAATGAATTGAATTGATATTTTCGTACAAGTAACCTAAAAGATATAGAAGAAGCCGTAGTCAACTTTAAACAAGCCATTTATCTCAACGATCCAAACTCACCTGATTTGGCAAGGCATTTTTACAACATTGGCAACGATCTAAGTAACAGATATTCTCAAACAGGTAACCTGAAAGATCTAGAGGAAGCCATAGACAACTATCAACATACCATTTCTTTCATTGATTCCAACTCACCTCATTTGCCAGGTGTTCTTGACAACCTCGGCAATAGCCTAAGTGATCTTTATTCCAGTACAGGTAGCCTGAAAGACCTAGAAGAAGCCATAACAAGCTATCAATATGCAATTTCACTCACCGATCCAAACTCACCTGATTTACCAGGTCGACTTAGCAACCTCGGCAATGGTTTAAGTAATAGGTATCTCCTAACAAATGACCTAAAAGATCTCGAAGAAGCCATTCACAACTATCAAAGGGCTGTTTCCTTAACCGACTTAAACTCACCTGATTTACCAGGCCGACTTAACAACCTTGGCTTTGGTCTAAATAACAGGTATTCTCATACAGGTTATTTGAAAAACCTAAAGAAAGCCATTGCAAACTTTAAAGAGGCCATTTCACTCACTGATTCTAAATCACCTGATTTGCCAATGTATCTTAGCAACCTTGGCGACGGTTTAAGTAATAGATATTTTCGAACAGGTAACTTGAAAGATCTCGAAGAAGCCATTCACAACTATCAAAAGGCTGTTCTACTTACCGATCCAAGCTCACCTGCTTTACCAGGTCGACTTAACGACTTTGGTCTTGGTCTAAATAATAGATATTCTCATACAGGTTATTTGAAAAACCTAGAGGAAGCCATTGCAAACTTTAGAGAGGCCATTTCACTCACTGATTCTAAATCACCTGATTTACCAATGTATCTTAGCAACCTCGGCAATAGTCTAAGAGCTAGGCATTCCCTAACAGGTGGCCCAAAAGATCTTGAAGAAGCCATTGAACTACTGAAGAAGCCTGAAAAAGAGGGATGAAGCAAAAACGCTTGAGAATGATACCTCGATTGGCAACATTGCTGAAGCTAAAAGTTCTGCGAGAAATGGGGATGGACCTTAGAGCATATGAATATTTCAAAAAGCAGGAAAAATGGGCTTTAGATGTTGCCTGTGAGATTAGTGTTTCAGTAGCTACGGAAATATTAAAAAATTACTAGCACTTTAAACTAAACTTTGGTATTCAGTTATTTGATTATCAAAACCAAAGCATCAATGAGATCCAAAGATTTCTCAGCACCGAGAATACATTCATACATCTGTTATTACCGACGTGCTATGTACGGAAATTAAAATTAAGTATTATATTATTTGGACTTTATATATAATTTTATAATTTTAAATATTCATTGAACTTACATAATCTCCTAAATTCTACTATTTTACACAATAGCTTTGGACTGAATCCGTCCCCTATCAACTACACAGAACCAAAGCTGGAAAGGATTTATAGATTATTTTCACGGGACAATATTTTTATGGGATCCTTATTTTTGTCCCTATATTTCTCGAAGAAATCATTCAGAAAATTATTATAATAGATCACTGCAGGCGTCAAATTTTTGTCCATCTCCGCAATCACCCTCTCTAAATATTTGCGCTCTTCGAGCACGAATTTTGTTTCTACGGTGGAAATAGTATCGTCTACAATATCTCTCTGAACGCAGTGGTCAAAAATTATCTCAAGGCCTATTAATTGGTTTATGTGCTTAACAGATATTATGTGTAGTATTTCATGATACATCTCTTCCCAATTTTCTTTCACTAAAATTCTGTTAAATATCTTTTCAGACATTTTTGCTAACATATTTGCCACTTGTTCCACTAGTGTTTTGTTAGGTGTTTCCAACAACTCTAGACGCATCTCTTTAAACATTTTCTGACCTATTATTTCACATGACATTCTATTAGATATCTCTTTTATCATTGCCGTGTATAGTCGTTCTGGTGATATTTCGTCGTTTTGTATCACAATTGCTTCTTCTACCATTTTCTGAAACGCTTCTTCCGATATTTCAATCCGTTCAGAGAATTTTAGAGATGTTTGACAAATCTTTGATTTCAGCAAGTCATTTAAGCATTCATTATAAACATCCGGCCAAATATTTGGGTTTGTCGAGATCCTTTTCATGAATTCAGTGTAGAGTTTATTAGTCTGGTTTTTGGCAGATCTTAAAGATCTCCAGATACTAGCATCTCTGGATAACTTACGAATTTCATCAGCTTTGGTATATAGTGTTTCAATCTCGCTTTTTAAGCACATATCAAAAAAAGATACCGATATAAGCAACTGAACACGAAATCTATTAGCATTAGGAGTTTTTGAGTTAAAACTACGTTCTCTGATAATGATATTTAAAGATTTTTTATATCTATTTAATCGCATCTCGGGAAAATTAATTCTAATATTTTTTAAATGTTCAATTTTTGTTATATTCCACTTGTTAGCAAGTCCTGACTTGCCTTGAATTTTTGCTATACATGAGTAAGGACGATATTGCAAGTCTTTCAGGTGCCTCTTTAAACTCCCTAGATTTTTTACCTCGTATTCTCGAGCCAAAAATTTTCTTATTTCTGGCTCTGGAACAGCTCCATTACTACGAATAATGAATTCAATTATTCCAGCTTTAACCTCATTCCATTTTAAGTGCTCTCCCTTATTTCTTCTCATAGGCTATAGGATAAAATAAATCGTATTAAAAATTAAGTATTGATACATTTTATTGAGTGTATTGATATCGTTTTTGAAAAGAACTATACTATATTTTTTTGAAAAAAAATAGTATCTATCCTTAAATAGAAAAATGATATATTCTTTGATGGTGATCAAAATATATTTTAATTTTGGAAAAAGGAAAATTCAAAACGTCGGATGTTCTTTTTTAGTTCCTATGCATGTTTATTGGATCAAAAATCTGAATATCTGTAGGGGAGATTCCTTGAAAATAGAAATGCTAGACGACCATAGCTTGAGAATAACCTCGGTTCTGCAGGCCCGCCAAGTCTCTGAAAGAACCGAGGGCGCAACACCAACCAACTAAAAGGAGAGATGCTGGCATGAATACTACGACATCAAATGATATATCTTTTCTCTCATGGGCTAAACAAACCTGCATTAAATACCCTGAAATTTTAGATCACATGAGGAAAAGCACCGATCCATTGGAAAGGGCAATAGCAGTCAGAATTTTGATTAACGCAGGAGTGAGTGACGTTAAAAAGAGAAGTAGGATATGCAATTACCCTGAATCACGCAAAGGAAAGTAAGTATTTGGAAAAGCCTTACTACAGGTAATATCATTTTACCTAATTTTGATCCTTATGTGCGTGATTCTCTTTTTTGCCACTACGGGAGTTGAAAACATGTCATTCAACCCAATTGAGTTCTCCTGTGAACTTTTTTATGTATTATATAGTGTTTGTATGAAAGGAAAACAAATCCAGCTTGATCTAGATTACCATAACAAATTCATTTTTCATAAGGCTTTCAATGATGTAAACTGGTTAATGTTTCAGATAGAGTTATATATTCTTCGTTTTCAAGGCTCAGGTGGTTCTTAATGACTGCCCGAACCTTCATCAAACCCTGTAAAAAACAGCCTTCTGCTTGCAAAATAAAAAACTGCTACGAATGTTGTGAAGCTCGGGGAAATAATAACCTCTCTTTGAAGGCGTTTAGGAGGGCATAACATGCCCTCTTTTTACCCTGAGAATATTCCCCAGGAGATGAAAGATATTCCTCAGTGGGTCCTGTGGAAACTAGAAAAGAGAGATGGTAAGTTAACTAAAGTTCCTTATCAAGTGAACAGCAAAAAAGCTGACACCACAAAATCTGAGACTTGGACCACTTATGAACTGGCATTTACATCGTACGATTCTTCTATCCATGCAGGATTAGGGTTTGTTTTGACAAAAGAAACAGAACTCGTAGCAATCGATTTGGATCATGCGTTGCATAATGCTATTTCCCCCGTAGACGGATGCACATCCAAAGAATGGGACAATGGCATTTTAGCTGAAATCCAAGACTTCGATTCGTATACAGAATTTTCACAGTCAGGAGATGGAGTACATATTTTCTGTAAAGGGACTATGCCAAAAGCAGGCCGAAAAAAGGGGAAGCACGAAATGTACTGTGACAACCGATTCTTTGCAATTACGGGTGATCACCTAGCTGGAACTCCCAGAATTGTGAATGAAGCTCAAGAGTGTATAGATGTTTATTATCAACTGTGGTTTGAAGGATATGAGACTACTAACAACAGTAATAATATCAAGTCTCCGATAATGGATGATGGAGACATAATAAAATAGCAAGGTCTGCACGAAATGGAGACAAATTTAAAAAATTCGATTCAGGAGATATTAGTGATTACCCCTCATATTCTGAAGCGGAGTTAGCATACTGTGGAATATTGGCATTCTACACTCAAAAAAAAGAGCAAATAGATAGAATTTACAGAACCTCGAAACTTTACACTAAAAAATGGGATAGGCGTGGAAAATATGCTCTGGATAAAGTTGTGACAGGACTAAATGAAGTTTATCTGAAAATAGAATGTGAAGACAAAATTCGTCCTGCTGAAGAAATAAGTTTAGCAGAACTCAAAAATCTTAAAATGGATCAAAATAGTCGTAAAATGCCTAATTTAACGGCCATACTCCCTGCTAATCATTTTATTAATACAGTTACCGATTGGATGTCAGGACTCTCAGATACCTATTACGAGTACCAGGTCAGTACAGCTCTTTGGTTGCTCTCGGACCTGATTCAAGGAAAAGGGGCGCTTGTTATAAAGCAAGGCACAATAAAACCTAATTTATACGTTTTACTTCTAGGATTATCAACCAAAAGCAGAAAATCTACTGCAGTAAATAAAATTGAACAAATTAGAGAGGCTGCAACAGATACAGAATTGTACAACGACGAGCCAACTATAGAGGGTTATCTCGAAATGCTGGCTCTTAATCCAGTTCAGAGTTTTGTTTGTGACGAAGTGAGTGGACTTTTTGCAAAATATCACAAGAAGTACAATGAAGGAATTTTTGATCTAGATTGCAAAATTTATGACGGAGCTTCAATCAGAAAAATTAAAGCTTCAGGTAGGAATAAAGATCCACAAGAGTATATTATCAAGAATCCATACGTCACACATCTTTACGCGACGACTCCTGATAAATTCACAACAGTAGTAGAGTTAGAAGATTTCTCTTGCGGATGGGGATACAGATTCCTTTACGCGTTTCCTACGTATGCCAAAGATAGAATGGATATAGAATTGGAAAATAATGAAGATGTAGAGGCCTGGGGAAGAGTTCTGATTGCAGTTAAAACTATTTATACCAAGTATTTAGGCGCCGATGAGTTCAAATTTGAAATCACAAAAGAAGCCTTAAAACTGTTCAATAAAATAAGTGCAGAACTAGAAGATGAAGGCGAAAAGATACAACACAATCATTAGATTCAGCTATTGCAAGGGCGGAAGAAAATATTCTAAAAATATCGATGCTTCTTGAAATTGGCAAAAAAGAGCCTTCTCATGAGATCACAGAGGATAGCATATCTATCGCTTCCCTTTTAGTCCTTGACTTTTTTCTGCCTTCATTTTCGCAAGTCATGGATAGAATACTTTCAAATATTAAAACTAACAAGATCGAGAAAGCAATCTCAGTAATACGTAAAATGGGAGGGACATGTAATAGAGGCACACTTATTAAAAATGGTCATTTTACAGCAAAAGAATGTGATGAAATTATTGAAGCAATGCTTATAGGTTCAATTGTGGATGAAAAAAAAGTAAAAGAGACAAAATTAGTTACATACATCTTAAAAAGTGACGAAAAAATTGTCAATGTTCAATCCACAGAACTCACAGATTTGTTTGCCAATCTTCGCAATCTTCGCAATGTTCGCACATACACTGTAGGTACAACTACCCTTGCGAAGATTGCGAAGATAGATAATATACCCACATGTAGCGCGTTGCCGGAAGGATCTTCTAGTGTATGTGCGAACATTGCGAAGATTGCGAACATCGAACAAAGATTGTGTTCTAGTGTAGTCTCTGTAGAAGAAGCCGCTAGGATTCTAGAAGAGGAAGGACCTTTAATGTCTCTTCTTTTCCTTGACATTGAAACCACAGGTTTAAATCCTCTCACTTCAGAACTTGTGACTTTACAGTTATTGACTCCTTCCGGCAAGTCGATGATAATTAAAGATCCTGGGGACTTAGAAGCTCTTAAACCTAAGCTTGAGAAAAGTTTAATCGTGGGCCACAACATAAAATTAGACTCTAAATTCCTGAAATATCAGTATGGAATAACTCTTTGCAATGTTTACGACACCTTCATAGCAGAAATAGCAATCTCGGGGGAAAACTTGCTCGACGAAAAGGAGCATCCCTCAAAAATCTAGTTTTTAAGTACTGCGGTGTTACTCTTGATAAGTCTGAACAGTGTGAATTCAAGAAAGGTGAACCACTAACTTCCGAGCAGGAAAAGTACGCCCTCAATGACTTGAAATATCTTCCTGAGATTATGAAGCAACAGCGAGCAAAAATAGCCTTGCTAGGCTTAGAAAATATAATTGACATTGAGATGAAATGTCTTCCTTCGGTAGTAGGGTTAGAGCTTTCCGGCTTCTATGTGGACTTTGAGAAATTCGAAGAAATAAAAGCTGCAATTCAAAATAAGTATCAAGAGACTGAAGCTTTTCTTCAAAAAGAACTTAATACTTTTGATAAGCAATGTCAGTTAGATGGCACGTTTGTTTCCAATAATTTGAATTTAAGCAGTCCTGAACAGCTGAAACAGGCTCTAAGGAACAAAGGTTATGATATTAATAAAACAGATGTAAAAACAAGAGCGAAGTACGCTAACGATCCTATATTTCAGAATCTATCTGCTTTTAAAGAAGCTGAAACACTTCTCAAAATGTTCATTAAGCCTTTGCCTTCTTACATCAATTCTAAAACACAGCGAGTATATTCTGATTTTTGGCAGTATGGTGCTGCATCTGGGCGGTTCACTTGTGGAAGACTTAACTTACAACAGCAGCCGAGTAGGTTTAAAGATTGGAGAAAAATTTTTACTGCCGAGCCTGGAAACAAGCTAATAGTGGCTGATTATTCCCAAATTGAGCTTAGAATTATAGGTCAACTAGCTAAAGATAAACAATATATTGATGCTTATAATAAAAGCCTTGACCTGCACAGGAATACAGCTGCGGTCATGTTTAAGGTGCCTGTGGATCAGGTTACTAAACAGCAAAGAAGGATTGCAAAATCAGTTAATTTTGGTTTGAATTATGGTATGGGGAAAAGGTCTTTAAAAGAAAAATTGAAGCTAGAAACAGGGATTGATTATTCGGAAGGTGAGGTAGAAAAGTTCATCGACTAATTTGAAAATTTATACCCTGATGTAACAAAATATCGTAAAACAATAAGTCAAAAAGGCTTCAATAGACTCGAATTTAGGACTGAAGCAGGAAGACTTTTCGAATTTGATAAACCGACTGCAGAAACAGAAGAAAAATACAACGCGCAAAAAAGTGCCATTGAGCGTGAATGTAAGAACCTTCCGGTTCAAGGTCTTTGTGCTGATATGTTGAAAATAGCGATGGGTAACCTTTTCTTAATCCTTGAGCCTAGAGGAGTGAAACTCGTTAATTGTGTCCATGATGAGCTTGTTTTTGAGTGCAAGGCAGAAGAAGCTGAGGAAGTAGCAGCAATTGTGAAAACTGAAATGGAGAAAGCTGGAGCGCTATTTTTGAAAGATATTCCGTGCATTGCCGAAGTCACAATAAGTGATACTTGGGAAAAATGAATTATTCTCTCTTATTTTTAATTACTTTTTCTTAATCTGGTCTTGTAGAGTAGGTGTCAATAAGTAACCTACTCTGCCTACTCCAAACAAAAGAACAAATACACAAATGATAAAGGCACAGAAGATAAATAGATTAAATCTATTATTTAATTAGGCTATGGTTGTTGTTTTTCTCTCTTTGTGCTTATGTTGCTCATTTTCTTCTGTTCTATTTCCAAAATTTTCCAAGTTTAAATTTTTTTCATTGAGATTATCTTAAAAACAAACTATTCAATTATCAAAATGATGTTAATTACCATTACCATTATTAAGTGATGATAAATTATAAATACTAATAAATCATATATAGTAGCGTAGTTTCTTGAAAATTGACGGATTGATAGATTGGATAATAGGAAAGGTGGTAAAACAAGATTTCAACAGAAATTTACAGAAGATATGTTCCTGAATGCTCTATCAATTGACAGTATCAAGTCAACTGCGGCTCTTATGAGTTTAGTAGGATGCAGCAGATCCACTGCTAAAAACATGCTTTATAAGCTTGTAAATGAAGGTAAAGTAAAGAAAATAGAAATTGAAGGCGATGGTTATGGGTGGCAAAAAGTGGCAGGAGAATAAAAATGAGTTTGACAATGAAATTGTTTCCTCTCACAAATTTCACCGATCAATAGTTACTCGCGATTTTTATGAATGCGATAAGGTGTGGCTCTTGCAACTCGCATTAGAAACACTGAAAAAAATGGGGATGATATCAAGTGTCGAGATCTAAAACTGAAATTGGTTTAAATTATTGTTTGTACACATGTTCAACCTTTCAGAACGTACTTCTGATTCTGTGCTGATGGGCCACAGATTAGCGGGAGTTTGACCAGATATTACGAGTCTGTAATAGGCAAAAAAATACCTAAACTAATGTAAAGAAGCAAACCATGGAGAAAAAATTATGAAATGTTATTTAGAAAAATGTGGCGCAGCCTGTGGTGAATGTGCCGACAGAGTCCCTAAAGCAATGTTAGTCGTCTTTACAATCAAAGATTTAAATTATATCGACGAAGAGATTGGTAATATATTGGTTTCCGTTGGGCATTCTTTCTTTGAAAAAGGTTATTCGGCCTCCGAGTTGAGAACTGTCATTAGTGAAAAAATAGACGATCTTGTTTCATCTGGTGCGTGCGAGATTGGTACAAAAGAATTGCTTATAGCAAACGATGATATCTTTCAATTGGAAATGAATCGTTGGAATACACAACCATGGGATTCAGGTGACGGCATCATTTATCGAAAGCAAGGAGTATGGCATACAACTTATCGAGTTTATACGGATATCATTGAAGTGATAGAGACAA
>Ga0326728_10015502_pt1 | contig 15825 bp, 14 predicted proteins | sample MB3enrmetagenome_FD_207602 | JGI IMG/M metagenome (GOLD analysis project Ga0326728, IMG submission 207602) | Lab enriched peat soil microbial communities from McLean, Ithaca, NY, United States - MB31MN | ecosystem: Environmental > Terrestrial > Soil > Wetlands > Peat | place: USA: New York...
TCCGGTTATGGTGCAGGAGATCGGAGCATCTTCGGCGCAGTATAAGCCCGAGCAGATTGCCGCGTACCTGCGGGCGAATCTTTACTCAGCTTTGGGGGCCGGAGCAAATGGCTTCCTGCTCTGGTGCTACACCGATGCCGCGCCCCGACAGTACAACCTCGTCCCTTATTTGCGCTCGCCCCATGAAACTCAGTTCGGATTGACGACTTGGGAGGGCAAGGCGCGCCCCGCCGGGAAGATGTTTGAAGAGTTCGAAAAGATTGTGGGCAGGCTTGATCTCGCGGGTGTCGGGCCTGCTTCTGCCCAAGCCGGCATCATCGTCCCCAACGAGTGGTCCAAACCTTACGGTGATGAATCCCACTTGGGGCTCACGGGACCTGCAATTGTCCCTTACACCTCCACAGATGAAGGAGGCTCGGTGGCGGGGCAGAAGCTGCCGGATTTATCGGAGGAGAATGATTGGCTGACCGGGAGTTGGCTGTCGTCATTCATCCTGTCGCGACAAGCGGGCCTGAAGGCGGACTTTCCCCGCGAGTACTCGGATTGGCATAACAGGCCCTTGTTGTTGCTGCCCTCGCCTTTGACCAGCACGGACGGTTTCCTGGTACACGTTCACACCGACTTCTGGGAAAAAGCGCGACGGTACGTTGCGGAGGGTGGCGCGCTGTACGCATCGCTTTGCGGAGACGCGGCAATTCCAGAGATGGAGGGCTTATTCGGAGCGCGGTTGGTGGATCATTCTCCAGTCAACGAGGTGGTCTTGAAGGTTGTGACAGCGTGGGGAGGACTGAATCCCGGAGACACTTTCCACTATTCCGCGGGTGGGGGCAGTCCGCGGCAATGGGCGGCCACCCTGGAGGTTAGTGGCGGCACGGTGATCGCCCAGGACCAGGACGGCCGCCCCGCGCTGGTGGCCAACCGCCTGGGTAAAGGCGCCACGTTGCTCTGCGCTTATCCCCTCGAGAGCTACTTGGCCAACGTTCCTTCGGCCTTCGACAAAGAGGAGAATACGTACAAGATTTATCAAGCGTTTGGCGCTTGGGCGGGAGTCAAGCCGCAGTTCCATACCGATCAGTCATCGGCAGAAGCCGTATCGCTGGACGCGCCGGATCATGGTTATGTCGTAGTTGTCAATCACAGTGGGAAGTCCAGACAGGTGACGGTGACGTCCGAGGCGCCGTTGAACGCTCTTCGGCGTCTGACCGCAAACGGCGAACAGCGAGTGCCATTCGAGGGCTCACGATGGGAGTTGGAATTGGAGCCGTACGGAGCGGCGGTTTTTGCATGGAGGTAGGGGCGGCCCTTCTGGCCGCCCCAGGGCAAGTCGTGGGGGCATCCGAGGACAACCGCGAGGGTTGCCCCTACAAGGGGACTCACAATGATTGGGGCTGTTGATATCGGTGGAACCAAAATTGCCGTTGGGATTGTGGACGAGAACGGGCGCGTCTTGGCCAAAGCGGAGTGCCCCACTGATGTGCCTCGGGGATTTCCCAATGCGATGCAACGACTGAGCGAGATGCTTGCCCAATGCGCAAACCGGTCCGGGGCTAAAATTAGGGGAATTGGGATTGGATGCACCGGGCCTGTTGACCCGGTGGCGGGCTCCTTGGGTAATGTGAATCTGCTGCCGGGCTGGGAGGGAGGCAACCCGGTCGAGAAACTCTCAGCGGAATTCGGCGTCTCGGCGGCGATGGAAAATGATGCCGACGCTGCGGGCCTGGGTGAGGCCGTCTGGGGAGCGGGAAAGGGAAAAGCCCGCCTCGTGTACGTGACCATCAGCACGGGAATTGGGGCCAGCGTGATTCTGGAGGGGAAGGTCTATCGCGGCGCCGGGGAGTGTCATCCCGAGATCGGTCACCATGTTATTGAACCCTCGGGTCCGCTTTGCTCGTGCGGGGCTCGCGGTTGCTGGGAGAGTTTGGCCAACGGGCCGGCCATGGTGGAGTGGATTCGGGCCAACGCGCCGGCAAGCTACCACAGCCCGGACCTCAGCGCGAAGCTCATCTGCGCACGGGCGCAGGAAGGGGACGAATGGGCCCGGCGCGCCGTGGAGCGCGAGGCCTACTACCTGGGTCTTGGACTGGCCAACATCGTCAGCCTGTTTACTCCGGACACCATTGTGTTGGGTGGTGGCGTGATGAAGAGCGCAAACGTCTTTCTCGATCGGATTCATCAGGTCATTGGGGAGAATTGCCGCCTTGTCCCGTTTGAACGTGTGGAGATCGCACTGGCCTCACTAGGCCCTGACGTGGGGCTGATTGGAGCGGCGCAGGTTTGGTGGCAACACTATGGCGCGTAGGGGCGGTCCTTGTGGCCGCCCTGCCGCATTTCTATTTCTGCTGCGAATTTCTCGAGGAGGGTGGTCGCGACCGTCGTGCGTTTCGGAACCAACCCCTCACCCGTCCCTCTCCCCAAGGGAGCGGGCTGTGTTTCCGAGCGCCTTGAGAGGAAATCATGATATCGGTTAATAGTAAATACAACATTATTGAAAACGACTACGTGCGCGACATCTTGGACCAGCCCCGCGCGTTGGAGGCGACCCTCCGAGGGCTCCATGTTCCCAACAGTCTCCCTCAGATTCTCCGGCGACTAGAAGGGGGAGAATTGCGAAGAATTGTTCTGACCGGGATGGGCTCGTCTTTTTACGCACTCCATCCGCTACACGTGCTGCTCAACTCCTATGGCATTACAACTGTAATGCTCGAAACCTCGGAACTGGTGCACTACTTTCCAAAGCTCCTGGATCGCCAGACTCTGATCGTCGCCGTGTCCCAATCCGGGCGGAGCGCCGAAATCGTGCGCCTTTTGGACGAAAACAAACGCCGCGCCCAGATCATCGGGGTCACCAATACCGAAGACAGCCCCTTAGCTTTTCAGGCGGACAGCGTTCTGCTGACGAGCGCGGGGCAGGAGTTTTCGGTTTCCTGCAAGACTTATGTGACGGCGCTGATGGCGCTCGGTCAATTGGGGTCTCTTCTCGTCACAGGGGACCGCGCGTCAGTCTCGCAAACCTTGTCCTCCGGCGAGGCGGGGGTGCGAGAATCCACCACCCAAACCTCCGACGGTAGCCCCGAAAAGACTGCTTCCGAGTTGGCTCAGGCGGCGCCTGCGGTACGACGCTACCTGGATTCCTGGCGCGATCATGCGCTTGAATTGGCTGCTTGCTTGGAGGGCGTCCGGCACCTCTTCCTGGTCGGGAGAGGAGGGTCGCTCGCCGCGGCCGGCACGGGAGGACTCATCATCAAAGAGTCGACTCACCGTCATTCCGAAGGGATGAGCAGTGCCGCATTTCGGCATGGGCCGTTTGAGATGCTGAATGAGGAAATGTTCGTTCTAGTTTTTGCAGGCGATGAGAAAACAAGGGCCTTGAACGTAAGACTGGTTGAGGACATCAGGCAAAACGGCGGCCGAGCGGAGCTGCTTGGGAAAGATGCAGGACTCTCCTCCCTGCGGATTCCTGAAGTGGCCCAGAGTGTGCTTCCAATTCTCGAGATTCTCCCCGTGGAGATGGTTACCCTGGCTTTGGCGGCACAAACCGGGAACGAAGCGGGCCGGTTCACCTTGGGCTCCAAGGTGACGACCATCGAGTGATCATGCGGTAGGAGCGGTTTCACCTATGAAGCGAAGCAAGTACATAGTGGCTTTGGTCCTTACGACCTTTTTTGTTATTTCGTTTCTGACCAACATCCTGGGACCTATTATCCCAGACATCATCCAGAGCTTTCATGTCAGCCTAGCCGCCGCCGCCCTGCTGCCCTTTTCGTTCTTTATTGCCTACGGAGTGCTTTCCATCCCCGCCGGTTTCCTGGTGGAATCATGGGGAGAGAAGAAAGTGATGTTGCTTTCCTTCGCCGTAGCGCTGGCTGGCGCGCTCTTTTTCGCGCTGATGCCTGTCTACCGTGTTTCGATTGTATCCTTGTTTCTGATGGGTGGAAGCATGGCCGTGCTGCAGGTGGCGATCAATCCCCTGCTGCGCGTTGCGGGTGGCGAAGAACATTTTGCTTTCAATGCAGCATTTGCCCAGTTTGTTTTCGGCGCCGCCTCATTTGTCAGCCCGCTGGTTTACTCTTACGTGGTCCTTCACCTTGGGGAGTTATCGAAGCAGCAGAACTTTTTGCTCGAGATCCTGAAACGGGTGGTCCCGGCCGGCCTGCCTTGGGTATCCATGTACTGGATCTTCACTGCCGTTATTACTCTGATGCTGATCGCCTTGTGGGCATCGCGTTTCCCCCACGTGATGCGAACCGAAGAGGAGCAAGCCGGCGCAGTCGAGATGTATGCCCATCTTCTGAGAAAGCCGGCCGTCCTGCTGTTTTTTGCCAGCGTGTTTATGTACGTGGGCTCCGAGCAGGGGACCGCCGACTGGCTCTCCCAGTTTCTTGCTCAGTATCATGGCTACGATCCTCACACCATCGGCGCCACGACAGTGGCCTGGTTCTGGGGACTGTTGACGGCAGGCTGCGCACTGGGCATGCTGCTGTTGAAACTGTTCGACAGCCGCAAGGTTCTGATAGGCTTCAGCCTCGGGGCGCTCGCGAGCCTGACGGCCGCCTTGTTCGGGACGGGGCCGGCGGCAAAACTAGCGTTCCCTGCCATCGGCTTCTGCGCGTCGGTGATGTGGCCAATCATTATTTCTCTGGGATTGAACTCCGTCGCGGAATACCACGGTCCACTCGCAGGTATACTCTGTGTCGGGATTATGGGCGGCGCAGTTGTGCCCTTGATCATCGGCCGGATCGGCGATGCTTTTGGACTGCGCACCGGGATGATCTTCCTCTACTTGACCTTCGGCTGGGTCCTCGGCGTCTCTTTCTGGGCCAAACCCCTTATCGCCAACGTCACCTTTCGGGATAACAAGACGCAGCCGGTTGCGGGGTGAAGTCAGTTGCCAGTGTCAATTGTCCGTCGTCAGTTGTCCGTTGCCCGTTGCCCGTTGCCGGTTGTCAGTTGGTGGTCTGGCATTCTGAGCGCAGCGAAGAATCTCTGTAGCCGTAAGGTGCAAAAGTGACTGCTGAAATCCTCCGCTTGCTCGGAATGACAGGAAAAACAATCGAATGTTACTTGTTGGCAACGGACTACGGACAACACGGACGCTTTACTTTTTCAAGTAGCTGCGGAAAAACTCGAGCTTTGCGGGGCTGGCCTCAGGTATTGCTCCCACGTGCTCTCCTAATTCCATCGTGATGTGGCTAGCCGGATCATAGCTTGGCCATTGCGGCAGGCCCGGCGCGTTGGGATCACCCGCTTTGGCGAAGTTGGACCAGTAAGACGCCATTATTTCCGATAGCTTAAGATCCACCGGTTCCCACGGCCGATCGAGCAGCTTAAGCGTCTCGAATATGTACGGAACTTCGGAGGTATGGAAGGCGCCAAATTCGGGGTGAGCAGGCCACGGAATGGGGCGATCGAAGAAGTAGCTGTACACCCTTCCACTCCTCTTCACCTGACCCTCGCACCAGACGTCGATGGACACTCGAGCCCGGTCCGTTTGGCTGGCTTTCTTGGCAGCCGCCACGTCGTCATCTTTTTCGGCGGGATACAATTTCAAGAACGTTGCAGCCATGTCACCATACGTCTTCCGCGCGGCGCTGGTGAAAGAGGCGACCGTTGGCGCTGCGGGCGGGCCGAATCCGCTTGCAAACTCAGCATCGCCGGCCACCATGCCGACAATGATGGGAACCTCATGCGCGGGATGCTCCGCAGTGAGCACCCAGCCATCCTCCACGGGCCCACGGGCGCCCGTCGTGCCGCGCGAGCCAGGTGTAGACTTGAAGAAATCTGCGGCAGGCAGCGCGCGCAAATCAGCGAGCGAGTGAGCGCCCTTTGATTCGGCGTATTTCACACCTTGTTGCTGCCTTTGCTCGAACGTCATTCCAGCGTCCAGAGTAATCGCCGGAAATATGCCGGGGCCGCTTTCAGCTATGGCGCGAGCGAAAAGGCCTGTGGCCAAAGGCGAACGCATCAGGTCAGCAACAGAGACGGCGCCCGCAGATTGGCCGAAGATCGTTACCCGGTTGGGGTCGCCGCCGAACGCCGCAATATTCTTATGCACCCATTCTAAGGCCGCGATCTGGTCCAACAACCCATAGTTTCCGGAGGAGTGACGTTCGGATTCTTTCGTCAGATCAGGATATACGAAGTATCCAAGCGGGCCCACGCGGTAGTTGGGAGTAACCACAACTACGCCCTTCCGGGCGAGCTCGGCGCCGTTATAGACAGCTACCGAACTCGAACCTTCGGTAAATCCGCCGCCGTAAAAAAAGACCATAACCGCCCGCTTTTGGCTGGCTGATTTCGCGGCCGTCCAGACGTTCAGAAACAGGCAATCCTCGCTCACCGCACCATACGTCATGAATTCTTCGGTCCAGGGCAGCAGCGAGCCAGATTCAATCTGCATGCAGCTCGCACCAAAATGGTCTGCTTCACGCACACCTTGCCAGCGGCCAGCCGGCTGTGGTGGGCGCCAACGCAGTTGACCCACCGGCGGCGCCGCGAACGGAATTCCCAGGTAGGCTGTGACTCCGTACTTATCGGTTGCTCCAGAAATCAAGCCGGTTTCGATTCGCACCGGGTTTAGTGTACCGTTCGGCGCCTCGCCCAGAAGCAGAAGGGCCGCCCCGATAGCGATCAACGTAGTGAAGCGAGACATAGATGACTCCTGTGTACTGCGGATGGAAATGGTTCTTCAAGCGACAGCAGTATACATCGTGGCTCTTCTGCCTGGGTAGCGCGGGCCCTGGGTACCGCAGTCTGGCACATTGGGGTCCGCATTACCCGTTCTCGACGTGGTTGAGCTCCGCCGGCGTGATTTCATCCTCGCAATTCCCTGAGCGTTTTGATAACCTCTCGCCACGCGAGAAACTAGTCTTTTCTAATGCCGCCGGCATCGTCGTGCGTACGATGCGCCGCCAGGAGCGGCCACGATGGCGGCGACCACAAGGATATGAACATGAGCAACCTTGGCGTACTGAGAAGAGCCTTTCTGCTGATGGCCGTGGCAGTGGCGAGCACGGCCATGGCGGCGAACCGGGTGAAGATCGCCAGCGGCACTCTGGAAGGCACTATCAACTCCGATTCCTCTCTCCGCATTTTCAGAGGGGTTCCGTTTGCAGCCCCGCCGGTGGGCGACCTGCGCTGGCGCCCGCCCCAACCGGTGCAGCACTGGCGCGGAGTGCGCCAAGCCGCAGACTTCGGCCCTCGCTGTGTCCAGGGCAGAGTGTTTGACGACATCGTTTTCCGTAGTAAGGAGATGAGCGAAGACTGCCTTTCCCTAACCATCTGGACGCCCGCCCGGTCCCGGGGCGAGAAGCTTCCGGTATACGTTTGGTTTTACGGGGGCGGCTTCGCGGCGGGAGCAGGCGACGAGGCGCGGTACGACGGGGAGAGCTTTGCGAAGCACGGCATCGTGGTGGTGAACGCCAACTATCGGTTGGGGATTTTTGGCTTCTTTGCTCATCCGGAACTGACGCAGGAATCACCCCACCAGGCGTCCGGCAACTACGGATTGCTCGATCAGGTTGCGGCGCTCGAATGGGTGCGCCGGAACATCGCCGCATTCGGCGGAGATCCCCAAAAGATAACCATCGGCGGGGAATCGGCTGGCTCACTTTCGGTTAGCGCGCTGATGGCTTCCCCTCTCTCCCGCAATTTGTTTCAGCAGGCCATCGGCGAAAGCGGAGCATTCTTCGGTCAGGTCGGCGGGCGTGGTCAACAGTCGCTTGCGGAAGCTGAGAAGCAGGGTGCGGAGTTCGCAGCGTCGCTGGGGGGCAAGCATCTGGCCGAGTTGCGAGCCATGTCCTCTGCCGATTTGCTCCGCGAGGCCTCGAAAAAGAGCAACGGGTTCGGCTTCTGGCCCATCGTCGATGGCTACTTTCTTCCCTCCGATGTTCCCTCGATTTTTGCGCAGGGGAAGCAGAGCCAAGTCCCAATGCTGGCGGGATGGAACGCGGACGAGATCCGGATGGCCGTGCTGCTGGCGAAGGAGAAGCCTAACGCGAAGACATTCGCCGAGCAGTTGCGCCGCGAGTTCGGGCCTCGAGCCGACGCCGCCCTCAAAGTTTATGGCGCATCGACGGATGAGGAGGCCTTACGGTCAGCCGGCGACCTGGCGAGCGACCAGTTCATTGTGTACGGTACCTGGAAATGGATCGACGCACAGGCAGCCGCTGGAAACACGGTTTACCGGTACGAGTTCGACCGCACAGTCCCGATTCCAGAAGCGGAAAAGGGCACAGCTCTGAAGAGCTTCGGGTCGCCGCACGCCGCGGAACTGGAGTACGTGTTCACGATGCTCGATTCAAAGATGGCCGATTGGCAGCCGGAGGATTATCAGGTGGGGAAGACGATGAACGCGTACTGGGCGAATTTCATCAAGACCGGTGATCCCAACGGCGCGGGCTTGGCGAACTGGCCGCAGTTCGGAAAAACACACGAAGTCATGCACCTCAACGTCGAGTGCCAGGCCAAGCCGGAGGAGCATCGGGACCGCTACGAGTTCCTGGACTCTGCTCCCGCGACGGTGGGCACCCGGTGAGCAAAGTCATAACTGTCACGCAGGCGCGGGATGAAACCCAAGGATGGGGAGGGTATCAAGAGATCCGGTTTTGGTGTCAAGAGAAAAGTGCAAGAACAAAGGGCAGCAGACAATCAGGCCGGCGCCAGGGGGCAGACGTGGGAATCGGGCATGAGAAAAGCCAATAGTCAGAACTGCGCTGACTCCAACTACTCGCAGTGAAGGCAAGAGACCCACTCCCAAATCATACAGCCAGAGATGTGCTGCTGCAGAGAGGTTTAGGGCATCATCAGAAAGTCTCACCGGCCTACCTGCTAAAATAATGCTAAACTCTCGCTAATAAACTGTGTTCAAATGCCGAGGAGAGACAGCATGGGAGGAAAAACCATTTCAAAGCACTTGAGTGCTGCCCTGAAGCTTCCCAGCGGTGCCAGATTCTACCGTTGCGCCTTGCAAATCAACCCCTTCGCATACTTGGCCAGGAACAGCAAGCAGACGGCGTTCAAGACAGAAGCCGACTATAATGCGGAGATCATAGCGGCTTGCCTGGAAGCTGGAATCGAGGTTGTCGGCGTAACGGACCATTACCGCGTTCAGGACTCCGCATCTCTTGTGCAGCTTGGGCGTGAGGCCGGCATATTCGCTTTTACCGGCTTTGAAGCCGTTACCAAGGACGGCGTACACTTCCTGTGCCTCTTCGACCCCGACAAAAACGGCATGCTCGAACGCTTCATTGGGGAATGTGGAGTTTACGATACTAATCCGCCATCACCAACAGGCAGTCTCGACTCCCTTGAGCTTCTCGATTGCGCCAAGAGATGGGGCGCAAGCTGCATTGCCGCGCACGTCGCCAGCGAGGGCGGCCTGCTGAAAAAGCTCTCAGGTCAAACCCGCATCCATGTCTGGACCTCGCATCTTCTTCTTGCGTGTGCCCTTGCCGCTCCTATTGACCAAGCTCCTGACAACCTCCGGCCAATTCTCGAGAACAAAGACCCCTCACACAGGCGTGCGAGGCCTGTAGCTGTTATCAATGCGTCCGACGTCAACGACCCGGAAGACCTCAAGAAGGAGGGTGCGTCCTGTTTTATCAAAATGTCGGATGTCTCCGCTGAGGCGCTCAGACAGGCCTTCCTTGACCCGCAGTCTCGAATTCGACTCAACAGCGATCCGCAGCCGGAGCCACACGCCGAGTTCCTAGCCGTGACCTGGGAAGGTGGATTCCTGAGCGATACATCTGTTCATCTCAATCAAAACCTGAATGTCCTTATAGGAGGAAGAGGGACAGGAAAATCAACAATGATCGAGAGCATGCGCTACGCACTCGGCCTCGATCCCCTGGGAGAAGAGGCCCGTAAAGCCCACGAAGGCATTGTCCGTCACGTGCTACGCGCCGGCACCAAGGTCTCTATCCTGGTGCGCTCGCACAAGCCTTCTCAACGCTGCTATACTATCGAAAGGTCGGTCCCCAACCCGCCCGTCGTCAAAGACGAAGCCGGCGAAGTTCTAGCTCTTTCACCCAGAGACGTTATGCCCGGCGTTGAAGTCTTCGGGCAGCACGAAATATCAGAACTTACCAAAAGCCGCGAGAAGCTCACTCTTCTTCTGGAGCGTTTTGTTGATCGCGACCCAACCCTCCTGGGGCGCAAGGCGAAAGTGAAATTGGAACTCGAACGCTCACGAGGTCGCATTGTCGATGTCCACCGCGAGATTAAGGCTGCCGATGAGCGTCTTGCGGCACTCCCCGGCCTTGAAGAGACCCAGAAGCGCTTCCAAGAGGCTGGACTGGAAGAGCGGTTAAAAGAAAAGAGCCTGCTAATTCGCGAAGAACGCATATTCGCAAGTGCTGCCGAACGACTCGACCCTATCCGCACGCTCCACGGAACTTTGGTCGAAGGACTCCCGCTCGATACCGCCTTCGTATCGCCGAAGGCCCTCGAAGGACTCCCCCATGCCCCGCTTTTGGCCGAGATAGCAACGATTCTTGGCGATTTAAGTACAAAGCTGAGCGCCCAAGCGACTCAATTGGCAACGCTACTGGCAGACGCCGACGCTGCCCTCGCGAGCACGAAAACCCGCTGGAACGAACATCGTAAGGCTATCGAGGAGACCTATGAGAAGCTCTTGCGCGAACTCCAGAAATCCAAGGTAGATGGAGCGGAGTTTATCCGACTGAGACGGCAGATAGAAGAGTTTCGCCCGCTTAGAGAAAGGAAAGAGTCTCTCAGTCGTGACCTCGCCATTCATGAGGCACACCGACGCAAGCTCATTTCCGAATGGGAAGACATAAAAGCGACCGAATATCGAGAGATTCAACGTGCGGCAAAAAAGGTCTCTCGCAAATTACGGGACCGCGTCCAGGTTGAGGTTACTATGGCTGGTAATCGTGACCCCCTCGAGCAATTGTTGCGAGAAGTAGGTGGAAACCTCAGCGCGGCATTGGACCGGCTGCGATCCCTGGACCACATCTCCTTGCCGGAATTTGCACAGCGTTGCCGAGAAGGAAGGGAGTCGCTCATTAAGCAATACGGACTACCACAAGGGTCGGCAGAGCGAATTGCCAACGCCGATCTCGGGCTATTCATGAGAATCGAAGAGCTTGATCTGCCCGCAACCACCAAAATCGAACTGAACACTGCCCCTGAAGGAGAGCCCGCTACATGGCAGACGCTCGAAGCACTATCCACCGGGCAGAAGGCCACCGCCGTGCTGCTGCTCCTCTTGCTCGAATCCGAAGCTCCTCTTGTCGTCGATCAACCGGAAGATGACCTCGACAACCGGTTTATTACTGAAGGGGTCGTACCCATCATGCGGCAAGAAAAACGGCAACGGCAATTCATCTTCTCCACGCACAACGCCAATATCCCGGTCTTGGGCGATGCCGAGCTAATCCTTGGGTTAGCTGCCTCAGGTGAGGGAGGGGAAGGCCACGCCAAGATTGCATCTGAGCACATGGGCTCAATCGACTCAGGCCCTGTTCGCGAACTGGTGGAAGAGATCCTCGAAGGGGGCAAGGAAGCCTTCGAGATGCGCCGCTCCAAATATGGATTCTAGGTATGACAACACACACTGAATTGCTAGAGATCATTAACAACGGGGAGAACTCCGGCGTCGAGTTCAAGCGCGACGTGCTGGAAAACCATGCCCTCGCCAAGGAGCTTGTCGCCTTCTCGAACCTTAGTGGCGGCATCGTGCTTCTTGGCGTGGAGGATGACGGAAGAATATCGGGCCTGACAAGGCCTAACCTCGAAGAATGGGTGATGACCACATGCCGGGACAAAATCCGGCCTGGAATCATTCCTTTCTTCGAGACTGTCCGGAATGTCGAGCCAGGAAAGGACGTGGCCATCGTGCGGGTGACGCGCGGTTATGATGTTCACAGCCTTTGGCACAACAACCGCAACACCTATTTCATTCGGGTCGGGACCCAGAGCAGGGAGCCGACCACCGAAGAGCTTGGCAGGCTCTTTCAACAACGTGGCTCTATCCGCGCTGAATTGCGCCCTGTCTCTGGCGCCACACTCGGAGACTTGGACCGCCGGAGGCTCCGGGACTACTTCACCCGTATTCGCCAGCAGGATGTGCCTACCGACGAAAACGAGGTGGCCGGGTTGGACGCCGGACGCCTTGCCGCGCTCGATCGCGAGTGGCAGGCGTTGCTCATTAACACTGAAATGATGACAGAAGAGGGGGTGACGGTCGGCGGTATGCTTCTGTTTGGTAAGACACCGAACCGATTTCTTCCACATGCCGGCATAACCGCCACCGCCTTTCCCGGAGAGGAAAAGGAGTATGCCGCCAGAGAGCGCGCGGGATTGCGGGGGCCAATGACGCCGTTGCTCGGCTCCGATGGTGCGTTAGTGGAGAACAGCCTGGTTGAACAGGCGTTAGATTTCGTCCGCCGGAATACCCCCGTTACCGCAGTTCTTGAAAATGGCGCCAGGAGGGTTGAGAAACCTGCCTATCCCCCGGAGGTGCTCCGTGAGGCCGTTGTCAATGCCCTCATTCACCGTGACTATCTTCTCTCCAGCACCGACATAGAACTGGCCGTTTACAGCGACCGCCTGGAGATCGTCTCTCCCGGACGACTTCCGAACGGCATCACGCCGGACCGGATGCGCACTGGCTGCCGGACGGCCCGGAACCAGATGCTGAAGGACGTCATGCGCGATTACGGCTATCTGGAGAACTTGGGCATGGGTATCCCGCGCAAGATCGTACTCGGCATGAGGGTACACAATGGCACCGAGCCCGACCTCATCGAAGACCAGGAGAGCTTTATTCTTCGCTTGTTCGCTTAGCGGTGCCCCCCTCCCCGTTGAAGCGGAAGGATGTCTTCATCACCACGAAGTGCACGAAGGACCACTGATCGGCGAGATCTGGCACAATGCGAGCCAGTGGCTGGCGGGCGATCAAATGGATTCAGTCGTGGAGGTGAACAGCGCTCTGTCCAGCGCGCAGTAAAGGCATATTCGAGCGTGCAGGCAATGTTTTCGTGCCGGAGGTCTTATACGAGAAGTTTCTTGACAAATGGTGCGGAAGGGGGGACTCGAACCCCCACGGTCTTGCGACCGTCAGCCCCTCAAGCTGGTGCGTCTGCCAATTCCGCCACTTCCGCACGAGAGGGAGGTCTCAGTCACAGTCGTCAGTTCTCAGCCCCCAGGCTTGCTGTGGCATGCGCGGCGGGCTCTTACTGATAACTGATTACTGAAAACTGACGACTTCTTGCTACTTCTTCGCCGGAGCGGGCGGAGCGGGCGCCGGGAAAGCAGGTGTCATAGGCGCGGACTTAACGGGCGCACGCTCCAGCACGGAACCCGAAGAGGACCTCGAGGCGTGAATCGCCAGGGTTACGGACGTCACTATAAAAACTACGGCCAAGCCCCAGGTGATTTTTGCCAGCAGGGTCACAGAGCCGCGAGGCCCGAAGGCTGCCTGGCTTACTCCCCCGAAAGCCGCAGTGATATCAACGTTTTCGCCGCCCTGAAGAAGCACCGTGCCAATGAGCAGGATGCTGGACAGGATGTGAATAATCTGAAGAACCGCCATCATGCTGTGAAATCTCTCTCCGGTCGCCTCAGTGGCCCTAGTAATTCACCAGGGCTGTAAAGGAATCAACCTTCAAACTTGCCCCGCCGACCAGGGCTCCGTCAATTTCTTCCTGGGCCATCAGCGCTCCCACGTTGTCAGGTTTGACGCTGCCGCCGTAGAGAATCCTGACGCCGTCGGCCTTGCCTTCGCCGAACTGCCGCCGCGCCAGCCCGCGAAGGAAGCGGTGCGCCTCCCCCGCCATCTCCGGTGTCGCAGTGCGTCCGGTGCCGATAGCCCACACAGGTTCGTACGCAATCATGATACGGGAAAAATCCTCCGGGGTCAACCCGGCCATGCCGCCCGTGAACTGACGCTCGAGGACTCTCTCGGTTTCACCGTTTTCCCGTTCAGCCAATGTCTCCCCGACGCAAACAATCGGCGTCAGTCCGGCCGCAAGCGCCGCCTTTACCTTCTTGTTCACTTGCTCGTCGGTTTCGCCGCAGTCATGACGGCGCTCCGAGTGCCCGATGATCACGTGGGTGCATCCGGCGTCGCGGAGCATCCCCGTCGAGATGTCTCCGGTGTGCGCGCCTTCCTTGTCCCAGTGGCAGTTCTGGGCAGCAACCTTGAGAGCGCTCCCGCGGGCGGCTTCGGCCGCCGCACGCAAAGCCGTAAAGGGCGGAGCCACGATTACCTCGCAGTGCCCGGCACTATCAGCCACGGGCCTGATCTTCTCGATGAAACTTGTCGTTTCCTCAATGGTCTTGTACATTTTCCAGTTACCAGCGATTACAGGTTTGCGCATGTTTTCCGTCCTTTGTTAAAAGTAGGCAGTAGGCAGTTAGTGAGCCTTGCATTTGCCTGAACAAATTTGGGACATACACCTCATGTGACAGTCTTTCGCCCTTTCCCCAGGTTGCAGTCTTGGCAAAGCGTCTGCCCGCTTTCCCGTTAGTCCAGCCTCGGCGCTCGTAGCACTCGGACCTTGCGCTCCGTCGCCACGACAAAACACCCCACCCAGTCGGCGACATCCTGTTCTGTAAACAGTTCCTCAACTCTTGCGACCAGCGCCCGCCAACTGGGGGCGTGCAGGCGGACCAGCAATATGCCCTCATGGGTGCCAGGAGCGAAGCGTCGCGCATCGGAAAAGTGCATATCTTGTGTGATCAGGAAACGCGCTTCACGCTGTGCAGCTTCCCACACGACCGAATCGGCCTCACCTGCGATTCCCTCCTCCACAGCGGTCTGGGCGTCGTGGCCCATCGCTGCCAGCCTTGACGCCAAAAGCGAAGGCAGGTTTTCATCGAGTTTGATCTTCATGGAATGTAGGGAATGGCAGGGACAGGTAGATCCTCCTCGGCAGAAGCGGCTGCGAACGCAATCGCGGCGCGCACGTCCGCCGGCTTGAGGGTGGGAAATGCCTCGAGGATTTCTTCGATGGAATCGCCCTCGGCGAGGCTAGCCAGCACAGTTCGCAGAGTGACACGCGTGCCTTTGAATACCGGCTGTCCCCCGCAGATTTGCGGGTTACGGACAATGCGGTCACCGTAACGAGGTTGGGTTTCCTCCGAGAGGCTCATGGCAGTCCTCCTCCTCCTCTACCCCCATTTTACCAAATAGCCCGACCTGTAGCGAACCGCCCGTATTGAGTGTCGCGCAGCGGTAGCACTTCCAAACATCTGTCATTCCCGCGAAAGCGGGAGTCAATCAGTACTCATTGCCGCACTTTTCGCAATGGATTCCCGCTCCCCCGCCTTCGCTGAGGACAAGCTTCGCGGGAATGACCGCGGCGCGGAAACGGCTGCCGATCACAGGCATCCACATCGCACAAATTAAACTGACACGCCGGTTTTGCCATTTGCGTTTTGCGATTTGCCATTTGACTTGCACTTCGGTCTTACTGCTTACCGCCTACTTGTCTGTTAAAGCCGCCACGCCCGGCAGCGTGAGCCCCGAGAGGAACTCGAGCGATGCGCCGCCGCCTGTCGAGATGTGGCTGATCTTATCCGCCACGCCCATCTTCTTCACCGCCGCCACAGAGTCGCCGCCGCCCACGATCGAGACTGCGGAAGAGGCGGCAACTGCCTTGGCGATGGCCAGAGTGCCCTCCGCAAATTGGGGCATCTCAAAGACACCCATGGGGCCATTCCAGACGATGGTTTTGGCTCCGGCGATTTCCTGAGCGTATTGGGCGCGCGTGGCAGGGCCAATGTCCAATCCGATCTTGCCGGCAGGAATGCTGACGCTGTTCACCACTTCCGCCGGGGCGGTGGCATCGAATTTTT
>Ga0326728_10015504_pt1 | contig 15825 bp, 7 predicted proteins | sample MB3enrmetagenome_FD_207602 | JGI IMG/M metagenome (GOLD analysis project Ga0326728, IMG submission 207602) | Lab enriched peat soil microbial communities from McLean, Ithaca, NY, United States - MB31MN | ecosystem: Environmental > Terrestrial > Soil > Wetlands > Peat | place: USA: New York...
GACGGCGGCGAGCGTCTCCAGCGTGGGCACGTCGCCACAGCAGGCCATGACCACATCGGGTGCAACACCCTGGTCGTTGCTGGCCCACGGCCAGATGCCGATGCCCTGTTCCCTTTTGCCGGCATAGCGATCGATCGTGGCCACCAGATCCAACTGGCGCGTCAGGTCACACAGAGCGGCGGGGGCACGAAATCCCCCAGGGCGATTTCCTTGGGCGGGGGTGGCTGGGGGGCGAGCTTCGAGGCCCCGGACGATGTCCTCGGCCTTTCCCAGGTACTTCTGCCAGGTGATTTTGGGTTTGCCGTTGACACGCTGACATTCGCGGGCATGCCAGTAGGGGTGGCCGCGGATGATTTTCTTGTGGAGGCCGACCGCCATACATTAGCTCAAACACCACCTACGATGCTTTGTCAAGATGTAGTATTATCGGCAAACTGTGGCAACAATAGGCGGTGCCTGGGAGGGCGAGCAGGGAAAAGCAAGTTTCTTTATGTTAGGTCATACAAGCAGGTGCAGAAGCCGCCAGAGGGGCATCCCCGTCCAGACCGCATTTGGAGCGGTCGCCGAGGCTGAGAATTCTGCCGCTGGACTAACCACCCCTTGCTAACTCGATAAAGTCGGGCTAGAACGATCTCGAACGGAGGTTTTGGTTTATGAAAAGAAGACAGTTCCTTCAGAATTGCGCATTAGCGCCCGCAGTTCTCACTCAGAGGAGAGTTTATTCCTCACCACTTGCTGTCACGCAATCGTCTCTGCCTGTCGACGCCGAGCGTTCGACACTGCTGCTCGATCCCGATGCCTTTCGGCACTACGTGGACGCTTTTAACGAGAACGACACAGTGGGAAACACCAACTACATTGATAACGAATCCTCTTGGGAGTGGCTGCGACAGAACGTTCCCTTCTTCGAATGCGCGGACAAAGAGCTTGAGGAAATGTACTACTTCCGGTGGTGGACCTTCCGAAAGCACGTCAAGAAGACTCCAGACGGCTTTGTCATTACCGAGTTTCTGGTGGATGTTCCATGGGCTGGCAAGTTCAATACCATCGGCGCCTCGGCGGTCCATCATTTTTACGAAGGTCGCTGGTTGCGAGATCGCCAGTATCTAGCCGATTACGCTCGGTTCTGGTTCCGGGAGGGAGGCAACCCCCGGGGATACAGCTTCGCGGCGGCGGACGCGATTCGGGCATACTCTATGGTGACCCATGATCAGCAATTGGGCATGGATCTCTTTCCCAGTTTGATCAAAAACTACCAGGAGTGGGAGAAAAGCCATAAGGATCCGAACGGCTTGTTCTGGCAGATTGACGACCGGGATGGCATGCAGATGTCGGTCGGAGGCAGCGGATACCGGCCTACCATCAACAGCTACATGTTCGGGGACGCCATGGCCTTGTCGGATATGGCTACTTGGGTCTGGTGGCCTGATACGACAGACGTGGCGATCGAATTCCGGCTCAAGGCGGACAACTTGAGAGAGATGATCGAGCGGCATCTTTGGCAAGAGGCCACCAGGTTCTACAAGACCGTGCCCCGGAGCCAAAACGCGCAATTCGTGGACGTGCGCGAGTTGATCGGCTACGTGCCTTGGTGCTACAACTTGCCGAATCCGGGACGGGAGCTCGCATGGAAGCAGCTCATGGACCCGAAGGGTTTCTACGCTGCTTATGGGCCAACCACTGCGGAAAGGCGCCACGCTCCTTTCATGTTCGAAAACGCCCACGAGGGCGTGTGGAATGGGCCGTCCTGGCCGTTTGCCACCTCCCAGACCTTGACGGCCATGGCCAATCTGTTGAGCAATTACCGCCAAGATTATGTGAGCAAGAAGGATTATCTGGAACTGCTCCGGATTTACTCGCGATCACAGCACCTCCAACTGGCGGACGGGAAGGTGATCCCCTTTATCGATGAGAACCTTAACCCGGACACTGGGGAGTGGCTTACGCGCAGCATCCTGTACAAGTTGGACGCAGAGCAAATGAAGGGCAAGGGTGGCAAGGACCGAGGCCGCGATTACAACCACTCGACCTTCAACGACCTGATTATCACCGGCTTGGTGGGGTTGCGCCCTCGCCTGGATCATTGGGTGGAGGTGAATCCCTTGGTGCCGGAGGGCGCCATGGACTACTTCTGCCTGGACGGTGTCCGCTACCACGGTTGGAACCTAGCGATTCTATACGACAAGAGCGGAGACCGATACGGAAAGGGCAAAGGACTGCGCGTGTTTGCCGATGGACAGGAGATCGGGTCGGCGCCTGGTTTGACTTGGTTCAGGGCAAAACTGCCTCAGACTGCCGCCGGATGGAAGAAGTACGCGGGCAATCCCCTGATTGGTGGAGGCAAAATCGGCACGGTGTTCGACATCTCTGTATTGCACGAGGATGGCAAGTACCGGATGTGGGGCTCTTGGCGGCCGAAGAAAAGCCTGACGCTGCTCGAGAGCGCTGACGGAATCCATTGGAGCGATCCCGAAATCGTGTTTCCCCCCGAGCCAGCGACCAAATGGGAAGATGATATCAACCGGCCCACCGTGCTTAAGAGGGCTGACGGGTATCACTTATGGTACTCGGGACAGGCGAGGGAGCAGTCCTGGATCGGCTACGCCACCAGCCCCAACGGCAGGGCCTGGAAACGCATGAGCGACAAGCCCGTGCTTTCCCCCGAGTTGGCCTGGGAGAAGGGCGCCCTGATGTGCCCGAACGTGATCTGGGACGAGGAAGCCAAGCTTTTCAAAATGTGGTATTCCGGTGGCGATTTTTGGGAGCCCGATTCAATCGGGTATGCAACCAGCCCGGACGGAATGCACTGGAAAAAGCATCCCTCCAACCCCATCTTCACGCCGGTGCCGGAAAACTTGTGGGAACAGTACAAGCTCGCCGGCGTTCATGTGTTTCGCCGCGGCGGCTGGTACTACAACTTCTACATCGGCTATCGCGACATCGCCCATGCACAGATCGGCATTGCCCGGTCTCGTGATGGGATTACGGACTGGGTTCGCCACCCGCGAAACCCCATTATCCGTCCTGGCCAGGACGACTTCGACCAGCAATCCTGCTACAAACCGTACGCGATTTTTGATGGGAAGCGTTGGCTGCTCTGGTACAACGGATGCTATGGCACACTGGAGCAGATTGCCTTGGTCCTGCACGACGGCGAAGACTTCGGCTTTGGTAGTTAACGCCCTTTCTGGGGTCAACCAGCGTTGAAGAGGCTGCGTTGTGCTAACCGATGAACCATGGGACCTGCCTCAAGATCGCGGCCGTGCCAGTAGGCTCCGGCAGGCCGTCGTAGCATCAGGGAGAGCTGGTCCGATCAGCCGGTCACAATTAATGCGTTGGTGACGCGGATGTGTGCCGGTCCCATGTAACTTGGCCTTCTTTTGCCGATGATTGTTATGGTGCCTGCTGGGCTACAGGTTGTATGGCTTTTGACGATCTCGCTATGGTGGGGTTGTGCTTCGGACGGCCTGAGACCCTCGCGGGTGGGGCAGTCGACCCGCGAACGAGCAGTTCCGCCTTGAGGACGACGCGATTTCCCTCACGACTTCCAAAGTGCTGATCCCGAACCTGGATCACCTGGAGCAACACTTCAGTAGCCCGCTTTCGCATTTCGTAAGACGGCTGAACGATTGTCGTCAGGCTCGGAGTAAAGAGTTCAGACCAGTCAAAATCGTCAAAGCCCACCACGCTCACGTCGCAGGGACACCTCAGACCGAGATCCTTGAGGCCACCCATTAAGCCCAGGGTCATTCGGTTGTTGCATGAAAATACTGCCTTCGGCGGGTTCGGAAGCTGAAGGATCTCCAATGCCGCGCGATGTGCGCCTTCTGTTGAAAAACCACCCGGCCGGATGTACTCGTCGCATAGCGGAAGATGGGGGTGCCGGTCAAGAAAGCAGCCTGAGTCGCTGATCAGCTGCGAAGCGCGCCGGTGATGGACTCCGCGCTTCAGCAGGTGCATCCGCCTTGTTTGTCTTGGCCACGATATGAAAACGGTCGAAAATGTGCAGCTCGCTCAGGCTTTCGCACTTCAAGCCCACCGGAGCCGATCAGAACCTCCAGCGGAAACTGGCTCGCGCGGGTCTCATCGGTAGCGGTACAGCGTGAAGCGCTGGATGCTCTTCGTCCTCGGAGGCCCACAGCACCCCGTTAGCGGACGCAGCATCAGGTATTGCCCCTCATCGTTGTCGTCGCCGGCCAGCCCAAGCCCGGGAACCCAGCGGCCGTTAACAAAAGTGCCTTCTTCCACGGTCGACAGTCCGGCGAGCGGGGGCCCCGGTGTGTTCGGAGAAAAGGTGACGATTACGCCGTTGCCAGCCGCGAAGTACTCGTCAGGCCCCGTCGCAATGAAAATTGCCGCCGCGAAGGGCGGGAGTACCGGTAGTGGTACTCCAGTCAGTCTTCGGGGGTTGAAAAAGGCGACCTCCAGCGTGTAATTCCCCACCCGGATCTTCTGTGGCGGGTCATTCGGGCCCAGCACGACAGCGGACATCGTGCCTTTGCCCTGGTGTTCCGCAATCAGGGGCGCCAATTGCGTGATCAGGTCGTAGCTGCTGATCAGATCATTGTCGAGAGTGGTTGGCCAGTCGACCCCCATAGGCGAGAAACCGATCGCATCATGGCGTCCGAAGGCGTAGAGCACATTGGCTGCGCCTTCCGCCCCACCCCTCGACTCGGGTATGAACAGCGGGTTCCCGGATCGGGCGTACTTTGCGCAAAACTCCGCGAACTCGGTGTAAGCGTCGGGCGAGAGCATATCGATTCGCGGCGCCCCGGCTCTCCAGACGTCCATCACGTCGGGCACAGGACCACCGCTCTGTCCGCCTCTGGTTACCTTCCCAAATCCAGACCACGGGCAGTTCACGTACATGGGTATTGGGTATTCGGCTTTGCCCGCCTCGGTCACCCGGCCGATGTAGCGCGCAAAGTTCCAGGCCATGAAGATTTCATCCGTCGGCCTGCCCTTACCGAAAACCTCTTCCCAGGTCCCGGATGTTTTGAAGCCGGCCGCCTCCCACACCAAGCGAAGCTCTGGAATCAGAGTATCCTTGTGCTGTTGAAGGTAGTCCATCAGCTCCTTCGGCACCGACCCCGCGTAAGCCTTGTTGGCCAAGGGCGAGTGGTCGCGGGTGTCTCCCCACATTCCCACTTCGTTCTCCACCTGGATCATGATGACCGTGTGCTGCTGGCCATCCACTGCCTTGATGTGCCGCATCAGGGTCGCAAAGGCGCGAGCGTCGGCGTCCCGGCTCGCATCGCTGAAGGGGCTGAGCAGTTCGATGCTCCTACTCCCCACGATCTGGGCGGGCGGCACCTCTGATATTGTGGCGGCGGGCCAGGTACCCCCTACGAGCTGGGCGCGCGGGAACCGCTCGAAGTCCCTCTTCACCCAGTCGGGGGAGTAGCTGGACAGACCGTTCTTCCAGCTTGCGAACCACAAAAGCACGAGACGCAGGTTGTGACTCCGTGCACCCTGGATCACGCCGTCCAGCACACTGAAGTCGAACTTCCCTTCCTGTGGTTCGGTCTGGTTCCAGGAAACGCCCGCTAAAACGGTGTTAAGTTTGGCCTCGACGAGCTTGGACCATACCGGCTTCATGCACTCGAGGCTGGTGGCGCTGTTGTTGCCCAGTTCTCCCGCCAAAGCCAAGAACGGCTTGCCGTCGACGATCAGTTGGGTGGCTGTCCCCTGTTTCCGCAAGTGAGGGATTTCCGAAGCAGAGGTGGTTGAGACCGATCTGCTTGTACAATGACTCGCAACGAGGGCGAAAGAGCACGCGAGAGTGGCGCAAAACAAAGTTCGAAGTTTCATGATTATCTCCTATAGATCTTGCACAAGTTGTGCCTTCGGAAACCGGATCGCTCAAGCTTTCACAATTCAAGCGCACCGAAGCCGATCAGAACCTTCAGCGGAAACAGGCTCGCCCGGGTCTCATTGGTAGCCCGCGACTCCACGCCGCGGAGCAGGAGGAGGAGGAACACCGCCGCCTTGGCCAGGACAGGCCTGAAACTATTCGTAGTTATCTCCTCCATGCAAGAGAGCCCTGCTTCCGTCCGGAATTTCCGATTTGAGCTTCCCATTCGCCCGAAAGCATACGCCGGATACCTTATCGGTTCAAGGTCAAATCGCAATGAACTCTATTGGAGGGCATCGCGGCTCGTTTCGGCCTTTCTACTGAGCCTCTTGGTCTTTTTACCACCTCCCACCAGCCTCTCAGCTGACACTTGTCCCCCCCTGGATGACTTCTGAGTGCTCCACTCACTGTCCCCCTTGGTTTACTAACGCTTCTCAGCCGGCGAAGCCGTTTGCCCGTGCTCGTCCGTCGCGTCCCAGACCTCGCCGAAATCATGCAGTTCCAAGCGATGACGCGCGGTAGGTCGGAGCCGATGTCGAAGATGACGGACTGGCAGTGGAAGGAAACAATGATTCAGGGTTGTGACATGATCGACGAGTTTCTGAAAGAACTCGAACGCCCGGTTATCAACCTGGCCGTGGTGGGCATGACCGCATCGAATTCCAGGTACCGTGAGCTTGAACCAATAAGGTATCCGGCGTATGCTTTCGGGCGAATGGGAAGCTCAAATCGGAAATTCCGGACGGAAGCAGGGCTCTCTTGCATGGAGGAGATAACTATGGATAGTCGCAGGCACATTCTGGCCAGGGTGGCGGTGTTCTTCCTCCTGGTCCTGGGCGTGAAGTTGTGGGCTGCCGACCGTGTTCTCGTGTTACAGCAGCAGACGCGCGATCCGAAGACGGGCGCGCCCACACTCGCGAAGAAAACAATCGACCCATCAAAGACGGCCGTCATCATTATTGACCCCTGGAACTTTCACTGGTGCATGACAGCTTGCCAAAGGGTCGCATCCATGGCGCCTCGGTGGAACCGGGCGTTGGAATGCGCTCGCAAGCTCGGCATGCAGGTGATATGGGCACCGACCGAAGTCGCGAGCATGTATGCGGGGATGCCTCAGCGCGAACGGGCAGCGGCTGTGCCTCTTATTGAGGTACCTGAGCTTCGGAAACTTGTGGCCAAGTTCACGGCGCCGGGTGGAGGGTGCATGTGCGGGCCGGGTATCTCCTGCGAAGTCAATTACGGCGCTGATGGAATTGCCCCTGCCCTTGTCATTGACCCGAATGACCTGATCGTCAGCGGTCGACAAGAAACTTACTCCATCCTCAAGCACAAGGGTCTGGACTACATCATCTACATGGGTCTTCATACCAACGTATGCTTGTTCGGTAGGCCTGAGGCCCTCAAGTCCATGTACGAGGCGGGTCTGGACTGCGTCTTGGCGCGTGATCTCAATGACGCCATCACCCTCTATGACCCCCAACAGCCGTACACGCCTGACGATGGCACGGCTCAAACCGATAGTGACCTGGAAAAAGCGGGCATCCCAACCATCAACTTTGTTGACGAAATGAGGAAGGTCGGACTTTGGAACAGCGACTGGGTCGTCGATTCCGTTCGCCTAGCGCCTTGGGGCACGGTGGCGCGTCCTTACTTCTTCGAAGAAGCCACCCGGGTGGCGTTGACGTGTCCTTGGCCGAAAGACGTCGAGATCCGTTATACGCTCGACGGCAGCGCGCCGGCTGCCACCTCGAAAATCTATGCAAAGCCGTTTCCCCTCAGGGAAACAACCACCTTGCGCGCGGCTGCGTTTCGCCATGGGCGCAAAGTGTCTCTTGAAGGTCGTGGCTTCTATGCCCGCCTGGGTCCCGTGCCCCCTCAGCCTGACGTCTATCTGGACCAGATTGAACCGATCAAGGAGAGCTACCCATGGTGGTTCAGCTTCTGGCACCCGGTATTCAATCGATCCTTTGAGGGCAAGAAACTCTTGATGCGCGGACGCATCTACGACAAGGGTGTGGGCATGCGGGCGCCCGCCAACCTCCGCTATGGGCTGAAGCCGGAGTACGACCGTTTTGTGGCGCGAGTCGGTGTTGATGGAAACTTGCGGCACGCGCCGCCGGCTGACTATGGCCTGTTTGTTGATAAGGTCCCCAGCGAGCCCGGCGGGGAGGGCATGGGCGAAATGTTTGCGCAGCAGCCGAGCGTCCAATTTCGCCTCTTCATCGATGGCGAGATGGTCGCCGAAAGTCCGGTGATGCGGTTTTCGCAAGAGCCGTGGCGCTTTGACGTGAAGATCCCTCCCGGCAGCCGGCTGCTCAATCTGACGGTCACCGACGCGGGCAGCCGGAGTGTGCTCGATTTGGCCGACTGGGCGGACGCGGGCTTCGTCTTGAAAAACGCGGCAAATCCCAAGTAGTAACCGCCGCGAACTTCGGTGTGATCTCGGCGACGATCCATGCCTGGAAAGGGATTGCCCGCCCGGTGGGCAGGACGAATGCCGGGGAAGCCCAATAAAGGAAGCTCTGAATCTAGAAGTGGCTAGACGAATCAACGGCTGCAATTCTTGACATTGTCGTCGTTCAACATCATTGACACGGCAGGTGGAATGCCTCCGGAGGAGAATGCGGATGAGATTCCGAATGAACGTCTTGGTCGTTGCCACGCTTCTACCGGCAAGCGCTGGCTTGTTCGCGCAAACGTCGGCCAATCGGTCGCTGGAACTCAGTCTGCAAACGCGGGATCCGCAGACAAACCAGGTGAAGATCCAGAAACAAATCATCGATCCCAGGAAGGTGGGTATCATTGTCGTCGATCCCTGGAACTACCACTGGTGTATGACCTGGACCGCGCAAGCTGGAGGGATGGTGCCCCGTCTTAACAAGGTTCTAGAAGTTGCGCGCAAGCTCGGCATGCAGGTTTTCTGGGCCCCCACCGACGCGGCCAGCATGTATGTCGGCTGGCCGCAACGAGAACTCGCGTTGGGCATCCCCTATGCTGATGTTCCCAAAATCCGGAGTTACCGAGTTGAGCATAAATTACCTCAGGGGAAATGCCATTGTGGCCCTGGTTTCGCCTGCCAGATCGATTATGGCGAGAACGCCATGCCTCCCGACCTAGTGATTGCAGACGAAGACCTGATTGTATCTGGCACCCAGGAGTTTTATTCGATTTGTCGCCAGAAGGGTATCGGGCAGTTGATTTATATGGGTGGTGCGGTGAACATCTGCCTGACGGGCAAGCCGGAGGGACTCAAGTATATGTACGAGGCCGGGCTGGACTGTCTCGTCGCGCGTGATCTGGTCGAAGCGTGGACCCAGTACGATCCCACCACGGGCTACACCCCTGACGTGGGGAACGCCCAGTCTGTAGTGGAGCTGGAACGCGGAGGTGTCGCCACTATTAATGCGGTGGAGGAACTGCGACACGCGGGGCTATGGGATGACGAGTGGATCACCGAGCCCGTCCGTATCACCCCCTGGGGAAAGCAATCCCGCCCCTATTTATTCGAACAACCCGTCCTGGTTTCCTTGAACACGCCGTGGTTGAAGGACGTCCGGATTCATTACACCATGGACGGAAGTGAACCGATCCCGACTTCCCCCATTTACTTGGGACCACTGACAATCAAGGAAACCACCACGCTACGGGCCGTGGCGTTTAGGAACCAGAAACAAGTAAGTCGAGTCAGTGATGGCTATTTTGTGCGCATGGGTCCAGTGCCCCGCATGCCGGACGTGACTCTCGACTCGCTCAAGGAGATTCCACGGCAGTACCCGTATCTCGATTTTTTTTGGCTTCCAGTTTTCAACCACTCTTATGAGCACAAGCCCTTGCGCATTCGTGGCGAGATTTACGAGAAGGGCATGGGCATGCGTGCCCCAGCCAATATCATGTACGAACTGAAACCGGAGTGGGACCGTTTCGTGGCGTTGGCGGGTATTGACGATAACCTGCTCGACGTCCACCACGGCGCGTTGCTGGCGGGTCAGCCCCGCGCCGTTTTCAAGGTCTTCATCGACGGCAAGCTTGTGGCCGAAAGTCCCGTGATGTGGATCTCCCAAGAGCCGTGGCGCTTTGACGTGAAGATCCCGGCCGGCGGTCGGAAGATCAACCTAGTAGCTGCGGACATGGAAAATCGGAATGTGCTGAATCTGGCCAATTGGACGGAGGCTGGGTTCATCTTGAAAGGAGAGGCGAAGTCCAAGGCGCCAACGGAGAAAGCCGCGGAAGTCTGGGAACTGATATCGGTACCGGACCAAGCGGCGAGAGCGGGTGCGAGCAAGAGGCTTGGCAACGCCCGGCGCGCTTGGTATCGGTGTTGGGTCAATGTGCCGCCGTGGTGGGCTGGCAAAGACCTGGCGCTCGCCGGGTTGCAGATTGAGGGACCCGCCGAAGTCTACTTCAACGGCACGAGGATTCATGAGGCTAGTTCCTCGGCCTCGAACTCTCCGCGAGAGGGCAAGGATGCCGGGCACCTTCAGGTACCGGTAAAGCTTGTGCGGACGGGCGAAGAGAACCTGCTGGCGATTCGTCTTTCCCGCGGCGGGCTTGGTCCACAGGCGCCGGCGCTATCGACCGGCGAGCAGAGCATGAGACTCGCTGGCCAGTGGCAGTTCCAGTTGGGGGACAATGCTGCGTGGGCGCAATGGCCGACGGGCCAGCCAGCCGCCGAGAAGGCCACCTTCAGCAAGGTCGAATGGATCTCAGTACCCTGGGACCAACTCGATACCGACTTCCGGCACGCCTCGCCGACGGCCTACGAGCGCTTTCGCGACCGCAAATACGGGTTGAGAATTCACTGGGGCCTGTACTCAATGGTTGACTCGGATGCCTCCTGGTCATTGTTTGACCATGACTTGGCTTGGCAGGGGCAATATCACCAGCTTTACAAGAGCTTCAACCCCACTCAATTCAATGCCGACGAATGGGCGGAGCTGATGGTTCGGACCGGGCTAAAGTACTTCACCTTCACCACCAAGCATCACGAGGGTTTCTGCATGTGGGACACCAAAACGAAGGTGAGGAAGCGGTTCGTCTTCGACGGCCCGCGTGCCGGGACGATCGAGGACTGTGACCTCCATTACAGCATCACGGAGACGCCCTTCCGGCGGGACGTGCTGAAAGAACTAGTAGAAGCGGCCCGCCGGCACGGCTTGGGTATCAACTTCTACTTTTCCCATTGGGATTGGTATGACGCCGACTTTCGCTGGAGCGGACTGGGGAAGATCATATACGACCCGATGACGACGGACGCGGAAGGCTGGGCGCGGTTCATTGGCCGGCATCGGGAGCAAGTCCGGGAACTCCTCACTAATTACGGCACCATTGACGGTTTCGAATTCGATTGTGAACCTCGGAGCACTTGGCAGCGGTACTGGGGCACGTGGCAGCCGTGGTGGGAACGAGGCATCCGCGATTGGGTCCGGGCGTGGCCGGACATCAAGGAGACCGTGAAGATGGCGCGGAAGCTGCAGCCGGACGTTCTTTTCCGGGAACGGGGGATAGGGACCTACGGGGACTTTCACACTCCGGAGGGTTTCGTTCCTGGCTCGCCCGATGCTCGTACGGAGAGCCCGAAGGTGAAAGTGTGGCAGGTGATCTATCCACTGGCGGGGCGAGCGTCGTACGACCCGACCGGAGCGGCCTACCACGATGGCTCCTGGATCGTGTCGAACCTGGTGGATATTGTGGCCAAGGGAGGGAACTTTCAAGTTGGTATTGGACCAGATGCGACGGGTAAGTTTCACCCGGAAGCCATCAAGTCGTTGGAATACGCCGGGGCTTGGCTGAAAGTGAACGGGGAAGCGATCTATGGGACACGTCCCTGGGTGCAATACGGCGAAGGACAGGACGTTCGCTTCACGCGCACGAAGGATGGTCAGCACCTCTACGCCATCTGCCTGAAATGGCCTGGTAAGCAACTGGTGCTGAAGTCTGTTAGGGCCCGGAAAGGGTCAGAGATTCACCTGCTGGGAGTCCAAGAGCCGCTCGCTTGGCGAAATGATCGGCAGTTGGGTTTGGTCGTTGAGCTGCCTGAAATATTGCAGGCTGAGTCTAATCGCCCGTGCAGGCAGGCTTTTGCATTCAAGATTCAGGGTGAGCCGGCCAGGCAATAGAATTCACGGACGAAGATTCGAGTGGGGTAGAATCCAGTGTGTCTCGTGGTGGTCAAGGTGCGTATGCGCTCTGATCCCACGGTGGTGGCCGACTAGCGAACTTGGAGGGATGTGTTGCCAAGGAAGAGAGGACAAGGATCGGCTCGGACGGCGACCGGGGCAGTGAGTTCGGGCAGCGCGGGAGAAGACCCGATCAATAAACTGGTTCGGCCCTCGGATGTCACCCCTCTTCACCCGCCGGACTTGGCCCTTCCGAATGTTGTGCATCACCTCGTAGCCCTGCTTCGTTCTCCGCTCAGAAGTGAACCGCCGAAAGTGCTGCTGGGCACGGGTCTTTTTCTTGATGGGGCGGTGATCTTGCTCCAGAATGCTGTTCAGATATTGAACTGGCCGAGGACCGCACGCGGTCGCAAGACACCTTCCTCCTTGGATTCAGAAATTGCGTACGGATACCCTTGGCTTTGTCGGTGTTGATCACCCGCGGTTAGCGGTGAGAAGGGTCTGCAAGGGCTTTGCCGAACAGCGCTTGGCCCGCATCGGCGGAACGCAGCGGGGACAGGAGAAAGTCGATCGTGGCTCCGGCCGAGTCCATGGTTCGATAGAGGCATAACCAGTGGCCTTTGTCCCGCACGTATTTCTCCTCGACTCGCCAGGATTTATTCGTCGGTTTTTTGCCGTGCCAGGGAAGATTTGAACAAGGCAGGTGAAGCCTAGTACGCTTTTGGACCTCCAGGGCTTTGCCAACGTATCGCACCGCTTGGGGGTTGGTGCAGGAGAGAGGCGGAGCGTGGCCAGCGCAGACCCAAAAAAAGTCAGTCGTCGCGAATTCGTTTCGAGCGTCGGCATGATGCTCGTGGCTGCCCGCGGGGGCCCGGGTTTGACAAAGGAAGTACCCTCCTGTGAGGCGAAGGTTACGTTCAGTTACACCCCGCAGATGCCAAAACAAACTCCGGTTCTGCCCGGCCTCAACATCGGTAGGAGTTTCTACTTCCTTGACGACGCCCCTCCGGTAAAGGGTAAGCGCTACGAACCTGCCAAGGGCGGCGGCTTTGCTATTCACAACGGCCCGGACACCTACAACCATATTTTGATGGGGGAAGGAGTCTGGTACCTGCTGGCAGGAGACAAGCCTCGTTTGAGGTTGCTTCACCGGACCGGCGAAGGAGGCTACGCGAAGCCGGGGATCCTTCCTGACCTTGGCGTCGATGGCCGATTGCGTTTGGCTGTGGCTGCTGGAGGAGCAATCAAATGGCTCGACCAGTTCGACTCGATCGGTACCCGCTTTGCGCCCGGCGTCGTAACCTGGCGATGCAGCGACAAGACACTCGGGATCACCGTAGAACTGGATGCTCGGCCCCTGATTACTTCGAATGGCTTCATTGCATCGGCGAGTATCCCTGCGGATTCCCGCGCGCCGCTTCGTCTTTCCTGGGCCTTCGGCGGCATTCAAGAGAAGGGCGATTTGGTGGAGCTGAAAATGAATTACGCCCGACTAAGCAATCCAGCCCTCCCCTATACAGAGCTGTTCGCGGGACCAGTAGAGAGCGAATGCGAACTGGGGGTAGGAGCGGTCCGAATTCTCGTCGACTCTGACGATCCACCTACGATCACCCCGCACGCCCCTGAACCCTGCGCGCTCTACAACGTGGCTCTTCAGAGCGAACCAGGCAAGGCTGTAACCAGCCAGTTCCTCTGCTCATGGGGGTACACGGACTATAACCGGCAAGGCGTCGAAGATGCCTACCGACGGCTGGAAGGCAAACCGTTCGTGGACACCGCATGGGTCGAGGAGATGAAGAAGCAGTGGTTTCACCACTGGATCGGTAGGGGCCTTGAGGCGGAGAAGAAGTTCTTGGAGATTCGCGGTCACGCCGAAGAGGCCGTTCAAGAGTCCATAAGATTCTGGGATGCCAGCAAGCGGATCCGCATTGAGACTCCTGATGCAGCGTTCGATAACGTCGTCAACAATGAAGCCGCGAACCTGCGACATCAGTTCGAATATCCTGCCTTTATCCACGGACTTATAAGTTGGGCGAAGTACGGCAAGATTAATTGTGGGTATTACGGCCCGGAGGCCGCCGGCTACCACGAGGAAGTGGAGAGCTCACTGAAGTTCATCTCTGGTGCTCAGGATGCAAAGGGCAGACAGGGCTACTTTACCCCTGCTTTTGCTACCCTGCGCTGGGCGGAAGAAGTGGATTTTTATTACGTCGAGCAGGTCTGGTACCACTATCGCTGGACTGGCCGCCTAGACTTCTTGAAGGTAATGTGGCCCTCCGTGCGCCGTTCGCTTGAGCATGCGCTGGCCGCGAGCGACCCCGATGGTGATGGGATCATGACGGGCTTCTATGAGTTTTGGAACAATGACATGCATTCCCGAGGCGGCAAGTGCGCGGTCCACACCGCGATGGCTTGGGCAGCGCTACGCAGTGCCACGGAAATCGCTAAACGAGTAGGCGACGAGCGCTCGGTGGTCCGGTATGAAGCACTCACCCAGCAAGTGTACGAGCAATTGCATCAGCACCTGTGGAACAGGGAAGTGGGTGCGTACTGTTCGGCGGAGTGGAACGGCAACTTACGTCCCCACCCCGAAGCGCAGGAGCAGTTTCTGCCCATCATGCGTGATGCCGGTGGTCCGATGGAAAAGTACATGGGGGTGCGATACGTCAGGGATACCTTATTTCTCAGGCCGCAACCCGGCGTCACGCTCGAGCTGATGAACGATTGGTGGCCGATCGGGTGGAGCCACCACTACGTGGCGAATGGAGACACCGCGCTAAGCGTCCTGGCTGCCTGCAAATCCGGGGACGTGGACAACTACTGGCCCGCACTTAAGACGATCAGCGAAAGCGCCTACCTGAGCCAAAGCGCCACCCTGTGTCACAGCCAGCGTAACGACGGCGCCGGGGTGGGGATGAAGGATCTCGCGGAACTTCAGCCCCCTTTCATTCAGTCAGTGGCGGAGGGCCTGTTCGGATTGGAACCTGATTTCGGTGATAACTTGTCGATTTTGCGCCCAAACTTCCCGAGCCATTGGGAACACGCCGCGGTAGCCACCCCGGACCTCTCATATGCCTACCGGAGGGATGGCGGCGCCATCTCCGTTACGTGCGAGACCCCGGTCGAGCGGAAAGTTCGGCTGGAATTCCCGGTTCGTGCCGAGGTTAAGCAGGTGACCGTGAATAAGAAAGAAATTCGACATTCCATCGTGAGTGGAGTCAATGGCGGCAGAATCGTGGCGGAATCCGATTCTGGCAGGGTACATCGATTTCGAATCCACGTGCGAGAAAGTCCGAAAGTTGAGGGTAAGACTAAGATCATTCGAGGAGAAATGGAGCGCTTCGTGGTCCACAGCGCCACTCTGCGGCGCGTGCTGGATCCGCAACGGAAAGTGCGTGACATTGCGATTCGGCCTCGCTCCGATGGTTCATTTGAGGGGTCTTTCGTACCTACGCAGGGGGGCCGTTGCACTCTCTTCCTCGAACTCGAGTCCGGCAAGAGCTGCTATCTCCATGCCCTCGATCTTGAAGTGTCCGAGCCCTGGGGCATCGTCAGAAAGTACGTCCCTGCTTTTCGCGAGGATGGTCCTGCCGTACTTTCTCCCAGCATAGACCCGAAGAGCAAAACACTTCTGATCAAGATCGAAAACCACACTGAGAAAGAGCTGTCCAGCCCTGCGACGATCACCGCTGCCGGCAAGATTTTCCACGAGCGCCTTAAAATCCCTCCCGTTGGCACGGGGCTAGTCAGGTTATCGATTGCCGATGTTTGGAGTCGGCTATCGCCCGGCAGCATCCCTGCTCGCGTCGAGATAACCGGGCGAGCAGATACGTGTGAGGCGGTGAACTGGGAGCT
>Ga0326728_10015506_pt1 | contig 15822 bp, 12 predicted proteins | sample MB3enrmetagenome_FD_207602 | JGI IMG/M metagenome (GOLD analysis project Ga0326728, IMG submission 207602) | Lab enriched peat soil microbial communities from McLean, Ithaca, NY, United States - MB31MN | ecosystem: Environmental > Terrestrial > Soil > Wetlands > Peat | place: USA: New York...
TACGCCGCCGGCCAGATCGTGGGCGCAACGGGGACGCCGGCCAGCTACTACGTCTGCGCCGTCGGCGGCCTCAGCGGGGGAACCGCCCCGACGTGGGCCACGGGGATCAACGCCCAGACGATGGAAAAACCGTCCTCCATCGGCGGCGTCAGCACGGCGGCATGGGCCGGCCAGACCGCTTACTCGGCCGGTCAAATCGTCGGTCCGGTCGGCAAGCCGCTCTCCTACTACGCCTGCGCCACGGCCGGGACGAGCGGGCTGGTCCAGCCAAACTGGACTCCCAACCCATCCGTGGCCGCTATCGCCGATCCGACCTACGCCATCGGCGGGTCGATTGTGCAGCCATGGAAACCGGGCTGGTCCTATCCTTCCGGGCAGGCGATCGGTCCGATGGGCAATCCGCCCAGCTACTTCACGGCGAACAACGCCGGGACAACGGGCGTCGGCCCCACGGCGTGGAGGCTCGGCTCCGGCGCGACGACGGTCGATGGCGGGATCACCTGGACATGGGCGGCCTATCAGTTGAGTTGGACGTTTTTGCAGACCGCGCTGGTGTGGAAGTGCCTGGGGCCGTCGATCCTGTCGGGCGCGATACCGATGGCGACCAACGCGACTTTCGTCCACGCGACCGAAGGCGACGAGGCGGAAGGGCTGATCGTCGCCCCTCCGGGGCTGGGAATCGCCATGACGAATTCCGGCGGCAACGTGGGCGGCTACTTCAGCTACGTGGTTTTGGGACCGACCTACTGAACCTGAGCAGGAAATCGTGGCACCTATCCACCATACTGCGGACGACAACGAGCCGGTCAGGCGAGTCGATTGCGACGCCCGGCATGGCACAACAGCCTTTTGGATCAAGACCGTTTGGGCGCTGCTGGGGTTGCTGATTACGATCGGTCTGGCAACATTCACCACGTCGCTGCTGGTCGGAGCCAACGCTGTCGGCACGGCCAGGGAAGCCGCGGCGGTCGCCACCGACGCCAAGGAACGAATCTCGGAACTGCACGGCACGCTCGGTCAGATCGACGGTCGGCTGGCGCGGATGGAAAACAACCAGGACAAGGTACTGGAGAGACTTGGCGTCGTCCAGGGTCGCACCGCCAACCACGTCATGCAGTACGACGACTCCCTGCCCAGAATACCAGCAGCCCCCAAGTGAGGATCGAGACATGAGCGAAGTCCCCGTCATCCCCTGCAAAGCGACCGTCACTCGAAATCCGGACGGCACGCAGAGCGTCACCGTCCACGTGCCCACGTTGGAAGCGGCCCAGGTCATCGCCATAGCCCAGCGCATGGCCGACGCCGGCAACGAGAAGGCCCGCGAACTTTTGTCCCAACTGAACGAGCCGATCGTCGCCGCGGCCCAACCACTCGGAGGTCCTTGACCATGGCGTCGGGTATCTACAACAGCTTTAAGCGAGACGTGCTGAAGGGGCTCGTCAACCTCGTCAGCGACACCATCCAGTGCGCGCTGATGACCGCCAGCCACACCTTCAACGCGGCTGCCGGGACCAACTCGATCTGGAGCCAGGTTTCCGGCAACGAGGTGGCCAGCGGCAACGGCTACACCACGGGCGGCGCTACCCTTTCGGGCAACTCCGTCACCGCCAACGACACCAACAACCAGGGCGTGTTCGCGGCCAGCAACGTGAGCTGGACCAGCTCGTCGATCACGGCGCGGTACGCCGTGCTCTACGACGCCACCCAGAGCAACCCCAACAAGCCGCTGATCTGCTGCTTCGACTTCGGGTCGGCCCTGACCAGCGTCAGCGCGACTTTCCAGATCGTCTGGAACGCCTCGGGCATCATGCTCTTGTCGTGACGGCCCGGGGAGGGCACCAATGGCCATTTATCCCAGTCCGGCCTATGGCCCGATAGCCGGCGGTACGCTCTGTGAAGTTCTGGGCGTTCCCAGCCCTTCCGTAAACCTCGCGATCGACTTCGGGGGCACCGCCGTTGCGAGCGGGGCGGGCGCCGATTTCGTCACACCGCCGCTGTCGCAGATCAACGCCGCCGCTGCCCTGGCCGAGAATGCAGTATCGGTTATCGTGCAGGCGTCGTGGCAAGTCTGGGACGCGGTGCGGGCAGTCTATGTTGGCGGCGACGGACAGACCTACTACGTCTTCACCGACATTCTCATCGAGGGCGTATCGCCCGCGGGAGCGCAAGCCGGAACGTCGGTGACCGTCAGCGGCTTCGGGTTCTCCAGGATGGCCGGGCAGATCACGCTGAAAATCTTCCCCAACAGCTCGTCGGTGTTCGGGACGTTCTTCAGCGCCGCCGCAACCGTGGTCAACGACGCGACCATCACGGCCACGGTCCCCGCGGGCGTTCCAGTCGGCCAGTGCAGTCTGCAAGTGGCGGGTTCCACCAAGGGATCGAGCCTCGCGCCGACGCAACCCACCGCCGGTCAGTTTCCGTGGCCGGTTTTTTTCATCATGGCGACGACTCCGCCCGCTGTGTCCGGCGTCAGCCCGAACAGCGGCGCGATGAAGGGGGGAACTCCGGTCCAGATCAACGGCTCCGGTTTCACCGGGGCCTCGGCGGTCATGTTCGGCACCGTCGCCGCGGCCACGTTCGACGTAAACAGCGATTCGATCATCACCGCAACGTCGCCGGTATCGCCAGTGGTGGGCCCCGTGGACGTGACGGTGACAGTCGCCGGTCAGACTTCCACGACGTCGACGGCCGACCTGTTCACCTACGTGGGACCCATCGTGACCTCGATTTCGCCCAACGGCGGCCCGTCAAACGGCGGTACGGCGGTCACGATCCATGGGTCCGGGCTGAGCACGGCCACCAGCGTCATCTGGGGCGGCTACAACGATTACACCGTGCCGCCGGTCGTCACTGACAGCATGATCGTTGCGGACAGCGCGCCGCAAAGCCAAATTCCCGGCTGGCCGGCGTCGGTCGACATCCAGGTCGTGACGGACTACGGCACGTCGGCGACTTCACCGGCCGACGTGTTTTCCTACTCGGCTGAGGTTCTCCCGGTCATTCAGTATGTCTCGCCGCTGGGCGCATCCGGCTCGCTGCCCGTCCCCACGGTCCGTTACGGCGCCCCGACGATAGTCTACGCTTCCGCCATGGTCTGCTACGGCAGCCTTCCGGCGCCGGCGGTTATGGGCGCAAACGGGCCACAGCCGGTTGTTACGGGCGTCTCGCCGGCGAGCATCAACCAGTACGGCATCCCCGATGGATGGCCGTCAAACACGAATCCCTTTTACCTGCCCCTGGTCAAGATCTCAGGCCAATACCTGCTCGACGCGCCCCCGACCGTTTTGTTCGGCGGCGTTCCGGCGGTATCGTGGTACTCCGATGAATCGGGCACGCTGTACGCCCAGCCGCCGCCGATGATCGCCACGGGCACTCTCGACGTGACGGTCCAGAGCCAGAACGGCACAAGCCCGGTCACAAGCGCCGACCAGGTGACGTATTACGGGCCGATGCTGGCGGACCTGGACTTGCAGCCGGTGGCCGGGACGACGGCCGTCCTGTACGGTGCCGGCCTGCTGCCGGCGGACGGCAGCGCGGCCTGGCTCGTGCTGGTCGGCGCGAACGGGCAGTCCGTCGCGGTGCAAGCCGTCAACCAGCAAGAAACGTCGCTCAACTTCACGGTGCCCGCGCAGGGCGGCACAAACGCGCAGTCGCCGCCCGAGTGGTGGCCGCCGGGCGAGTTGGAGTACATCGAAGAGCAGATCGGCGACGATAAAGAGACGGCGACGAACCTCGGCAGGCCTGTTTTCCCCTGGCCCCCTTGGGTGCCGTGGCCGACATCGGGGGCGTACACGCTCACAAACCCCGTGTCCGTCTACCTGGCCACCGAAGATGGGATCGCCGGGGGCAGCGCGCAGTTCCAGTTCAGATATCCGACGCCCGGGGTAGCGGCGCCCTTGCCGCTGATCGCAACGGGGACGCTGCCGGCGCCCGCCGTCCTAGCGGCGGTGGACAACCCGGTTAGCACGACCGCGCCGGCGCTGATGGGGAGCGGATCGTTGCCGAACCCTGCGGTCACCGCCGGCCATGCCTGCGCCACGTCCCCGTCCGCCCTGGTGGCCACCGGCTCGCTTCCGACCCCGTTTGCCGGGCCTCCCGCGGCGGCGACCGCCCATCCCGCCGCCGAAACGGCGACCGGCTCGCTACCCGCGCCGACCGTAACGGCCGCGTCTGCCGCCCTGGCTGGCGTCGGCAGCGTAACTGCAACCGGCAGTCTGCCCAGCCCCAGCGTGTCCGCCTATCAGGGAGCCACGGCGTTTGCCGCGCCGACCAAGGCCACGGGCATCCTTCCGGACCCGACCGTCCTGTGCTCGGTCGCCCCTCCCCTTGACGCACTCTCCGCCACGGGATCGCTCCCTCCGGTAGCCGCAGGCCCCGACGCCTCAGCATCGGCAACCCCCGATGCGCTCGAGGCGACAGGATCGCTGCCTTCTCCCACCCCGGTCATCACGCTGGTGGCATCGGCGTCGGCGCTCTCGGCCACCGGCTCCCTGCCGTTGCCGGGCGTCGAACTTGGCGCCGGCATCACGCCTGATCCTTTGGTCTGCGCGGGGAGCCTCTTGACGCCGGCCGCCGGACCGGACAGCGACGCCGAGTACAGTTCCGCTACGCTGGTCGCCACCGGCTCCCTGCCGCTGCCGTCCCCGGAGATCGGCGTCAACCAGACCATGGCCGCGCTGACGGCGACCGGATCGGTGCTTTCGCTGACCTGGGCGCTGGGCATCTGCCAGCCGTTGTTTGTCATCACGGCCACGGGCAGTCTGCCGGCGCCGACCGTCATCGCGGGACACGGGAGCACGTTTGCGGCCCCGGCATTGGCGGCGATCGGCTCGTTGCCGGTCCCGGTGACCGATCAACTCTTGCTGGCCGGAATGACGGCGCTCGCGGGTTACGAGTCAGACGTTTACCAGCGATTCGACGGCGCGCGAGGTGAGGAATGAAAGTATCCCCGATGCTCACCTACCGGGACGCCATCGACCACCTGGTGGACTGGTGCGACGGCCTGACCAGCGAGGCGGACCAGAACCGCGCCCGATCGGCAATCCAGCAGGCGTACCGCAACACCTACTTCGACTGCGAGTGGACCTACTTCAAGTCGCACGACCGGATCACGCTCGACGCGCCCTACATTACCGGGACCGTGGGCTATCAGGTGTCGAGCGGCGCGGTCCCCCGTCAGGTCACTTTGGCCGGCGGCATCTGGCCCAACTGGGCGCGGTACGGCAAGATCATCTTCAACGTGGCGGCCAGCTTCGGGGGCACGCCGGTGTACCCGGAAACCAACCTGGTGGCCTATCCCATCGGTCCCACGCGGGTGCCGATCTACCGCGTGGCCGAGCGGGTCAACGACGAGGTGCTGTCGCTGGAGGAAGATTTCGCGCCGGCCCTCGACTTTCCCGGCGGCACGACCTTTCAACTCTTTCACACCGTGTACCCGCTGCCGGCCGACATCTGGAAACTGGAGGAGATTCACGACGAGCGGAACATCTGGGCCAGCGCATACGTCGAGCCGACAGAATGGCTGGGAATGGAGCGGTACTACGGAGGCACGAGCCGGCCGTTCTTCTGGACCGTGATGGGGGCCGAGAACCTCTACGGCTCAATGGCAATCTACCTCTACGGCCGCCCCACGCAGTACCAGACGCTCGATTTCATTATGAAGCGGCAGGGGCGCCCCTTGCGGTTCGAGGGCTACCGGCGATTTTCCACAGACTACCAGAGCGGCCTGATCACCGCGCCTCAGCCGGCCGGGACCTCCGTCAACTTCGACCTATCGCAGTACGGGTACGGCAACGCAGCGGCGGTGGGGGCCGTGTTGCGGCTGGCTCCCAACCAGAACACGCCCAGCGGCATCGGCGGCGGCAACCCGTACCTTGCCCAGCGGGTGCTGAAGATCGCCCCGTCACCCGGCGCGGCAAACTGGCTCGTCGATACCCCGTGGCCGCAGACCTCCTACCAGTCCGCGCCCGGGTTCGTGATCTCCGATCCCGTCGACCTGCCGCCCTACCTGATCGACTTGTTCCTTCGCTACTGTGAATACGAAATGTCCCTGAAGATGCAGCCGGCGCGGGTGCAACTGGCGAAGGCGGAACTCCAGAACGCCCGGCTGGAGGCGCGGCGCAGGGACGCGGTATTCCCCGTACATGATTCCCCAAATTCCTGGCGCGGCTGGAAGTATCCGGCATGGCAACTCCTGACCGGCGTCATCACCCCCACGGCAGGTTGAGACGGTGAAGTGGACCGGCCTGTTCTCCAACTACGACCGTTCTGAAGTGCCGCCCGGTGGTGCGCAGGCGCAGACGAATTGCACCTGCATCCGCCCCGGGCAGATCGCCTCGCGCCCGGGCCTGATCACGCTCAGCGTGGCGGCGGCAAACGTGACGACGCTCTTCCGGTGCAGCCTCCCCGGCGGCGACGGCCTGGTGATCGAGAACGCCAACGGCGGCGTCTCGCTGCTGGGGACGGACGGCCAGCAGACGATCATCGAGCAGGAATCGAGCTACTCCTCGCCGTCGTCCTTCGCCGAGACCCGGTTGACCTGGATCATGCGGATCAACGGCCAGGGCCGGGGTACGCTCTACAAGCCGGCCGGGAACCTGCTCTACCCGCTGGGAATCACGGTGCCGGCCGTCGCCCCGACAGCAACGGCCGGCGGCGCGGGGAACACTTATCCCGGCACCTATTCGCTCGGCTATCGGTTCCTCGACGCGGACGGGATCGCTTCCTGTCTCTCGCCTCTGGCCGCGGTGACGGCCGGCGCGGGCGAAGGATTCTCGTGGACCGCCATACCTCAGCCGACCGACGCCGACTCTGGGGGAAATCTGCGCTGCACCCAAATCCAGCTTTACCGCAGCCTGGTGGACCTGCCGGCCGTGCTGTACCTGGTGGCGACCCTCCCGGTCGGGACGCTCGCGTGGCAAGAGAACGCCGTCACCGACGAACAACTGATGCTCCAGGCGGCGCTGCCGATCCTCTACTCGAACGGCGGTCTGTGCGCCCGGCGCCAGGTTCCTCCGCCCACGGACATGCCGGCCCTCTGCCAGTTCCAGGACCGCATGTTCTTTTTGGGGTACGACGGGACCGACACGGCACGGCGCAACCTGCTCGTCTATTCGGAACCGGACGAGCCCGAGAGCGTCCCCGACAGCCAGAACGCGCTCATCATCCGCGACGACACCGACGATCCCGACGAGGTGGTCGGCGCCGTGTCGCGCGGTCCGATCATGCTCTTGATGAAACAGCGGCACGCCTACCAGTTCTCGTTCGTGCTCGATCCGCGGTTCGACGGCAACCTGGTTCTGGCTTGCGGGCGAGGCGCGGTCAACGCCCGTTGCTACGCGGTCTACGTCGATACGGTCTATGCCCTGGACGAGCGCGGGCCGTGGCGAATGGGCGGCTCCGGGGCCGAGGACCTGTCGGGACCGATCCGGGACTACTTCCGCGACCAGGTGATCGACTGGACGTGGAGCGACCTGTTCTTCGTGTCGATCGATCCGCACCAGATGGTCGTGCGGTTCCACGTCGCGCTATTGTCCGACACGGAGGGCAACGCCCCGTCCGGCTACGAGGGACTGCTGACGGCGCTGTGTTTTTCCATCGACCAGCAGGCATGGTGGGTGGAGAACTACGCCGGGACCGTCACCTGCACGGGACACTTTACGACCGATGGCCGGCTGCGGACCCTGCTGGGCGGCCCTTACGGCGTCTTCCTGACCGACGAAGGGGTGCTCGACCAGCAGCAACTCGGCAACAGCGGCATCGAACAGGCGGTCACCTGGAGTTACCTGTCGGGCATGATGCAACTCCAGGAAACCCAGGTCGGCGACCTGGAGTTGGACGTGCGAGTGGGATTCGAGCCCACCAACGGCGCCGAGACGTTCACCATCCGCATCTACGTGGGCTACGAGGCCGATCCGGCCACGCTGCTGGCTGCCGCGCGCACCTGGTATCCCTACAGCCAGGGGCCGATTTCGATGAAGGCCGACTCGCCCGACATCACCGTGAACATGCAACGGCAGCGGACGCCGCTGGCCCAAGAGGCGGGATGGGCGCGGGTGCCCCTGAAGCTGCGGGCCGACCCCAAGGTGCTGTCGAACCGCTGGATCGCGGTCGAGATGACCGGTACGCCCAAGGCGGAGGAACACGCGATCCACGTGCTCCAGATCATGCCGGCCGGCGGCGTCCCCGGACAAGTCGGGGGCTGAAGATGCTCCAGCAGCAGATCGGGCAACTCGACTCGCTACGCGGGCAGGTTCCCGATCTTCTCATCGACCTGCTCAAGGCGGCGTTGGGCAACGCCCAGGCCCAACTGAACGCCCAGGGGCAACTGATCGTCAACGCCGGGCCGACGCCCATCGCGGCGGCGGCGTGGCAGAACACGGCGGCGCAGCAGGCGCAGATTCGGGTGGACTACGGGGCGACCGCGGCCTTCTACGGCGACACGCCGGGGATTTGGAAGTGGGGCGTGGTCGTCGAGCGCTACTGGGGAACGGCGTCGAGCAGTTCATCGTCCAGCGGCCAGCAGCCTTGGTGGCAGGACGCCAACAACAAGAGCGGCAAGACGCAGTTTTGGGCCATGGTCCGCGACTGCCCGGACCTGTCGGGCGCGGACCGGACGGTGGCCGGGCCGCCGTTCCCGGTAAAGCTGATCGTCACCGGCAACTCGGTCCCCGACGTGAACGTGGGCGACGTGCTGGTCTACACGCTGGACGTGAACGGGGTGCGCAGCGCCCCGGTGTCGGCGGGATACAACTCCAGCAGTTCGTCGTCAAGTTCCTCCAGCAGTTCCAGTTCCTCCTCGTCGTCCTCCTCGTCATCTTCGTCGTCCTCCTCCAGCAGTTCATCGTCTTCGAGTTCCAGCAGTTCCTCTTCGAGTTCCTCCAGTTCGTCGAGCAGTTCGTCGAGTTCCTCCAGCTCAAGTTCGAGCAGCAGTTCGTCATCGTCTTCGAGTTCGTCCAGTTCCTCAAGCTCCTCGTCCTCGTCCAGCAGTTCATCTTCGAGCAGTTCGTCGTCCTCGTCCTCTGGCAGCGGCGGCTTATATTGCTACTGCACTTACACATGGACCTCTGGCGCATGGGTGCTAACTTTTAGCAACTGTGGCGACGCGGGATGCACGATCACTCCCTATAACGGTCCCGCGCCATCCTGGTCAGGAAACGAGGGGCAAACCGCAACCGTCGCCTGTCAGGACACCCCAGCGGACGAACAACCGTCTCCGCGCGCTCGCCGCTCGGCTGCCGAGATTGCCGCGGCCATGATCCAATGCCGCGCCTGTGAGCACTTCGACGGGGCATGTAAGCTGGAGTGCAAGACGTGCCAAAAGTACCCGGAGGCACGGGCCATGCACCACGCCGCGTTTCTCCAGATAGGTGACTGCCCCAAGGGTTTTTGGTAAACTACCGCCATGCAAAGCATCCTCTCCAAACTGATCGGCCGCCGCACGCCGTCGCCAAACCTGGCGTCGCTGCCGCCCGTCTACTGGCTCGGCGCGCCCGGCCCCTGCGGCGGCGCGGGGACCGAAATGTGGGACACGATGCGCATTTGGCGGCGCTTCGGTCTGACCCTCCACGTCATACCGACCTGGGGATGCGAGTGGCAGTTGCGCAACCCGCTGGAGGAGATCGGTTGCCACGTCCACGACCTGCCGGGGGCCGACTGTCTGCTGGACGTGCCGGGCATCCGCGACGGGATCGTGTTCGGCATGTGCAACGACCAATTCCTGGCGGTCGCCCCCGCGGTCCGCGCGGCCGGGTGCAAGACGGTCTGGTCGCCCTGTATGTGCTGGTGCTTCGACGCGGAGCGCGAGCACTACCGCAGTTGGGGACCGTTCGACGGCTACCACTTCCAGAGCGAGTATCAGCGGCAGACGATCTCGCCGGCCCTGAAGCGCTACGGCTGGCGGCAGCGGCTGGGGCGGGTAATCCACGGCGCGTTCTGCGCCGATTCGTGGACCTTCGCCCCCCGCCCGCACGCAAGGGGCAACGAGTTCTTCGTGGGCCGGTTGTCGCGCGACGACGCCGACAAGCACTCCAGCCGGGAGTGGGAGCTTTACGGCGCGATCCTCTACCCGAGGCGCAGGGCGCGGATACTCGGCTACGGCGATAACGTCCGCAAGAAGCTGGGCGATCCTCCCGCCTGGGCCGAAGTCATGCCGCCCTGCGCCGAGGGTAGCCAGGCGTTCCTTTCGAGCCTGCATTGCCTGTTCTCCATCAACGGCGGCGCCCGGGAGAACTGGCCCCGCGTGGGGTTGGAGGCGATGGCGGCCGGGGTCCCGGTGATCGCAGAGAACCAGTGGGGCTGGCGGGAGATGATCGTTTCCGGCTGGGACGGGCTTTTGTACGATTCACCGGAAGAGGGAGCGTACCACGCCAGCCGGCTCGCGTGGGATGAAGGCGAGCGGATGCGGCTGGTGAAGGGCGCCCGGGCGCGGGCCGTCGAACTGGGGGACCAGGCGGCGTGCGCCGCGGCGTGGCGCGGGCTCTTCGAGGAGGCGATGCGTGGCGACTGACACACCGATCCCCTTTGACCTTCACAATCCGCCCATCGTGGCGGCGGAGGCTTAGCGATGGCACTTCCTGGCGCAGTTCCCGGGCCGAACCCGTTTGCGAATGCCCCGCAGATGGCGCAGAATGCCCAGATCATGCAGGGAATGGGCGGCTATGGCGGAGGCATTCCGTGGGGCAGCACGACCCCCGCCGACCCGATGACGAACTACCTGATGTCCGCCTGGGGCGGTTCCGGCGACCAACTCGCCGGAGCGATGGGCCAGATGGGCGCACTAAACGCCCAGAACGCCTATGCCGTCCAGCAGGCTCGCCAGCAGGCGATGAACCAGCAACTCGGCATGGGCCAACTGGGCGTGCAGCAGACCTACGCCAACGCCTACGCCCAGCAGCCGGGCCTGAACTACCTGACCAACATTCTTCAGGGGCTCGGCGGCCAGGGGTACAACCTCTCTAACCTGATGGGTGGGACCGGCCCCGGCGGCTTGACGCTCGGGCAACCGCAGTCGTGGAACGCGGCGACGATGGCCAATAACCCGGGCGCAATGCGACAGTTCTTCGGTCCGGGCGCCACAGGCGGAATGAACGGACTCGGCCCGAATGGAATGCCGGCAACTCCTGGGCAGGGCGGTTCTGTCGGAACGGGCGGCATGTTCGGGTCGGGCGGCGGCGCGGGCATGGGCAGCATGGGCGGCTTGATGGGCGTCGGTGGCCTGCTGTCGCCCCAGCTTCAGGCCCAACTCGTTGCCCAGCAGCAGGGCATCGGCGGTCAACTGGCCATGCAACAAGGTCAGATCCCCGTGATTCAGGCCCAGGGGGCGCAACAGCTTGCCCTCCAGAGCCCGTACCTGGCCAACCTCCTCCAGCAGCAGCAACAGGGAATCCAAGGCGCGCTGGCCCTCCAAGCCCCCCGGATCGGCGTGCAGCAGCAGTTGGTCTCGACCCTCGGCAACCTATTCGGCGGAGGGGGCGGCGGAGGCGGCGCCGGTGGATCCGCTATCGCCGGTGGTTCCCCTTCAGGCGGAGGGGCCGGCACAATCGGCGCCGCCTTCACCCCCCTACTGAACCAATTACTCAGCGGCCCTCCACAGGCTGGCGGGGTGAACGTCCCCGGCAACGCACCAATCGCCAGCGGGTTGGGAGCGCCAGGGCAGGCTTACTCCCCATCGTTCGGCGGTGGTCAGTTCTATGGGGCGGCCGGCCAGCAGGTCGGCGGCTTCCAAATGCCGGGTCTGGGCGGCGGCGGACCGCCTACGGGCCAGACGGGCATAAACATGCCCCAGAATTCGATCTGGGGGCCTTCCCAGCAGAACGCGGCCCAAAGTGCCTTCAACGCCCCGACGCAGCAGCAGGCCCCGTTTGGCGGTTCTGGGGCACAGTCCTACTGGTCCAACCTGATGAACAGTCTGGGCTCGGGGGGCATGTCGGCCATGAACCAACTCGGACCGTACCAGCAGGCGAAGTTCAATCTGCAATATGGGCAAACTGCGGCGGAGGCACAGAACCAGTTGAACAGCATGATGTCGGGGATGTACCAGAACTGGCAAAACCTCGACTTGGGAAACCGACTGGCTGGGCTGCGATACCTGATGGGACAATGGGGAGGATGAGCAATGTTCTTCACCACCGGCTCGACGGCATCGAACACTGGTCTATCGGGATGGAACCCGCAGTCCTTCGCCAACCAGACCATCGGAACCAACCTGGGAGGCGGGGGCGGGTGGCCCTCCTACCAGGGTCCTCAGCCTCAATGGGGACCGGGACCGGGAGGCTATAGCGGCGGCACGCCATACGGGCAGATCGGCGTCCAGAGCCAGATTCAGCCCCAGAACCTCTTTAGTCCCTTCGCCACGGCGCAGGGCATGGGAGGGATGTTCAATCAGGCGTGGGGACAGGCGGCGAACCAGGGGAACGTGCAATCCCTCCGCGGCTTTTCGATGGCCAGCCCCGGCCTCCAGCAAAACGCCAACTTCGCGGCCGGAAACCTGATCGGCGGCGCGAACAGCCAGGCCCAGCAACTCGGCCTCCAGAACAGCGCGGCCAACGCCGGCAACATGCTGGCCGGCCAGCAGGCGAGGTTCGGCGACTTCTCTAACCAGCTCCAGAACGCGGCCAACTGGCAAAACATGATGGGGCAATGGGGTTTGGGAAACACCAACCTGGGCGTCTCGGCCAACCAGGCACAACAGGCGAGCAATACCAACTGGCTGAACATGGCGCTTCAGCAAAGGGCGGGGAACTTCGGCAACTGGGCAAACTGGCTCGGCAACGTGGGCGGACTCGTCGGGGGCGACGTTGCGGCGCAGCAGACGGCACGAAACGCGCTTCTGAATCAACTTCAGGGCGTTTGGAACATGCAATAAAGGGGCGAACCAATGGCGATTGACGCTTACGGAAACTACGTGCCCGACCAGTCGGCGATCCCACAAGGGACCGATCCCCGGCTCGACGGTCTGCGGGCGTTGCTTGGGCGACTTCAGGAAATCAATCAAAACTGGAACGCGGCGCCCGGTACCGCCGCACCGGCAAGTTCGCCCGCGCCAAGCGGGGAACCGATGAACTGGCCTGCCATCGAGGCGTACAGCCAGGCGAATCCGCAGTCGTTTGGGGCCAACGCCGCCGGAATCGGCGTCCGCCCCTACGCGCCAGGGCCGGCGAACCTCGACGACCTCCCAGGCTCTTTCCGCTCTCAGCAAACCTCGAAATACGGCTACAGCACCCGCAGCCCGATGGCGGCGAACCCAACCGACGTGGCCGCGCTGGCGAACTCGGATTGGGGAAAACCGAACGCTCTCGACAAGATGTCCACGGCGGATCGCATGGAGCATTGGCGCAAGTCGATCGACGCCTACCATGCGATCGAAGAGGCTAAGATGCAGGTGGCCATGCGGCGGATCGATCGAGCGGCCCAACTTCGGGACTACGCGGCGTCCAAGGGGTTTCCGACTCCGCCGCACCTGGGGACACCGAACCCGGCAGCGGCGCCGATGGGACCGCAACAGCCCGCGCCCGGCTCGAAACTCAACTTTCCAAACGCAGATTGGAGCGACCAAGCCAAATTCCAGCCGCCCGAGCCACTCCCCCAGCAGGTCCAACTACCGACCGGCGCGAACTCGCCCCGGCCCGACCTCCCGGTGATCGGGCACCAGTTCGGACCCGGCACTCAGCAGATGCTCGCCGCAATGTTGGGCGGTTTGCGGCCGACGCTTTCCCCCGGTTTCCCTGGGTTTGGCGGCGGCGCATCGGGCGGCCGGGGCGCGGGCGGATCATGGGCACCCGAAACGCCCTCGGTCCCCGCCGCCGAGCGAATGCAACCGATCATGCGGGCAGCCGAGGCGGCGATGAACCCCTACGGCCAGACGCCGCCGCAGTTCGATCCGGGAAAGTGGGCCGCACTTTGGGCGCGGATGTCTCCCTACATGCCATGGAATCGCCACCCAAGCCGGCTGTGGGAGCCGCTGCCGCCGCCCCCGGCATGGTGGAAGACCCGTCCCGGAACCGATCCCATGGATCTGTGGGGGCAACGCATGGCAGGCGGCGCACCTGCCTCCGACTAGGAATCGCCGCCATTTATTCGCGATGGTCTCGGATTCTGACATAGGAGCCAAACCCAATGGACCTTGCAACGACACTCGGCATCCTGCCGGAGCCGCCCCCCGAGGGCAGTTACATCGGCGACGAGGCCCGCAGGCAGATGGTCTACCAGCGTGCCTTTGCCGAGAGCATGGCCCGCAAGATGCGATTGGCCCGCGACCCCTCGCCGCTGGCGATGCTGCTGGCGCACGCCACGGCCGGCAACGATCCGATGGCCTGGGGAATGATGAGCCCCTACCTCGGCCAACTGGCCCAAGGGCAGCAAAAGATGCAGATGGAACGCGAGCAAAACTTGCTGGGGATGCTGATGGGCCAGCAGCGGTTCCAGGGCGAACAGGACCTAGGCTACGCAAAACTCGGCATCGAATCGGAAAAGACCAAGGAGGAAACCGCCAGCCGCAAAATGCAGGCGCTAATGGCCATGCTGGGAACGTTCGGCAAGCCGGAAATGGCACCATTCCAGGGGCCGCTCGACCAGCAGCAGGCCCAGTACAAGCGGACCTACGAGGCGATTTTCAACCAACTGGGTCCCGACGACCAGCGGCGTGCTTTCATTCCCCAGGACTCGGGGCCGGTGGGACAAGCCAATCAGCAGGCCCCTGACACCGGGAACGACACCAACCGGCTGATCTCGGCTCTCCAGACAGCGGCCCATCCTTCTTCGACCTACAGCCGTTGGGGGCTGAACCTCCAAAGCAGTATCGGCGACGTGGGCGAGCAACTCCGCAACCGAGCGCTGCGGGGAACGCTCTCGCCGATCGAGGCGAAACAGGTCTGGGACGTCTTGCGGGCGCGGATGGCGGCCGGCAACACCCAAGTTCAGACCGACTCCAAGGGCGGCAAGCAGACGGCGACACCGCCCTGGACTCCCTGGTTCCGATCAAACGCGGGGGCGCTGGGCGATCCTAACTGGAATCCGATGATGAGCGGCCCCAACTTCACGGTCGGCCAGCGGTTCTTTGCGGCCGGTCCCGAAGCGGGAATCGCGGCGGCACGCCAAACGGCCACGCGGCCGAGTTGGTTGCCGTATATGTTCGGCGCGGACCTCCCGCCATCCGAAAACCAGAACGCTCAATAAGGCTGCGCCGCAATGGTGCTCGACCCCTTTGCCCTTCCCGACCTCCCCGACCTGCCGACCATCGGCGGCAAGCCCAAGCGGCAAGGACCGGGAGAACTGAGCCCGGAGGACCAACAGTCGTTGCTGGGCAGCCTCGGCAACGCCAGCCTCTCCGGCATCCGTTGGCTCGGGGAAACCCTGAGCAAGCCCCTGGCAGCCGTGGAGGGTACGATCTCCGGCCTCAGCGACATGGCCGAGGGCAAGACGCCCGACTGGGGCGGCGGCCTGCTCAATCTGGTGCCTTTCTCGGACGCCATGGGGCTGACCGATCCGGCGCAGCGGGCGACGGGCGGCAAGCTGCTGCACAAGTGGGGCATCACCGATACGCCCGATTCGTGGTGGGGGTTGGGACTCGACTTGCCCCTGGACCCGATCACCTGGCTGGCGCCAGGGCTGAGCAAGGCGGGGTCGCTCGCCGAGAAAGCGGGCCTGATGAAGAACCTGCCCTGGACCGCGCAGAAGATTCTGGGGTCGGCCGCGGAGGACTTCGGCCCGCGGATGGCGCGGCGCAGCCTGACGTTTGGGCAACTGGGAGAGTATGGCGGCGACGCGGCCAAGGAAGCCATCGCCAACGCGGCCAAGGGCTCCGGGATGCTCAAGGCCGGCCAG
>Ga0326728_10015507_pt1 | contig 15821 bp, 12 predicted proteins | sample MB3enrmetagenome_FD_207602 | JGI IMG/M metagenome (GOLD analysis project Ga0326728, IMG submission 207602) | Lab enriched peat soil microbial communities from McLean, Ithaca, NY, United States - MB31MN | ecosystem: Environmental > Terrestrial > Soil > Wetlands > Peat | place: USA: New York...
CAGGTATTCCTCAATCCCGACTGCGGCTTCGGATGCTTCGCCAACCGCTGCGTCAACGACGAAGAGAGTGCAGCGCGCAAAGTAAGAAACATCGTTAAGGCAGCGCGTCACCTGCGCGAGAAGCACGGATAAGGATCATCGGGCATGGACGAAGAGATAGACCCGCAGGGTCAGATAGAAATAGCGGCGCTGCTGGGCGACCTGAGAAAGTTGCGGGAGAGCTTCTGCCGCGGCTGTGGTGCCACGCTCTGCGGGCACGAAGCGTTAATGAGCCTGACAATGGGGTTCAAGGATGCTCCTAGGTGTTGGCCTTGCCTTGCTGCCGCCCTGGGCTATGAGCAAGAGGCTCTGCGGGATCACCTCTTTGCCCACATTGCGCATCGGATCTGCTATCACGAGGGATGGATTTGGGCTAACCGTGAGGAAGGATTTGAGCCGGGAATACTCCCCAGCTGTCTCTGGCCAACGCCTTCTGTCACGGACAGCGCTGCACCGGGACCGCCTTTGTCTGATGCCCACCTCCATGGAGCTTCGCGGTTCGATACCGAATCCGCCCATGATGCTGAATGGGATGCCGGTGAGATGGGATGCGGCGATCTCGTGCTTGAACTCCGTGCCCGCCTCCGGTCCATGAAAGCGGGACAAGTGCTCAAGGTCTCAGCAAAGGATCCCGGGGCTGCAGAAGATCTCCCGGCATGGTGCCGGATGACAGGGCATACTCTCGTGACTTCCCGACACCCCGCGTACTTTATCAAACGGAAGGCGATCTGAATCAGCGCTGGAAGATCGCCGAAAAGTGTATGACGAATCAATGACGTCCGGGAAAGGGAAGCATCAGATGCGGTCTATGGCGAATCGATACTGAGACCGATTCTGCTGATGACAACATCCAAAGCGAAGGGACATCGTTTCCGAAATTCACTCGATTGGCAGTAAAACGTTCTAACCAGTAAACCTAGGGCACAATCCTAAGCACTTAATCGTTTCTGAAAGTAGTTGTTTTGCTGAGTTCGTTGCATACAACAGCGAATGAGATTCCTTGAAATATCAGTCGACGACGGCTGTTTGATAAGAGGCCTTGGCAGTGGGACTGCCATCGGTAGGATTGGAGATCCGCGACCTTCCGTAACACGCTCGTGTCCTGGGCTGGTGGTCGTCCGATGCTTCCGCAATCTGCTGTTGGCGGTTTGTCCTTATCCAATTCTGAGCAAAACACTTATGCGGGTTTTAACGCGAGGTTGAATCAGTGAGGTCAAAACCAGCTATAATACTCTGCTGCATATAGCTTTAGCCGCATCCCAACAACACTCGATGACGGAAGTGCTAAATTCCCACCGTTCGCCAGCAGAGAACTTCAGCAATTCGAAACCTGATCCAGGTTATGCGGATTTTTTCGGCTGCTTATTCTTTTGCTCTTCTTTCTGCTTTTCCAGCCTATTCGCCTTCTGTTTATCACTCTTACTCTTATCCTTCTTGCTTTTTCTATCTCCCATGATTGTTCTCCTTTTCAGATGCCGGCGAAACGCAAAAATTAGGGTAAAGGTTGACGCTGAATGCAGACGGACAGGATGATTATATACCGAGCAAGGGGTATGGCGGGACAATTCAAAGGATTACCCAGTAAAGCGGGCGCTTAAGCAATAGAATCATGCTCTCCTCCCGACGCATCCTTCTTATGCGACAATTTCGGATCCTTTTGTCCTGAACTGCTGCAAAATCCAAATCCTTATCTTCAAACTATGAAGTTTAGGGAAGTTTGCAAAACAGCTTGTTAAAACCGGGATCAAGCGTTTTGCCGGAGCATTGCGCAAAGTTGCAGCGCATACGTCATGAAAACCATGGTATTTTTCCACAAATTTCTCTTCTGGTTCATTCATCTTTTCCTGGCTGCCATTATTATGTGGCTGCCGTAGTTCACTATGCCGGGAGCGTGATTGACTTTCCGTTCCAGTGCTGCCATGTGTGAGTGAGCAATAATGAACTGACAAGTGAGTCGCCCCAACGGTATAAAGATATAGCCTCCAGATGCCAGCCGAAATGTGGAGGGGTGAGCATGGGGTCGGCAGATTCCCTTGATGCTCCGCGATTCAGGATTATCGAGGTGATAGGCTCGCAAAGGAGGGAATTGTCACGGAAAGGAATGGTGACAAGGCCAAGTTAGCCAAACAACAGCATAGCAAGATTCTCCCGCGGAAGCGCCTTCGAGAAGCGCGGAAGGCAAATGGGCCTGGAAAACAAAACGAGGACAATTCGAGCCGAACCTAGGTAGGGAGAAACAACATTGCGACGCGTAGCGGTTGAGCTGACCACATCGTTATGAACGCGCCGCGCAAGCCGTAAAGGGTCAAATTCTAAGGAGGACCCCAATGATCAATACTCGAAACTTTGTGATTTTTATTTCCTTGTCCCTGTTCTCCATGCCTCTGATCCATGCGCAAGATCTTTCCAACTACCGGGGATTTCACCTTGAGATGAATTTACAGGAGGTAGCTAAACAGGCAAATGCGAAACCCTCCGAGGCCAAGGTGATCTATCAGCGCCCGGCAGTTATAAAGGAACTGGAATGGCGGCCGGGGGACTCTTACAAATCTTCGGCTCAAGCAGACCCGGTCAACGAGGTCCTATTCAGCTTTTACAACGACAAGCTCTATCGAATTGTGGTCACTTATAATCAGGGCAGGACCGAAGGGCTAACCGATGAGGATCTGATCGAAGGTATTTCGGCGAAGTACGGAACGCCAACCACGCCTGTTGGGAAGATCATCAGCTCTTCCGCATCGCAAGCTTATAGCGACAGCGAAAAGGTGATAGCGCGCTGGGAAGACTCGCAATACTCGCTCAATCTCTTCCGTTTTTCCTACGGATCTGTCCCTGGAATGCTCGTTTTCTCCAAACGGCTGGATGCCCTTGCCCAGGTAGCCATTGTCGAAGCGATCCGTCTGAACACGCAAGAGGCACCCCAACGCGAGATTGACCGTCAGAAGAAGCAAGATGAGGAGAAGAATGCCGCGGGACAGAAGGTCAGGCCAGTGAACAAAGCGAATTTTCGCCCCTAATAAGGATTCAACTCGCAAGCATGTGCCTGACAAGGAGAAGCATCCATTCAAAAATCAGCAAAGAGAGACAATCTCGGGAAGTGGCATAAGATCTCCATCCTTGGGTAGATCAGAAGGCTGCGAACAGCAGCTGACGCCCGAACAGATCCGGACACTATGGAGCCAGCTGATACCCATTCACATCCACCCGCTCTCTGCGGCTGAGTCGAGTCAGGAACCAAAGCTGTCGCTCACTGCGATAAAACTTTGGCTGCGCCCGTCCACAGCAGTTTCTGGGAGGAGGGCAGACAAGCGGACGCCTCGGCGCGGACGTCGGTCGGATAGCGGCTTATGTTCTTCCTGGCCGGCGTCGTGGGTCTGCGGTCCAGATAGGGCGTTCGAGAATGAGAATTCCCGGGCGGATGGCTTCCTCGTACGCGACTATGGGGGGGAGTGATCCTCCCCGCTCTATGTGAGGGTGAACAGTGGCCTGCAGTGATCACAGGTGGCAAGAGGCTCATGGGTCGAGCGCGGGATTCGTGTTCCCCCCGGGGTGTAAAATGCTGCCAGAGCACCTTCCGAACCTTTACGGCCCGAGCAGGAAACCGACGGGAAATGACATCCGCCATCAATCTCATCCAAGGGAGAAGATCATGAAGATTGCCCAAGTCCTGAGGGAGACGCTGACCTTAATTCTGGCTGGCGGACAAGGGGAGCGGCTTTATCCGCTGACCAGAGACAGGGCAAAACCCGCAGTTCCATTTGCCGGTCACTATCGCATAATCGACTTCACTCTGTCGAATTGCATTAACTCTGGGCTCAAGCGGATATACGTTCTCACCCAATACAAGAGCCAATCCCTGGACAATCATCTCAGGCTGGGTTGGAACATTTTTGTCAGCGCTTTCGATGAATTTTTGTTTTCGGTCCCTCCGCAACTTAGGACTGGAGAATCTTGGTATCTCGGGACAGCCGACGCAGTCCTTCAGAACATTTACATTTTGCAGAAACAGCGCCCCCGTCGCGTTCTCATTCTCTCCGGCGACCACATTTACAAGATGGATTACAGCGAAATGATAGAAGCCCATATTCGCACCGGAGCCATTGTCACGGCGGCAACTGTGGAGTGTGACCTGAAATCGGCGTGCCGAATGGGCATTCTGGAGGTCGGCGAAGACAATCGCATCCTGGCCTTTAAAGAGAAACCGGACAAACCCGAATCCATCCCGGGCCGCCCCGAACTCGCATGGGCCAACATGGGAGTGTATGTATTTGAAACTCCAGTTCTGATCGACGCAATTTCCAGGAAATCCGATGGCCATCCTGTTCAAGACTTTGGTCGAGACATCCTGCCTCGTCTCGTCCACAGCGGGAAGGTATTCGCCTATCCTTTCCGTGACGACAAAGAGAATTACTGGCGGGACATTGGGACCCTGGATTCCTATTACGAGGCTAGCATGGAACTAGTAAAAGTCGATCCGCCGTTCAACCTCTACGATACCTCTTTTCCTATCCACTCCTCTACCCAGCCGCGCGCTCCGGCAAAGTTGGTTTTTGCTGACGGAGATACAGGTCGCATGGGCGTCGCTCTGGATTCGCTCATTTGCAACGGCAGCATCATCAGCGGAGGTCGGGTCGAGCGTTCCATCCTTTCTCCTGACGTGCGAATTAACTCCTATTCGCTGGTGGAAGATTCGATCCTTTTTGACGGAGTGCAAGTGGGGCGTCATGCAAAGATTCGGCGAGCGATTATCGACAAGGAAACCAAAGTCCCTCCCGGCTTCTGCATTGGCTATGATCTCGAGAAGGATGCAAAGCGCTTCACGATCACGGACTCGGGCGTGGTGGTGATACCAAAAGGAGAACTGATCGAGCAGGAAGACGACGCAGGACTGTCCGAGAATGTGACATGCAATCTCAAATTGTAGGTTGAGGCTGCTCCAAAGGAGAGTTTCTATAGGAACCGCAGCCTGTTTCGACATCGAGTTCGAGAGAATACCTGTCTCATTTCATTGGTAGGAACCTGAAAATCCCCAGAACGGCGATCTGGGAGACTGAGAATCTGCGGCGGATCGTTGCTCAGAATGCGACTGGGGGAGTGTCGAGGACTTCACCTCCAATTCCGCAAGGAATAAAGGCAAAACAGCCACGGATTACACAAGTTTTAATTGGTACAATCCGTTGCGGCTTTTACAGTTTGGGATGCAACAAACTGCCTAATTTTGAGAAGTTCCGGTGGGCCGCATGCGATAAACGTCATCACCAGCGCTCCAAAGCCTAAAAGCATCAGAAGAACATTGAGAACGCCTCTTATGGATTCTTTATCTAGGACTTCTTTGCTTTTATGCAGGATAAATCAGGCAGCAGCATTTTTACGAAAGAGTTCGGGAAATGCAACATCCCTGAGACATAAGGATGCTTACCAGTTACGAGATGCCAGCATCCCCTCAAGTAAAATCGAACCACACATACTGGTGCATATAACCCTCTCCTCCATCCTATTGTTTCGCCAGACGTGGGGTTGGCTTCAGGAGATCTTGTGACAAAGAGTTGCCCCGATTACTAAAATCCTACACCCCGGAACCGAACGGGTGTACAATAAAGTTCTACTTTCGGACAATTCCATTTACTTTGCCCCCCAGTAGCAGCTCCAGCGAGCAGCAATCTCTACAAACCCGCTCACCGACGGTTGTGAGGACCACGGATTTGTTGCGTATAAGTCTGCCAAAACAGGAGGAGGGACTCCATGTCTCAAGCAGTTCACAGATTACTGAGCGAAGCGGAAGTCGAAGCCATGTTTGTGGAGGTCACAACTGCGCTGTGCGTCACCATTAGCCTTGATGGTGTTGACAGACTGCCAGAAGGATTTCGAATCCGCAGCCATGATTCCTACAGCTCCCTTCCGGACATCGAGATTGAAAGCAATCATAATATAGAGCAGGTCCTTGATCGGATCAGTCTTAGCACTGCCAGATTGGCAGCGACTGTGCGGTTCCGCCGTGAACTTGCAACGCAGGCTCATGATTGCAGATTTATCATCCCAAGTCTGACAGGCAAGGTCACTAGGGTCGGAATATGCACGGAGGGCAGAACAGTTCGGGCAAGAGGAGGGAATGCATGTCTAGCCTATCAGAAACTGAACAGAAAAATGACTGGGCTGTCATTTCAGGCGGCATCGCGACGGTTTTCAGGAGAGGGAGCAGGAATCCCCACATTTCCCTGTGCACAGGGCTTCGATACAGTTTCAACCCCGCCATTTTGGAAGGAGACTAGCACATGCTAAAGGGACTCGTTTTACAGCTGAAATATCTTGGTGTAATCCCCCAGGCCGGATATATCGAATATGGCTTTCAGGTTACAGAGAAGGATAAGAGTGTTCGACAGGTAGTCTTAACGATAGAGGATGCCTTTTTCCGGAGAAGCGATTTGAAGCTCCAGGAAGCACCCGACCTTTGCTACCAGAAAGTTCTCATGGATCTAAACAACGAAATACCCGGCTCAGACATCCCCGCTTTCGTTCCGGTGACCGCTTTGGACATCGCTCATTACAGAGACTTGCACCCGACCGCTAAATCTCGAAAAAGTTTCAGGCAAGATCCAAAATCGTCTCACCGAACAGAATTGGGATGGTACAACTGAACGCGACCAGCCTCCTGCCCTTGGGCGTACGGAGAAATTTGGGGACAATAGGAGGACGGTGGGAATGAGTGCAGAAATTGCCGTGATGCGATTCTTCATACCCTTACTTTGTCGATGCCCGGCAGGAGAGGACTTATGGAAGATAGTAGCAAGGTGAAGTGAAGGAAAGAGACAAAATCCTGCCTCGAGTCCCGCTCGCCGCCCCCCGGCCCTTAAACCTCCCGCTCCACTCGCATTCGGCTCCGTTGTGGGCCTGCTGAGGTAATTGGGACTAACGGACATGCATCGCCCATAGTAGAACCACATGGAAGCTTTGTGCAGAAAAAGTCAGCTATGCTGCATTGGTTGATTTAGCAACGCTTGTTATGGATGGATCCAAAATGATTCGTTGATAGCAGAAAAATGTAAATCTCTAAAAGGAATATGCGATGGAAATGTGCTGTCATACTCTTGCTGGCGGTAATCGGAGTCGCCATTGCATTGCGATCCTGGCAAACCCGCCTAACAGTTATAGGCAAAGGCGGCAAGGGGCCTCCAACCTTGGTCCTATTGCACGGCTACGCCTCATCAGCCGAACAGTGGATTCCATTTTCAATGAGCATTGCGTTGCCAACAACTGGGCGTTTCCTGTTTCCTTAAGCACCGGAAACAACTCACCGCACTTCTGGAACGCCAGACGGTCGGTCCAGGTGGGATTTGGATCTGGCGGGCCACCTTCGCCCGGGAAAGACCGGGATAGACTTGGCTCGAGAGAATCCCAAAGGACTAGAACCGGCGGCCCGAAAGGTACGGTCTGTGCTTTCGACCAAGGGAAATTCCACAAGACACACGTTTGTACTCGGCGGCTTCTCCCAGGGAGCAATGGTCAGATGTCAAATAGCTTTTGCTTCAGACGAGCCACTGGCTGCCCTTGTGATTTTGTCAGGAACGCCGATTAACGAACGAACGTGGCGCACACAGATGGGAAGGCGGAAGGGCCTGCCTGTCTTTATTCCGCATGGGCGTAACAACGCGATCCTTCCGTTTGAGTTAGCCGAACGTCTGAAAGCCGACATGACCGCTGCTGGCCTTGCGGTGACTTTCGTCCCTTTTGATGGTAGCCACGAAATCTCTACTCAGGTTGTGATAGCCCTGAACGACTTCTTAGCCAAGATCAAGGATTGAGATGAACCTCAAGACAATTCGCATGTCCAGTTCCCGCGTTGAAGGTTAGCGATGGTTCAGCTTCGGGCCGCCGGTAAAGTCAAAGCCGTTACTATGCCGACGAACGGCAAAATTGCTGCGCTTTGGCGGCTCTGCCGACCTGAGTGGGATGAATGCGAGACTGCATGAATCTGTCTACGCCGTAGACTGAAAGTTTCCTGCAAATCCTGAAGCCCAAACTCTGGACCGTCGTCCCTAAGTTCAGGTTTCCGGTTTGTGTTGGGACTAGAGGAACCGGGCCCTTCTCAAGGCATATCAACCGCGACAGACTTTTCAGAAGTAGGCAGAACCTCTGCGATGGGCCGTGGCAGACCGATATGGTATCCCTGCGCGTAATGGACGCCGCTGTCGCGGAGCAGGCAGACCGAGGCTGCGTCGGCAACAAACGCAGCGACGGTCTTTTTGCCCATCCCTTGCGCAATGCAGACAATGGCCTGGACCACAAGCCGGTCTACCGGATTGACGCTGAGTCCGCGGATGAACTCGCCGTCGATCTTGAGGTAATCAAAGGGGAAATTCTTGAGATAATAAAAGGATGCGAGGCCCGCGCCGAAATTGTCCAAAGCAAGCCCGCAGCCACAACTGTGCATCCGATCGGCAAAGGCCCGCGCCTGCGGCAAATTGGCGAAAGCCGCCGTTTCGGTTATCTCGAAGACCAAACATGCGGGATCAATCCCTCCCTCCGCCAGTGCGTTTTCGATCAACCCGGCCAGTTTGGGATCACCAATCGACTTGCCCGAAAGGTTTACGTCGAGCGCCAGTCTTTGCCCGGCGCGCTTGTATGCCGCGATCAATGCAATCGCCTTGCGCACCACCCAGAGGTCAATCGACAGAATCAAGCCGAACCGTTCTGCAATATATAGAAAAGTGTTTGGCGTCAGGGGTGCGCAGCCTTCGACATCCGGCAGCCGCAACAAGAGCTCATATTGGCTCACTGTATTTGTCTCGAGATTCAGGATGGGCTGGCAATACAGAGCGAATTGATCCCCTTCGAGCGCCTGGCGCATGCGATCGGCTTGGCTGGAACGGGGCATCGCCCGATCCCGATCTCCCGGCAACGGCTGGTAGACGACAAAGCGATTCCGGCCTGCCTGCTTGGCTCCATACATCGCGATATCAGCATGTTCCAGCACTTCCAAATCAGTGAGATTCTCAAACGATGCAATTCCCACGCTTGCCGTAATGTGGATGGGCTGATTTGCCAACACCGACGTCCGCCTGTCCAGTGCCTTTACGAAATCGGCGGCCAGGGCCATTGCCTTTTCGGCATCAGTCTGCGGAAGGAGCACCGCGAACTCGTCTCCACCAACCCGAGCAAGCGTATCGGTACGGCGCATGCGGTGTTTCAAAGATCCTGCGATCCTTTTGAGCAGATCATCGCCCACCGTGTGCCCGAAAGTGTCATTTACATTCTTGAAATTATCCACGTCGATCAAAAGAACCGCCCCGGGTGAACCATAACGAGACGCTCGCTCGACTTCTTTTGCAAGCTCTTGTTCAAAATGCCGCCGATTGAACAAACCGGTAAGAAAGTCGTGGTCCACCAGATCTTCGAGGCGTCCCGCCAGCTCCTTGCGCTCTGAAATGTCCTGCAATTGCACAATCCGATAGAGGGCCCGACCATTCCTATCGTTGACGAGCGAAACGGTCATCATCACCCAGACAAAATGGCCCCAGGCGTGAATGCAGCGCTTCTCGGCCTGATAGCTGGGCACCTTTCCATCGAGCAACTGTCGCGACAATGACAAGTCCAGATCAATGTCGTCAGGATGGATAAGAGACCCGAGGGTTTTTGCCTTAAGTTCGCTCTCCGCATAACCGGTAATGCGGCAGAGTGCGTTATTGACCTGCAGCCAACGTCCGTCCATGTCAATGAGCGCCATGCCGATCGGAGCATTGCTGAACGCGTTCTCGAAAAGCCCTCGCACTCCCCCTGGGCTGCGCACTACGTCCCGCCCTTGCCTCTCGAGATGTCCCCGCCCGGAGCTCACCCGTATCCGCCGAATCGATTTGTCGGTAGCAAGATTCATTTTGACGCCCTTCAGTCCAATTTTCAGACTCAGTTTTTTAATCGTACGCTACTTGATCTGTATAAAGGGGATCGAACCGGAACCGACGTACTGAGGCAAGATACCATTCCATTTCTCGAGAGCGCGCAGTTGAAGCACCAGGGGATTGTTCGCAATTGCGGAAGCTTCAACTTGAATCGCTTTGGCCTTGCCGTTGGCAGCTTCCACCATTTGCTGGGCTTCGAATTTCACCTGTTCGAGTTTATTCTTGGCAGCCAGAGCATTTTGCTCCGCTGTGACCTTGGCTTCTATTGCATCGTTAAACACTTTTGAAAAATGGAAGTTCACGATGTTAAGACCATCGATCACCATGCCTTGCGGCAGAAAACGGTCGTTCAGCAATGCGTTGGTGTCTTCGCGCACCTGCTCTCGTTTTGTAATCACCTCTTCAGCCGTATAGCGGGCCGTGACAGCTTTGAGGATCTCCTGCAGTCCGGGGTCCAGCACGTTCGGTTCGAAGTCATTCCCGAATTTCTGGAAAAATTGGGCAACGCCCATTGGATTAATGTGATAATTCAGAGCTACTTTCGACGTCACCATTTGCAGGTCTTTGGTGGACGCATCTGCGTCCACTTCGCTTTTCTTGGTTTTGATATCGAGAATTTCGACATGGTCGATCAGAGGAAGCTTGAAATAGAGTCCCTCGTTTTTAACGTTACCGGTCACTGCTCCGAATCGAAGCAACACGCCGCGCTCTCCGTAGTTCACAGTACCGCAGGAACCAAGCGCGAGTGCCAGCAATAGAATTCCGGCCAGTGCCCCAATGATGGCTTTAGCCGGCAGGGTAATCCGAGATTGCACATCGATCATTTTGTCTCTCTGGTTGCAATTTACATCGGCGTCACGAGTACGCTGCTTCCCGCTCCGATTCATGCACAGAACCACTTGAGTCGTTTAAGGAGATTGCCGGCCGCGTTATGCCCTTTCCAGGCAGCCTGCAGGATGATGAACGAAAACCGTGCATTTTCTTCATCGGTAGCCCAAACTGGTATTTCTGAATCGGGAGAGTATTCGGATATATCCGCTGTTTTCGACTCTCCCTCTCCGCAACAATCCACAATTCGGGAGCTATGGCGCTCCTCCCCCGGGAATCAGCAGATTTGTCCGGCAAAACCCGCAATGGGTAGCAAACCGCATCCCAACGTTATGGCCCTAATGCCAGCCAGCGTATCAGTTCCTTCCAATTTTCTCTCAGTCGGTCTGTTGCCCCAGAAGGCTCGCCGGCTCCGGCTTGCTTAAGATGGGATATCTCCTAATCCACCGCTTCAACGGCTGAGCGCAGATAAGAACACGCTGTGTCTGGAATTTTTGGCTGTTGGCTTCTCACAGACCAGTCTCCAATTGTCTGAGATTGGATCGCCCGCCCCAAACCGCGGCGGGCAAATCTGGCAATCAAGCCGTGCCTTGACCCTGAAATCTGGCAGCAAACCGACGATACAGATCTAATCCTGCCGCTTTAGTACATATCACCCATGCCGCCGCCCTGAGGCATGGCAGGAGCCTTCTGATCTTCCTTGATGTCCGAAATCAGGGCTTCCGTCGTCAGGAGCAGCGCCGCGATCGACGCCGCATTCTGCAACGCCGTCCGCGTCACCTTCGTCGGATCGATGACCCCTGCGGCCACCAGATCCTCGTACTTCTCGGTCTCGGCGTTGAACCCGAAGTTCAGCTCGCTGCTCTGGCGCACTTTCCCCAGCACCACAGCTCCTTCATAACCGGAATTGTTTACGATCTGCCGCAGCGGCTCCTCCAGGGCACGGCGCAGGATGTTGCTCCCGATGGCCTCGTCCCCTTCCAGCTTCAGCTTCTCCACCGCAGGCATGCAACGCAGTAATGCCACGCCGCCTCCCGGCACGATTCCTTCCTCTACCGCGGCCCGGGTTGCATGCATCGCATCTTCCACGCGCGCCTTCTTCTCCTTCAACTCGGTTTCCGTCGCCGCTCCGACTTTGATCACCGCTACGCCGCCCACCAGTTTCGCCAGCCGCTCCTGGAGCTTCTCACGGTCGTAGTCCGACGTCGTTTCCTCAATCTGAACCCGCAGTTGCTTCACGCGCCCCTCGATGTCCGAATGCTTCCCGGCGCCCTCGATGATGGTTGTGTTGTCCTTGTCGATCGTGATCTTCTTTGCGCGGCCCAGATCCTCCAGGCCGACGTTCTCCAGTTTGATCCCCAGCTCTTCCGAAATCACTTTACCGCCCGTCACGATCGCCATGTCTTCCAGCATCGCCTTGCGCCGATCGCCGAATCCGGGAGCCTTGACGGCGGCTACCGACAACGTCCCGCGCAGTTTGTTCACCACCAGCGTAGCCAAAGCCTCGCCTTCAATGTCTTCTGCAATGATCAACAACGGCCGGCCGCTTTTCGCGATCTGCTCTAACAGCGGCAGCAGGTCCTTCATGGAGCTGATCTTCTTCTCCTGCAACAAGATCAAACAGTCGTTCAGCTCCACTTCCATCCGCTCGGCGTCCGTCACGAAGTACGGAGACAAATAGCCGCGGTCAAACTGCATCCCTTCGACTATTTCCAGCGTTGTCTCAATGGATTTAGCTTCTTCAACCGTAATCACGCCGTCTTTGCCGACCTTTTTCATTGCCTCGGCGATAATGCCACCGATGGTCTTATCGTTGTTGGCCGATATCGACCCTACCTGCGAGATCATCTCGCCCTTCACAGGCTTGCTCAGCTTCTTCAGCTCTGTAACCGCCGCTTCAACGGCCCGCTCAATCCCGCGCTTCAAGCCCATCGGGTTCGCGCCCGCGGCTACGTTTTTTACGCCTTCACGGAATATCGCCTGCGCCAGCACCGTTGCGGTCGTTGTCCCATCCCCGGCGATGTCCGAGGTCTTCGACGCCACTTCGCGCACCATTTGAGCACCCATGTTCTCGAGTCCGTCTTTCAGCTCGATCTCTTTCGCGACCGTCACGCCGTCCTTTGTGATCAATGGAGAACCGAATTTCTTGTCCAATATCACGTTCCGGCCCCTCGGGCCCAGCGTGATCTTCACCGTATCCGCCAACTGATTCACTCCGCGCAACAAAGCCTGACGCGACTGCTCGCCATGTACGATCTGTTTAGCCATGAGTCCTCACCCTTTATCTTCGTTCAATTGAAATTCCCCTTGCCTCCGGAACTGCTTACTTCCCTTTATTCAGTATCGCCAGGATTTCTTCCTCGCGCATGATGACGTATTCCTCGTCATCAATTTTGATTTCCGTCCCGGCATACTTCCCTATGAGTACCCGGTCTCCCGGCTTCACGTCCATTGGTGCCCGTTTGCCGTCTGCCATTACTTTTCCCGGCCCCGCCGCGATCACCTCTCCTTCCGTCGGCTTTTCTTTAGCCGTGTCCGGGATGATGATTCCGCCTTTAGCCGTTTGTGTCTCCTCAATCCGTTTGAGAACTACCCGATCGTGCAAAGGCCTTGCTTTCATGTTTAGATCTCCTTCTGTATCAAACTAATTGATCCATTTGAATCATCCGCCTGCACTCCTGCCGATCGAGCTGGAATGCCAATCTCATAGGATAACCGTGCAGGATCCTTGTGTCGGTTCAATACTGCTCACATGCTTGTTCAGAATTGCTCACAGGACCGCAGACGGTGCAGTCCGCAAGTGCGGTGAGCAATGCTGACCAGAGGTGCGCGATCATCAATGAATTGACGTTTGCATCGCGTCAGGGTAATAAAAGTGACGGAAACGTTGCGTGCACCGGCCAACCGGGCCGATGCTCGTTTAGAGATTTTCTCCCACATCTCCGGAGTTAGGATGAAGCCAGCCAACCGGGCGATGAGAGTGGTCGTCGTCACCTCGGTGATGCTCACCTTTATCTCCTTCTGGCGCGCTGCCGCCATCGTCCTCAATGATCTCGGCTCATCGGCCTTCTATGTCGGCGGTATTGCCGAGCAGGCAGTCGGACATGCGGCCCCCTGGTTCATCCTCGGGGTCATGCTCTTTTCTTATGCCGTGCGGGCCGTCTATGTCGAATCATGCGGAATGTTTACGCGCGGCGGAGTCTATCGTGTCGTCAAAGAGGCGATGGGCGGCACCCTTGCCAAGCTTTCTGTTTCCGCCCTGATGTTCGACTACATTCTGACTGGACCGATTTCGGGTGTTTCAGCGGGACAGTATGTCGTCGGCCTCGCTGCCCAGACGCTCACCCATTTCGGACACCCGTGGGCTCCCGCAAAAGCGACAGTCAACTTATTGGCCGCCGGAATTGCCGTGCTGGTGACCCTTTATTTCTGGCGACGCAACATCAAGGGCATCCAAGAATCATCAGACGATGCGCTGAAAATCATGTATGTGACAACCGTCATGATAGTGGTTCTGATCGGGTGGTGTGGATTAACGATCCTGGCGCATCCCACCATGCAGCGGTTGCCGCCTTCACCCATGCCGGGCCACCTCGCGTTTAACCGCGATGCAGTCGGATGGTTGCCCGATATCGCGCCGGGCTCTCTGCGACAATTATCCGTTGAAGCGCCGCCCGCCACGACGCCGACGCCGGAACAATCGAAACCCGAACCGCTTTTTGGAATTGTGCCAAACGCAGGTGTGTTGTTGGGGTTGATCGGCATCCTGATTGCCTTCGGGCACTCGTTTCTGGCGATGTCAGGCGAGGAGTCTCTTGCTCAGGTTAATCGTGAACTAGAATACCCCAAGCATAAGAATCTGGTGCGTGCGGGATTTGTCATCTTCGTTTACTCGCTGCTGTTTACTTCGCTCGTCTCGTTTTTCGCCTATGCGATCATCCCCGACAGCGTCCGGCCGCGGTATTTCGATAACCTGATCAGTGGCATAGCGGCATGCCTGATCGGCCCGATGTCGTCGAGAGTTCTTTTCCAGGCTTTCATCGTCATTGTCGGATTTTTCATGCTATCAGGCGCAGTGAATACCGCCATCATCGGCTCCAACGGCGTCCTGAACCGCGTTTCGGAAGATGGAGTCATGACGGATTGGTTTCGCGAACCGCACAAGAAATACGGCACCACCCATCGGATGCTCAATCTGATCGTGATCCTGCAACTTACGACCATCATTGGTTCGCGGGGCAACGTCTATGTTCTCGGCGAGGCCTACGCTTTCGGCGTCATCTGGTCATTTGCTTTCAAGGGATTGGCAATGGTCGTGCTCCGCTTCAAGGACGAATCGCCACGCGAGTGGAAGGTTCCTCTCAACGTTAATCTCGGCGGCAAAGAGATTCCATTCGGCATCGGAGTGATTGCCTCGCTGCTGTTCTCGGTAGCTGGAATCAATCTGATCACCAAGGAGATAGCGACCATTAGCGGCGTGTCCTTCACCCTGGTCTTTTTCCTCATCTTTGTGATCTCGGAGCGCATCAACGATCGGAACCATGGTGCGGCGGCTCGTGTGGGATTGGATCAATTCCAGACCCACCCCCAGGAGAACGTGTCAAAGGAGAGCCTCGGTGTCCGTCCTGGTAATACACTCTGTTTCGTTGGTGATTGCCACACGCTTGATTACGTCCGCAAGGCCCTGGAGTTGACAGACACGGATACGAAAGACTTGATCGTGATGACTGTACAGGTTCTAAGGGGACCCGACACTGGGTACAAAGGAATTTCTGAGCACCGGCTTTTCACGAAGTATAAGCAGTTGCTATTCACCCATGTGGTCGCACTTGCGGAAAAGGAAGGCAGGCCGGTGCATCTGCTCGTCGTGCCCTCTTCTAGTGTTCAGGACGCCATCGCCCGTATCGCTGCCCAACTCGAATCAGCGGAAGTCATCGACGGGCCATCTCCCGTGCTGCAGCCCCAAGAGCAGGCGAGGCGTTTCCAGAAAGCGTGGGAGAGGTTGGATAACAGGCCCGACCACGGGATCCTCTTTCGCATCATCAATCCCAATGGCGACAC
>Ga0326728_10015512_pt1 | contig 15815 bp, 14 predicted proteins | sample MB3enrmetagenome_FD_207602 | JGI IMG/M metagenome (GOLD analysis project Ga0326728, IMG submission 207602) | Lab enriched peat soil microbial communities from McLean, Ithaca, NY, United States - MB31MN | ecosystem: Environmental > Terrestrial > Soil > Wetlands > Peat | place: USA: New York...
ATGCCCCTATCCTATGTTCTAGTGAATGTAGAATTAGGCTCAGAAGAGAAGGTGCTCAAGGAAGTTCGTGGAGTTCCACACGTGAAAGAATGCCACCGCATCTATGGAACCTACGACATGATCGTGAAAGTTGAAGCGGACTCCATGGATGAGCTAAAGGAAGTCATCACATGGAAAATTCGGCGACTAGCAGGCGTACGATCAACCCTTACAACCATCGTAATAGAATGAACCCCACACATTCAAACTAGCGCATGGTCGAGCGAACCGAGAGTTGTGCGCGCACGCGAGGATGGTAGGAGGGGGCTCTTCTCCATTCGTTACTTGCACATTCTCTTGTAATCCTCAACCGTCTGGAATCGAATTACTTCAGAAGCGTTTGATTACCTCATCAGCAAAGAGGCTTACCGCTTCGGATTCATATTTAGCCCCGAAGTTCACAATCAAGTATTCTATGCCCGCGTCCCCCAGCGCTTCGATCTGATGACGCACTTCTTCAGGGGTTCCATAAACCGCCATTTCCTTGATACGTTCAGGCGGTGCTCCTTCGAATAATTCAGCTAGGCGTCTTTCGGCTTCGCCTTTGCTTTTGCTGATTACTATTCTGGTGAGTTTTGTTTTGAGGATTTCATTATAGTCTCTTCCCGCGATCTTGCAGTGTTCGCGAAGAACGTTTAGTTTGTGTGTGACTATTTTTGGAGAGCCGAAGAGGTTGCATGCGTTCGCGTATTTGGCAACGATTCGCAGCGTTTCACGTTCGCCTTCGCCGCCAATCATGATCGGTGGATGCGGTTTTTGGATAGGCTTAGGATTGCAGTAGGCGGCTTGAAGTTTGTAGTATTTGCCGTTGAAGTTTGCAGATTCCTCAGTCCACATAATCTTGATGACCTGCACTGCTTCTTCGAGGCGCTTGAGACGTTCCTGTGTTGAGGGAAATGGAATTCCGTAGGCGTTGGCTTCTTCCTCGTTCCAACCTGCTCCGAGGCCCATGAAGAGCCTTCCTTTACTCATTGCGTCAAGTGTCGCACCAATCTTAGCGAGCACTGACGGATGCCGGTAAGTGTTTCCAGTAACGAGAGTTCCCAATCTGATTTTCGAGGTTATGCCAGAAAGAGCGGCAATCGTCGTCCACCCTTCCAGCATCGGTTCCTCGGGAGCCCCGACAAATCGAATTTGATGAAAATGATCCATCACCCAAAACGAATCAAACCCCGAACTTTCCGCCCGAAGAACGAGCTTCTTCAACGAATCCGCAATCTGAACACCATGCCCGTCAAAACTGAAACTCGGATGTTGTAACCCAAACTTCACAGAAGATAACCACTCATGCTTGAAAGTGCAAAAGACCGTGATATAATACTGACTAACCATTGAATCAATCCGTTAACCCATTCGTCAGCCTCAAGTAGACTTTGTTTTTCATTTGACTGAGAGCACCGCTTGTACTACCACGAAAAACTGACCCGAACCTTGGAATTCACGTCAGTAGAATTGAATTCCTATGGCAACTGGAAGTTTTAGGAACGAACTTAGCAAGTCAAAAGTTTCAGGATTGTGATCGAGAGCTTGAGGTTTGGAAGAGTCACGCCGATCAGAATTTTATCTTTTGTCGTGCAGAGTCTTGATGTTTGTAAAAAATAAAAAGATCGTCAACTTTTTCGTGTTCCTGCGAACTCTTATAAATATTAGATACGCGGATCATGCTGCTCGGTGGATGCGTTGGGTAGAGTGATTTTAGTCACGCTATCCCAAAATCACGCAGATCAGGTCTCGCCAGACGAATTGGAGAAGTTTGTACGAGAAGAGATTGAGTCAAGCGAAATTTCGCAGCACTGTTATTTGGAGAAAGTCATAGTGCTCGAAGATCCATCTGCGAGAGACTCATCTCCGATTCGCGCAACGTCCAGCTGAAACGCGGGTTCGTTCTGGCAGAAATTAAGATCCAAGCGATCATCGCGAATAGCAACGATTACTCGTGTTGATTTATCACGTACACGCGATTAACAACTTAAGCTAACCTTTTGATTTGTCCGTAAAAAATGACGGCACCCCACCCATACTCTTGAAAATTGTAATTGGTGCGGCCGCCGGGATTCGGACCCGGGTTTTCTCGTTGCGTTAAAGCAACTTTGAGGCTTGGGAAGCCCCCGTCATAGACCAGGTTATCCTCACAGCACAATTGTGACCGTGAACTGGACCACGGCCTAGTGGAGAACATTACTCTCGCACTCAGAGGCCAACCTCAGCCGCATCGACGCAATCCCAGTGTTCACGATAAAAGTGTCACGAATATGTGTACTCTCGGAGATTGGTTAATATATTAAATTGCGGGAATGAAATTTCGTGAACGAAATGGCTAATCATGCCAAACTAGCCGGAGTGCTTCTGGCCCTATGCGGTATCTTAGGAATCCTACTGCTCGACATGGATCAAGTGCTCCGAGGAGCCGTAGATCCTATGGTCGGTGTTCCACTGCACTATTACGCGTTGATCGTTTTCGTGGTCTTAGATTTCATCTTCGCTGCTGTAGCTTTCGCGAAGCCTGTGAAGGGTTTGGCGTTAGCTGGTGGCTGGAGTCTACTTCGTATCATAATTCAAATTGCTGATCTTTCTCAAGCCCATGCTTACATGTTCAGGTACACGCAGTTTGCTGATTACCTCTTTAACCCTATGAGTTCGCTTTCCACAAGCTTTGGAAACCCACCCGGAGTTCCAGCGGTATTCATAGATCTCATATTACTGTTCGAATTGATTGTCGTCATTCTGTGGAAAAAGGGACCATCCGGCCCAAAGAAGTCGACCACAACGACGGTAACCACTACCACAACTACCACGACCAAAAATTAGCCTAAATAACCGTACTTTGCACGAATTAGTGCATAGACGAGGTTCTATTAGTCGGAATCAAAATCCGTTCTTCCGTCCACCAGGCTTGGACTGGTACAAGTATAGATTTCTTATACTGAAAGTCGTGCCTACCCTAGAAGTTCGAATTGCACGTCTCAAAGGGATTCTTTGTAAGTGTCCTGCTTTCGTTATCCGTACTAATTCTGGTGAGCAGTCCTCATGTTGCAGCTACCGTAAGCAGTGCTACTGAGGGTCTCTATATTGCTGCAATCGGCAACAATCAAATGCCCGATTACGGAGCCACGATAACGTTAGCTCCAACCTCGGGTCCAGTTGGAACATTCGTGGCAGTTACAGGCATAGGCTTCGGGGACAGCGGTGGCTGTCCAATCTCAAGTACTCCAGAAGGGTTGATTACTTCCCCTATTTGTGCGCTTGATCTCGGTACTGAACAGATGAGTGGCAGCTTCATCGTCGGTAATGTCCATCCGGGTCACTATGTGGTTCAGGCTGGCTACGATGGTTCTGCCGTTGCAGGATTCAACGTTACGTCCGGTTCGTCTTCAACGAGCAGTTCGACTGTGACTTCGATAACTTCGAGTTCGAGTATATCTTCCGCGTCTTCTTCGTTGGAATCGACAAGCACCACTTTTACGATGACGGTCACTAAGACTGTCCAGGCGGTGATTCCGACTTCTCTTAGTTTTGGTTCTGTTGTAGGCAGTAGTGTAGTCATAACCGTAACTTTGACCGGTTCGTCTCACGGATTAGTCGGACCAATCTCAGGTCAGACCGTTTCAGTATCGGTTTCCTCGAATTGGAGCAGCAGTGGCTCCTGTATAACTAAGGCGAATGGTGCTTGTCAAGTGACGCTAAGCAAGCCTCCCAATGGCAGCTATTCCGTTACGGTAAAATTTGCTGGGAATAGCTATTTCGCGGCGAGCACAGCCACAGGCACTATTGTTGTGAAATGATCGAATTAGCGCTGTGACTTATTGGTCGTAGGCTTGGTAGATTGTCGGATAGGTTTGGATGAGTATTAGGTTTAGTTTCAAAACGTTCACGTATGGGTCTCCGGCCACGAACAGAGTTCTCTCGACGTTTGCGTCAACTATCTGCTTGAGGGCGCCCGACGAAATGCCCGTAGCATTATGAATAACGGGAATTTGTGAGTACGCGTCTTGTAGCGTAATGTCAGGGTCGACGCCTGAAGCGGAATTGCTAGCCCAGTCAGCATGGAAGAACATGGAAGAGTTGAATGTTTCAGCAACAAGCATTGAACCAACGGGACGACCGTGGAGCTGTGCTAGTTCTCCGTTTGCTTGGTAGGGAAATAGAACTTGCGCGACGCCGGTTACGAATATGGGAAACATCAGTCCGCACATTACGAGAGATATCACTGCAAGTCTGACTGTCGGCCCGTAATCCGTTCTTTTCTTCTTGTTGCTCATTGTTTTTCACATTTTATACGTGCATGAAGACGAGGAGGATATCGATCAGTTTGATTCCGACGAACGGAACTATTACTCCGCCGACGCCGTAGATCATTGTGTTCTTCAGGAATAGGGTCATTGTGTCCGCAGGTTTGAAGGAGACGCCTTTCATGGCTAGAGGGATTAGAAGCGGAATTATGATTGCGTTGAAGATCAGGGCGGATAGAACAGCGGTGTGTAATCCTAAGCCTAGAATGTTTAACGCGATGAGTTCTGGTATTGTAGCGAAGAGTACTGGCATTATCGCAAAATATTTCGCGACATCATTCGCTATGCTGAAGGTCGTCACCGCTCCTCTCGTCATCAGCAGTTGTTTTCCGAGCATGACTACTTCGATTATTTTGGCTGGGTTAGATTCGAGATCTACCATGTTTGCTGCCTCTTTTGCGGCCTGTGTACCCGAGTTCATGGCAAGGCCTACGTCTGCTACGGCTAACGCGGGGGCGTCATTTGTTCCGTCGCCTATCATTGCCACAATTCTCGAGTTCGCTTGCTCTCTGAGCGCTATTCCGTGTTTGTCTTCAGGTTTCGCTTGTGGGACAAACTCGTCGATCCCTACTTCTGATGCGATACTTTTGGCTGTGAGTGGGTGATCGCCCGTTATCATCACTGGTCGTATGTTCATGGCTTTGAGGCCTTGGATCTTTTCTTTAATGTCCGGTTTCAAGACGTCTCTCAGCCGAATTATTCCGATTATTTTATGATTCTTAGTGATCGCAACTGCAGTATCTCCCGCTTGAGAAATTTTGTTGATAACGTCGTCGAATCCCTTCGGATGGGTCGGGATGAGTTGCGCTATTGCGTCTGGAGCTCCTTTAATTATTTCTACATCACCTCCGGCTCCGAGGATGCCGCCTAATAGATCGTTAACTTTCCTTCTTACCCTGCCCTTCCGTTTTGCTGCTGTTTTAGGTAGCATGAATCCTGACCCTCCGGTTAGTTTCACTCCGCTGGTGCGTGTTGTAGCCGAGAACTCGTATGCTTCGGAGAGCGCTAACGCGTTCAGCTCTTTCGGGATCAAGGCCATGTTGTAAGCCAATCTGATGATGCTCCTCCCCTCTGGGGTGTCATCGTGCCAGGACGAGAGAAACGCTGACTCTCCAACCTCTCTCTCGGAGTGACCTTCGAAGGGTATGAACTCAACCGCTTGCCTACTGCCAACCGTTATTGTTCCGGTTTTATCTAGTAAAATTGTATCCGTATCTCCTGCCGTTTCGATTGCTCTTCCGGATTTTGCGACAATTTTCCTAGCGTAGAGCCTGGACATGCCCGAAAGGCCGATGGCTGGAAGGAGAGCGCCAATGGTCGTCGGGAGAAGACATACGTACAAGGCGATTAGCACTGATAGGTCTGCGCCTAGGCTAAGTGTTACGGATAATCCAAGAAGCGCGAATAAGATTATCGTGAATATCGCCGTAAAGCCGATCAGAACAATTGTTACCGCTTGTTCGTTTGGTGTTTTTGGTCTCTTCGAGGTTTCCACGAGTCGAATCATTTGATTGATGTAGCTGTCTTCAGGGTTTACGGTGACTCGAGCTGTCAATGTATCGCTGATGATTTTTGAGCCTCCGATTAGTGGGTCGCTTGGGGCTTTCCGGACTGGGGTGGATTCGCCGGTGAGTAGAGATTCGTCGACCATTGCAATGCCTTCAGTCACTTCCGCGTCTATCGGGATTAGGTCTCCCTTCTCCACAAGAATGAGATCGCCCTTCCGCAGCTGAGTTGATCGGGTGAGAACGACTGTTCGTTGTTCGGTCCTGGTTACTATTTTCTTGGTCATGGCTTCTGTTTCGAGCTTCCTCAGACTTCTAGCGGTATTCTTCGCTTGGGTTTCCGCAAGAGCATCAGAGAGGGTACTGAACCAGACCGTGATGAGTAGTATCGCTGCGACTTCAATGTAGAACACCTGCTCGGTCGGGTTTGCAACCGGAAGAAAGGACTGCGGGGAAATGGCCATCGCTGCGACTATGAAGAACGTGATTTCAACGATGAACATGACTGGGTTTCTCAGTAGCGAGACAGGGTTGAGTCTGACGACCGAATCCATCAGTGTCTTCACTGAAATTGAGTTCAGCAGACTTGGGCTCTTATTTTCTGTCGACATGCTCATCGCCTTAGTATCCATAGCCTGTCGTGAAACCTTTGAAGTACTCAAGGATCGGACCGATCGCGAGGAAGGGGAAGAAGGTCAAAGCAACAAGGATCAACGTGCTTCCTATGAGAACAATGGAGAACGTTACGCTATCCGTTTTCAATCCAACTTCAGCACTTCTTTTTCGTCCGACCATAGTGCCTCCAAGCATGATCAACAGGTCTATCGGGGCATAGCGACCTGCGAGCATGACTAGAGCGGTTGATATGTTGAAGAAAGGAGTGTTCGCTGTTGCGCCTAGAAAGTCGGAGCCGTTATTCGCAGCGGCTGATACGTACTCGTATAGAATCTGCGTAAAACCAACCGAATTTGTACTGAGTCCAATTGCGCTAACCGCTCCGGTGGCGTAAGCTACGAATGTTGGAATTAGAATGATGATCGGATGGACAAGGAAAGCAGCCATTACTATTATCATGTCTCTGCCTGTGATCTTCAGACCCAAATATTCTGGTGTTCTACCTGACATGAGTCCGACGACGAAGACCGTAATGACAACGTACATGACCATGTACATCAGTCCACATCCCTTGCCGCCTGGGGTTGACTGAATCAGCATCCCCATGAACGCTGCGAGTATGACGAGTGGATGGTTTGATGCAAGCGCGGAGTTGACGGACCCAGTTGTTACAGCCGTGGTGACGACTGTCCAGAACGATGACATAAATCCTCCAAACCGAACCTCCATCCCGGCATTCAAGCCCAACAATGGAGTTGGTAGAAACGCGATGACAAGGTCAACCGCGAAGAGACCGTATGAACCCCATAAGATCGGTCTGCTCTCTTTCCTCTTTCCAAGAATCTCTCCGTAGACGAAACATAGAACTGTGGGCATCAGTAGCATGAGAATGATTTGGAAAATATCTGATGCAGGACTCGGATTCTGAAAGGGGTATGCAGAGTTCGCTCCGTAATACCCACCGCCGTTTGTACCGATTTGCATTATCGAGACGAGTGACGCAACTGGCCCTACGAGAATTGTTTGTGTAGCGCCTTCAATCGTCTTAAGACTCGTATACCCGCTTAGCGTCTGAGGTACGCCGAGCCATACGGAAATCAGAGCTGCTATGAGACATATCGGGAAGAGTATTCTGGTGAGCGACCTTACGAAGTCTACGTAGAAGTTTCCCAAATCCTTGGCACCGGCGGTGAAACCGCGCACCATAGCCACTGCGGCGCAGAGTCCCGATGCTGCAGATGTGAATTGGAGAAACTGAACCGCTCCCATCTGGCTGAGGTAGGAAAGCGTGACTTCGCCGTTGTAATGTTGAAGATTCGTATTGGTTGCAAATGAGATGACCTGCATGAATGCAAGGTCCCAAGTTAAGCCTGGAAAACCTTGAGGGTTCAGGGGGAGTTTATCCTGGAACATGAAGATGACAAAAGCTATTGCCATCTGGAAGGCGTTGAGGAGCATGAGCGCCAGCACGTATTCTTTCCAGTCCATTTTGTGGGCTGGATCAACGCCTCCAAGCTTGTACGTGAAATTCTCGATCGGATTAAGGACTTTGTCAAGTTTGCTTGGGGCGCAGGCAAAGACCCGAGTTACGTATGGCGCCAGAAGTCGGCTTAGCGCGATCACAAATGCGAAGATTAGAATTATGACTGTGACTTCGATAAAATCGATCAATTGGACTCATTTTCTCCGTGTTACGTGTGTGTAGACTCCATTCTGACTGAATTAGACGTCACCCGCAAGCAGTAGTTGCCGTTAGGTCTCTGTTTTTCCGTTTCCGGTTCTTGGGCCCTTGTGAACGTGCAGGGCGATCGATGTTACTGTGCTTCGAACGCCTTTAATTTTCAAGATTTTGTTTTTGAGAAGTTCCCTGAACTCTTCGATACCTGCCGCTGAAACCAGCGTGACGATATCGAATTCTCCGGATACTTCGTAAAGTTCTTCGACGTTAGGGATTTGTGTCAGCGCTTGAACGACATCGTCCAAGGCTGGCGATTCTACAAAAATGTCTACGAAGGCCAGCAAACCTGTCAAGTCTAATCATCAATCCTGTCTCCGCTTATTCAAGCTCGAGATTTCCCCCATACATAATCGAGGAGCAATTAAGTATTTCGCGCCAATTTCTCTAAAGAACTTTGGAATGATTTGATTCGAGCATTTTCTCCCCGCGACTATTTTGGGTGCCCGAATGACCTCTGATCTATTATTGTTGATTCATTTAACCAATAGTGAGTTCGTGGCTTGCAGTGCGATCAGTAGACATGCCAGGTACAGTTTGATTCTTCAACCATGAATCTTATCTGCCCGGGTCACGGGGCAGTGTATGGTTCTGGTAATGGTGAGCAAATCTTCTCAGACCTGCTCCATCCCCATTACGGAATATTCCTGTTCAGAACGATCTGTCAACAGGGCAATACCTACTTGATGACTCACAGATGCTAGTTGGCGGTGGCTAGAATCGTCTTGCTTGTCTTCTGAACCGATTGATCTGTAGTTGATTTAGGTAACGTGTAGATTAACTTGATTTCATCTCCTGTGTCCTGATATCGGAGAATGAATTGGTCAGCTTTCGTTAATCCGATCAGGTCGGCAATGTCGTTGGGGATTCGGAGGTAGACTGACTTGTTGAGTCTTACTGTTTTGATTACCAGTGTCACTTTCTCATCTCCCAAGTCCCTGTTAGACCTATGTTAAACGAAAATTCAGCCCAACTTAAACTTAAGTAGCGAAAAAGACATTTTGATGACTGTTTTGCGATTTTGAATCTACGAAGTTAATTATGAAATGTACATCTGCTTGCCGTAGCCAAATGTTCTGGTCGGTCCTTAGTCGCACCATGGGATATAGTGGTGCATGTTGAAATAACTGCTGGAAGCGTTCATCTCATCCACGCCTCATCTTGGAGTTCAAATTATTCGTTTCTTATCCTGTAAAGTTAGGGATCGAATCCTGATGTCGTTTGCAGTAGTGACGCTTCAGCTGATTCTTGGTGCCGAATCGTCGATCGCAGATAAGGCATGAGAAGATTCCAAGCAGAGGCCTCTGGTCGAAGTTCCCATTCGCTCCGAAATCTCTTAGGGCCTGCGTCAATTTCCTCGCAACTCTTGAACTACGCACATTAATTTTCTTGCTTATAATTCGGATGGACGAATCATCCCATATCGCCGCATCTATGTGGCTTGATGGAAAATTGTTCAGACAGGTAAGGACGAAGAAGTCCGTTATGCTAGACCTCAATTCTCATAACGTAAAATGGCTAGGAGCAAAGCGTGGGAAACGATTCATCGGGCAGTATTTCTGATCGGACGACTGGTGCAGGAGGTATTCTAAAATCACTTGGATGGTGGATTCAAAACTTTGCTTCCCGCATCTACACCACTATGTCAAGGGTATCCTGTGATCATGACAAAGTAATTGCTTATTGCGTGATTCTTACGCTTGGCGGATTACCCGCTTTCTGTGCATGCCCGGTTTTTCGCCGCGTGAATATGGAGTTCCTGATCTCTTAGGGAGGAGGGAAAATGCGAAATATCGTTTGTTTTCTTGGCGTTTACGCAATTTTACTGCGGAACCAAACAGCCGCCCTGACCATTCGCGTGTTCAGTGATAGACAAGGTTGTGATGGTTTTCGATCTTGAAGCACAGTTTTTCGCTTCATGTTTGCGGGTGTGGCGTCGAATTATGGCGAAATGCGACTGCCCGCTTATATGCTCCTCAATGAAATATTCCATTTCGGTGGAACATTACTGTGCTGTCAAAGGGACGATTTGGATTGGCAAGATACACGCCTCTAGTATTGGCGGTTGTATACCTGGCTTCAGGCGATTACATCTCTCTGATCAGACAGCTGCATCTCTTACTATAGGCGTTACCAGAATCCAAGAGAAACCTACAGTCGCCTTAACGCATTTCCTACTTATTTTTGGTTAGATTCGGGGCAGATCGATCTCATCAGAGGTATGGCGGTCCAAATCTAATCATCGACGAAGTCTGTAGCCTTTGATGGTTCTGGTGGTAGTCCCTTACGTTTTCGTATGTCAGCGATGACCTGGCCGACTAGGGATTGTGGTACAGGTGCCCAGTGTGCGAATTCTAATCCCCAGAATGCACGACCTTGTGATGCACCCCGCATTACTTCGGAGAGATCGAAGGATTCGGCAGTTGGTAGTTCACCTACTACGTACACTAAGTGCCCCCGTTGATCTACTGAGACGATTTTCCCGCGCTTCTGTGATATGACGCTGGTTGCAGCGCCTAGGAGGTCGGGTGGCACTTTGACCGTGATTCTTTGAATTGGTTCCAGGAGAACTGGGTTGGCATTCAGGAAGGCAACGAAGAATGCTCTGCGAGACATGGGCATAATTTGTGCTGGTCCTCGGTGGACTGGGTCTTCGTGGAGAGAGACGTCGGTGAGTTTCAACTTCACTCCGCGTATCTGTTCGTAAGCTAGTGGGCCTTCTTTGATTCCCCAGCGATATCCAGCAATTACCATCTCCTTAACTTCCTGAAGGAATTGTGCGCCTTTGGTTACTTCGACGAGCATGTTGCTTCCTTCGTCGATGCTCCAGACTCCTTTCGCTTCGTCAGGCGGCCAACCTTGTTCCCGGAGCATCTTGGCCATCTCATGTTTGTCTTGGTATTCGCCTATTTTTCCTTCTTTGATGAGGTTGATTATGTTGTCCGGCAGCGGTTCGATTGAGAGGTATAGTTTGTTGTGTTTGTTTGGTGATTTACCTTCTACGGGTCCGGCGCTGCTTCGTACGCTTTCACGGTAGATTACGATTGGGTTGGAAGTGACGATCTCTAGGCCTGTTTTCGTTATGAGTGTGTTAGCGATTTCAAGGTGGAGCGTTCCCATGCCCGCGATCAGGTATTCGCCTGTCTCTTCGTTGATTTTTGTGACTAGGTTCGGGTCTTCTAGGCTGAGTCTTCTGAGTATCTCTACGAGTTTAGGTAGGTCCCTGCTAAATTTGGGTTCAACCGCCATGGTCACGACTGGTTCTGTTACGTAATGTACGGCTTCGAAGGGTGCGATGTCTTTAACGGTGGATAATGTTTCTCCTGCCTTAGCGGCGTCCAGTCCTAAGAGGGCAGGGATGTTTCCGGCGCTTATGGTTCCGACGATTTCTCGGTATGGCCCCATGAATATGCACACTTGTTGTACGCGCTGGTCCACGCGGGCGCCTAAGAGGTGGAATGTTGAGCCTTCAGTGATTGTTCCTGAGAACAGTCTTCCGCTGGCCACGACTCCGGCCTGTGGATCTACGACTATGTTTGTGATAGCCATGACTACCGGGCCGTTGTCGTCGCAGTTCAGCATTGCTTGTCCAACTTCGCTGTTTACGTCTCCTTTCCAAACTCTTGGAATGCGGTATCTCTGAGCGGTGTGGGGTGGAGGCATTGCTTCAATTGCCATGTTAAGAACCGCTTCATGTAGTGGGGCTCGTTCTCTTAGTTCTGCCACGGTGTCTTTTGTGTATGCGTCGACTACGTCTTGGAATTTGACGCCTTTTTCTTTCGCGATCTCGGCGTTGAATCCCCATCTATCTTTAGCTGATCCCATCGCGACTGTGTTAGTCGCGAAACTGATTTTCCATTTTTCGCGGTATTCTGGTTCCGCGTAAAGTTCTATGAGACGATTGAATTCGGTTATTATTCGGCCGATTCTTTCTTGAATTTGTTCCGAGCTAAGTCGTAGTTCTTTGATGAGTCGGTCGATTTTGTTAATGTAAAGGACTGGTCGGACGCGTTCCTCCAAAGCCTGGCGTGTCACGGTCTCAGTTTGGACCATGATTTCTTCTACGGAGTCAACGACAACGACCGCGCCATCGGTGGCGCGCAGTGAGCGGGTTACTCTGCCTGAGAAGTCTACGTGTCCTGGGGTGTCGATGAGGTTGATGACGTATGGAGTGCCGTTTCTTTCATGTAGTAAGCTTATGTTTGCGGCTTTGATGGTCATTTGGCGTTTCTGTTCTTCCTCCATGAAGTCTAGTGCTAACGCTGTGCCAGCCATTCCGGGTGAGAGAAGGCCTGTAGCGGCAAGGAGAGAATCGCTCATCGTCGTCTTTCCATGGTCGACGTGGGCGATTATTCCCATATCTTCCGGACAGAGGTTTTGGGCCTAGGTCTTACGGATCTGTTCCTTGTTCGCTATGATCTTCTGAATTTCCGTCGTAGATTTGTAACGTGGCATTTATGCTCAACTTACTTCGAAATTTCGTGATGCCAACATGCCTTGATGTCTTTTATGCATTATGCTATCTCGGAATTAGCGTGTGTTCTGCCAGAGTTCTTGTATTGAATCAGCTTAATGATTTTCGGCGTTAACAAAGTGAAGAAAACCGTGTTGTTAATCAGTGCGGTGATAAGGCTCGGGATTCCACTTATCATCGTTGGTATGAATGGAGTGTTGTAGAATACCGCAACCCAGGCGTTCTGGAGAACCTCGCTCATCAGCGTCAGAACTATTGCAGAAGCTACTAATGTCCTGTAGCTAGGTTGGGCTTTACCGGTGATCCGGCGTATTATCCATCCGCCGATTCCAATCAATCCGATTATTGAAGCTATGAACGGAGTCCATGATCCAGGATAGGTAAAGAAATCAGAGATCACAATTATGAAAGCACCACACATGAAGCCTACGATTGGTCCGTACAAGAATCCTGAAATGAACGCTAAGGTTTCCGATAGTCCAATCTTGAGCAAAACGCCGTATATCGGGGTTGGCGCAACAAGTGCAAGATTGTCCATGCCAATTCTGACGACTGCACCAACAGCGATAAATGCAGAGGTCATAGTGAGTTCTTTTGAGATAGCCTTCATACCGTTCACAGGATGATCGGTGTGATTGGATGATCCATCCATCAAATTTAACGCATCCTGACATAGCTATGTTAGATTTGGAGTGGTGGTTATGAGAAACGTCCGGAAGTCCCCTCTGCTTGCTTACTTAGAAGAAAGAGGGATCACAATTGACGATCTTATCGAGACGGCGTTGAAGCTGTACGTGCCTCATCCAGGTGTAGAGAATCACGATAAAGCGGTGCGAATGATACGTGAGGAATTCGATGACGCACTGTCCGATGTTAACGTATCCTGTCTCGTAGTTGCTTGTTATCGAGCCGAGGAGGACGCGAGAGAGGGACTCATTCCAGGGCTTTCACGTGAACGATTCTTGGGTCGTCCAGGATTGGTGAGTGACGAACTTCTCGGAATGACAATCGCCAACTACATCGCAGGAGCAAGAGGCATTTTCGAGTTTGTTAGATTTGATCAAGCAAAGCCAGGAATCCTCAGCACTCTAGGACCAATAACAAATGACGCTATCGGGGGGTTGGTTGCTGGTTGTTCCTCGAATATGTACACCCGAGCAACCCGACAGAGTTCAGGTTGATTCTCTTGAGTTTGGTTGGAGGATTGAAGAATTGTGTCGCGTTCCTAAGTATTATACCGGTCGGGATGGATGACGATGGACTTTTGCAAGCCGCACGTTACATGGCAATGTTCCCTGCAGTTGGAGCTGTTCTCGGTCTGATTGAAGGTGTAGCGATTTGGGGGATCTCGTTAGTGCTATCGCCGCTAATTGCCGGCATGATCGGTGTAGGGTTGATCCTTCTGCTGACCGGAGCACATCATACAGATGGACTACTAGACTTCGGCGATGGCATAATGTACCATGGAGCGAAGAAAGAGAAAATTCGTGTGATGGCGGATCCCCAAACTGGGACAGGAGGATTTTGTTTGGGTTTGATAGTACTAGTCACGACGGGATTAGGAATAGCGGCCCTCAATCGCAGTATGATCGTACCTAGTATGATTGCTGCTGAGGCCTCGGCGAAATTTTCAATGGTACTGGAGGCGTGGGCGGGGAAGTCAGCTAAGAAAGGATTGAACACTCCTTTCATCCAAGAGATGCACGGCCATAGAGCACGATTGATCGGGTCACTCATTATCCTGGTATTGGTGCTCGTTATAACCCTCAGACAAATTAGCCCCATGATCATGATCGGCGATCTGCTCGTGCCGGCCGTTATGCTCTGGGTTTCATCACGCCATTTCGGCGGTGTCACAGGTGACGTGATGGGAGCAACAAACGATCTTACCCGTCTTGTATCGCTGCTACTGATCGTGACCACTTCATGGCCTTAACCGCATTCATCATGGCCGGTGGCAGGGCGGCTCGGATGAGAATGCAAACCGAGAAGCCGCTTCTGAAAATAGGGCCAAGAACGATGTTGGAATACGTAATCGATGCATTGCAAAACTCTAGTGAGATAGATAGAATCATTGTGGCCGTAAGTAACAGAACACCGATGACAGCCCAGAAGGCGGTCGAGCTTAAGGTGGAGACTATGATGACTCCCGGAGATGGTTTCGTGGAAGACATGCAATATGCTATCAAAAAAAGTCACGCGAGTGAAGCGTTGGTAGTTTGTGCTGACCTGCCGTTTCTCACTTCCACACTTGTAGATATGGTCGTCGAGGAATTCAGACGAAATCGCAAACCCTCGTTGGCAGTTGTAGTGCCCTTTGAAGTCGCTGACAAATTAGGAATAACGCCAACCAACGTGATCGATATCGGAAGAAAATTAATTCCCGTCGGATTGAACATGATTGACGGCCAGCGCATTGAAGAACCCGAACTCGATCAGTCTCTATTCATAGTTGACTGCGACGCTTTAGCTCTCAACGTGAATACTCCCGAAGAATTGCGGCTAGCAAGAACGAAAGCAAGTTCAGGCAGGTTATCTTCACATGAACAGAAAACGAGCCCCAACTGAACATATCCCGAGATCATATCGGCTCGCAAGGATCTCAGTGTTTTGTGCGTTATCAGTAATTGGCTCATTTATTCATCTGCCGGGACCGATACAATCGGTAGCCCTTGATTCCGCCCCAGGATTTTTCGCCGCTCTATATTTTGGGCCTATCGATGGGGCGGCCGTTACAGGTATCGGTCATATCGCTACGGCCGTTATCAATGGCTTTCCTCTCGGCCTTCTGCATTTTCCTATAGCGATAGGACTCGCGGCGGCGGGCGCAGTCATAGGATGGATTAATCGATTGGACCAGCGTTTTGGATACGCCGAAGGTATCGTAGCAGGAATCATAATTAATACAGGCTTGGTTGTTGTCGCTATCCCAACTTTAGGCTGGGCGGCAACAATCAGCTTTCTTCCATTCCTGTTTCTCGCTGCAAGCGTAAACGGATTTGTTGCTGTAACCGTTTACTTGGCTTTGAGAGGGAGAATGTGAGTCTGACAATCATCCGAACTAGTAGAGATATACTTCTAGTACCGCTGCGAGATCGTAATTTCCTAACCGTAAGCTGCGACGCTGCAGGAGGAGTCGGCCCGAAAACATACGATCG
>Ga0326728_10015513_pt1 | contig 15815 bp, 13 predicted proteins | sample MB3enrmetagenome_FD_207602 | JGI IMG/M metagenome (GOLD analysis project Ga0326728, IMG submission 207602) | Lab enriched peat soil microbial communities from McLean, Ithaca, NY, United States - MB31MN | ecosystem: Environmental > Terrestrial > Soil > Wetlands > Peat | place: USA: New York...
TTCGTCCCCTCGTAGAAGGATGGGTTGGCGGGCGAGCTTCGCCCAGAGGGCTCGCCCGCCAACCCATCCTTCTACGAGGGGGAAGGTACTAGCCTGCCCCACATCAAAATGAGAACTGCCGCCTTCGGCCGCCTTCGTTATTGCGGGCGGCGGCGTTTCGGGCTTACGATTGAAGGAGTGTGAGCGCGTCGATCTTTAATGCCGGGAGGCCAGGCGGGGCCTGGGTGCCCGCGAGGATGTGTGTACTGGGGCTGCTGGTCCTGTCGGGCCTTGCGGGCGGAGACGCGCCCGCCCAGCGGCCGGAATTGCTGGAGGGCAGCGGCAAGCTGGCCGAGTATTACCCCCCGCCGAACCAGACGCGGATGAAATGGTTCCTGGAATGGGCGCGGGGGCGATCCGCGCCCGATAATCAACTGCTCATCACCGAACCGAAGTTGCAGACGTTCGGCGTCCAGGGCGAGCTGACCCTGGCGGTGCGGGCCCCGCAGTGCGGTTTTGACCGTTCGCGGGGGACCCTCAGTTCCTCCGGCCCGATGCAGGCGCAGTTGGCCGACGGCAAGTTCTCGATTGCGGGAACGGGCTTTCTGTGGCGGCAAACCAACTCCGATCTTTTCATTTCCAACAATGTCCGTTCGGAGCTGCACCCGAACTTGATGAGCCGGACCCCGGCTGAGGCGGGACCGGCAAAAGGGCCGGTCGTGATTGTGTCGCGGCAGTTCCAGTACTCGACCAACTACGGGCGAGCGGTGTGGCGCGGGGACGTGCGGTTGAAAGGCGAGCAGATCGCGCTGAGCAGCGGGGTGCTCGAGGCGCTGCTGCCCTCGGGCCAGGGCGGCCTCCAGAGCCTGGTGGCGCCTGCCGCCGAGGCACCCGCCCAGCGGCAAGGACAGGACCGGCCCTCGAACCAGGCCCGGGTCCAGAGCATTACCGCGGAGCAGAACGTCATCGTGGATTATGCGGGCGTCCAGGGCACGGGCGAGCAGGCGGTTTACACCCCGGACACGGACGAGCTTCGTCTCTCCGGCCATCCGACCTGGCGGGCGCAATCGCGGGAGGGCAGCGCCGACCAACTGGTTCTCGAGCGGACCAACCAGGTCTTGCGGGCCGCGGGCCATGGGATTTTGAAGATGCCCGGCCAGGGGCTGGCGAACCTTGGTTTGCTCTCGCCGGGCCGGCCGGCGGCAACCAATGCCGCCCCGGCCAAGGACCAAGTGCTCGAGGTCCTTTCCCAGAGCTATGTCATGCGGACCAACCTGGCGGAGTTTGCCGGCCCGGTCCAGGCCGTCGAGCAAGCGGGCGGCGAGGTCCGCGGGACCCTGAGCTGCGGCTCGCTCACGGTAGGGTTGGGCCCAACCAATCAACTCGAACGAATGGTGGCCGAGGGCAACGTCATCATCGCTCAGTTGGACCGGCGGTTTCTGGCCGGCAAGGCGGTTTATGAAGGGGCCACCGGCGTGACGGAACTCACCCAAGAGCCCTTGTGGCAGGCCGGGGCGCGCCAGGGCCGGGGGGACCTGCTCCGGCTTCTGAGCCAGCCCGAGGAGATGCAGGTGCGGGGCAATGCGGTGATGCGGCTGCCCGCCGAAGAACTGGCTTTGGCCGGCGCCGCTCCCCACGGCCCCTCCGCCAGCCCGGCCGTTGCGAGTGCGGACGGCCTCGCCCCCGCGGCGGCCAGCGACCCGCCCGCCGCCAAACCCGCCGGGACCAACTCGCCTTTCGCGGAGGTCTCCGCTGAAGAATACACGGTGACGCCGGGTGGGGCGGTGTTCAAGCGGCACGCGCGCATCAAACATCCCCAGATGAATTGGGCCAGCGAGACGATAACCGTCGAGTGGCCGGAGGGGCAAGGCACCCGTCGCATCCTGGCCGAGGGAGCGGCGTGGTTCGAGTTGCTCGGCCAAAACAACCGCAAACTCGTGGGCTACGGCGACCGGGCCGATTATACGTCCAGCGTCACCAACGGCGTCACCAATGAAGTCATGGTGCTGACGGGCACCCCGGCGCAGTTGGTGCTCGAGCGCACCCCCCCCGACTTGACCGTGGCGTTCAATCCCACCGAGTTCGACCTGCCGCGCAATGCGGCCGAGTCCAAGTCGGAACTGGGCTACATCGAGGACACCCTGATCACGCTGGATCGGACCCATAACCGCATCCGGACTTCCAGAAATAGGCAATGGGCGATTCACCTCGCGGCGCCGCCCGCGAACACCAATGAGGTGACCAAGTTCGGGTCCAAGAGAAAATATGATGAGCGGCGAATGGGGCTGCCATGAGCCAAACGCAGACACCGCTTGTGAACGCGAAAGAGCCGGCTGAGGCGCCGCCGCCGGGAGGCCAACGCGAGCGGTTGCTGACCACCGAGGGCTTGGTCAAGGAGTATCGCCGCCGCCGGGTGGTCAACGGGGTCTCGATTAGCGTGGCGAGGGGCGAGATCGTCGGTTTGCTCGGTCCCAACGGCGCCGGCAAGACCACTACGTTCAACATGGTCGTGGGCGTAATCCGCCCCGACGGAGGGAGGGTCAGGTTCGGCGCGCAGGACATCACCGGGCTGCCGATGCACCGGCGCGCGCGGCTGGGCATCGGCTACCTGACTCAGGAACCGTCCATCTTCCGCAAGCTGACCGTGGCGCAGAACATTCTGGCCATTCTGGAGACCTGCCGGATGAAGCGGCGGGAGCGGGTGGTGCGCTTGAAGTATCTGCTCGAGGAATTGGACCTTGGGCGGCTGGCCCGCCACAAGGCCTACACCCTGAGCGGGGGCGAGAAGCGGCGCCTGGAGATCACCCGCGCCCTGGTCACCAGCCCCAAACTGCTGCTGCTGGACGAACCGTTCAGCGGCATCGATCCCATCGCCGTCTATGAGGTCCAGAAGATCGTCCGCCGCCTGCGCGAGCGCGGCCTGGGCATCCTGGTCACCGACCATAACGTGCGCGAGACGCTCAAGCTGGTGGACCGGGCCTATCTCATCAACAAGGGCGAAGTGATTTATGAAGGGACGGCCGAGCAATTGGTCAACGACCCCAAGGCGCGTGAGATTTATCTCGGACCGGAGTTCAACCTTTGAATCCTTCCCCCCTATGCAACGCGATGCCGTCACCGTCGAGCGGTTCTACACCGGCCACGCCGCCGACCTGGGTTTAAGCCTGCTCGCCGGCGCCGGCGGGCTCAAGCGGCTCATTCGCGAGCCCACCGTCAACCGCCCGGGCCTGGTCCTGTCCGGCTTCACCCGCTATTTCGCCTTTAAGCGCGTGCAGGTCATCGGCAACGCCGAGGCCTTTTTCCTCAAATCCCTCAGCGACGCGGAGCGGGCCAGGCGGTGCGCCACTTTTTTTTCCTACAAGCTGCCCTGCGTGGTTTTCGCCCGGCATTTGAACCCGGACAAGTTGTTCCTGGCGGCGGCCGAAAAGGCGGGGGTGCCGATCTTCCGTTGTCCGCTGGTCACCATGAAGTTCATCAACCTGGCCACGCTGGCGCTCGAGATGATGTTCGCCCCGCACGGCACCGAGATGGGCAGCATGATCGACATCCTCGGGGTCGGGGTGCTGCTGCGGGGCGAGAGCGGCATCGGCAAGAGCGAGAGCGTGCTGGCGCTCATCGAGCGGGGATATAGCCTGGTGGCCGATGACGTCACCAAGGTGGTGCTGGTGGATGGCCGGGAGGTCGTCGGCTCGAGCGCCGAGGTCACCCGCAATCACATGGAGGTCCGCGGCATCGGCATCATCAACGTCGCGGCCATGTTCGGCGTGCGGTGCATCCGGCAGGAGAAGCGGGTGGACCTGGTCATCACCTTGCGGCTCTGGAACGAGGTCCCGGACGTGGACCGCCTGGGCATGGAGCAGGAATACGTGAAGATCCTGGGCGTCGATATCCCCCACATCACGCTCCCGGTGCGCCCGGGCCGGGACTTGGCGCGGCTCATCGAGGTGGCCGCCTTCCAGGCCAAGCTCAAGTCCACCGGCTTCAATCCCGCCAAGGAGCTGGATGACCGGCTCATCTCGCGCATGACCGCCGCCGCCAAAATGTAGAATTTGTTCGCAAAACCGCGCCGCTTCGGCTACGTATAGAGGGACGACGCGACGAATGAGCGCTAAGAAAACCAACAGCACCAGTACGGACCTGACGCGAGACCTGCTGGTCTCCAACAAGCTGGGCATCCACGCCCGGCCCGCCGCCATGTTCGTCAAGACCGCTAACCGGTTCAATTGCGACGTCTTCGTCGAGAAAGACGGCGAAAAGGTCAACGGCAAGAGCATCATGGGCCTCATGATGCTGGCGGCCGGCCCGGGCAGCAAGCTCACCGTCCATGCCCATGGCCAGGACGCTTCCCAAGCCCTGGCCGAGCTCGAGGCGCTGATGAAAAAGCGGTTCGATGAGGACTGACCGCGTTTTGCCGGATGAACATCCTGGACGAGTTGCAGTGGCGCGGCTTGCTGGCGGATTGCACGGACCCGCCCGAACTGGGCAAGCGCCTCGGTGGCGGGCCGATTACCCTGTACTGTGGTTTTGACCCGACCGCCGACAGCCTGCACGTGGGGAACCTGGTGCCGCTGCTGGCGTTGCGCCGCTTTCAATTGCTGGGCCACCATCCGATTGCCCTGGCCGGCGGGGCCACCGGCTTGATTGGCGACCCCAGCGGCAAGACCCAGGAGCGCCAACTGCTCACCCCGGAGGTGTTGGCCGCCAACGTCGCCAAGGTCAAGGAACAGCTCCGCCGCCTCCTGGACTTCGACACGCGGCTCAACCCCGCCCGGCTGCTCGACAACGCCGCCTGGACCGCGCCGGTGAGCCACCTTGAGTTCCTGCGCGACATCGGCAAGCACTTCTCGGTCAACCAGATGGTCGCCAAGGAGAGCGTCCGCTCCCGCATGGAAGATCGCGAGGCCGGCATCAGCTACACCGAGTTCAGCTACATGTTGCTCCAGGCCTTCGACTTTCACGTCCTGTGCCGGGACTACAATTGCGAGCTGCAGATCGGCGCCACCGACCAGTGGGGCAATATCACCGCCGGCATCGAGCTCACCCGCAAGAAGCTCGGGCGCACCGTTTATGGCCTGACTTTGCCGCTGATTACCAATGCCGACGGCTCCAAGTTCGGCAAGACGGTGGCCGGCGCGGTCTGGCTCGAGGCCGCCAAGACCAGCGTTTATCGATTCTACCAATTCTGGATCCGGGTCGATGACCGCAACGTCATCCCCTACCTCAAGACCTTCACGTTCCTCAGCCGGGAGGAAATCGCCGCCCTCGAAAGCCAGCACGCCCAGGACCCCGGCGCCCGCGCGGCCCACAAGGCCCTCGCCCAGGCCGCCACCGACCTTGTCCACGGCCCCGCCGCCACGGCTGAGGCCATCCGCGCCAGCGAAATCCTCTTCGGCGGCGAACTGGCGGGCATCTCCGAGGCCACGTTCAACGAAATCCTCGGCGAGGTGCCGACCAGGCAAATCGGAAAACTCCAGCTCGAGGGCGGCGGCACGCCCCTGGTGGACCTGCTGGTCCAGGCCGGGCTCTGCCCCTCCAAGGGCCAGGCCCGAAAAGACATCGAAGGCGGAGGCGTGTATGTCAACAACCTCCGCGAAGCCGGCACCCAACGCGCCATCACCGCCGCCGACCTGCGCTTCGGCAAGCACCTGCTGCTGCGCAAAGGCAAGCGGAATTACGTGGTGGTGACGGCCGTGTGAGAGGTGGCCCAGGTTGCCAGCACCTGGCCTGCATCCGGCCGGACCCCAGACTGGCCGACGCGGATTTCCTGCGCGCCGCGTTGGCCGGCAGATGCGAGGTGCTGCGGTTTCAAAGCGAAGGAGCGGGCAGCACCAAGGGCGCTTTGACCTGCGAGCAGTTGAAACACTTTCAGGTTCCCCTGTCGCCCCCGCCCGAGCAGCGGTCCATCGTCGAGCACCTTCAGCAAAAGACCGCGCAAGTGGACTCGCTCGCCGCCAGAATCCGCACGGGCATCCAACGGCTGCGGGAATACCGAGTGGCGCTCGTCTCCGCCGGGCAGGGCCAGTGACAAAGTCGTAGCGCAGATTTCCAAACCTGCAGGGCGCCAGCAACTTCGGGCCGCCCGCCGATTTGGCCGCCGTCGCGCCGTAGCGGCGCTTTGGCGCGCCGCGGAGGCGGAAAATCGGCGATACAACAGGCTTGGAAGCCTGCGCTACCCTCCGGTGATTGGCAGCGAGTTGCAGCGACTTTGTCACTGGCCCCGCCCGCGGGCCATGGGAATTTGATTTTGGACTTGGAAGCAGGCCGGTTGTAGCGCATGGTTTACTGGATTTGTTGTGAATCGCAAGCGGATGACGGTTTGTTACTCGGGCAGCGTGCAGGGCGTCGGGTTTCGCTACACGGTGCTGAGGGTCGCCGCTGGTTTCGAGGTGACCGGCACGGTGGGCAACTTGCCGGACGGGCGCGTCGAGCTGGTGGCCGAGGGACCGCGAGAAGAGCTGGAGGCCTTTCGGCAGGGGATCCAGGAATCGGGTCTGCGGCAGTTTGTGCGGAAAGAACAAGTGACCTGGCACGAAGCCAGCAACGAATTTCGCGGGTTTGAAATTATAGGCTAGATTCATGAAGTTTGCCATCATAGCGGACATCCACGCCAACCTGGAGGCGTTGCAGGTGGTCCTCGAGGATATCAAAGCGCAGAAATGCACCCATTGCGCCTGCCTGGGCGACGTGGTGGGCTACAATGCCAATCCCAAGGAGTGCCTGGACATCATCCGGGGCATGAACCCGCCCTGCGTCAAGGGCAACCATGACGAGTATTGCTCGAGCGAGGGGCCGCTGGACGGCTTCAACCCGGCCGCCGCCGAGGCGGTGAGGTGGACGCGCAAGCAGTTGACCGAGGATGCCAAACAGTGGCTGCGGGACTTGAAGTACTCGCGCATCGTCACCAATTTCACGCTGGTACACGCCACCTTGGATGGCCCGCAACGCTGGGGCTATGTGTTCGACAAGCTGGCGGCCGCGGCCAGCTTCACCTACCAGAACACGGCCATTTGCTTTTTCGGCCACACCCATGTGCCGGTGGCCTTCATCCGGGACAGCGTGGTCCGGGGCGGCACCTACTCGAAATTCAAGATCGAGCCGGGCAAGAAGTATTTCGTGAATGTCGGCGCGGTCGGCCAGCCGCGGGACAACAATCCCAAGTCGGCTTACGTGATCTATGACTCCGAGGAGGGGACCATCGAATTGCGCCGGCTGGATTACGACATTCCCGGGGCCCAGAAGAAGATTATCGATGCCGGGCTGCCCCCGCGCCTGGCGGAACGGCTGGCCTACGGCCGGTGAGATTGAAGGTCCTCATTCTCAAGCCGAGTTCCCTGGGCGACGTGGTGCAGGCGCTGCCGGTGTTGCGGGCGATCAAGGCGCACTGGCCGCGGAGCCAGGTTTACTGGTGGATTGACCGCGACCTGGCGCCCTTGCTGGAAGGGGACCCGGACCTGGCGGGGATAATCCCCTTCGAGCGCCGGCGCTGGGCCAGCCGGGCCAATTGGATTGCCCTGTGGAACGCGGCGCGATGGGTGCGCCAGCAGCGGTTCGACCTGGTCATCGACCTGCAATGCCTGATGCGCAGCGGCATCTTCGCCTGGCTGGCCAACGGGAGGCTCAGCATCGGCCTGGATGAGCCGCGCGAAGGAGCGCGGGGGTTTTACGACCTCATTGCTCCCCGCCCTTTCGGTCATGCACATGCGGTGGACTGGTACTTGGGCGTGCTGCCGCTTGCCGGGGTGCCCGTGAGCCACGATGGCGAGTGGCTGGCCCAGCGGCCGGCCGTGGCCGCCGGGCTCCGCCGCAAATGGCCGGTCGAGCCCGGGCCCTGGCTGATCCTCCAGCCGGGCGCCCGCTGGCCCAACAAGCGCTGGCCCATCCAGTACTTTGCCGAACTGGTGCGGGAGGCGGCCGGGCGGCGAAGCGATTGGCGCTTCGCCATCCTGGGCAGCGCCGAGGAGCGTCCCTTGGGCGAGGAGATCGCCAGCGTGGCGCCGGGGCGGTGCCTGGACCTGACGGGCCGGCTTTCACTCCAGGAGATGGTCGAGTGGATTCGCCTGGGGGCGGCCATGGTGGCCAATGACACCGGACCGATGCACGTGGCGGCGGCGCTGGGCAAGCCGGTGGTGGCCCTGTTTGGCCCCACGGATCCCCGCCGCCACGGCCCTTATGGCCAGCTTGGGCAGGTCCTCCAGGCGCAGCTCCCGTGTGTGCCCTGCGCGAAGTCTCGCTGCGCGCATCCCAAGCCGCTCGAATGCCTGCGGCTCCTGTCGCCCGCGGCGGTCCTGGCCGCCCTGGAAAAAGGGGCAGGGCCCCCGTTAGACCTCGCTTCACAGGTAACCGGACATGCCGCGTCGGAGTGACGAGTGATGAGTGACGAGTGACGAGCGAAAACACCGGTGGCCGCGCCGCTTCGCTCGTCACTCGTCACTCGTCACTCGTCACTGCACACCAACGTCCGGATACTTCGGAACCCGGGCCTAAGGCGGCAGGATTTTTGTTGCCATGACGCGGGGGGGTCATAAAGTGCTCCAATGACGAAGCTAGGTTTTTGGGCGGGGGTGCTGGCGGGGGCGGTTCTTTCGGCGCCGGCGCAGGTCACAGTCGAGCTCACCCAACCCCAAGACCAGTTCCTGCCAGGGGAGGCCCTGCCGGTGACGGTGCGGATTACCAATCTCTCGGGTCAGACGTTGCACCTGGGAGGAGACCCCGATTGGTTGACCTTTTCGGTGGAATCCCGCGAGGGCGTCGTGGTGCCGAAGATGGCAGACCTGCCGGCGTTCGAGCCCTTCGAGCTGCCGTCCTCGAAGGTCGCGACCCGACGCATCGATATCGCGCCCTGCTATCCGATAACCGAGGTGGGCCGTTACAACATTATCGCCAACCTCAACATCAAAGCCTGGGGCCGCCAGGTTGCCAGCCAGCCAAGGCCATTGGATGTGATCCAAGGGGCCAGTATATGGCAGCAGGAATTCGGAGTGCCCAAGGCCCCGGGCCAGCCCGAGGGCAGCCCCGAAATCCGTCGCTACCTCTTGCAGCAGGCCAATTATGTGAAGGGACCGATTCGCCTCTACTTGCGGGTCACCGATCAGAGCGGCACCAGGACGTTCCGCGTCGCGAAGGTTGGGGCCTTGATTTCGTTCAGCCGGCCCGAGCACCTGATCGATCAGGCGAGCAACCTCCACGTGCTTTACCAGGACGGGCCCCATTCGTTCAGTTACACCAAGTTCAGTCCCGATGGCGAACTGCTGGCGCGGCAGACGCATGATTACATCTCGACGCGCCCCCGCCTGAAAGAGGACGCCGATGGCAACATCGCCGTCTTCGGCGGCGCCCGCCGGATCACTTCCAGCGATGTGCCCCCGCCGCCCCCGCCCAAGCCAACGCTCGACCTCGAGGAGCCCAAGCCGTTGAGCCAATAGCTCCCTAATCCACCAGGTCCTTCAAGGACTGGATCCGCGGCTGGACGTGGCGGAGGATGGGGAGGGCGCGGGCGACGGCATTTTGTTCGGTCTGGCCGGGGAAGCTTCGCATGATTATCTTGAGGGCGGCGACGAGGTCGCCGTTGCGGTCGCGCAAGGGCATCGTGACCGAGACCCGGTCCTTGTCCCTGCCGTAATAGACCTGGCCCTGGGTGAGGACCTCCAGTTCGGCCTTGCCGCCGGGATGACCGATTTCGGCCGGGTCGAGGCTGGCCACCAGGCGGGTGGTCTGGGAGTCGGCCCCGAGCACGAATATCTTCAGGCCGAGGAGCTTCGAGTACTTCTTGAACGTGTCGCGCACGATCACTTGGGCGGGGTCCTCCAAGGGGGTATAGACAATCTTGGTATTGGCGAAATAGCTGACCGAATCGGATTTGGTCCAGAAGCCGATCTTGCCCTTGGCGAAGTTGTCCTGGAGCATGGCGGGAATGATGGGCTTGCCGTCCAGCGAGCAGGTGACCTGGCTGCCTCGGCACTCGACGGACAAGGCGTGCCAGACCCCGCTGGTGATGGGCACCTTGGAGCCCACCGGGCCGATGAGTTCCCCGTTGACGAATTTGAAGAAGTAAAAGGTGCCTCCCAGGCCGCTGGCGCGGACGTAGTAGTAGTTGCGCTCGTCCTGGATGCGAAATGCCAGGCCGGCCATCTGCTCGGCCTGGCCGCTCACCAGCTTGAAGCGGGTGGTCAGCGTGAAATCGCCCAAAACCAGATCGTCGCAGATCAGCAGCGGATAGTGGTCATCGGTGCGGTCCTGGGAGAACTGGGCCAGGACGGTTTGCTTGGCCACCTGCGGGGTGAGGGGATTAAGCGGCGGCAGCAGCGGCGCAACGTCGTCCAGGACCACTTTCCATTGCCCCGGTTTGCCCCGGCCGGTGACGGTGCTTCGAAATCCGGGGGGGGGCTGGCCCTCGGCCACCTGGCTGAAATCAAAGGTGCGCTCGGCCGCCGCCGCGGGGCGGACCAGGAGCGCGCACCCCAGGCCGAGCGCGGCGGGCCAGCACCGGAGAAGTTGCATTCGCATCGCCGGGCAGGCTACCAGAACCGGCGCGGGCGCCCAATCCTAAACCGGTTTCCAAATCATCTCGGCGACGGTTCGATTGGCGGGGATGAAGGGCAGCACGTGCTCGGTGTAGGGGACGATGATGTCCAGGAGGTAGGGTTCGTCGGCGTCGAGCATGCGCTGCAGGGCGGCGGGGAGGTCGCTCCGGTACATGACGCGCTCGGCGCGGACGTTGAAGCTCTTGCACATGGCGACGTAGTCGGGATAAATCTGCTGGCGATTCTCCGGGTCGCCGAGGTAGGTGTTGCCGCGGTTGCCGGCGTAAAAGCGGTCTTCCCACTGCACGACCATGCCGAGGTGCTGGTTATTGAGGATGATGGCCTTGGCGGCGATTTTCTCGATATGGGCGGTGGCCAACTCCTGCACGTTCATCAGGAAGGAGCCGTCGCCATCGATGTCCACGACTTGCCGGTTGGGAAAGGCGACCTTGGCGCCCAGGGCGGCGGGGTAGCCGTAGCCCATGGCGCCCAGGCCGGCGCTGGTCAGAAACTGGCGCGGGTATTTGAACTTGTAGTACTGGGCGCTCCACATCTGGTGCTGGCCCACGCCGGTGGTGATGATCGCTTCGCCCTGGGTCAGTTGGTAAAGCATTTCGATGGCCATCTGGGGCAGGATGACCTCCTGTTCTCGGCCCAGCAGGTGGTCGCGCATGTGTTGGGACTGCGCGACTTCCTCGGTGACGATGTAGCCGAAGGGGGCCTTGGCCTTCCAGGCGGCCAACTGTTGGTGCCAGGGGCCGAAGTCCTTGGCGATGGGCCGTCGCTTGATCATCTCCACCAGCCGGCCCAAGGCGTATTTCACGTCGCTGACAATCGGCAGGTTGACCACCTTGTTCTTGTTGAGTTCGGAGGGATCGATGTCCAGATGGACGATGGTGGCGCCAGCGCCGAACGAGTCCACCTTGCCGGTGACCCGGTCGTCAAAACGGACGCCCAAGGCCAGGAGGAGATCGGCGCCGGGGGCGATTCGCTTGAGGGGGTCGGCGGGGTTTTTGCGGGGCTCGTACTCGCCGTTGACGGCCCAATTGGCGAAGGCGGCCCCGTGCATGCCCAGCCAGCGTAAGGAAAGCGGATGCTCCTCGGGAAAGGCCCCGCAGCCCATGAGCGTGGTGGTGACGGGGATTTGGGCGCCCATGGCGAACTGGCGCAGTTCCTGGCTGGCATTGCCGGTGATGATGCCGCCGCCGACGTACAACACCGGCCGTTGGGACTTTTCGATCAGGCCGATGATCTCATTGAGCTCGAGGTCGCTGGCGCGTCGGTCGGGGTTATAGCCGCGGACGCGGACCTGGCTGGGAAACACCGGCTGGGTGCGGGTCTGCTGCACGTTCTTGGGCAGGTCGATGAGCACGGGGCCGGGGCGCCCGCTCTGGGCGATATGGAAGGCCTCCTTGACGATCCGCGGGATGTCATTGACCTCGGTCACCAGGTAGCTGTGTTTGACCACGGGGAGGGTCATGCCGTAGATGTCGGTTTCCTGAAAGGCGCTCTTGCCGATCATGGATTGGGGGACCTGGCCAGTGATCGCGACCAGCGGGACGGAGTCCATGAAGGCATCGGCGATACCGGTCACCAGGTTGGTAGCCCCGGGGCCGCTGGTGGCCATGCACACCCCGGCGCGGCCCGTAGCGCGGGCGTAGCCGCCGGCGGCAAAGGCGCCGCCTTGTTCATGACGGGGCAGGACCGTCCGGATCTTCGACCGGGTGAGCGCCTGGTGGATTTCCATGCTGGCGCCGCCGGGGTAGGCAAAGATGGTGTCCACCCCCTCGCGTTCGAGGCAGGCAACGAGGATTTCGCTGCCGGACATCGTGGGGCCGAGTTCCACTTTCTTGACGGCAGCCTTTTTGGCCATGTTCATTGTTTTGCTCATAAAAAAAACCCACGACCGTTCGCCAGCCGTGGGTTCTTGTCGAAACTCAATTCACCTTCGACAAGCGCCTGCGGCGTCGTCTCTTACGACGACCAGCAGCAGCCCGACCTGTCGAATACTCGTTAACATCGCGCCGAATGTAGTAAACCGGGCCGAGCGTGTCAAGCCCGGATTATTGCCTTGGATTAATCGGGCGCACGACAGCAAAACAGTCGCCTGCGGCGACGGAAGAAAAAAGCGCCCTCGGCAACTCCTTGCAAGGCAATGGGGTACCTCGAGGGCGCTTGGAAGATTTCTTCGAGCGCGATCACCCGATCCTCACCCTCGCCCGGCGGCCCAACGGGCCGCAAGAGCTCAGCCCAGAGAGTATCAGAACAAATGCAATGTTCTTTTTCGACTCGTGTTGTGGGGAAAAGGAGTGCGTCACCGTGAGCGCACGGTTTTTCAGTTTTCAGAGCGGCGGCGCAAGCGCCCGATTTCAGGGAATGAGAGGAGGCCGTGGTTTTTGAATCGGCCCTGGTCTGAGTTATTGGCCCGAAGTTTGCGCTGGCGCGGGGGAGGGCTGCCCGGCAGAATTGGACGATGCTGATCTTCGCGATGACGATATTCACGGGGGCATTCCTGCTGTTCCAGGTCCAGCCCCTGATCGCCAAGTACATCCTGCCGTGGTTTGGCGGCGGGCCCGGCGTGTGGACGGTTTGCATGCTTTTCTTCCAGGCGCTGCTGCTGGGCGGCTACGCCTACGCCTTCTGCACCGCGAGGTGGCTCAAGCCGCGCGCCCAGGCCGTGGCGCACGTAATCCTGCTCGCCGCCGCCCTGGCCTTGCTGCCCATCACCCCCTCCGACGCTTGGAAGCCCACCACCGCCGACAACCCGACAGTACGCATCCTCTTGCTGCTGGGCGCCAGCCTGGGCCTGCCTTATTTCGTGCTCTCCTCGACCGGTCCGCTGATGCAGCAGTGGTTCAGCCTCTCGCACCCCGGCCGTTCCCCCTACCGCCTATACGCCCTCTCGAACGCGGGCTCGCTGCTGGCCCTGGTGAGCTACCCCATTTTCTTCGAGACCCATTTTAGCCGCAAGGCGCAGGCCTGGCTTTGGGGCTGCGGGCTGGTGGTGTTCGTCCTCTTTTGCGCCGGCTGCGCCCTGGTCCTCTTCAAGGCCGCCGGGCCGGGGACGGACGACCGCGAACACCGGGCCGAGGAGGGCGCCGCGCCTCACCGCCCGGCCGGCGCGGTGCCGGCCCTCACGCTGGTTCTGTGGCTGCTCCTGCCCGCCTGCGCTTCGGTGATGCTGCTGGCGACGACCAACAAGCTTTGCCAGGACGTGGCCGTGGTGCCGTTTCTCTGGGTGTTGCCGCTGTCGCTCTACTTGCTGAGTTTCATCATCTGCTTCGACAGTCCGCGCTGGTATGACTGGATTCCCTTTCGTTTGTTGCTCGTGGCGGCGCTGGGGGCGTTGTATTGGGCGATCCCCAAGGGCAGCACAACCTCGCTGGTGCTGCTGCTGTGCGTCTATTCGGCGGCGCTGTTCGTCTGCTGCATGGTTTGCCATGGGGAGCTTTACCGGCTCAAGCCCCCGCCCGAACGGCTGACCACGTTTTACCTGATGATCGCCGCCGGCGGCGCGCTGGGCGGGGTGCTGGTGGCGATTGTGGCCCCGCTGGTCTTCAACGACTACTACGAACTGCACGTGGGCGCCCTGTTGTGCGGCTTGCTGCTGCTGGCCGCCTGCGCCCGGGAGCGGACCCCCGGCGGCCTCAGGCAATGCAAATGGCTGGCGTGGGTGCTGCCGCTGGTGGTGCTGGCCGCCGCGGACCGCTTCCTGGCCGGCCTGGCCGATCAATGGGGCGAGGACTTCAAGACCGGCCTGGTCGTGCTGCGGATTGTCGCCGGGGTGTTTTTGCTCCACCTGGCCTACCTGGGCCTCGAGAGCCGGACCCTCGAGCGGCCCGGGGCGCGCTGGTGGCGCACGCTGGTCCTGGCGTTCGTGCCTTGGGCGGCAAGGAAGCGGTTGAGCCAATTCGAGCAATGGCCGCGCCTGGCGTGCGGGTGGCTGGCGGCGGGCCTGGGGCTGCTGGGCATCGGGCTGTGGCAGGAAGCGCACCGGATGGGCAGCCTGGCGGTGGAACGAGAGCGCAACTTCTACGGGGTGCTCACGCTCCTCGAGGATGCGCGCGACGACCCCAGCCATCACAATCGCGAGCTGTTGCACGGCCAGATCCTCCACGGCCTCCAGATGATGGACCCGGTCCAGGCCACGTGGCCGACGACCTACTTCAGCCAGAAGAGCGGCGTGGGCCTGGCGATGCTCGCCTTGCCCAAGGCCCCTCGGCGCATCGGCGTCGCCGGCCTGGGCATCGGCACGCTGGCGGCTTACGCGCGAACCAACGATTACTTCTGCTTTTACGAGATCAATCCCGAGGCCCTGCGCATGGCGGATTGCGACTTCACTTACCTGACCAACTGCCCGGCCACCAAGCTGTGCAAGCTGGGCGACGCGCGCCTGGTTCTCGAACGGGAGCCCCCGCAGCACTATGACCTGCTCGCGCTGGATGCCTTCGCGGGAGACTCCCCGCCGGTACACCTGCTCACCGAGCAGGCCTTCCAATGCTACGAGCGCCACCTCAACACCAACGGCGTTATCGCCGTCAACATCTCCAATAAGTACCTCGACCTCGAACCGGTGGTCGTCACGATCGCCCGGGCCCTCGATTTCCACTTTGTGGTCATCGAGGCCAATCCCTGGGACCCGGCGGTGGCGCAACTCAGCCCCACCGGCGAGACCTGGTGGCTCATGGCCTCGACTTGGGTGCTGCTGTCGCACGACGGCCAGTTCCTCGATACTCCGTCCATCCGCCAGGCCGCCAGGCCCCCGCGCCTGCCGCCGGGCAAGGTCCGCCTGTGGACCGACGACTTTACCAGCCTGTTCCGAGTCATGAGGTGAAAGGTCCGAGCATGATCGAGTCATTGGAAGCGCAATTAGACAGTTTCGACGCGGCAGAGCGTCGAGCAGCCCTGGCGGCGTTGTGCGACTTGGTCCGCAGCGGCCGCATCCCGATGCCTGCCGCCGCGGCCGCCGTCGGCGTCAATCTGCACGCGCACACCTTTTTCTCTTACAACGCCTACGGCTATTCGCCCTCGAAATTCGCCTGGCTGGCCCGCAAAGCGGGCCTGGCGGCCGCGGGGGTGGTGGATTTCGATGTGCTGGACGCCCTCGAGGAGTTCCTCGAGGCCGGGCGGCTGGTGGGGCTCAAAACCTGTGTGAGCCTCGAGTCGCGCGTCTATGTGCCCGAGTTCGCGGCCCGGGTGATCAACTCGCCGGGCGAGCCGGGCATTTCATATCACATGGGCGTGGGCTTCACCAGCGCGGCCACGCACCCGTTCCTCGAGCGGATGCGGGCCGCCGCCCAGGCGCGCACGCGCGAC
>Ga0326728_10015514_pt1 | contig 15814 bp, 11 predicted proteins | sample MB3enrmetagenome_FD_207602 | JGI IMG/M metagenome (GOLD analysis project Ga0326728, IMG submission 207602) | Lab enriched peat soil microbial communities from McLean, Ithaca, NY, United States - MB31MN | ecosystem: Environmental > Terrestrial > Soil > Wetlands > Peat | place: USA: New York...
GAGAGAGGTTCCAAGAGGTTTGAGGAACAGCAAGCCTCCGGAAACGTAGCGGACCAGGAACGGTGATCCGCAGCCAAGAAATCTAGTGATAGAAAACGGGCTGCGGGGAGCGAGAGGAAATCGGGCGGATTCGGAAGGCGGGCTTGGCAGGCGGCAAATCCTGCTGAACGCTTTGATCCCGAGGGAGGCAAAAGTCCCGGAGGGGAGTGGAGGCAGGAGGCGCAGTCAGCCGGGCTATTTGGCGAAGCTGCAACGGGCCAGAAGCGATGAAGCGGCCGAGGCCGGGGCGAACCGGCATTGGTAGCGGAGCTGGAGGGCCGAACGGGCAGGAGAGCCAGGTAGCAGGGAGCGAAGTAGCAGGCCAGGACCTTTGACCCCGGAATGGGTTTCGCGCAAGCGTAAGTCGTTGCGGGCGAGGGAAAGGCCGTTACGGGCGACCGGCCCCGAGCGGGAGAGAAGAAAGGCTGCGACGCGCCAGGAAGCATTGATCCGGTGGCCGGGGAAAACGGTCATTGGGGAGCGGAGAGGCGAAGCGTTCAGCGCTCCCGGTTGCGATGTTCAGTACCGGGCATGCCGGTGGTGGGCAAGGCTGGGAATCGGATCACTTGGAACCATTTTTTTGTGGGCAAGCTGCAGCATGCCCCACCACGTAGCGCTTCAGAAACTCTGAGAATGCTCGCTCGAGGGCTTGCCGCGCGCGCTCCGATCGGCCCACCTTTTTCTCTTCAATCTGTAGGACCGGCAGCAGATTGCGCGTGGTGGAAGTGATAAAAGCCTCATGCGCGGATTCCAGGTCCGCCGGCATCAGGGTCTTTTCGCCAATCGCGATTCCGGGCACGTGGATATCGCCAAGCAGCACCTCGCGGGTGATCCCCGGCAGGCAGCCGGAGCTGAGGGGCGGCGTCCACACCTGGCTACCGTTGGCGATAAAGATGTTGGCCGACGTGCACTCGGCCACTTCGCCGCGCTCGTTGAGGAGAATCGCTTCGTCGAAGCCGCGGGATTGCACGGATTCCAGCCAGGTCAGGTTCATGGCCCAGGAGAGAATCTTGGCGCCGGCGAACGGACTTGCGGCGTGGCGGGCGTCCCGGACGTACGCCAGCTTGACGCCAACACCCCAGTCCTTCAAATCGGCGGTGAGCGCGATCAGGTCGCTCGGGCGGCCCACGGAGGGGTCCGCCCACACAGTCGGGCCATTGCGGACAATCACCAGCCGGAGCGTGGCGTTGTACGCCCGGTTGGCCTCCACCAATTCGAGCAGGTTCCGCTCCACGTCGCCGGCGTCGTCCGGAATGGAGATGTGGAATGCCGCGGCGTCCCGCCGGATTCGAGCCCAGTGGCGCTCGAATGCGAATAACACGCCATCGGCCACGCGCAAGGTACTGAAGACACCCCATCCGGAGAGCAGGCCGGCCTGTCCCGGAGAGAGCGCTGGATCGGAAACTTCGCGGATGACGCCATTGTGAAGAATGTGACGATGCAGCACGTGCCCATTTTACCGCGCTGGAGATCACTTCCAGTTAGGGAATGGGTCGGTCTTGGCCTCGCGGCAGGCGCCGATCAGGTCGGGCAGCCGCTTGCGCCGATCGAAGAGGCGCTCCAAAAGTTGCTCGAGGGCGTCTTCTTCGCCCTCCACCCAATCCGGGGGAATCCGCTTCCAGGCCTGGTCGATGACCTCCTCGGGGAAGTCCATGACCTGGTCCAGCCAGGGCCGAAAGTCCTCCAGGGAGCGCACCGCCTCGTAGACCAGGCGGCGAGCGTAAATACCTTGTAGCGGCGATTCGGGGAAATCCCAGTTGGGCCCGTTGAAGGTGTAACCGTGGTCGATCATGCGGGCCACAAAACCGGGACGCGCCTGACCAGCGGGCGCCCCGGACTCCCCGCGCCGCACCAGTGCGCGGTAGAACACCGACTGGCGGCCATCGGCGTTGCCGGTCCACTTGTCGAACACCAGGATGGCGCGGAAATCCTCCAGGTTGACCACCTGCGGCAGAAGCGCGTCGGGGAGGAAATCGTAAACCGCGGTGCGGCCGGGGTCGCCGGGGTAGCGCGAGCCGAAGTGCCAGCCGGGCTCGATGGCGATGCGCTGGGTCCCGAGATGCAGGTGAACTTCCGGGTTCGCGGCCAGGAAGGCGGGGCCGACTTGGATCAGGGCAGTCTCGGGAGTGGCAATCTTCAGGTAGTCCAGCAGCGTCGCGGAGAGCCGCTCATTCACCAGGATGCGGCGATGTTGGGGATTATTGCGAAACTTGACGACGTACCAATTGCCGTCATCCGCCTCCAGCAGATGGGACTGGGCGCCTCCTCGCATTTTTCGTACATGCCGGACGGCCGTAAGCGGCATTGGGAAAAAAGTGCAGTAACCTAGAGTTGTATCACACGGAGGAATCCATCACAGATGTCCGAACCAGAAACATCCACCAGTAACACCTCCGATAGCGGAACCAAGCCAGGCGAGGCGCGCAGCCAGGACGAAGTGGCGGTGGAACTGATGAAGTTCATCGCGGTGACGACGGGATACGGAAAGGCCCCGCAGTCTTCGGCGGGCTTTTCGGGAAAACCCGTGGCTCGCTCGGCGGAAGAGCACGCGGAAGCGCTCCTGGAGCTGTTCGAGCGCTGCCGGCGCGTGGTGAAGAAAGGGAGTTAAGCACAGCGACCCTCCGGGCCGCCGCACTCAGCGCTTCCGGGCGCCTTTCTTCGCGGGCTTCTTCTTCGGGGAAGCCTTCTTGGCGGGCTTGGCAACGGCCTTCTTGGCGGCTTTCTTCGGCGGCGCCTTCTTCGCGGCCTTCTTGACGGGGGCTTTCTTGACGGCCTTCTTGGCCACCACCTTCTTCGGGGCGGATGCCTTCTTCACCGGTTTCTTAGGCACAACCGTTGCGTCCGGGGGAGCCGGCGTAGGTGGAGGCACGGGCGTGGCGAGCGGCGCCGGCTCAGGCACGGAAGCGAGGATCATCACGTCAATCTCTTCTTCCTCCTCTTCGTCTTCGTCGTCGTAATCGTCGAGCTTGGAATCCAGTTCCGAGTCCTCGTCGTCCTCGTAGTCGGGGAAGTCTTCCATCTCTTCTTCGTCTTTGGGAGCGGATTTTCGGCTATCGAACATGAAGCAAGCCTCCTGTATCAAGGCACAATCACCCATAGAATACCCTTTTTTCACGGTCAGGCAATAGCGAAAAAGTGCGATTCGCGGAAAATTCGACGCGGACTATCTGGAGGCCGTGTGGGTGAGGATCGGCGGGCTCTTGTGCACCGGTTGAGCCGGAGCCGTGGGCTTCGCCGCAGACGCCTTCGCCGAGGTGCGGTGGACCGGCGTACGGCGATGGGTCGAGGTCCGCGCGACGGTGGTCCGGGCGCCGGTAGTCCGTGCGGCGGTGGTCCGCCGGACGGGAGCCTCCACGCGCAGGGCCGCGGGGATCAGCAACAGGTCGCCCTCCGCGGCTTGGGCCGACGACAGGTGGTTGGCGGCGACGATGCTGCCGGGCAAGGCGGCGTATCGTTTGCCGACAGCGGCCAGCGTTTCGCCGGCGCCTACACGATGCACGCGCCAGGAATTGCGGTGTTCCGCGGGAATGAGCTGCAACGCGGCCAGGAGCTGATTGCCGCTGCCTTTGGGCACGCGCAGCGAATAGCCCTCGGGAACAATTCCCTTCAGGATGGCGGGGTTCAGGGCGGCCATCTCGGCGGCCGGCGTATCGAGGATGTCGGAAACCAGCGCCAGACTGGTGGGCGCGGAAACCTCCACCGTGTCGAATGCCAGCGGCGGGTCCATCTGTATGCCATCCAGACCGTACTCGGCGGCGTTCTTCTCCATGATGGTCATGGCGAGGATGATGGGAACGTAGTTGGTGGTCTCGGCCGGTAGAGCCCCGCGGCTGCGGAGTTCCCAGAAATCGGCATAGCCCGTGCGTTCGACGGCCTTTTCCACCACTACCGGCCCGCAATCGTACGCGGCCATGGCCAGGTACCAATCCCCGAACTCCTGGTACAGGTCGCGCAGGTGGTGGGCGGCGGCGCGCGTGGCTTTTTCAGGATCCATGCGGTCGTCGGTATAGCGGGTCTGCTCCAGGCCGTACTGGTTGCCGCGGAATTTGACGAACTGCCACATACCACCAGCGGCTTTGCGGGATAGCGCGCGCGGGATGAAGCCGGATTCGGCCTGGGCCATGTGGATGAGCTCCCGCGGCAAGCCTTCTTCATCGAGGATGCGCTGGATCATGGGCCGGTAGCGGCCGGAGCGCTGCAACCCGCCAATCAGTGTCCTGTGGCCGCGTCCGGAGAAGTAGTTTATGTATCCCAGGATGGCGTCGTTCACGGAGAGGGGCAACTGCGAAACCGTGGCCGCCACCTGCTCCCGCACCTTATCCTTCAACTTGGGGTCCACGGGAAAGGTCATTTGCAGGATGTCTTCCAACGGGGCCTTTTCGAACTGGCCTTCTTCGATGCTGGCCGAGGCGCCCAGGCCTGTCAGATCCATGCGGTGGATGGCGTCCACCATTGCATCCAGCTTGCGGTCATATTCCTCCCGGTCGGCGGGATTCTGGTCCGACGCGTCCAGCATCGAGTCGATGGCGGCGTCGAATTCCCGACGGGCGTTCCCGGCATCGTTGCTCTGGTAATACCGCTTACCGGCTTCAAAACTCCGATCGGCTCGCTGGACGAGCGAATCCGCGCGAGCCCAGCGCTCGGAGAACTGCGGATTAGTCAGCAGGAAGGGGGGTACATCCTTCAAGTACAGATTGGGTTGGATGACGGGAGGTTCGGCCAGTTCGACTACCGGACTGCTGGCGTGGGAAGCCGGCGGCAGGAACGCCATGCGGAATCTGGACGGCTGGTTCAACCCGCATCCAGCGGTTATAAGGGCTACGGCGGCCAAGAAAAAGGAGAAGAGCGTCTTCTTCCGAACTTCCATTACTGCCTCGAAATACAGAAAATAAGCTACTTCCGCGAGCCGATGCCCGGGTATGACCCTAAAAGACTACAACGATTCACCTATGTAATGCAAGCGGGTTCTCTCCGCCTCCCTGGCACGCTCTCCGCGGGGGAGCATCTGCAGCCGGCTCAATCCACACCCAAGAAGCCTTCTTCGGTCTGCTCTATAACGCTGGATTGCAGCAGATCGAGGGCTTCGACCACACCCTCGACCAAGTTGTCCGTCTGGGCCTGTGCCCTGCGGGCCGACTCGATTGCGGCGCCCTGCGCATCGAGGCAGTCCCGCAGATCGTGAAGATCCGCCACTGCGTTCTCCACGTGAGTCATGAAGTCTTGCCGAAGGGCGTCCAGGCCTTCCTCGGTCTGGGCGATGCGCTCTCCGATCGCTTCAATGGTACGCCTGGCGCTCGAAGCGCCTTGCTCGGCCCGCTGTTGAGCGGCCGCGAACTGGGCACCCAACGCGGATATCTGTTCCCGCAGTGTGTCCAAGGCTTCTCTGGTAGCGCGCCCGGTGTCGGAGGCCGTCCTTTCGTGCGCCTCGAGCCGCGATACCAGGCGGGTCTCGATCTCCTGCAATTCGGCGCGGCGAGCGGCCGCGGCTTGTCCACGGCGGGCGGGGTTTTCTGCGCGCCGCGCGTGGACCGCCAGGAGCTTCAGTTCCAGCAAGACCTTCTGCATACGCTCGAAACGTGCCGCCGGGTCCTTGGCGAGGCACGTAGAAAGGAAGAGGTCTATTCCCGGGTTGCCGGATGAGCGCGGCACGGCGTGGAGAATCGCCTCGGCAAGGGCGGCGCGGTTGTCGCCGCGGAAAGCGGGGCGGCCGGTTAGCATCTCGTAGGCGACCGCGCCGAAAGAGAAGATGTCGCTGCGGGCATCGGCAGGCTGTCCTTGCAGCAATTCCGGCGCGGTGTACGGCGTAGCGCCATCTGCGGGAGCCGCCGCCGGGAGAAGTTCCAGCCGCGTTCCGGAGACCGTGATGTTGACAGGCGAAACGGCGCCATGCACCTGTCCGGCGTCGTGCATCTGGCGCAGGGCTTGGCCCAGATTGATGGCATAGCTTAGCGCGTGCGCCGCGGGAATTTCCCCTTTTGCCAGCCGCTGGTCGAGAGTTGGTGAAGTGTTTGTCGCGGATTCGAAAGCAATCATCCTGTCTCCTGCGTCGGGGCGGGAGACGCCCGCGCCCAAAAGCCAGTTAAGCCGGTTTCCGGCAGGCGTGCAAGTCTCCCATGGGTAGCAGGAAACTACTATCAAGGGAAATTCCCGTACTGAAACAAGCCCGAAAACTCAAATCTCCGTTCTCTCGGCCCGGCCGTCCTTCCTTGTTCTTGCTCGATTCCCAACCTCCAGTCTTCCTGTCATTTGCCTTAAAAGTTCTAGTACTCCCACGGTATGGGCAGGACTGTGAGCTCACCAGAGAACTCCGGATACTGGCAATAGGAGAAAGCGACATGGCGTCGACCATGGAAATTGCATTCGAAAGTTCGGAATATTCGTCTTTCGGTGGACGGAGCTTCCTCGAGGGTTGCGCAACTCGGCCCCGGAGATGCCGGGAATGAGAGGCGGCGGCGGTCGGGATCATCCACTCGACCGGATATCAAGTGGTATTTGCGAGAACGCGGCAAGACTCCACCGGAGTGAGCATCGACAATTCCTGAAGGACTATCAACAATCGGTCCGCCGGGCAGCGAAACTCCGGTTTTTGGAAAAGCTCGCCGACCTGAAGGGACAGATCAAGCACAAGCAGGTCACGTCCAAGTCTCGTGTCGACATCGACCGTCACGGGCCACCCTCCCTCGTTGCATAAGGCTGCGGCGACCATTACGTGGACAACGCTCCGGTCGTGCAGGCCGGCACCTGAGATACCAAGGGCGGCTCCATTAAGACTCCCGGCTCCGCATCGGTAGGCAGGCACATAGGGACAGGCTCCTCCGGGGCTGCCCGGAGCGAGTCGCCGGTTCCATTGAGCGGCGGCTTGCCTGCCATGAGGGTTGCGGCGCAAGGAGTTTCCAGCACTGGGGGAGCCGGCGCGGCAGGGTCGGCGATTCGCCCGGCGGCCAGCCGGCACATCCGCCAATCGCCAGGATGAAGTCCAGGACGGTGCGGTCGCTCTCCGCCAGCCGCTGCCGTATTTCAGCGCTTTCACGATGCCTGGCGTTCAACTCTAAGCGCAGGGGCCCAAGCTTGATTTCGATATTTCCGCGGAAGTGCCGTTTCGAAACTGCGCTCCCCGCGGCTACTCTTCTTCTTCCTCTTCGCCGGCCTTGGCGGCCTTGGCGGCGGCGATGATCTTGTCGGACTGCAACTGCGGCACAAAATCGTAGTGATCGAACTCCATGGTGAAGGAAGCCCGGCCCTGCGTCATGGCCGTCAGGTCGCTTTGGTAGTTCAGCATCTCAGCCATGGGCACCTGGGCACGGATGAACTGGCTGCTGCCCTTGGTCTCCATGCCGGAGATACGGCCGCGGCGGCCGTTGAGGTCGCCCATGAGGTCGCCGGCGTATTCCACGGGAGCCTGAATTTCGACGTTCATGATGGGCTCGAGAAGAGCCGGCTTGGCGTGCTGCATGGCCGCCTTGAAGGCCTTACGGGCAGCCAGTTTGAAGGCCAGCTCCGAGGAATCGACGTCATGGTAGGAGCCGTCGTAGACGGTCACTTTGAAGTCCACCATGGGGTAGCCCGCCAGGAAACCGTTCTCGGCGGCCTCGATAATGCCCTTCTCCACCGCCGGGATGAAGTTCCTGGGGATGGAGCCGCCGAAGATCTCGTTGGCGAACTCGAACTTGGCGCCGCGCGCCAGAGGCTCCATCTTGATCCAGCAATCGCCGAACTGGCCATGACCGCCGGTCTGCTTCTTGTGCCGGCCCTGGACGTCGGCGGTGCCGCGGACGGTCTCGCGGTAGGGGATCTTGGGAGCTTTGAGGGCGACATCGACGCCGTAACGCTTCTTCAACCGGCTGACCACGATTTCGACGTGCTGCTGGCCGGAGCCGGCCAGCAGGAACTCGCGGGTCTGCGGGTCGCGGTAGAAGCGCAGCGACTGATCCTCTTCCAGGATGCGGTGGACCGCATTGCCCATGCGATCCTCGTCGTTGCGCGACTTGGCTTCGATGGCGAAGGCGATGGAAGGCTCGGGGAGCTTCACCGGCGGATAGGTAATGTTCAGGGCCTTGTCGGCGAGGGTGTCGCCGGTGAGCGTGTCCTTCAGCTTGGCGACGGCGCCGATATCGCCGGCGTGCAGGTCGGTGACCGGCTGGAGGGTCTTGCCCATGGGGCTCGAGATGTGCGCCAGGCGCTCGGCCGTGCCGCGGGTCACATTCTGGAGATTGGCGTCGTTCTTGACCACTCCGGTCATGACCTTGAAAAACGTGATGCGGCCGGCGAACGGGTCGGCCGTGGTCTTGAACACGTAAAGGGATGGCTGGTCGTTTTCGGCGATCTTGCGGGCGGCCTCGGCGCCGTTGACGGTGGCGGGGATGGGCTCGCGCTCGACCGGGGCGGGCAGGTTTTCGACGATGAAATTGAGGATGAGGTCGGAGGCGACATTGTGCAGCGCGGAGGCGCACATGACCGGGAAAATGCGCATTTCGCGGAGGCCCTGCTTGAGGCCCTCGGCGATCTGGCCGGGCGCCAGGGTGCCTTTATCGAAGAACTCTTCCATGAGGGCGTCATTGCCCTCGGCCACCATCTCGACCAGCGCCTCGTGGGCCTTCTGGGCGGCCGCGGCGAGGTCGGCGGGGATGTCGCCCTCCTTGCCCTTGCCGTCGCCATCGGCGGCGTACGTGTACGCTTTCATTCGAACCAAGTCCACCACCCCGGTGAAATCGCGCTCCGCGCCGATGGGGATCTGGATGGGAACGGCGGCGCGGCCGAAGTTTTCCTGCACGCTTTCGAGGGCCCGCTCGAAATCGGAGCGTTCGCGGTCGAGCTTATTGACAACGACGACGCGAGGGAGCCTGTAATCGGCCGCGAACTGCCAGACCTTTTCGGTCTGCACCTCAACGCCGGCGACGCCGTCCACCAGGACCAGGGCGGCATCGGCCGCCACCAGGGCCGCCCGCGTGTCGTTAATGAAAATGTTGTAGCCCGGAGTATCGAGGATATTGATTTTGGTCTTTTTCCACTCGGCCACGCCTATGGCGGTGGAAATGCTGATCTTGCGCTGGATCTCCTCCTCGTCGAAATCCGTGATGGTGTTGCCCTCATCCACGCGGAGCAAGCGATTCGAGGCTCCGGCGGTGAAGAGCAACCCAGCGGTGAGCGTGGTCTTGCCGGAATCGCCGTGGCCCACCACACCGACGTTCCGAATGTCCTTGCTTTCGTAAACTTTCACGGAGTTTGCTCCAGGTTTTAAAACGGAATAGTAACACGCGGGGAGATGCCGCGGTTGACTCCGGCGAGTCGAACCTCATCCCCGGGAAGCCTGGCTCACCGGTTTTTGCTAAGTTTGGTGTGTGGTGTCACGCCCGATTCTGTTCCTCCTGTCGTTCGCCTGCCTGGCGGCGGTACCGCCGGAAGATTGGCTGGCTGCGGCGAAAAAGGGCGACACCAATCGCGTGGAAGCCCTCCTGAAAGCGGGAGCGGAGATCGAAGCCAAGGACCAGTACGGGCGTACGGCGCTGATGCTGGCCGCGCAGTACGGACGCGTGGATGCCGTTCGCCTGTTGCTCGCCAAAGGCGCCCAGGCGGGCGCCCGCGACAAGCATGGCTGGAACGCCTACATGCTGGCGCTACTCTCCCCTTCCGGCGGCCTCATTCACACCATCCACGATAAAGTGCTGAAACTCCTTCCGCAGCCCCATTTGCGTTTGGCGGTAGAAGCCAGGTGGGCTCCGGGAGCCTCCTTCTTCAGTTCCTGTTTCATGCGTCCGGAGGACCTGGCGCGTCACATGGACGGCGTGAGACCGGAAGCTCTGGTTCTGGAGGCCTTCCGGGACTACGCCTTCAACTCCGGACGGGGCTTGGTGGAGTTGGTGCAGGCGCCGGCCGGCGCGGATGCCGCGCTCAGCCTGCTGGTGGAGCCCGGCGTGACCTGCGTGCAGCAGTCCGATCGTTTGAGCATGTTGATTCACGTTCGTCTGCTTCGCCCGCCGGAGGAGTCGCCACTTCTCGAAAGAACCTATGGTGGCGGGGTGAAAACGGGGATGCGTGAACAACTGGCCGCCAATCCCGCCCAGTATCCGGCGCTCTACCAGGCGTGGGCAAAATCCCAGGCCGGCCCGGTCTACTGGAGTGTGATTGAGGCGCTGATGCGATCACCGCTATAGCGGCGGCAGAAACCTCGGCTCGCCCCGCCACTTGTTCGACGTGTACGTCCGTCACTCCCCCGAAGGTTTTGCTATGAACAACGAACGTAACAGAGGTTTGAAAGCTGGGAGTGCGAGTATCTAATCTGGTCTGGTTGTATCCACTGTATCCATGGGACTTAGAATCGGTTCCAAACCGGTGGCTCGTTTCACATAGCAAAATAAGGGCCTTTTTTCCGAATTCGTTAGCTCCTGCACGATGCACTGTGTTATGCTGCGAAGCCTAAGGGAGTTTCGCGTTGTCGTTTGTTCAAAGGAGTAGAATTGCCATGTCAAAACGCCTATTTTGCTCGCTTGCGCTGATTTGCTTGCTCGCGCTGCTCTGTGCGCCGATGTTCGGGCAAGAGTTTCAAGCAGGAATCAGGGGTATCATAAAGGACTCTCAAGGCGCCGCTGTGCCGGGAGTGCCGATCGAGGCGCTGAACCTCGCCACCAACGAAATCAGCCACGCCACCACCAATGAGGCCGGACTGTATGCGTTCCCGGTGTTGCCTATCGGAACCTATCGGATCACGGCCACGGCTAGCGGATTCAAGAAAGCCGTGCAGGACAATCTGGAACTGCGCTTGGGCGACCAGGTGCAGCAGGATTTCACGCTCGAAGTCGGGGCCGTGACCGAGCAGGTCACCGTTTCCGCGGGCGCCGAACTGCTGCAGGCGTTACCCTCCGAGAAGGGTCAGGTGGTGGGTGAAGAGAACGTGGCCGACCTGCCTTCGCAGGCCCGCAATCCGTTCCTGCTGGGCATCGTGGCCACCGGCGTGCAGTTCGATATCGGCGCCAATGCGCTGAGCCGCTCGGCGCGGCCGTTCGACGCCGGCAACAACGTCGCCGAGAGCATGTCCATCAACGGGGGAAGCACGGGATCCAGCGATCTGCTGCTGGACGGCGTGCCCAATACGGGCACGGAAGGCAGTAGCGCCGCCAACATGGGCTTCGTGCCCCCTCCGGAGGCGGTGCAGGAATACAAGATTCAGAACAGCAACTACGACGCGCAGTACGGGCGCACCTCGGGCGGCACCATGACGGTCAGCATCAAGAGCGGGACCAACCAGATTCATGGGTCTCTCTACTGGTTAAACAAGAACACGGTCCTCACCGCCAACGCCTTCGACCAGAACCGGATCGGCGCCACGCGTGCCGCGTATCACGAGAACAACCCGGGCCTCGTGATCGACGGGCCGGTGGTGATTCCGCATGTGTACAACGGCCGCAACAGGACCTTCTTCATGTGGTCGTACGAGATCTGGCGCTCCGCCATTCCGACGCCCAGTACGCAAACGTTGCCGTACCCGGCGGCGGTGCAGGGGAACTTCAACACCACGCTGCAAAGTAACGGCCAGCCCATCACCATCTACGACCCGAACACCACCGCGCTGTCGGGGACGAACTACCTTCGGCAGCCATTTCCCAACGACACGATTCCGGCCAGCCGCATGAACGCGGTGGGGGTCAAGATTGCCAGCTACATTCCCGCGCCCAACGTCGCGGGCGCCAGCAACAACTTTATCATCTCGCCGAATGCGCGAACCGACGCCTACGACTCCCACGTGATCCGCATAGACCAGCAGATCAACGACAAGAACCACTTCTTTTCGCGCTTTGTGCGCGGCTTCCGCACCGAAACCAACGGCGACTACGGCTGGCAGCAGGTGGCCGCGCCGGGAAACTCCTACTCCGACGGGCGCCTGAACCAGGGCGGCAACGCCGACCTGACCACCGTACTGTCGCCCTCCACCGTGCTGACCTCGCGCCTGGGGTACTTTCGGCACGACCTGTGGATCACGCTCTACGCCAGCGGCTTCGACCCAACGACGTTGGGCTTCCCGTCGTCGTTGCTGAACACTCAACCGCCCTACTTCCCGACCATCGGAATAAGCGGCTACCAGGGCTTTGGGGCCTCGCGGAGCGGCGGGAACCAGTTCACCGAGAGCGCCACCTGGTCGTGGGCGGAGATTGTGAACCGGACCATCCGCCGGCACCAGGTGAAGTGGGGCGGGGAATTTCGCGTGAATCTGGACAACATCAATTCACCCACCACCAACTTCGGCAGCTACTCCTTCACTGCCGGCTGGACTCAACAAAACGCACTGACCTCGAACGCCGCCAACGGCAACGCGATTGCCTCGCTGCTGCTGGGCATGGCGAATAGCGGCAGCGTGCCCATCAACGCGGCGCTGGCCTATGGCAATCACTACTATGGCGTCTTCATCCAGGACGACTGGCGCGTTACCAACACCCTGACCCTCAGCTACGGTCTGCGATGGGACTATGAATCGCCGCTTACGGAGCGCAACAACCAGATCAATGCGGGCTTCGACATGAACGCCAATAGCCCGGTACAGGTGGTTGACCCCTTGCAGCCGGGCCTTACGATAAAAGGCGGGCTGCTGTTTGCCAGCTCCAGCAACCGCATGCCCTTCCAGCGCGACCTGAAAAACTACCAGCCGCGCGTGGGCGTGGCATGGCACCCCATGAACAAGACCGTGGTGCGCGCCGGTTATGGGTTGAGCTACTTCGCCACCTTCGACCGGTCGGGCAACTCGGGATTCAGCTATTCCACTCCCTTCAACGCCACCCCCGACGGCGGCATTACTTTCTCTGGCAACTACCTCCAAAATCCCTATCCGACGGGGATTTTGACGCCCACGGGCTCCAAGGGGGGCCTGTCCACGTTCCTGGGACAATCCGTCAGCTTCTGGAACCCCGATCGCGTGATTCCGAGGGTACACCAGTTCTCCATCGGTGTGCAGCGCGAATTGCCCTCACGCTCGGTGCTGGAGGTTTCCTACGTGGGCAGCCGCAGCCAACAACTGAACACCTCGCAGAACCTCGACGTCGTGAGCATGGCGAATTTGCTGCAATACGGCGGCACGGCCACGCCCAACTTGACCGATTCCTGCTCCGCAACATCGTCGACGTGCAAGTACGCCAATCCGTTCTACGGCTTGCTGCCCGCCGGTCCGGGCCTCTCCACCAGCGTTACGCGGCAGCAGTTGCTGCTGCCCTATCCGGAGTTCACGGGGGTCACCGAGAACGATATCCCCATGGGGAAAAGCTGGTACAACTCGTTGCAGGTGCGCTTTGACAAGCGGATGTCGCACGGCTTGAACCTGCTGGTGAGTTACACCCGTGAGAAGTGGATCAGCGCCACTGGGTGGCTGAACGCCCAGGAGCCCATCACCCAGACGCCGGACCGCACGCTGGCCGGCCAGGATACGCCCAACCGCATCGTGATCAGCGGCAACTGGGCGATTCCGCTTTTCAGCCAAACGAAGGGGATTCTCGCCGTGTTTTTGAAGGGCTGGCAGGCCAACGGCGTCTTCATGCGCGAGAACGGCTTCCCGCTAGGCGCGCCGGGCGGCTTCCTATCGACCGGGCTCAACCCTGCGTTGCCCGATGGAAACGACTCGAAGTTCTTCAATACGTGCACGATCCTGACCAACGGCACCATGGAGAACTGCACCTTCAACGGCCAGACCTTGCAGCCGGCCTTCATCCAGCAGCCTAGCAACGTGCTGCGAGTGCTGAGCGGCGAGTTCCCGACCATCCGTCCACCCAAGGTGCCGAACGCGGACATTTCCCTGTTCAAGGCTGTCCAGGTGCACGAGCGCTTTAACGTGCAGTTCCGCGCGGAAGCGTTCAACGCCACGAATTCGCCGCAACTCGGCGGTCCGAGCACGAGTCTGACCTCGACCTCGGCAGGCGTGGTGACCATGACGCAGAGCAACGACCCGCGCAACGTTCAGTTGTCGCTGCGTGTGAGGTTCTAAGGCTCACACGTCCCGGTAGTTTGGGCAAGCTAAAGCATGGTAGAGCATGCTTTAGCTTGCCTTTTTCATTGGGCGAGCCGAGGGGCCGAGCCCGCGCAGAGTGCGGCCGGCGCAAAGATAGGCAAAGTACAGCCCGGCGGAGAACGCGCGCATCTTGGAATGGCCGGCGCGACGTGGGGCAAGGGCCGCGGGAACTTCCACGAAGCGCAAGCCAGCGTCGGCGGCGGCAAAGAACAGATCGAAATCACCCCACCGGCAGGCGCTCGAAGGCATGTCTGACAGCACGTCTTTAGGGATGGCCTTGAACCCGCAAAGGACGTCACCTACTTCGCGATTGAGCAACAGTGACACCCATGCCGCGAAGAACCGATTGCCCACACGGCGCGCCAAGGACATTGCCCCGCGCGCCATATCGCCGTGCAATCGCGATCCATAGACAAACACACGGGAATTCGCGCGGGGTCCGGCATGACCGCCGGAAAGCGCTTCTAGAACTGACCGAATGGATGCTGGCGCCACGGTCATGTCGGCATCCAAAACAATTAAGAATTCCTCCGAGACGGCGGAGGCGCCGGCCCTGATGGCAGCGTTCTTCCCTACATTTTGAGGCAGCAATAAGGCTTTGACACGAGGGGCATGCCGGGCCGCGAGTGCCGCACAGATCGCGGAACTGCCGTCCCGGGAGCCATCGTCGATCAGCAGAACGGTGTTGATGCCCTCCAGTTCCAGAAGTTGTTCTACACACACGGCGATGGTGCCGGCTTCGTTGTAGCAGGGGACCAGCACTGCGAGGGGTGTGCAGCTCTGAGGGCTCATGACTCAACCTCGCATACTGTGCGCACTCACGCAACTCCCGTTGGTGGCCAACCGGCAGACCCGGCCCGGTTGCCAGATGATTACGCGCACCTCCGATCAATGAATCCGCAGCCGGTCCACCATTTGTTGCAACCGCGGATCGGGCCTGATGCGCAGGGCCGCTTCATACTCGGCAATCGCCTCCGGCAGCCGGCCGGGCATCCGCGCCAGGGTGTTCGCCAGATTGATGTGCGCTTCCATGAAATCGGGTTCGCTCCGCAGGGCCGCCTGGTATTCGGCAATCGCCTCGGGCAGCCGGCCGGGCGTCTGCACCAGGGCGTTTGCCAGGTTGTAGTGAACCTCCGCGCGATCGGGTTCAATCCGCAGGGCTGCCTGGTATTCGGCAATCGCCTCCGGCAGCCGGGCGGGCGTCTGCGCCAGCGCGTTGGCCAGGGCGTCGTGCGCATCCGCGTCATCGGGTCGAATCCGCAGCGTCGCCTGGTATTCGGCAATCGCCTCGGGCAGCCGCCCGGGCATGCGCGCCAGGGTGTTGGCCAGGTTGTAGTGAACCGCCGCCAGATCGGGTCGAGTTCGCAGGGCCGCCTGGTATTCGGCAATCGCCTCCGGCAGCCGGCCGGGCGTCTGCGCCAGCGCGTTCCCCAAATTGTTGTGCGCTTCCGCGAAATCGGGTTCAATCCGCACGGCTGCCTGGTATTCGGCAATCGCCTCCGGCAGCCCGTACGGCAGCCCCTCCAGTGCCAGGCCCAGGCTGTAGTGTGCCCTTGCGCTTCCCGGACAAACCTCCACGGTACTGGCCCACAGACTGCGCTCGTCCTGCCAATCGAAGTTGCGGGCGTAGGTTCGCGCCGTGAACGCCAGGCACACCAGCCCTAGCGCCGCCCAGGCAACCCGCACCGCCGCCGGGCGCTTCAGGAAACGCCGCTGGCCAAGCGCGCAGATGGCCGCCACCACACAACCGGCCAGGCCCACCGAGGGCAGATACAGAAACCGTTCGGCCAT
>Ga0326728_10015515_pt1 | contig 15814 bp, 12 predicted proteins | sample MB3enrmetagenome_FD_207602 | JGI IMG/M metagenome (GOLD analysis project Ga0326728, IMG submission 207602) | Lab enriched peat soil microbial communities from McLean, Ithaca, NY, United States - MB31MN | ecosystem: Environmental > Terrestrial > Soil > Wetlands > Peat | place: USA: New York...
CTGGCCTGTGTGGAAAGGGTCGAAAACCAGGCCTCTGGGACCCGCATAAACATTGGGCCGAAAACGGCTGCCTAGCCCGTTTCGGCCCGTGTGGAAACCTATGGATTAAATCACAAAATAGAAGGCTGCCATAGACGAGACACAGTCGCTATACGTGAGGCTCCAGATCATTCAAAGTACTTCTGTCAACAGCCTCCTGCTGGTACACTGATTTCATTAGACAACACATTCTGAAGTGTGGGCGCAATCCTCAGGGCTGCGTGTTTACGCTCCCGACGAGTGCCGCCTATCGCAGCTGCTGTTCGCCCTTGGCTGAGGGGAGGAACTGTGGAGTTCTCAGAATCGAGTCGGTCCTGGTCAGCTATTCCCGACTGGGCGAGCTTCCTGATCAGACTTGGCATAAGGGTAGGCCAAGTAGATCCGGGGTGTCGCCGGATTTACTTGGTATCGATGCCATGTGAATCGGCTGCTGCTGGGGTCATCGCCCTCGGGGCACTGCTCCACAGACTTTCCCTCAAAGACAGCAACGACAGCAGTTCCCACCTTGCACGCCTTAGATCATTGGCCTCTGAAAACGAACCGGAAGTGTTCTTGGTTCATGAGGTTCATGGCAGCGGCTTCCGTCCTGAATTTAAAAACGGCATACTCTGGGGACGCCGTGATCCAATCGGCAATAAGTCGATGACTCGCATAGCGATACTCCCAAATAACTCAGCGCAGTGGAGGGTTAATGGAGAGCCGGCTGTTCATGCACTCTCAGGTTCTGAAATACGCTTCCAGAGCCTATACGACCATCTATCAGCCGGGATTTCTGAAGCGTTCCCATCCAACTATTCGCTGTCGGACTCTGGCGTCTGTCTCGCAGGGCGAGTTGCGGGTGAGTCGATCTCTAGAAGTGTATATAGCGCAATTCGCTTCCGAAATGGGTGTGGCCATACCGACCTATCCAGCCTGCTGACAGTACATGCCTGGTCCCCGGGAACTATCTCCCGTTTGACATATTTTAATTCCAGAACCGGACAGTTCGATCGCCAAACGGGATTGACGAGAGTGGTCATCGCTGACGGCGACACGGCATTCCTCAGGGTTCTCGACGTGCCAGATTTTCGTACCTGCGATATTCTGGGAGTTATCCAAAAAACAATTGATCGGGGTAGCCTAGAGGCTGTCGGCGTCAAGCTCGCTGATTTGGCACAGTGGTATGCCGCAGACGACGAACGAACGGAGAACTTAGGGGCAGTCCCGAGAGGTGTCACCATCTCGTCTCTAAGGCGGAGATAAAACGTTGGGCGTTACAGCATCAGAAGTCTTCGAATATCTGTGCCAAGAGCGAGCTTTTTTGATTGAGCGGCACGAGATAAGTTCCGCACTGTTCAGTGAACTCAGAAGAGGTGTTTGGCAAATACTTCTCAGAATCCGTGAGCAGGATGACCCGACATCGAGAGAAGTCGCTGATCAGCTCGGTGCTCATCTTTCGGAGTGGCTGACTGTGCCAATTCCCTTCGATCAATCAATGTCGGAGAGTCTCTGCAGCCTGGGTACTCCCGAGGTGGTCCAAGGCAGGTGGGGCTTGGACGTTCGCTCTCTCTACGAAACTGCAATCGCGGCGGCGCAAGCAGTTCAATCTCAAGGGAACCTACTACGATCTGAGCTTCGTGAAATCATCGGACATTTGAAATCGACTAGTCTGAGCTTTCGGATCTTCTGTCATACCCGAGCTCAATTTTATTTTGAATCTCTCTTTGAACACACCCTTTCTAATGAATTCCCGTTTCTCCATTCAGTGAAGGATTACAGAGAATCAAGCCCCTTCGATGTGTTGATAAAGGTGGGTCCATTGCGGTCTAGGGGATGGGGCTCAACTCCCGACGCGCTCATTACGGCCCCGCGATTCTCAAGACTGCTCCAAGTGGTATGGTCGGGCTGTGCTGACGAACAAGGATTTGGCTACGATCCATGTGCTGCGCAGCGTAGTGGAAGTTCTGGGGCAAAAACACAAGCCTTACAAAATCAGATCATCTCTTGGACCCACGAGATCATCCGCTCAGGAGATCTTGGGCCGTCGTCTGACACTTACCCCTCTGACTTAGACGAACTGACACAGCTCAATCAACATGCTCATGCGTCAGAAGTGCGGGCAGCAACTCTCATACAGGTTTCTGATGGGTTCGGTATTCTCTATCCACCCCACTCTCAAGTTCCCACATTCGATGCAAATGTACCGTCAGATCACTCCATTGGATACAGACTTCCCGGAGATACTCTGGCCAAGGGCATGTTCGTCATCTGGCCACTTCTTGGCGATGCTGATCTCGGTAAACTTCGCGCTGGAGAGGGGCACTTCAGTACGATATGGAAAGAGCGCCTTCGAAATGCAATGCTGCATAATCCAGAAGATCTGCTACGCAGGCTCTCTGTCGCCGGAATAGAGCTTGTCAATCTTTACTCATGTGTGAAGCATTGGTGTAAACCTGCATCAACCGTGATCCACGCCCCACAGCAACGACGACATTTCGAAATACTCATTCAAACACTCGGAATAACTCACGAGGTATCAACGGCCTCTCGAACTCTCCGACGCCCGTGGTGGCAGTATGCTTGGATCGAGATAGCGCAAACCCGTGGTGAAGCAATACAAACCGGCGTACAGGAGCACGAGATCATCGACGAGCAGTTGTTTCTTATTCTTATGGAATATTTGCCTGACATACGACGCAGCGCAGCAGCGGGGTCTGATTTCTCCTTTACAATTCCCACCGGTAAGACACTGAAGGGGATAGTATTCTTTTATCCTGCATTGTCAGTGGAGGAGGGATTCCGCGCGCCAGACACTTCACTGAAGCAACTTTGCGAATTGGATACTCTAGAACAATGGCGCGCCTAGTTCCCTCTTTTCTTGACGATCGGACCCCGCCCGGGGAGCGTGATGTCTTTAATGTGCTTGCTGCAGGACCTGACGATTGGATTGCACTGCACTCTCTGGATTTAGCACCCTGGAATCGCGGATTACGAACAGAAATTGACTTTGTCGTTATCGTTCCGGACGCCGGCATTCTCTGCATAGAGGTAAAGTCACACAACGACATAACTTTCGACGGTCACAGATGGCTTCCACCTGATATCCGACGCTCGCCTTTCAAGCAAGCAACAGACGGCCGATATGTCTTTTATCGTCGTCTCAGGGAGATTTTGCCCCAATTTCAATTCGTTCCGGTTGTTCACTGCTGCATCTTTCCGAACTCATGCTTTGATCTATACCCGAATCTTTCCGTGCAGCCATGGGAGCTAATAGATTCCCGCTGCTTCCGGAGTTTTTCCAGTGCGTCTGATTTTTGCCGAGAGCTGAAGTCCAGAATTGCACGTAGTATTGAGGCGGAGGCGACGCTTCATGTTCTTCGTGATCGTTTAACGGCTGAGCAGGTGGGCGTAATTCTTCATGCTTGCGTCCCCATTCAGAAACAGCGGCCTGACCTGCGGGATACCATCGAACGCCGCGACAGAGAAATCGAATTGCTGCTCAGGGACCAGCAAAAGCCGATCCTTCAACTCACCGCGTTGAATCCTCGGGTTGTAGTCACGGGCGCCGCAGGAACAGGAAAGACGCTGATTGCGATGGAAGCTGCTCGTCGCGCTGCCCGGGATGGGTGCCGGGTCGGACTGCTCTGCTTCAACCAGCTCGTGGGCGATTGGATGAGTGCTCATATGTCAGCTCACTCACCGGGTTTGCCCGGACTAGTCGTGGGTAGGGCTATAAAAATACTTGCCGACATGGCTGGCATCGTAATTCCTACCAAGCCCACACTTGACTTCTGGACGGACCAGCTTCCGGGACTAATTGAGGAACGCTTGACCGACCCAGATATATTGCAAGAAGCAGCCTTCGATTACTTGGTTGTCGACGAAGCACAAGACTTGCTTGCTAGGCCAAAGCTGTGGGACTGCCTGTCAGGCCTTTTGCGGGGAGGAGTTACTTCTGGTTCGTTTTGCCTGTTTGGAGATTTTGATAACCAAGTACTTGGCGATAGGCTCATTATGCAAGAAACTCTACTTGCCCTTTTAGATAACGCAAAACCGGTTAAATATTGTCTGACTGAAAACTGCAGAAATTACAAAATCGTCGGTGAGTCCGCCGTTCGATTGAGCGGGATGTCGACGAAGCTCTACACCGCTTATATGCGTACAGGCGGAAGCATACAGAATTACGATATAGTTTTCTACTCCAGTGAGGAGGAACAGTCCGAGCGTCTACGTGCGTTGCTTAAGGAGTTTGCTTCTCTGGGTTATAGATCATCAGAAATAACCGTCCTGTCTTTCTCTGCTTCTCAGAATTGTGCAGCAACACGTCTGCAAGCCGCTGGCGTTCCACTCAGGCCATGCTGGCAACTAGCGAAAGAGTATTCGTCATACGCTTCTGTTCAGGCATTTAAGGGAATGGAAAACAAGGTTGTAGTGCTTACCGATGTCGCGCTAAACAGCGCCAACATTCACAGAACTCTTTTCTATACAGGAATGACAAGGGCGTGCGAATATGTTCGCGTACTTTGTCATAGAGACTCTCAATCGACACTAATGAAATGGCTGGCCGGCAATGAATGACAGATCATTACTAATCGAATGGGTTCGAGGGGAAATCGTCGGACCGTCAAGGACGCTGAGTTCGTCGACTGTCGTTGAGTTTAATGGCAAGGAATTCTCAGATGCTGTTGTCTTGAGAAGCGGCCCTATTGCATGGAAGCCTACTCCCGAGGGAGATTCGCAAGAGGTGCTTTACTTCGAAAGGGAAACGCCACATCGAAAATATGGAGCAGGCGTCCTCCATCCAGGCCCTCAAGCGTTTACAGCGCCTCAACCTGACGAGGTTGCTGCGCAGGCATTCGATAACGTTGGAGTTGACGTCGAGGCGCAGAGCTCGGATGAGGAGTCTGAGGAACCAGTTGAGTCAAACGCTCGGGAGGATCGCGCTGATTTGGCAGACGCTTCCGACGATTTTGAAATATCAAGTCCGGACGTCCGTCGTCCTTCGACTATGGGCATCTCATTTTGCGTCAGCCTTAACCCAGATTCCGCAATCACAATTCGTGTGCCGCAATCACGGCTTTTTGCATGGCAGACTAACGATGGGCTTCCCTTTCTGGTCAATGGTCGATACGAACGCTGTTCGAGAAAATGGATAGATAGCGACGGCCAACCAAAAGAGGCCCCGGCATGGCGACGCCAACATGGAGTCGTTTCAGACGCTAAGTTCAAGGTTTATGGAAACGAACTAGTCCCGGGGCGTACTCTATCCCACGATCTCGAAATGCCGTCGTCTTTACTTCGCCTTCAGATTCAACTCTTCCCAAGACGCGTTCAAGGCACTGAGGATATTTGGCTCATCACTGTTGTGCTTCGAAACGTAAGCCAAGTCTCACAGCTGACCGACCCTCACGAAGTAGCTCTGTATCAGACGTATTTCGAGGTCTCAACGACTGGGCAGTTTGAGAGTTACCCCGAAAGCCACCGGCCTTTCTCGCAGTTAGACTCAGAAGAGCAGTCGCTGTCGCTGCTCTATCGGGAATCCTGTACATGGGCTATTGGACATGGATGTGCCGCAGGCTGGGACACAGGACCGAACGAGATTCCAGCTGTGCTGTTCGCGGATGTGATGCCAGCGGTTCAGACTCCAAGTATGACACCTGACATTACCGATGCCAATGGCAACAGAATTGAACTCTCGATGAGGTCGCTCGCGGAACTCCCAGACGACTTGCAATCGGGCGCTTGGCCATCGCTCGATGGCTTGGTATCTGAATACGAAACTTGGATCAGCGCGCGAAGAGCAGAGATTCCTCTATTGCCTTCTCAATTGAGACCGGTCGCCGAACGACACCTCACTTCTGCCTCCTCGTGTAAAGTGCGTATTGAATATGGGATTAAACTCCTTCGGGACGATCCGCGCACACGGTCAGCTTTTCGCCTTGCAAACCTGGCTATGCTGTTGCAACAAATTGCAACCAAGCAGCTCGCAAGGCGGCCCTTACGATTCACTGCTAGCCGAAATACAATCTCGCCGGACGGGGCCTATGTATCGCCGTGGGACGTCTACAACAGCGCGACTGAATTCAAGGAGTTGGGGAAGTGGCGCGCGTTCCAAATCGCATTCCTGCTCATGTCTATTAGAGGTGTCAGCGACGAGTTTGCTTTGGATCGCGAGATTGTTGATCTCATCTGGTTTCCGACCGGCGGAGGCAAGACAGAAGCGTACCTTGCGGTCATCGCTTTCTATATGTTCCACCAAAGGTTCCTTGCCCCTCACGAAACGTTGAGGCGTGACGGCACAAATGTTCTCATGAGATATACGTTGCGTATGCTTACAACCCAGCAATTCCAGCGCGCAGCCAGTCTTATTTGTTCGATGGAACACATTCGACGCAATGCACACCTCTACCAAATTCCTTGTGTACCCGGCATCAGGTTTTCACTTGGTCTTTGGATTGGCAGCAGCGCATCCGCAAACAAAATATCACAAGCCCGCACGGAAATAGCCGCATTCAGAGCTGGAAAGATACCGGGAAATCCTTTGATCTTGACTGAATGCCCTTGGTGCAGAGGCGAGATAGGCCGATATGCTGGACCTAAGCCGAAGGGAACTACACAACAACAATGGCAGAATCAATGTGTCCGCGGAATCAGTGACCACCCTACAGAGGGGCCGCTTCTGCTATGTCCCGATCCGCGTTGTGCATTTGGCGTTGAAAACTCGGCAGAGTGGCTACCGATAGAGGTAATTGATCAACGTATCTACGACAACCCACCTTCAATGGTCATTGCAACAGCGGACAAGCTCGCTATAGTAGCTTATCGACCTACCGCTGGCGCGTTGTTTGGCCGAACACGAGTTGGTGACGTTATCGAGCAAACCCACTTGCCTCCAGGCATAATTGTGCAGGATGAATTACATCTGATTTCTGGACCGCTCGGAACAGTTTATGGACTGTACGAGGGAATCTTTGAACGCCTCTGCTCGTTTAAGCTAGCCGAGAAGTGGGTCAAGCCTAAACTTATCGCTTCTACGGCAACAATTCGTGGTGCTGCCGACCAAGTGAAGTCTCTTTACGCGCGTTCTCAGACACAGTTATTTCCAGCTCCAGGTTTGCTTATGGGTGATTCGTTTTTTGGACTATATGCCCGAGACGAAACACATAAGCTTCGGCCTGGACGACTCTACCTGGGGATTCATGCGAGTGACTATGGATCGGTCCTCACTGCTCAGGTTCGCGCCTTCTCGTCGGTACTGTTTCGCCCCCAGATGTACGCTGCTGGGGGTCGTGATCCCTGGTGGACGCTGCTAGTGTTTTACAATAGCCTTCGCGAACTTGGAGGAGCAAAGACTCTTTTCGATTCCGATATAAGGTCGCGCTTGAAATTTATATTTACCAGAGAGGGTGTTCCCCTCGGAGGACGTAGGAATCTCAAGTTTGTCGAAGAGTTAACTAGCCGCCTCTCTCAATCGGAAATAGTCGAGATGATGGATCGCCTCGCTACGAGGTATGCAGAGCCTGACAACAAGTCATATGATGTGTGCCTCGCGTCAAACATCATTGAGGTTGGAGTGGACATCGATCGACTATCGTTGATGGGGGTAGTTGGACAGCCCAAGACAACTGCGCAATATATCCAAGTAACTGGTCGAGTAGGTCGCAGATGGTGGGAACGACCCGGTCTGATCCTCACAATTTATAATCCGTCAAAGAGCCGCGACCGGTCACACTTCGAGCAATTCTACAGCTATCACTGGCGATTATATGAACGTGTCGAGCCCACTTCGGCGACACCGTTTGCGCTTTCTGCAATCCAACGGGCACTCCCTGGGGCTCTCTTGGTTTGGGCCAGGCAGCACTGTACTGGGAATGTGCAGGACTATACGTCTTACGAGGCTTTTATCGATCAGGGACACAATTTGTTGAAGGAACGTTGCATTCAGGTGCAGGTCCAAGAAGACCAGGCAAGGTCCTTAGCGGAACTGGAAAGAGTTCGTCAGGAGATCGCATTCAAGTGGAGCCAGCGCCCAATGGCTTGGGAAGAATTTCCGCCATCAGTGGACGGCGAATATCTCATGCTTTGGCCCGGACAGTTTGCAACGATTGTGCAGAAGCGAAAAGGACTCTCCGTACCGACAAGCATGCGGCAGGTTGATGGCACCGCGGAGCTGACAATAACCCAAGGATACGAAGAGCAGTAACTCAGGGGAGCCTATGTCACATAGACAGATTCGGATAGGACAAATTATTGCCCCCTTCGGGCCTGGTAGTATATACACAGATCGCAGCGGTACGCCTCACGTCATTGGAGGGCTCGATCACTGGTTTAAGCGATGGGATCAGGCACGGGGACTTATACCATGCGACAATCCACAGGAATTTCAGAAGTTTGAACCTCGACTATCATCTCTATTGCGCATCGACCGATTCTGTTCGCCGCCCGACTTTCGCGCTCCGCGGGCAGGCCAAACCCCACCGCCCAACGCGCTGCTTTATGTCCCTGCTCTGAGATTTCCCCGTTGGTACCGCAACACAAAGACCGGCGAGATGCGACGCTTCAACTTGAGCACTCAGCGAATTGAGCGAGTGGCTGGCGGTGGAAGATGGGTTGCAGTGCGTTTCATAGCAGTATGTTCGAATGGCCATCTCTGCGAGTTTCCTTGGAAAAAGTGGATCGGATGTGAATGTACCAGCGACCGGGGATTGAGATTAATTGACCGTGGCGGTTCAGAATTGTCGAGCATTCGTATTACGTGTGAAACATGCCCTGACGGCTCTATTGGACGTAGAGGAAAGAGCTTAGCGGGTACGACTATAAAGCCTGACGTGGACGCCGGTGAAAGGAGTTCATTTCAGGATGCCGGAATCAGTTGTCCAGGTGACCGACCATGGCTTGGTGATGGTGCACGCGAACAGTGTACGCGTCCATTAATCGGAGCTCTCATCAATCAAACAAATATTTACTTTCCAAGAACGGTATCTGCCATCCTTTTGCCAGACCTGCAAGAGACAGACGTCACTATAACAGCGGTCAGAAACGAGATTGAGCAAGATCCTGGTGCTTGCGGCGTAGCTAAGACACTCTGGAATATGAATAACAAACCCGGAGCTTTGGCGATAATTCTCGTGTCTTTACAGGGGCGCGGAATTCAACGAGAGACCGCTGATGTAGAGCGTGCGCTCAAAAGCCTCCTAAGTTCATCGAACGCAGCCGGCCCGAGTGCGCAAGAGCCAAGCGCGCCCGAATCGCCCATTCTTGCTTTCCGCCGAGCAGAGTTTAACGTAATCCGAGAGAAGGTTAATGACCCGTTGAGAATGCCCAACTTGAGGGTAATTCCATCAGAGGTGCCAATCGAACTTTCTGGATGGCTGAAGCGGGTCAACCTAGTGGAGCGGCTCCGAGAAACTCGGGTTTTCTACGGGTTTGACCGCCTAGAACCAAATTCACAGCCTCTCCAGGCTATGCCGGAGTCAGCGATGCATCAGCTCTTCCTAGCTCCGCCCGCCCTTCAGCAGGACCGCTGGTTGCCTGCGATCGAAGTTTTTGGCGAGGGTATTTACCTTGAGCTTAACGAGGAGAAAATCGCCAATTGGCAAGGCAGTAATCAGACTTGGATTCGGTCGCGTGTAACAGACCAATTCGTTACCCGACTTGCTGGCGAATTCCCGACACTTCCACCCCTTACGCCTGCTAATTGGACTTGGGCTTCCCGATATCTCCTCGTGCACAGCTTTGCTCACATCATGATCAATCAACTTGTGTTTGAGTGTGGTTACAGCACTGCCTCTTTACGTGAGCGTTTGTACATATCCAGCGATGACCACGCGCCAATGGCAGGTATTCTCATATACACTGCAGCCGGTGATTCTGAAGGAACTCTCGGTGGTTTGGTGCGCTTGGGACGGCCGGAACGCCTCGCTCAGACCATTCGACGTGCACTGGCACGTGCATCGTGGTGCTCCGCCGACCCAATTTGTTCCGAAAATCTTGGCGGACAAGGCTCCAGACAGGTGAACCTTGCTGCCTGTCACGCATGTGTACTACTCCCCGAGACATCGTGCGAGACGATCAATCAAGGTCTTGATCGCAGTATGGTTGTTGGCACTCCAGACAATAGAGACCCTGGCTGGATGTCTACTCTCCTCGACTCGCAGATGGAGCTGAAGTAAGCCACAGCTAGTGATTGCTTCGCAATCGCGCTTTATCGATAGGACGCCGGCATCGGTTGGATGCCGAAGCCGGCGTGCGGTGAGGTCCGGCACTGCCGCCAGAAAGAGGATTGGCACCCACCCCGCATCGATTGTTGGTTCCCCTGCGGGTCTGCACTCGTTTATCAAACACGCGCTAAGTGCTTGTCTATGATCCATTGGAGAGAGTTCTGAGATGCAGCTTCGCATTCCCAAATCGTGATAACGTTCCAGCCCGCCTTCCGAAGTAGAGTTAAGCTGTGTTTGTCGCGTGCGAGATTCTGTGCAAACTTAGAGTTCCAGAACTTGATTCTGGATTTTGGCGTGTATGCGAACTTGCAACCTCTATGTCGATGCCAGAAGCAACCGTGAACGAAGATCACAGTTTTGTGTCGGGGAAGCACGATGTCTGGTCGCCCAGGTAGGCCCGCGACATGCAGTCTAAAACGAAACCCCATCCGATGCAGGAGAGAGCGAACAGTAATTTCCGGCTTTGTGTTCTTGCCTCTTATTCGGGACATGTTCCAGCTACGTTGTTCTGGCGAGATCCTGTCCATGTCAATTATTTTCTTTCCAGCAGCTTGAAGACGACATGCGCTATCTGGTTCGCGAGCAGCGGCGGAACTGCATTGCCGACTTGGTGGTACTGCTCAGTTCGCGGACCTTCAAAGAAGTAGTTATCTGGAAAAGTCTGCAAACGTGCGGCCTCACGAACGGTTAGACTCCGACACTGTAGCGGATCGGGATGTATGAAGTAGTGACCGTCTTTCGAGATATGTGAAGTAATCGTGGATGAGGGCCTTTTGCTCACTTGTACTCTGAATCTATCCTCAAATTTTACGCCACCGTTTCGAGAGGGCTTTGCGCTTTTGTGTTTCGGTTGCAGCACCTTAGGGAAACTTCCAAGTTTGGGAGAATCGCCAACTACTTTTGCATAACAGGCTGCATAGAAGTACCTCCACAGGTCTTCTTGAATATGGCCTCGGCTGCTGTGGTTGCATACGCCTTTCAGCTGTGAATCATAGTACCAATCCCGTCGAAATGTCGGCACGATCTTCCCCGGCAAGAACTCGCTGCCGGATGTTAGCTTCGCTGAAATATGCTTTGACAGCTGCCTGATCTTGCATCTTACGTTTACAGGTACTACTGGGTCCGAGACAATATCAGATCGATGAGATCTCGCTACGATCATTCGCCATAATGCTGCGCTATCTTTCTCCTTGGACAGTTGACTACGCAACTGTGGAAGATCACAAATAGCTTCCCACATTTTCGGAATACGATTTGCCACGTCTAACTTACCAAGCAACGCGCCACCTTCGATTAAGTCCTTTCTGATGCCCACCAAGATCAGCCTGTGTCTAGCCTGCGGAATACCGTGCATCTCCGATCGGACCACATAGTCCTTAGCAGAAATGTCTTCGAATAGCTTAGGTTCCTCACCATAACTGACGATTGGATGAATCTCATACTGGTCAGACGCCGCATCGGTTCTGCACTCGCGCTTTGGCATCGCCTTGCGAGGCTCTCGAAGGTCGCTGAAAATGCGCTCAATTATGTAGCCGCCGTCAATGGTTGAAGAGAGAAGGCCCTTAACATTTTCCATCACGAATACTGGTGGCAAGTGAGCCGCAATGATTCCTAAATATTCCTTATAGAGAAAATGTCTGGGATCCTTCTTGAACTGCTCTTGATTGCGGGACATTCGAGAGCGCCCGACCAATGAATATGCTTGGCAGGGAGGGCCACCAATCAGAATCCATGTTTTCGCGTTCTTTAGCGCAGCAAGAATCTTGTCGTCTAAATCTAAAGTGGGGTATTTCCCGAGCTCTACATTTAGAGCCTCCCGCTCCGCGCGTTTCCACTGATCAGGATACCGGCTTTGAATCACGGTTAAATACTTCTTGCGGACCTTATTATCGATAGCTTGGATATACGAGTAGTATTCAGCAGGGGCGCCATCTTGAAACTGGCGAAAGAAGCTTCGGAGTAAAAGGGTTTTATGCGCAATTGCATCCTTCTCGATTGAGAGCGCAATGCGGAAGACTGTTTGGCCGTTTGAGCGAAGTGAGCTGAATCCTTCGCCCAGTCCCCCTGGCCCTGCAAAGATATCAATTACCGGAATCACCCTAGATTAGCTCCCATACATCGGATAAAATGCGCGCATTCGAGCTCGTACACAGATGTCCTACAGTTACGCAGAATGCTTCGTGAGCCTCAACTTTGCATAGCTTTCAGCGCTGGGCCAGTCAGCCGAAACATATATCCCTTCGCTTTGGCGTCCATCAGATACATTCACTATAAAGAAGGAAAGCAGGTTGCCTTCCTCTCGAGCCTGTTCAAGCAATTCATCCCATAGAAAGTTTTCTGCCCCACCACCTGGAATGCCGAACTTGGGCAAGCTATCGGGCTCATACATCTGCTCTGGGGTCAGCGACTTCCAGAGAAGCCTTAATGCCTCATCATTCAGGTTCAGGAACACTTCCCGAGCATAGCCCTGATCGTAGGATTTGAGGACCTCGACTCGCCAGTTGCCTATCTGCTGCTCGAAGAATATCTGCTGCTTTGGCATCAGCCCTCCACGTCGATTGATTATGCCAGGTATGATCTGTCACGTCTATGATGAGCTTTATCGCGCGGCCCGTTCTGTTTGGGGGCTGTGATTTAATCCATAGGTTTCCACACGGGCCGAAACGGGCTAGGCAGCCGTTTTCGGCCCAATGTTTATGCGGGTCCCAGAGGCCTGGTTTTCGACCCTTTCCACACAGGCCAGAACTGGCCGTTTGAGCACCTTCCTGACTGTGGCGGTAGAAATCCGGTGGTCGATGGCGATATCCCGGAGGCTCCGCCCCGCGGCCCGCTGAAGACGGATGGCGTCCTCGTCCAGTTCCAGGGCCCGGCGCCCAATATGACGACCCTCGAGCTTGGCGCGCCGCATGCCAGCGCGGACCCGTTCCACAATCAGGTTGCGCTCCAGCTCGGCGATCGCGCCCACAATGACGATCATGGCCCGCCCCAGAGGCCCCCCGGTATCAATGTTCTCCTGCCGGCTGACGAACTCAATGTTCAGATGGTTGAGCGTGTCCAGCACCTCCAGGAAATGGCGAACCGAACGTGCCATCCGGTCAAAGGCCCAGACCACAACCACATCAAAGCATCCACGCCGGGCATCTGACATCATCTTGTCCAGACCAGGCCGCTTCGACTTGGCCCCGCTGATCATGTCCCGATACTCCAGGACAATCTCATATCCACGCTGTTGAGCCAGCGTGCGCAGGTCATATAGCTGAGTCTCCGGATGCTGATCGATGGTCGAGACACGGAGATAGAGTGCAGCACGCTTCATGCGGGGTCTCCTAAACGATCTATCATAGCATGTCTCAGACATATCATTCCGATCATTCCAGACAGGTGATCTCAACCTAACCGTACCACCCACTCAATCCCTGCTGATCCAGAACACCCTGGCCACAGCCATCAATCCAGCCGATATCAAGCTCCTGCCTAGGAAAATGGTAGGCGTGGATCTCACCCAGGTCATCGACATCATCTTCCCGGGTCCGATCGATCCAACGACGGTCAACCTGGCTGACCTGATGATCAGCATCGAACCCGTTCTTGGCGATCCCGGGATATTCGTCCCCCAGGGCCTCAGACCCGGCAATGCCGTCTAGCCGGCCGCCTTGCCCCGTTTCCAACCCGGTGCCGTGCTGGCTTGGCCGGTAGCCCCGGAGCACGCATGGATGCTTCTCCGGGCTGGTTGCAGCAGCTGGCTGGAGGGTTGCTGAAGTGACGGGCCAGCGTCTCAAGGGCTGTATGGCTTACAGGGTGCGGGAATCAGGGTTGGGTTGGTATAGGGGGGGTGCGGGATGTAGATAGGGGGATAGAGGGAGAGTGCGGGATGAATAAATAGAGGTGTATAGAAGTTAGTGATTATAGGGGAACTACGAGGAATTGGGGGGGGGACAAGATGTTGTCCGGTATCCGCCTCGGCTTCTTTGTTCTTCGCTCCAGCGCTTCAGCACAAGTTGGCGGGCGCGAGTGGCATTGTCATCAGGCAGTTCCCAGGCGGGCACAAGCCCGTCGTGGAGGAGGATGCCACCTCTAGGAGGTTCGTCAGTGAAACTGTAATTAGTATCCCCGGGGTTCTCAGGATCAATAGAGAAGTAGAAGCCTGCTGCGGCATTCAGAGTGAGACAGGTGTCTAATTGGTTGGCGCGTACCTGCACGAGTGCCAGCCGGAAAGCCTCAGCCTCATCAATTTCAGTGGGCAACAGCAGGACTTGGCGCATGCCGCCATCAAAGCGCACGGTGAGGTAGGGAAACTGGTCGAAGATCGGTATGGTCTTAACGTATTCCCGAATTGCTGGGGAATCCGCATGGATAGAGGTAGACATGATGCACTCTCCTAGTGGTGAAGTGCATCAGGAGACCAGAACACAGAAGCCGCCCCAATCATCAGGGCGGCTTCGAGTCCGGGAGACCATCTTTCGGGATAAACCCGCTCATCTGAGCACATACTCTGTGCTCTTGGCACCGTGGCGTCTCCTGCTCGGTTGCCGGACCCAGCCAATGACTGGGTCGCTCCTGATGTAGTTTGGATTTTCGCGCTAACTACTCGACGTGTCAACTCACCCAAACTTGAGGTAGCGGCTCAGTTTGGATGTACTTGCTGGCTGCGAGGCTACATCCACTTTTCAAAATGCCTCCTCGATTTATTCGACAATATGGGTGTTTATGGGTGATATTTTGGTCTTGATTTATGGGTGTTTATGGGTGTATATATGGCAGCTATGAGCATACTCCATACCGACTTCCTCCAGATCACCCCTGAGCTTTTGACTCTGATCGCCGAGATTGACGAATTCAAAGGCGCCTGGAGAGCCCTTGGCACCCTGGCACCCGAACGGCTCAGTGCCCTGCGGCGAGTGGCGACGATCGAGAGCATAGGATCCTCCACACGCATCGAGGGCAGCCGTCTATCTGACCGTGAAATTGAACTGCTGCTCTCCAACCTCGATATCAAGACTTTTGCCAGCCGCGATGAGCAGGAAGTGGCCGGATATGCAGATGTCATGGAGACAGTTTTTCGGGCATGGAACGAGATCCGGCTGACGGAGAACCACATCAAGCAACTTCACCGCGACCTGCTGAGGTACAGCGAAAAAGACGAGCGGCACCGTGGCGAATACAAGACGCTGCCGAACAGCGTCGCCGCTTTCGACGACTCAGGCAAACAGATCGGCATCGTCTTTGAGACCGCGTCCCCCTTCGACACGCCGCGGCTGATGCAGGAGTTGCTCGCCTGGCTGACAGAAGAGAATGAACTCCAGCGTCTTCATCCTCTGCTGGTCATTGCCATTTTCAACGTGGTTTTTCTTGAGATTCATCCCTTCCAGGATGGAAACGGCCGGTTGAGTCGAGTGTTATGCACGCTGCTGTTGTTGCAGGCAGGCTATGCCTATGTCCCTTATAGCTCTCTTGAGAGCGTCATCGAGCACAGTAAGGAGGGCTACTATCTCGCCCTTCGCCAGACACAGGCCACGATCCGCTCCGAGGCACCGAACTGGCAACCCTGGCTGCTCTTCTTTGCGCGTGCTCTCCAG
>Ga0326728_10015516_pt1 | contig 15813 bp, 14 predicted proteins | sample MB3enrmetagenome_FD_207602 | JGI IMG/M metagenome (GOLD analysis project Ga0326728, IMG submission 207602) | Lab enriched peat soil microbial communities from McLean, Ithaca, NY, United States - MB31MN | ecosystem: Environmental > Terrestrial > Soil > Wetlands > Peat | place: USA: New York...
GAGAGGAAGTTTCGACAGAGGCCCTGTTGCCCATGGACATCATCGAATTCGAGGTGGGCTATGGCCTGATACCCCTGGTGGATACCTCCCAGGGCGGCGAGCTGCTTGCACGGATTAAGGGTATGCGGAGGACCGTGGCAGGCGAGTTGGGTGTCGTGGTGCCGCCTATTCATGTGCGGGACAACCTCGAGCTCAAGCCCAATGAGTACCGCCTCATGCTTAAGGGCATCGAGATCGCACGGGCCGAGGCGATCGCCGACAGGCTCATGGTTCTGAATCCAGAGAAGGTTGAAATCGACATCCCGGGCATCCCTGTTAAAGAGCCTGCCTTCGGCCTGCCCGGCCTCTGGATCAAGAAGGCAGACAGCGAGCGCGCACAATTGGCAGGCCTCACCGTAGTGGATGCAGCCACGGTGGTGGCCACCCACTTGACGGAAGCCATCAAGGGCAATGCCCATGACCTGCTGGGGAGGCAGGAGCTCCAGTCCATCCTGGACACGGTGTCGAGGACACACCCGAAGGTGATTGAGGACCTCATCCCGGGCACATTGCCTGCCGGTGTCGTGCTCAGGGTGCTCAGGAACCTTCTTAAAGAGAAAGTCGCCGTGAAGAACATGCTGACCATCTTGGAGACATTGGCGGACTTCGGGCACATGACCAAAGACCCGGATATTTTGACGGAGTATGTCAGACAAGCCCTCATGCGAACCATCAGCACCCCCTATATCATGGGCAAAACCATCAGCGTACTGGCTCTGGACCCAAATATAGACGGGATGATCTCCGGTTCCATCCAGCATACGGAACATGGTTCATATCTTGCATTAGATCCGGAGAAATCGCAGAAAATACTGATGACGTTGAACAAGGAGGTAAACAATGTGGGTAAACAGGGCATGGTGCCGATCCTGCTCACCTCGCCGATCAGCAGGGCTTATGTGAAGCGGCTTTCTGAACGGTACATGCCTGACCTGGTTGTGCTCTCCCACAATGAGATACCTCCTGAGGTTACCATCAAGAATTTAGGATTGGTGAGGATCGATGCAAATTAAAACCTATATGGCGGCCTCCATGAAGGATGCGCTCTCGCAGATCAAGTCGGAGCTCGGTTCGAACGCGGTCATCATCTCCACGCGGGAGATCAACGAGAGCGGCTACGGCCTCATGAGCAAACCTTTAATCGAGGTTGTGGCTGCAATAGATTATGACGGGGACGGTATCATTAAAAATAAACAGGCGAACAAGGCTCTGAGCAAGACATCATATACCCTGAATCCTGCATCTGAGACCCTGCAGGTACCGAATCAGATCGGTGACGAGATCGTGGAGCTGAAGAAGATGCTCAAGCAGCTCATGTCCCAGAGCAATATCGCACCCATGAGCCACCTGCGTGAAAAGCTCATCACAAAAGGCATCAGGGAGAACCTCGCAGACCTCATTATCAAGAAGCTTGGGGACGATACAAACGAGGACGCAGTCAAAGAGCTGCTTTCCAAGCTGATCCGGGTGGAAGGCCCCACTGATGAACGGGTGTGGATATTCCTGGGCACCACTGGGGTGGGCAAGACCACTACGATTGCCAAGATCGCAGCCAGATCCGTATTGTCCGAATCCAGACGGGTTGCCCTCATCACGCTGGACAGCTACCGGATCGGCGCCATCGATCAGAGCCGGATTTATGCCAAAATATTGAACATTCCGTTCTTTTCCGTAACAACCCCGTCAGAGCTCAAGTCTGCCCTGAATCAGCTCGGCTCAACCGAACTCATCCTTGTGGACACCGTCGGCCGCTCGCCATTCTGTACGGAATATGCGCGCCAGTTAATCGGATATTTTGACGGCATCAAGGCATGCAGGTTCCTCCTCATGCCGGTTGCCACCCGGGACCAGGAAATGGATACCATCACCAAGACATTCTCCCCGCTGAATGTGGACCGCATGATCTTCACAAAATTCGACGAGGCCCACGTGGCAGGGAGTGTAGTTACGCACAACCTGATGCATCGCACACCCATATCTCACATGACAACAGGGCAGCGGGTCCCAGAGGACATTGAGCCGGCCACCCCGGACAAGATCATAGCACGCACCCTTGGAGATGCATAATGAAGGATCAAGCCCATACCTTGCGGAAAATTTTCAAAGAAGGAACAACCATCTCGCCAACGGTCCTGTCTGTTACATCGGGCAAAGGCGGGGTGGGAAAGACGAGCATTGTGGTGAACATGGCAATCCTTTTAGCATCACGGGGTAAAAAGGTACTCGTGCTGGATGCCGACCTTGGGCTCGCCAACGTGGATGTGATGCTGGGCCTGGCACCGAAACTCACCATCAAGCATGTCCTTGACGGACAGTGCTCGTTGGCCGACATAGTTCTGGAGGGTCCGGGCGGTATCAAGATCATCCCTGCATCGTCCGGTATCCAGGAGCTCTCGGAGCTCAAGCCTGAACAACAGATAAGCATTATGGACGCACTGGATCATTTTGAAGGCGACCTCGACTTCATGTTCGTGGATACCGGCGCAGGGATATCCAAGAACGTCATGTACTTCAATGCAGCCTCACAGCGCATCATCGTGGTGGCGACCCCGGAACCCACGTCCATCACGGACGCTTATGCGCTTATCAAGGTATTGTGCAGGCAATACGGCATCAAGAGATTCGATCTGATCGTGAACAACGTGACATCAAAATCCGAGGGAGATCAGGTGGCGGAAAAATTGTCATTGGTATGTGAGAGGTTCCTCGGGGATGTGGCCTTGGAGATCTTAGGCTCCATCCCGCATGACAAAACCATTCCTGAATGCATCAAGGCACAGAAGGCGTTCGTGGACGTTCACCCGCAAAGCGAGGTAACCAAGAAGCTTTCCCGGATTGCAGGCAAGCTCGAGGATACCACGCGGATAGGTGCAAGCGGAAACCTTCAGTTCTTTTTTAGAAAGATGCTCTTGAATCAAGCGAAAGGAACAAGCCATGCAGGATATCGTTTACACGGAACTTACTGAGGAGCAGAAGCTCAACCCCAAGATACGGGGCAAGATCATAGGCGAATTCGCCCCGCTCATCAAGTACATTGCAAGCCGTATTGCAATACGCCTGCCCCCCCATATCGATCTTAACGATCTCATCAATGCAGGTGTCATAGGTCTGATCGATGCTATCGAAAAATTTGACGCAGGCAAGCAGATCAAGTTCAAGACCTATGCGGAATTCAGAATAAGAGGGGCTATCCTTGATGAACTGAGATCCATGGACTGGGTCCCCAGGTCTGTACGGCAGAAGGCCCGCAAGATTGAAGATGCCTATGCAAAACTGGAATACGCCCTTGGAAGGCCCGCCAGTGACGAGGAAGTGGCGAGAGAGATGGACATCGATATGGAATCGTTCTACCGGCTCCTGTCCGAGACCGCATCGGTCTCCCTGCTCAGTCTGGATGACCTTGGCGAAGACGATACCGACCTATCCAAGCGCAACCTTCTGGAATATATCATCCAGGACGAGAAAGACTGGCCTTCACACAAGATTCGCTATGCCGAGGTCGGTACCATGGTGGCAAAGGCCATCCAGTCGCTGCCGGAAAAGGAGCGCATGGTGATATCGCTGTATTACTACGATGAGTTGACCATGAAGGAGATCGGACATGTCTTGAAATTTACCGAGTCGCGGGTCTCCCAGATTCATACAAAGGCGATCCTCAGGCTGCGCTCAAAGATGCAAAAGATCCTCAAAGAGATCAGCATGTAAAGATTTATTAGGGAAGATACGATGAGAACGTAAAGGTATTCGGACTGGAGGTAGCTATGACACCCGACAAGAATATGAAGATCCTCGTAGTTGATGACTTTTCCACCATGCGCAGGATCGTGAAAAACATCCTTCGGCAGCTTAATTTTATCAACATTATCGAAGCCGACGATGGATCAACCGCCCTTGAGGTACTCCAGAGGGATAAGGTTGATTTAGTGGTCTCAGATTGGAACATGCCGAAGATGACCGGCCTGGAGCTCTTAAAGGCCGTCCGTACCGACGACGCCCTCAAACACATACCTTTTCTGATGGTTACGGCCGAGGCTCAACAGGAGAACATCATAGAGGCGGTGAAATCCGGTGTGAGCAACTATATCGTCAAACCCTTCACCGCTGAGACGCTCAGCCAGAAGATCAATCAGATATTCAACAAATAGGTGTAAGCATGGCGGACCAGCCGGGGAGAAAGGCAGACCTCGATAAGGACGGCATCATCCTCCATGATGCCGGCAAGGCAGAGCTCGATAAGGACGGCATAGCCCTGGAGATTGAGGAATCGCCGGGACCTGCCAAGGAAGAAGTGACTACGCCCGATAAGGGACCCGAGGAACCCGCTGCGGAAAAACGACTGCCACTGCCCCTTATGGCCCTCGCAGGGGCAGCAGGACTTCTGGTGCTCATCGCGGCCATCGGGCTTTTTCTTTACCATGGGCACCATAAGGCACCCCAAAAGACTGCCCATGTGAGTCAGCCGCAAAGGGAGTCCCCCTTTGGCCCTGATGGGATGGTACTGGACCCGTTTATGGTATTCTATGAAACGAACACACCGAAGAAGTCCGGTGTTCTTTTAGCACAGGTCAGCCTCAAGATCGACCCTTCCATGATTACCACGATTGAGAGCAAATTGTTTGATATCAGGAGCATCATCTACAAGAGGCTCTCTGCAGCAGCGAGCGTCTACTCACAGACCGAGATCACCTTGATGCTCTCGGATGATCTTATTGATTATCCGATACAGGAGGTGGCTTTTGTCCAGTACAGTGAAAAATAATTCTTGAAGTGAGCCGATAGTGGGTATCATTCGATTTTTTTAAGGTACAGAGGGCGGCATGAATTATTCAGAGATAGACGCACTGATAAAGTCCGATGACTCCTCGGACCGCCGCATGGCGGCCTCCATGCTCGCCGAGGTCGGCAATGACCCGGAGGCCATCGAGCGTCTTGTCGAATTGCTGAAAGATACAAATGGGGGGGTGAGGGACGCCTCACAAAGCGCACTTATGTTCCTGGGCGGACACTATACCGTCGAAAAGGTCGTACCATTCGTTGCCGAAATTGACCCGGGCTTGCGTAATGCCGCCATCGACATCTTAAGGAAAATCGGTGATGACGGGATCGATGTCCTTCATGCACTTGCGGTGGATAAGAACGACGATATCAGGCTCTTTGTGCTCGACATCTTAGGCACCATAGGCAACCCCGAAAGTGTGGATGTGCTTATCGGAGCTCTCAAGGATCCAAACCCCAACGTACGGAATGCAGCAGTAGTCTCTCTAGGTCTGTTGGGGCACCCGAAGGCCTTCGAGCATCTCAAGCCATTGGTCGAAGACGAAGAGTGGATCAGGTTCTCCGCCATCGAGTCGCTCTCCCAGGTACCCCATGAGAATACCCCGGGTTTCCTCCTTGAACAGCTCGATCGCTGGTCTCATGATGAACTCACGATATCGGCGCTGCTGGAAACCATGGGTAAGATCAGGCCCAAACAGTGCGTGAGCGCATTGATCTTAATGCTCGAGAATGCAAATGCATATATCGAGACAGAGATCGTAAAGGCCTTGCTGAAGATCATCTCCCCCGACGAGATCGCTTTACTGCCTCCCCAAGATGCACACATCATCAAGACCATCATCGATATGCATCTGCTCGATGTCGATGACGAGCTGCTCTTTGATATGCTCGCGGTACTCTCCCGCATCGGAGATCATGCGAGCGTGAAGGCCATGATCGCGCTTGTCCGCAGCACGGACCCGGATGTACATCCTGAACGTATCTCGTCTGTAACAGATGCCCTGTGCCGTATCAGCGACATTAAGGACATGGTGGAGCTCCTGGATTCTGAAGACAAGCTCAAGATTCTTGCTGCAAACGTCCTTGCCAAGATCGGCAAAGCAGATGGCGCGCGGGCGATATGTGAGAGGATCTTCTCCTCTCAGGGTCATGTGAAGAGGGCCATGACCGATGCCTTGGCCGCTATCGGAGGCGCATCTTTACGTGAGACCTTCCATGCCCTCCTCAATGATCCGGACGGCCATGTCATATCATCATCCCTCCATGCGCTTGGGAGAAACGGGGATCCGGATGACATCGGCGTGATGGAGCCGTTCTTAAATCATAGATATCCTGACGTGCGCGAGGTCGCCATCCAATCAATCGTCCTGATCGGGACGCTCCGTGCCGAAGATGTGTTCATGCTCATGACCAAAGATGTTGATCCTTCTAAACGCATCGTAGGATTAAACGGTCTTGAGCGCATGATAAGTCCCTGTCTTCATGAGGCTGCAGATGTACTGCTCGGAGATGATAACTGGGAGGTAAGGGCGGCTGCCGTCAATGTCATTCGGAATAAAGATCTCCCCATTAACACCGGCACGCTCAAGGCGCTGCTCTCTGATGAGCATGAACAGATACGCTACACTGCTCTGGATATTGCCGGGTTGAAGAAGGTGAAAGAGCTGAGGCCCTATCTCGAGGATGCCATCACCGGCCAGGACATGTGGGCGGCATCTCATGCCATTGAGGCCTTAGGTCGGTTCAAAGATGAGCAGGCCAAGGCAAGACTCCTTCATCTCTTAATATGCGGATCAGACTTCCTGAGGATCTCCGCGGTAAAGACCATCGCACTATGGGAAGAGGAGGCTCTTGCCGCAGAGCTTGAACCGTATCTTGATGACCCGAACCCGGATGTGGCGCGGGCCGTCGTGGATGCCATCGACAGGCTTCAGGAGGTGAGCTTCTAAAGATGCAAGCCCACATTCTCGATCGTATAAGAAACATCGAAGACCTCCCCACGCTTCCGTCGGTGGCATTAGAGGTCTTGAGCCTGGCACATCAGATCGATGTATCCATCCAGAGCATTGCCGAGTGCATCCACAGAGACCCCCCCCTGGCCGCCAAGGTGTTGAGGATGTCAAATTCGGCTTTCTATCGAAGGGGGGACCGGAAGATAGAGACCCTTCACCACGCCATCATCTTTCTGGGATTGGCACAGATCATCAACATCACCACCTCACTGTCGGTATTTTCCGCCCTCAAATCCCGCAAGGCCCAAGAGGTCTCCATCAGGGAAAACTTCTGGGACCACAGCGTAGCCACCGGCCTGATTGCGAGGTACATCGACAAGAAGCTCTCTATGAGGTCCATGGGCCGCGAGTTCGTAGCCGGTCTGCTGCACGATATCGGCAAGATCATCCTCGACCAGTACTTCCATGAAGAATTCATTGCAGCCTATAACATGTCCTTGGACAAGGACATGTCCATGTACGAGACCGAGATGGAGGTCTGCGGGACCAACCATATGGAGGTCGGTTATTATGTGGCCAAGAAATGGAACCTCCCCGACTATCTCGGAGATGTGATCCTGTGGCACCATCAGCCGTCCCAGGCGGCACACCGGGACATGGCTGCGCTCATCTCCATTGCGAATCTCCTGGCAAAGGCCAAGGAGATGTCCTGCGGGGGCGACAGGATGTCATTCATCCTCTCGGACCAAGAGGCATGGCAGGTCTTGAAAGAGAGGGGTTATGCAGTTGAAGCCCTTGACATAGAGCGGATAACGTTCGAGATGGAGACTATCGGCGATCAGGTGAAGCACTATATCGACACGGTCATGGAGCCCGCAGAGGCGGAGAAAGCCAATGGATGAGAGTCTAAGCGGCACATGCCCGAAGATGACCGATGAGACCTTCATCCTGTTGAGGGACTTCATCTACGAACAATCAGGCATCTACTTTGCCGACAATAAAAAAGGCCAGCTTGAAAACAGGCTTGCCATGAGATTGAAGGTCAACAATCTCTTGGATTATGATAAATATTACTACCTGCTCAAGTATGATCCCCAGGCAGGCAGGGAGCTGAGGGCGCTGTTTGACTCGGTCACCACGAATGAGACCAGTTTTTTCAGGAGCCCGCCGCAGATCCAGGCGTTCCAGGAGAAGGTGCTGCCCGAGATCATCACCCGTAAGGATAAACAGCATGACCGCATGATCCGTTTCTGGTCGGCCGGGTGCTCCACCGGCGAGGAACCATACACCATGGGCATCGTGATCAGGCAGGTCTTAAACGACAAGCACGCAAACTGGGACATCAAAATCGTTGCCAGCGACATCAGTGAAAAGGCGCTCCATTCGGCCAAAGCCGCCATGTACAGCGACTATTCGCTGAGGGCGGTGGCGCCTGAGATCAAACAGTTATTTTTCACACCTGACGGGAACTCATATCGCATCATCGAGGATGTCCGGAACCTGGTGGATCTCCAGTACCTCAACCTCAATGACGCCAAGCGGGTCCAGATCATGAAGGGCTTTGACGTTATCTTCTGCAGAAACGTGCTCATCTACTTCGATGATGAAGCCAGGAAGCGATTCGTGTCGCAGCTCTACAACAGCCTTAATCACGGTGGTTATCTCTTCATCGGCCACTCCGAATCTTTGCACAACATTTCACGGGCCTTCAAGTTGGTCCATTTCCCTGGTGCCCTGGGGTATAAGAAGGAGTAGGGGGGGTCTTATTCATGGCTACAATCCTGATTATTGATGACTCAAGCACGGTGAGGAAGTTCCTCGCACATACTTTAAAGACAAAGAACTTCCGGTGCATTGAGGCCTCGGACGGTTTCGACGCCCTGGAAAAACTGGCTCAGAATCCGGAGATCAGGCTCATCATCTGCGACCTGAACATGCCCAACATGGATGGCATTGAATTCATCGGCGCAGTGAGAAATGATCCCCTCTATAAGGATCTCCCCATCATCATGCTCACCACCGACGGTACACCGGAGAACAAAAAGCTCGCCTATGAAAAAGGGGCCAATCTCTACCTGGTGAAGCCGTCGCCTGCGCACATCATCCTGTTCAAGGTGCAGAGCCTTCTTCAGGCAGACGGGTAAAGTCATCCGGACCCGATCCCCGAGACCTGACCCGGTCTCTGTTCCGATCTTTACGACCATTACCTTAAAGGGAGCAATCCGTGTCTGCGAATATCCCTGCTCTTGCATGTGAGAGATTGATCCTGTAGGAGCGGCTTTAAGCCGCGACGGAACCGGTCGCGCCTAAAGGCGCTCCTACACAAACCCAATGCATAGGCGGGTGCCCTCAGCACGTATACGCGCAAGATTCGGGGTTAAGGGCAAAGTTCAGTTTTGGCGTGTCCGGGCAGATTGAAATGCATGGCCTTGCTTCTGAACACATCACAGAGAATAAAGATCGTGGAATGATGCTAAATTATTCTGTCCCACGGGCAAGCCCTTCGGGCTTCGCCCGTGCCACCCAAGAAATTTTACTATCAATCCTGGCCACCCGCCGCCTGCATGCGCTAGTTAGGCGATTCTTTTTTCTTTGACTTCCCTAATGATTCGTCGCACACATCCATCATCACATAACTCATATAAAGGGCGTTTCTGGAGGAGGCGAAAGAACAAGAGGAGATCTGCTCCTTGAAGTTCATCCATATATATTTTTTGAATGCCCGGCATGAGTCCCTGGGCTTCTATAATTGAGCATGCCTCTGCTACCTCCTCACTTGAATTAAGACCAAGTACACCCGCTCTTAACATACCATTCATGTCGGATGTTGTTACTGAATTAACTAAATCTCTGTATTGGCTGACCACACCATGTATTCTCTTTATCCTTTCCTCTTCAATTTTTCGACGGAAATCCTCTTCTCTTTCTATTTCATGACGTTGTATATCTTTTTTCATAAGTTGTTTGCCTCGCTGAACACCAGCAAAGTAGATAAGAACATAGATGATAATCGCTGCAACAGTTAAGAAAATGTCAAGAGTTAACATAGGTAATCCTATTCAACTACTCCAATACAAACTCATCAAATCTAAATTATATTATACAGGATGCCAGGAAAATGGTCAAGAAACCTCTCTCTGAGTGTGCTTATAGGGAATCTGTTGACCGTTCCCGCCCTCGGGCTGATCATCACCCGGTGCGGCAATGCTCCTCAGCGCCACCTCCACCGGCCCCGGGCACTCGAGGACCTCGCCGTGCTCGGGAGCCGTGAGGTCTTTGAGGCGGTTGGCGGACGGGAGAATGCGCGACTCAAAGGAGCCGAGCGCTGAATTGTAAGATTCAGTGGCTTTTTGGAGCCCGTCGCGGATCTTGTCGAAGTGCCTCACAAAGGTCTTGAGCCGTTCGAACAGCTCGACGCCGGTCTCCCATATCTTGTGTGCGTTCTCGGATGCGCTCTGCTGCTGCCAGCTCATGGCAACGGAGCGCAGCAGTGCAATGAGGGTCACCGGCGTTGCAATGAGAATCTTCTTTTCGATGCCGTCTTCGATGAGGGTCTTGTCCTGGTCGAGCGCAGCGCTGAAAAAGGCCTCGCCGGGCAGGAACAGGACCACGAAATCGGGTGTGGGGGTGAACTGCCTCCAGTATTCCTTTAAGGCAAGGGCATTCATGTGGTCCCGTACCGATCTTGCATGTCTGGCCAGGCATGCGGACTGTATATTCGGGTCCGTGGCCTCGTAGGCCTCAAGATAGGCCCTTAAGGGCACCTTGGCATCGATGACCACCTGCCTGTCTTCGGGAAGCTTCACGATCAGGTCGGGCCGCTGCTTTTTGCCTGTTTCGTTTTCCGTGACAGGCTGCTCTATGAAATCACAGTGGGAAGACATGCCCGAGAGCTCCACCACCCGTTTCAACGTGATCTCTCCCCACCTGCCCCTGGCCTGGGGCTCCTTCAGGGCGGAGGCCAGGGTCCTGGTCTGGTCGGTGAGCCTATCCTGCATCTTCACCAGCTCCTCGATGTGGCGGCTGATGTCGCCGTAGGCCGATTGGCGAGAACCCTCCATAGCCTGGATCTGTGTCTCGTAGCGTTTAAGCGATTCCTCCAGCGGCTTCACAACCGCTTCAACGGCGCCCTGCCTCTTCTCGAAGTCACCCTTCATCTCGGCCAATACCGCTTCCATAGTCTTGCCTGCCAGTTGTATGAAGGCCTGGTTGTTCTGATTGAGTGCATCCAGCGAGAGGGCCTTGAAGGTCTCGGTGAGCTGCCTGGCCGCATTATCCAGCAGAACCTTCTGCTCGGTGAGGGACGCCTGGGCCTCGACGAGCCTGGTCTCCAGACGCGCCCGCTCCATTCGCTCTTTCTCCAGGAGGTCGCGCGCCTCAGCGAACTCCTGCCTGAGCCGGGACTCCAACGTGCGGCTTTCCGCAAAGGCTTTCTCTCCGGCCTTCAGGTCACCCGAATACTGGGCGCGGGCAAAGAACCATCCGGCTATACCGCCTGCGATGAATGTAGCTGCAAGAAGCAGGTATTCCATGATACCCCTCTCATGAGTGCTGCGGATAGATTAGCCCTTTCAGGCAATAACGTACAAGAAGATTTTCCGGGGGGATTTCATAAATAAAGGATTGTTTGTTTTGTATGAAGGGGGGAGTTCCACCCCCCATGTTTACGTCACATTTTGGGCAGTATGGGGTATGAACGCACCCTGGGGGGTCGGGTATATCTTAATCCTGGATTTGGCCGATGATTCCAGTTCAAGTGCCTTTGCATTTTTCTCATAAGACATGTGCGGCTCGTATGTCCAGCCCTCGGCAAGTCTCCTGTGCTCTCTTTTTATGGCAAGATATGCATAGAGCCCCAACACAGGCGCGATGATCCTGGTCTTCCATCCGAATTCTTCATAGATGTCACGCAAGATGTATCCGATCTTGTCGTGCATTCGTTGATCATCTCTGTACCATCTCTTCATTGCCCATACTGCTGCGGCATAGGTGGTCTTCAGATATTTTATCTCCCACTTCAGACGCTTGCGTATGCATGGGTCAGGATGGTTCTTGTATCGCTTCCAGCCGGCAAGCATGGTGCGTATCATCCTGGCGAGGCTGGGGCCGTTTACCTCAAAATCTTGATCGAAGGCATTGCGAAGATATTCGGTTTCCCGACCATCCTTGATGTGCTCATGATAAAAGTTGAAGCGGTGCTGTCCATGATTATCCGCAGCCGGGCGTTCATCCTCACCCAGAAGGGTCCCGTCCTTTTTGTGCCGTTCATATAAAGGGGTACCCGGAATGGGCGTGTAGAGCATGAACTGGTGAAAAACCGTGTCGTGCCTGACAGCATAGTCTATAACCCGATCAATGTTCTCATGGGTATGATTCTCCAGGCCGAGAATCGTTGATCCCAGGACGCGTATGCCGTGGGATTGGAGCTCCTGCACTAAATCTCTTGTTTGAACACCGCTGAGCTTTCCATAGGAGCTGTTTTCACCCTCCAGGCCCATCCAGACCCATGATATGCCCAGGCGGATCAGTTGTTCCATGGTATATGACTTCAAAACCCTGGCTGAAGAGAACACGAACAAGGCCCAGCACTTCTTGTTGAGCTTCATCAGCTCCAAAAGCTTAAGCGCCCTGTCGCGCTGCAGGAGGAAGTTCTCATCCATCACGAAAAAGGCGCTCACCTTGAGTTTCGCTTCGATGTCGCACATGACTGCGAACAGGTCATCCCCTGTTTCATAGAAGTTGATGAACTTGCCTTTTCCTCCGTATAGGGCGGATGTGGAGCAGAAGTTACACCCCATGGGGCATCCCACCGAGGGTATCAGCATTGCTGCGGTGTTTACCGGTTTATCAGGCGTGCTTATGCCGAGAATCCGGGTGCCGAATCCGGAATATACCATTGGGTGTTTTATAGGGGCCTTCTCATCGAGGCCCAGGAATTTTCTGAACCAGCTCACCCCCTCTCCTTTGCAGATATGATCCGCATCGATGGTGTGCTTCAGGTCCGGCATGTTGGCAATATGCCCCCCCACGACAATGGTCGTCTGGGGCAGATGTGTGCGGATCAGCTCGCACATTTTTTTTACCTTCCCGATGTTCGGAATGATGGCGCTGATGCCTACAATGTTGTATGAATGATCAATGAGTTCATCGGTAAATCGTTCCAGGCTCGGGAAGTCCAGGAGCGTGCACGGGGCATCGATATTTTCTTTCAGGAGCATCAAACCGAAGGAGCGATGGAACATGCGGAGTGAAAAAGGCCCCTGCTCACGGGTGACCTGGTTGTGGTAGAGCTCCATAGGGTTGATCTTCCGGCTCCCATATTCATCGTCCCTGGCATAAGGGCCGAATACGCTCGTTAATAATATGTTGGCTCGTGATCCGAGCGGATGCATCGGACTCATTGTTTCCATGGTTGTTCTCCTCGGGGATTGATATGAGGAGGTTTATCGTCCGGATCAAGAATATTAACCATCTAATTATTTGATTTCACATTATCATTACAATTCGTTTACATATGATTTACGTAAGGAGGGCTTAAACAGGATTGAAGTGGTTCATAACTTAAAGTCTTGCGGCTGGAATAGGGGCCTGGAGCTTGATGCTGTAGGCCCCGGCTCTGGTTACGATAAGGTGGTCGTGCAGGCTGATGCCTACCTGCGAGCAGACCTCCGTGAGGTGACGGGTGAGGCGCATGTCCTGCTCGGAAGCCTTCAACGAGCCCGAGGGGTGGTTGTGCACGAGGATGAGGGCCGTTGCATTATGATCCATTGCAACCCTGAGGACCTCCCTGGGGTAGACATGGGCCGCATCCACCGTGCCCTCGGCCATGACCTGGGTATGAACAAGACGGCCTGCTGCGTTCAGGCACACCAGCATGAACTGCTCTCTTGATCCGCCGCCGATCTCTGCCCTTATGAAACCCACCACGTCTTCGGGCCCGGTGATCACGCGGCCTGCATCGGCGGAAGGTTCCATATACCGGCTCACGCAGGCACGGGTGAGCCCCATGAGCGTGGAGGCATGTCCGCCCATGCCGTGGATCTCTTCAAGATGCTCATAAGGTGCATCAAGAACGGCCTGGAAGGTCCCGAAGCGCTTAAGCAGAGCCTTGGCAAGGGGCTTGGTATCCTGACGGGGGATGGCATAGCCCAGAAGAAGCTCCAGGAGCTCATAGTCTTGTAATCCCTTTCTGCCCGACTTCCGGAAGCGGCCTTCCAGCCGGGTCCTGTACCCTGTGTAAAGGGCCTTCTGTCTGTCCTTTTTCTTATCAGTCATGTCCGCTATCCTTCACACACCCCGTGGAGTAGAATGACCACGGCAGGACCTCATTTTCATCCCTTTCCCTCAGCGCATAGTAATCGGGGTTCAGCGGCCACTGCTTCAATAGGCGCTGCCATGCTGAGGCATAATGACCGGCCAGTTCCACGATGAGCCCCAGTAACTTCCTGTCGCCCCGGGCGATTAACCCCTGGAGAAACGCCCACTTCGGACCTTCAAAGCTCACCGTGATATTGCTCTCGCCCTTCAAGGCCTTCTCGATCCGTTTGATATGTGCCTTGGCCTCATCGGGCTCGGCCATGGGCTGTCTCTCATAGGGGGTATGCGGCTTGGGTACAAAGGCATTGATGCTGACAGTGAGACTGCCGATTTTTTTATTGCCCTTGGATACCTGGATGAAGATCTGGCGGATGCGCTTGATGAGGTCCACGGTCTCATCGAGGTTGGCAAGGGTCTCACCCGGCAGCCCCACCATGAAATAGAGCTTGATGTCCCTTATGCCGACGGTGACGAGGGCCCGGATATCTTCGAGGATGACGGCATTGGTAATGCGTTTGCCCAGGGCATACCGCAGCTTCTCAGAGCCCGTCTCAGGGGCGAGCGTCACACCCTTGACCTGCGACTCGGCCAAGGCCTGCAAAAGATCGTTGCCGATCATGCCGGGTCTCAGCGAAGGCGGGGCCACTTTCAAGCCTCGATCGCGCATTTCCCTGAACATGGCCGGGGCCTCGGGGTGGTTGTTGAGCGAGGTGCTCACCAGGCCCACCTTGCCGCGATGCCTGGCAGCTTCGGCGAACACAGGCTCAAGTATCGTAAGAGCTACTGCCCGGTAGGGGGAGTATATCTCGCGGGCGCTGCAGAACTTGCAGCTAAAGGGGCACCCCCTCGCGATCTCTATGAGGTACATGTCGCCAAAGGCAGTATCTTTTGTGATGATGCTTGTGCAGGCCGGGTCATCCAGGGGGTCTGCATGGGAAAGCCGCGGCATGGAGCCCTCGAACCCTGCTATGACCCCCTCTTTGTAGATGGGATGCATCCTCGATGGGATGTACACACCCGGCACGAGGCTCAGCCGGTCAAGGAAATCTTCATATCCCGAACCTGCGGCATATGATTCATAAAGGATGGAAGGCAGCGGCTCGCCGTCACCGAGGAAACAGATATCCAATGCATCGGCTATGGGCTCGGGATTGGACGTGATGGCCGCCCCGCCTGCCATCACAATGGGTTTACCCCTGCGGTCGCGAGCCGATACCGGGACATGGTTCGCCTTTAAGATCTTTATGGCCTCAATATAGTCGAGCTCATAGGAGATGGAAAAGGCTATGATGTGGAAATCCTGTAGGGCCCGGTCCGATTCCACCGAACGGGGGCTGTCCGTGAAGAACCGCTCGCACAGCATGCCCGGATGGTTGTTGAGCAGCCGGTACATCTGCTGCAGCCCGAGGTTCGACATGCCTACCCAGTACGTGTTCGGATAGACCAGGGCGACATTCAGCTTGCCGCCCGGGTCTTTGCGTACTGATCCGCTCTCATTCCACATCGATTCTCAGGCTCTTTATCTTCCTGTGCAGATTGCTCCGCTCAACGCCGATCGAATCGGCGGTCTTGGATATATTGTTCCCGCACTGCTGGAGCTTCCGCTCGATAAAGATCTTCTCGAACCCGGCCCTGGCATCTTTGAGTTCCTGCATATCAAAGAGCTTGTCCATCTCGGAGGTGGTTCTGGTGCCGAGCGGCATGATGTCTTCGGCAGTAATGGTATTGC
>Ga0326728_10015520_pt1 | contig 15811 bp, 9 predicted proteins | sample MB3enrmetagenome_FD_207602 | JGI IMG/M metagenome (GOLD analysis project Ga0326728, IMG submission 207602) | Lab enriched peat soil microbial communities from McLean, Ithaca, NY, United States - MB31MN | ecosystem: Environmental > Terrestrial > Soil > Wetlands > Peat | place: USA: New York...
CTCTTTTGACGATCTTCTTCAACTAAGGCCCAATCCGGGTGGTGTGTGGCGCGATAGATTTCCGCCAGCGCGGCATGAGCCCCGGGCAGATGGCCGTCCTTCGCCAGCCCGTGACGATACCAGTAAAATGCGCTTCGGTACTGACCCCGGCCTAGCAGCGACTGGCCCAGCAAGGCGTCATGATAGGGGGATTCAGGATCGGCATCCTCGAGCCGGTGGAATGAAAGCTGGGAGAGCGCCGCGTAGCTGAGGCCGAGACCCTGCCACGCCTTGGCATTGGCCGGGTCCGCCTCGCTGAGCTTCTTGTACATCAAGGCAGCCTCTTGCGGATTTCCAAGCGAAAGATAAGCGTCCGCCAGCGCCAACTGGGCATGCTGGTTATCAGGCTCGATCTGGAGCGCCCGCTCCAGGGGAGCAACGGCGCTCGGCGGTTGATTGAGCTTGAGGTAGCTCAAACCCATCATCAGCCAGGCGGCCGCCGAGCCGGGGTCACGCTCGGCGGCAGCCTGGAGAGGGCCGAGGGCTTCGCGGTATTTGCCCTCGGAATACAAGGCCAGCCCAAGGTTCAGGCGAAGTCCGGGATTATCGGGGAGCGCCCGCACCAACTCCCCGTAGATCGCTGCCGCTTCCGCAAACTGCCCGGCATCCATAGCTCTCTTGGCCTGCTGGGCCTTTAATGCCAGGTCGTCCTGACTCCGCAGAAATCCTGCCAGGCAGAGGATGACGCAGATCAAGGTTTTGCATCGAAACGTCACTCGCCCCAGACCCCCATAGGCGCTAGTGCCAATTGGTATTAATAGGCGATATTATTCATGCCCTCGGAAGGGCGGGGCTAAACAGGCTGCGGAAAAACACTCCACCGTTGGCATACAGAGCGAAGCTTTGGAGTGCGGCAGCTTGCTGCCGCTTTTCCCCCAGCCAGCTTGCTGGCGGCAAATCGTGCGCAGACTCGAAATCCCCGCGAGCAAGCTCGCGGCGAGGAAAGCGGCAGCAAGCTGCCGCACTCCAAAGCTTCGCTCCGCTCGCACATGCAATCGTGGCGCTCAGCATTAACGCGTTTTTCCCCACCCGGTTTAGCCCCGCCCTTCCAAAACCTTGTGAGAATTCTGGGCTAGCGCCTATACCCCAGGCCCGTGGCGCCTTTCAGAACATCACCCTCAATCCAAGCTGGATCTCGCGCGGGCTATTATTTACTCCAAACACCTGGCCGAAGGTCTGGTCAGTAAGGAAAGTATCCGGGCTGCCGAAAATCGGCGTATTGAACAAGTTAAAGATATCGGTCCGCACTTCCATTTTCACTTGCTCGGTGAGGTGGAAGCTCTTGGACAAGGAGAAGTCCAGATCCCTTGTCCAGTCGGTCCGCAGATTCGAGATATAACGCGGGGCATTGCCATAAGTGAAGTTCTGGGCTTGGACCCACGCCACCGAATTGCTGGCGGTGCAGTTGGCCGAGTAGTAACCGCCGTTGCTGTTGAGAAGGCTGGAACAGCTATTGAACCACTGGCCGCCCGGCCCCGGGTTGCGCGGCACGTTATTCAAGAGTTTGGTGCTGACCAGGTTGGGGTATCCGGTGGAGCCCGCGTAGCTAAATGGCGCTTCAATGTTGATGGGGTATCCGCTGGTCAGGTGCAGGATGCCGGAGGTCACCCAGCCTCCCACCACCGCATCGAGGGGCTTTGACATGGCGCTTCCGAAATGCTTCCCCCGGCCCACCGGAAGTTGATAAACCAGGCTGGTGACGAAGCTCTGCGGAACGTCGCTGGCGCTGACCGAATATTCCAGCTTGCGATTGTAATAGTCGCGCCACGGTGAGGATGCGCCACCCAGTTCCCAACCCTGGTCCTCGGAGGCGTCATCCAGGTTCTTGGACCACTGATAGGTGGAAAGCAAGGTCAAACCACCCGAGAACCGGTGCGTGAACTTCAGCCAGAGGGAATTGAAATTGTTGGTGGCGCCCTCGTAGGAACGAGTCAAAGTGAAGTAGTAGTACTCCGGGTAGGGGATGAGCAATTGGGACTGCGAGATGCAGGAAGGGGCATTGATGCTGGAAGGGCAAGGACCTCCAGCGAGGACGGTATTGGCAAGGGCGGGATACTGGGCCACGGCCCCGGCAAACGGGTTCGCTACCGGGTTATAAATACTGAACCCCATGCCGAGGGTGGAGTCAGGCAATTGGTCCGGATTAAAAGCCGGATTGCCGAACGGGAGCTTGTGCGCCCCAAAGCCCGAAAAGCCCGCCTCCAGCACGGTCGAGGGGCTGAACTGATACTGAAAATCGAGGCTGTAGTCCATCTTGTACGGGTCAGGGTGGGGGCCGGTGAGCCAAACCTGGCCGATCCCCTGTCCTGCCGTAGCGGTGAAACTGGTGGCGCTCCCGGTGGGCTGGGTTATCCCGTTGGGATAGGGATTGCTGATCAGATAGTTGGGGAGGAAGGGATCTGTGGGGCTCGAGTAGAGCCATGACGTGGCTGCGGAATAACCGATATCCTGGCCGGGGTTATCGAGTCCGATCAGAGCCTGGGCGGGCAGGAAGAAGATGCCGAAACCGCCCCGTGCCACCAGCTTCGGACTTACGCGATAGGCGAAGGCGACGCGCGGCGCGAAGTCGTGGAAATCCGTGGGCCACAGGCCGCGATCGTTGGAATTGGCATATACGAAGTTGCCCTTCAAGGGCAGCCCGGTGACCTGGGCCAGCGGGTTGGTGGCATCAAGATCCAACAGGCTCCAGCGGTTGTGGCGTTCGGTAGCGCCCGACTGGATTTCGTAACGCAAGCCATACGTCAGGGTAAGCTTGGACGTGGCTCGCCAGACATCCTGGGCGTAAAAGCCATAGTACGGTAAGCGAATCGCCAAATCGGGGTTGATGGTGCTGGGGCCGCCGCCATTGCCCACACCCAGCAGTAGCGATGCGATGCCGTTACCGGTGTCAAAGCAGGTGATGTTCGGTTGCGCCGCGGTTGAGCACGTGCTGAAGTAGTAGGGGCTGTAGCTGGGGGGACCGGTGTCCCGATTGATATCGTTGACCTCCGATGACTCAAAGTAAAAGCCGAACTTGATGCTGTGAGCGCCTTTCTGTTTGGTGGCATCCACTTGCGCAGTATCTTCGTAGCGGATGTACTTGGTAATTCCCCCGCCGCCCAGGCCGGTGTAGTTGTCAAAGGCGAAGGGAGGCATCAGTTGCGCCTGAAAATCGGCGGGATTCAGTCCAATGCTGGCGGGCGTCAACTTGCCCTGGGCGGGTGAAAGTATGCCCTGATTCCAGTAGCCTGTCCCCAGGAGAACGTTAATCGCCAAGGTGGGAGTGGGGGTAAAGGTGTTTCCAAACACCAGATTGAATCCTGGTTCCCGGGTGTCGGTGACCGGAGTGGCGCCGTTACCGAAAAAGTCGGGGGTGGGTTCGTCTTCCCGGATGCGCTCGGACCAACGCCCGTACATGCTGTGCTTATCGCTATGCGCCCAGTCGATTCGTCCGTCCACGTGGTCGTTGACGGTTTCCGCGCTGCCAGAGCCGAAGAAGTTGTTGGCGTTGGTAATCGCCTCCCCGGTAATGTTGGGCATCGGAAATAACGCTATAACCTTCTGGCCCACTGAGTTCATCAGACCGGAAGGAATCATGTTGCCCGGGCAGGTCGCCGGGTACACCACACCAATGCAGGACGCGTCAAACGGCTGCCTGACCAGGGTGTTGGTGGCGGAGTTGTAGGTCGTGGTGAAGGGGTTGTAGAGCACTTGGAGGGTGCCGTCAGCGTTGTAGGATTGCGAAAAATCGCCGTTGCGCTGCTGGGCGGTGGGAACCGAGGTGGGCCCGTAGAAGGAATTGGCCGGCACCCGCAAGCCATCGTAACTGGCCATAAAATAGATATGCTTGGCGCGCCAGATGGGCCCGCTGATGACCCCGCCAAATTCCTCGCGTTTGAATTCGGGCTTCTTGGAGATGTCGCAGTCGTGCGCGCTCTCTCCGGCGCTGCATACCGTGTAGGTGTTGCCACTCCACGGAGTGGCGTCCAAGGCGCTGTTGCGGAGATAGCCGTAGGCTTGTCCGTGAAACTTGTCCGTGCCGGTCTTGGTCACGATGCTGACAACGCCGCCGCCCGTCTTGCCAAACTGGGCGTCATAGTTGTTGCGCATCACCTGCATTTCCTGGGTGGCGGCGCTGGAGGGTGATACCAGCAAACCCGCCCAGTCGGAGGCCGTATCGGGCACGCCGTCCAGGAGAATCAGGTTCCCCATGTCACGGCCGCCGCCCAGTGCGAAGCGGCTGAAGTTCTCATCCACCACCTGGTCGGCCATGTTGCCGCTTCCCGCCATGCCCAGCGTGGTGGTTCCGGCCATGGCCAGCACCAGAGGAAGGGGCGACTGAATTCCGGTGGGCAGTTCCTGGATCTGGGTTTGGCCCAGCGTCGCCTGCTGGGTGGCCGACTGGGTGTCAAGCAGCGGCGCAGTCCCGGTCACCTCGAGGGTAGTGGTGCTGGAGCCGATCTGCATGGCCACATCCAGGGAGGATTGGATTTGCGCCTCCAGGATAATGCCGCTCTGCACGAAGGTCTTGAAACCCTGCGCGGTTACGGTAAGCGTATAGGTGCCCGGCGGCAGGTTCGAGAACGTGTAGTGCCCATCCGGTTCGGTTTTGGTCACCCGTAGGTCGTGCGTTGCCTGGTTCTGGAGTTGCACCTGAAGGCCGGGCATGGCCGCGCCCTGGGGATCGGTGACCCCTCCGGTTATGCTCGCGCTGTAAGCCTGCCCATAGGCGGGAGAAGTTCCCAGGGCAATAAAAATAAGTGATCCGAGAACCATGAGGCAGGTTCCCTGAAGCAACCGAATAATTGCGGAACCATTACCTTGTGGCGACTTTGACCGTTGGTTCATGGCAATCCTCCTGGCGGATAAAGTGGCTATTGCGGATAGGGGTCGGTACTCCATTGACAAGATTTAATTGACCGAAGTCACATTTAAACGATTTTCTGTGTTTAGTGTCAAGAGAAAAATTAATCGATTTTCCGAATCGGCCCTAATTTCTTTCTAATATATTGAATTAGAAGAAAATAAATATTATATTGACTTCTGTTTTTGTCTATGCTATTTAATCGATTTTTAAGATGGTCACTATCCGCCAAATCGCCGAGCACGCCCGAGTCTCCACGGCCACCGTCTCCCACGTGATTAACTCCACCGCTTATGTCAGCCCGGAGCTTCGCCAGCGCGTCCTGGCTGCGGTCCGCGAGCTTGGCTACCAACCTAGCGCCCTGGCACGCAGCCTGCGAACCAAGCAGACCAAGACGGTGGGCATCGTCATCCCCGACATCACCAATCCTTTTTTTGCCGATGTGGTGCGGGGCGCGGAAGATTTATTGCTCCAGGAGGGATACACCTTAATCATTGGGAATTCCGACGGCGAAGCGCGCAAGCAGGAGCAGTATTACCGCGCCTTCTGCTCCAAGCAGGTGGACGGGCTCCTCATGGTCGTTGCCCCGGCGGAGCATCCCCCGGAATACCTGAGCCGGCATAATTGCGAAGCCCTTCCCATTGTGTATCTGGACCGCATGTACCGGGGGCTGCGGGGTGATGGAGTTATGGCGGACAACAGCGGGGGCAGCTACGACGCCGTCGGCCATCTGCTGGAGCTTGGCCATCGGCGGGTCGCCATCATTACCGGGCCGCCGCAACTCCAGAACGCGCGCATGCGGCTGGAAGGCTACAAGCGGGCTCTGGAGCAATACCAGGTGCAGGTCGACGGCGAGTTGGTGCGCGAAGGCCGGTTCGACGTGGAGTCCGGCTATGAGCAGACGAGAGCGCTGCTGAGCTTGAACAACCGGCCGACCGGACTATTCGTTTCGAACGCCCTGATGACCATGGGGAGCCTTCGGGCCTTTGCTGAAGGTGGGGTGCGCTGCCCGGAGGAAATGGCCCTCGTCAGCTTTGACGATATCTTCTGGTTCGATCTCCTCCGCCCCGCCATCAGTGCTGTTGCCCAGCCCTCTTACGAGTTGGGCGCGAAAGCTGCTGAGATGTTGCTGAAAAGGCTCTCCGGTCATTTGAAGGGACCGCCCATTCACAAGGTTCTCGAAACCAAACTCATGGTGCGCGATTCCAGCAATTGGCAATTCACCCCCGCCGAAGAGAGGGCAGTTTGAACAGGCGCCGCCTATTACAATGGATGGCGGCCCCCGCCCTGGGGGCGGTTGCGGACTCCGTAATCCCGCCCTTATTTGCCGCCCCACAAACGGTAGGGCCGGCTACGCAGCGCACCCCATCCCTGGCCGAATACGAGCGCCTGCGCTTCGGATGCTCCTTTCACTTCAGTATGCCCACCTTTACCGGGGACGATTACGACGTGGGAGCCGTCCCGGCCAGCACCTATAACCCCACCCAACTGGACGTGCGGCAGTGGATCCGCGTCGCCCACGATCTGGGGGCGAGATATGCCGTGCTGACTGCAAAGTACATGTCCGGTTTCTGCCTGTGGGACTCCGCAGGATATGATTACGATGTGGCCGCGAGCGGGAACAAAACCGATGTGGTCGCCGCCTTTGTGGATGCCTGCCGGGAATTCGGGCTGCGTCCGGGATTCTACTATTGCATTCTGGATCCCCACAACGAAGGGAAGTTCGATTGGGACTCGATGGTCCCGGCGAAGTACTTTGATCTCATCAAGCATCATGTTACGGAGCTTCACTCGCGTTACCCCCATACGTTCTACCAGCTTTTCGATATCACCTGGAAGCTGACGGCGGAGCAGCGCTGGGAATTGTACCGGCTGGTCAAGGAGCACAGTCCGGACTGTGTCATAGTGGATAACCAGGGATTCAAGCAGAGCCGGGTTAATCAGGGGCGAAGGTGTGAAGCCGCCAGTTGGCCAACCGACGTCATCAACGGTGAAGACACACTGCCGCCTTTGGAGGGACATGATCCCAATGTCACCTACGAAGGCAAGCCCTACTACCTGCCCTTTGAAACGTGGCTGCCCACCGGCCCCCTCTACCCGCCCATGCCCTGGATGCACACGTGGTTCTGGCATCCGTGGTATAAAACCCAAAGCGCGCGCGTCATCGCCCGGGCGTATCACGAGTGCATGAGCGGCAATGCCAATCTGCTGCTCAATCTGGCGCCGGATAACACCGGCCGGCTACCCGAGGATGAGGTGGCGACGATGCACGAGGTTGCCGAGTTGATTCGAGCCTAAGGGCCGTAAGTCCAGGGGTGCTCGATCCGCCGCCGCTTCTTGTAAATCGCGTCTTCGGAAGGGCTAAAATTAATGCAGGGGAGGTTGTGATTGCCGGCGCCAGGGTTGCCCCGGCATGCTTGAGCCTATTCACCGACGACGATACCCACCGGTACGTGGCGAGTGTGCCGCTCGACTCTCGGGGCCGCTTCCGGTTTCCTTCCGTGCCGCCCGGAAGGTATCGCTTGGTAGAGCGGTCGCTTGGCCTCTGCACGGGCAACACACGTATCGAGGTTACAACCTGGCACGTGAAGGAGGGCAAGAAGGGAATCCTGGTGGTTTTCAACGTCCGAATGGTCGACACCTGCAGCGGGGCCATGTACGACACCAAGATTGATGAGAAGAATCAGTAGACCGCTGGCTGATCTGTACTCTGGGGGGTGGCGGATCAGAGCTAGACCAACTGTGTGAAGTGATTGCGTTTAAGCAAGTTTGGGAGTGCGGTGTAGGGGGACGGCTTGCCGCCCCGTCTTCAACGGGCCAGGGGCCCGCAGCGCATACCGTGCACAGCCAGGAGTGGCTGTGCCACCATTTCTCATCGAGCGGCGGTGGCACCATTATCTTACGCCCCCTCGCTGTGCCCCCGACACTCACCCGCATCGACTATCGGCGGTTGCAGGCTAGAAGATGAATCAAATTCTCAGAGTATAAGGTCTTGATGGGTAATCCTATTCAATCGCCCCCGTTCATTCCGAAGCGCGTTGCCTCCATCGACGCCTTGCGGGGCTTCGACATGTTTTGGATCGTCGGCGGCGAAGGCATAATCCACGCACTTTACAAGGTATGGCCGGGCGCAATCACCCGCGGTCTCGATGCGCAATTCGAGCACGTGCCTTGGAACGGTTTTCATTTCTACGATCTGATTTTTCCGCTCTTTATTTTCGTGGTGGGCGTCGTGCTGCCTTTTTCCCTCACCCGGCGCGTGGAGGAAGGCGCCGATCGCCGCCATCTTTATCGCCACATCGTGCAGCGCTTCCTCCTGCTCGTCCTTTTTGGCCTGGTGTACAACGGGCTTCTCGACTTTAACCTTCACACCCTGCGGTTGTCCGGTGTTCTGCAACGCATCGCCATTTGCTACTTGGTCGCCGCGCTGATCGTCATGAACAGCAAGATTCGCGGCCAGGTAATTTGGGTGGGCAGCATTCTTATTGTCTACTGGCTGATCATGAAATGGGTCCCCGTCCCGGGGATTGGAGCCGGCGTGCTCACTCCGCAAGGCAACCTGGTAGGTTACCTGGACCGCCGCTTCCTTCCCTTGCCCTACTGTTGTTATGTTTTCGGGGACAATGAAGGCCTGCTCTCCACCCTGCCGGCAATTTCCACCTGCCTGCTGGGCGTGCTGGCCGGCCATTGGCTGCGTTCCGGCAAATACTCACCGAACCGCAAGGTTCTGGGATTGGCAGCGGCCGGGGTTGTGAGCCTGTTCGTAGCCTGGGTGTGGAGCTTCAACTTTCCCATCATCAAGAACATCTGGACGAGTTCCTTTGTGCTCTGCGCTGGCGGCTGGAGCCTTCTGCTGCTGGCCCTTTTCTATTGGTTGATTGACGTGCGGGGTTTCACGCGCTGGTCGTTCTTCTTCAAAGTGATTGGCATGAACGCCATCACCATCTATCTGGTTGACCGCCTCTTTGATTTTGGGATTATTGCCAATATTTTCCTGCACGGTCTCCTTCCGCATTTTGGCCGGTATCAGCCGCTGGTCTGGAGCTGTAGCGTGGTCCTCACTATGTGGCTGTTCCTCTATTTTCTCTATCGGCAGAAGATTTTCCTCCGGGTGTGAACCTCGGGCAATATTGGGAGGGTGCTTCATTGACTTCTGCATCATACGGCGGCGGATGAACCCCCTCACCCCCGACCCCTCTCCCCCAAGGGGGCGAGGGGAGCGGTAGTACGACCAAATCAACCAACTCTCCCCTCGCCCCCTTGGGGGAGAGGGGTCGGGGGTGAAGGGGTCTTGTCACTTTAATTTGCACTACTCAATTGGGATTTGAAGAGTAATATACTTCTGCCTCGGGCGGCCGCCTTCGAGGATAAAGACAAAGGAGATGCCATGATCCCACTTCGCCAGTGCCCAAGTGACACCCTGCACACCTTTATGCGTCGGGCCCTTCCGAGTTGGCGAGCGGAAGGCGCTTGGATAAGTTTCCTTTCGCGTCTGGCGGTTGCGATCATCGGCGCGGCGGCCATCCTGCTATTTTCGGGTAGAGGGTTGGCGCAGAGTCAAGGCCCGGTGGCGCGCTGGTCATTCGACCAAGCCACCGGCCCGACGGTGCGCGATGAGGCCAGCGGTACGAACGACGAGGTCGGCGGTCTCTACAAATATGTTGCGGGGGTTTCCGGCAAGGGCTTGCGTTTTGACGGATACACCACCAGCATCGTCCGCAAGGCGGAAAATGCCCCCAAATTACACCACTCTTTTTCGGTGGAAGCATGGATTGCCCTGAGTGTTTATCCCTGGAACTGGGTTCCCATCATTGACCAGGAGAAGGACCAGCAGGCGGGTTACTTTTTCGGAGTGGACGCGCTGGGGCACCTCGGTCTGCAAGTGGATGTTGACGGAGTCTGGTGCTCCCTCACCTCGACGGCGCAACTTCCCCTGAAAAAGTGGGCGCATGTGGTGGGGACCTTCGAAGAGAACCGTGGGCTCACCTTGTTCATCGACGGGAAGGAGGCCGGGCGCCTGGCCGCGAGTGGAGCGATGCTGCCGGCGGAGATGGTGGACACGGTGATGGGCAGGGTGCGGGAACCCTTGCCCCCCTACCCGTCTTCCACCATCTCCCCCTGGTATCCGATCTGGTATTCGCTGGACGGCATTCTGGATGAGGTGGCCATTTATGACCGGAGTTTGGCCGCCGAAGAGGTGCAGAACGCTTACGCCTCTGCTCACGCTCCCGCGGGCGAAGTTATTCCCTGGCCGGTGCTTCCTTCCGGGCCTCCCGGTCCAGGTCCGTTCGGGGCGTACTATTGCACGCTCAAGTATGAGGACACCTGGGACCGGCTGCGGCGCATCGGGCCGGATTCCGACGTGGTGGTCCGCTTTGACGACTCTCCTATTCGCCTGGTCTTCTGGCAGGGGACCACCTACATACCTTCCTGGGTTACTGACAGCGGCACGTGGTTCACCGACGAATTCCTCGAAACCTACAATGCCGGGTGCCCGGCGGGCGGGGATTGCGAACCCATGTCCGACAAGCAGGACCGCTATTCGCACGTTAACATTGTGGAGAGCAGCGATGCGCGGGTGGTGGTTCACTGGCGTTACGCGCTGGCGGAGGTGGAACAGGGCCTAGGCGCGCACGCCGATCCCCTCACCGGGTGGTTTGATTGGGCCGACGAGTACTGGACGGTTTACCCCGATGGAGTGGCGGTTCGCAAGCAGGTCCTGCATCCCACCGATCAGGCCATGCCTTACGAATGGCAGGAGACCATTGTCATCAATCCTCCCGGCCGGCGCCCCGACGATGACATCAATTTGGATGCCCTCACCCTTGCCAACATGCAGGGTGAGACGGCCACTTACACCTGGGGGCCGAAAGCTACGGGGGTGCTGGGGGAACTGCACCAACCTGGGGTATTCGATAAACCTGAAAACCCCAACATCCAGTGGGTGAATCTTAAATCCACCTGGAAGCCTTTTGAGATCGTCTCCCCCACCCATGCGGAGTTCAAAGTCTTCAATATTCCCAAGTCCTATTTCTCCTTCGGTTGCTGGAACCATTGGCCGATTTCGCAGATTATTTCCAGCACCCGGTGGTGCGTGGCGGCTGACCGGGCCTCGCATTCCTCGCTTTCGCACATCTATTGGGATAACTACGCGACAACCGAAAGCACGGTGACCAAGCTCCTGATGGACGGGTTGACGACGAAATCGGCTGCGGAATTGGCTCCGCTGGCGAAATCGTGGCTCGCGCCACCCAAGGTTGATGTGGAGGGCGGAGCGTTTCAGAGTCAAGGCTATGACCCGGCCGAGCGGGCCTTCATCGTGGTCCGCGAAAACCCGGGCAAGCCCGCGGCGCTGGCACTGACTTTGCAGGCTGGCGAATCCTCACCGGTATTAAATCCGGCCATCGTGATTAAGAACTGGGGAGAGGGGGCGGCGCAACTCAAGCTGAACGGCAAGCCCGTGAACTGGGGAAAAGATTTTCGCCGCGGGTATGTCACGAGAATCGACGGGACCGACCTGGTCGTTTGGCTCCGGCAAGCGTCGGTCGCGCCCCTGCGCATCGAATTGATGCCGGAACGCTGACCTGGAGGTTTCGCCCATGCGCGATGAGACTTTCTTCCAGCCCGACCTCTTCGAGTTTCTGCGGCAGCTTAAGCGCCACAATAACCGCGAATGGTTCGCCAAAAACAAGCAACGATATGAAGAGGTCGTGCGTGACCCGGCGCTGCTGTTCATCAGCAGCTTCGCTCCGCACCTGCGCAAGCTCAGCCCACATTTCGTGGCCGACCCGCGCCCCACGCGCGGTTCGCTTTTCCGCATCTATCGCGACACCCGGTTCTCCGCGGACAAGCGTCCCTTCAAGACGCACGTCGGCATACACTTCTCCCACTCGAACGGCAAGGACGCCCATGCGCCTGTGTTCTATCTGCACCTGGAGCCGGACAACTGCTTCGCGGCGGCGGGCGTTTGGCATCCTGATATCAGTGCGCTGACGAAAATCCGTCAGGCCATTATTGCCACGCCCGAGCAATGGTCGAAGGTCGCCCGCAAACTGGAACTGGAGAGGGACAGTCTCAAGCGCCCGCCCCGAGGATTCGACCCAAGTCACCCCTTCATCGAGGACATCAAGCGGAAGGATTATGTGGCAAAGGTCGGGCTCACGGAGGCGCAGGTGTGCGGTCCCAGGTTCGTGCGGAATTTCGAGGTGGCTTGCCGGACGATGCTGCCCCTTGTCGAGTTCACGACCAGGGCGCTGGGGCTGGAGCCTTAACGGGTGTCACGCACGCATTGTCGTGTCTGGTCATCCTGCGGCGGCAACGCGGAATCCTGAGGAGGCAATCATGGATATCATCCCCAGGCAGGACATAAGTCCCGCTATTTCCTCCATCGCCGCTGTTCGGCAAGCTTGGTTGGATGCTGTAAAGGTTGCTGACGTCGAACGGCTCGCCGCTCTGGTAACCGATGACATTGTTGTGGTGCATGGCAACGGGCGGTGCGTGCGCGGTCGAGAGGAACTGAAGGCGGATTTCTTCAAGGGCTTCGAAGCATTCTCGATTGAGCAGAAGGTTGATCATGCCGAAGTTGTCATCCGTGGCATGTGGGCCATCGAAATTGCGGAGGTCGAAAGCCGGCTCACCCCCCACCATACCGGCGATGTAAAGCACGTCCATTCCACTACGGTCGTTGCACTCAACCAGCAATCAGACGGGTCATGGAAGGTCGCGCGCGTGCTGGGGCTGGTTCAACCATGAAGGAAACCCTCAAAGCCGGCGTGCTCTACTTCGCCCTCGTATTTGCTGCGGGATTCGTGCTCGGCGCCATTCGCACGCTTTGGGTCGTCCCGAGATTGGGGGTGAGGACGGCGGAGTTGATGGAAGCGCCCCTCATGTTGGGTGTCTCCATCCTCGCCGCCCGGGGGGTGGTTCCGCATGTCGGCATTCCGCCTCAATGGACGAGGCGGCTGGCGCTGGGATGCATCGCGCTGGGCCTCATGCTTCTGGTCGAGCTCACAGCCGTCCTGTGGATTCGAGGGCTTACACTTCGTGGGTATTTTGAAACCCGCGACAGCGTTTCAGGAACGGTTTACTTGCTTAACCTCGGGGCATTTACGGTAATTCCAATTTTCGTCGGGCGACCGCGCGCTTGAGGGCCCGCCCTGACCAGTCTGCGCAAAATGTCAGTATAATGCTGATCCCCCTTGTAAAGGCGTTGGCTTAACGGACCGGTTTAATGACCCTGCGGGAAATGCGGACAAGCTTTGTTCCCTAATTGAACCAGGAGATTTCGAATGAAAGCTTCATTGAGAAAACGAGTTCTTAGGGCCGGTATGCAGGTTTTGAATCTCAGCGTGGTGGCGATGGCACTGTCAGTCCCTGTCATTGGCATGTTCAACGCCGTGACGGCAAACGCGCAGACTGCGGCGCAGGCGGCGGAAATCGTCAAGTTTCTCAGTGGCCACTCCCAGGCGGTTGTCGAACGGTTGTCAGGACTCACCCGGCTTTCCGCCGAGGAATGGCGGTTTCATGTTGGGGACCTGGCTCATGGAGAATCGCCGGACCTGGACGACTCCGCGTGGCCCTTGGTGAAGCCACGTATGGAAGCGCCGGAGGACGCCGTGTGGTTCCGCCGGTGGATCGAAGTTCCGCAATACTTGCACGGATACGACCTGACGGGCGCTTGGGTGTGGTTCGGCTTTAACACCGACGCCAATGGCCCCATGCCGGAGATTTTCTATTTCAACGGGCGGCGCGTTGCGCTCGGTGATGACCTGGAACCGATTGTGCTCTTCGACAAGGCCAAGCCGGGCGAAAAGGTGCTGGTGGCCGTCAAGCTGTTGCATACGGTAGACAAGAAAACATTCCTCGGGGCGGATCTGAAGGTCGATTTCGCTCAGAATCGGCCGAATCCCGAGGATCTCAGGCTGGAAATCCTCTCCGCCGCGTTGCTGATTCCTGGGCTGTCGAAGGATGTAGCAACGGACACGGCGACTCTGGAGAACGCCATTGGCGCAGTCGATGTGGGCGCGCTGGACGCGAAGGATCAGGGGAAGTTTGATGCCTCACTCGTGCAGGCTCAGGCGACGATCGAAGCCCTGAAGCCGATGCTTCAGCAAGCCACCCTGCACTTAACCGGAAACTCGCACATCGACGCGGCCTGGCTGTGGCCATGGACCGAGACGGTGGACACCGTCAAAAGAACCTTCAGCACCGCATTGCAGTTAATGAATGAATACCCTGATTACACCTTCACCCAATCGGCGGCGCAGTATAACGCCTGGCTTGCTGAGAAGTACCCACAGATCAACGAGGAGATCAAGCAGCGCATCAAGGAAGGGCGATGGGAAATTGTGGGCGGCATGTGGGTGGAACCGGATCTGAATATGCCCGATGGCGAGTCGCAGGTCCGGTCGCTGCTGGTGGGCAAGCGGTGGTTCAAGAAAGCATATGGCGTGGATGTCCGCATCGGCTGGAATCCGGATTCATTTGGCTACAACTGGCAACTCCCGCAGATCTACAAGCGATCCGGTATGGATTATTTCGTAACTCAGAAAATGATGTGGAACGACACGGATCAACTTCCCTTCAAGCTATTCTGGTGGGAGTCGCCGGATGGCAGTAAGGTGCTGACGTATTTCCCGCATGATTATGACAATGACAACCTGAACCCCGTGCGTCTCGCGGCCGATTTGGCCACGGCGCAAAAACTTGCTCCGGGCATGCTGGAGATGATGGACCTTTATGGCATTGGGGATCACGGCGGCGGGCCGACGCGGGCGATTCTGGATGAAGGCGTACACTGGATGCAACCGAACGAGGTCGTGCCGAAGATGCAGTTCGGGACCGCACAGAGCTACTTCACGGGGATCGAGAGCAAGCTGGCGACGGAATCCCCCGAGTGGGACTACGCCTCGATTGCCAAAGGATACAAGCCTCCGGCGGCTCCCGCCAACGGCCAGGTGGCGATTCCCACGTGGAAGAGTGAAATGTATTTCGAATACCACCGCGGGGTGATGACCACGCAAGCCAATCACAAGCGCAATATGCGGGAGAGCGAAGAATGGACGCTGAACGCCGAGAAATACGCAGCGCTGGCGTGGCTGGAAGGCAAGCCCTACCCGGCCGATGAACTGACCGAGGCGTGGAAGAAAATTACCTTCAATAACTTCCATGATCTGGCGGCAGGGTCGGGAATCGGAATCATCTATAAAGAAGCACAGCAGGATTTTGACCAGGTTCGTTGGGCGACGAATGAGATTTCGCAAAAGGCGCTAAAGACGCTGGCGGCCGACGTCAATACGCGGGTTTCCGGCGGCGTGCCCCTTTTGGTCTTCAATCCTCTGGCCTGGGAGCGCTCGGGAACGGTAACGGTGGATGTGCAGATGCCCGCGCCGGCCGCAGGCGGCGTGGCTGTGCTGGACGCAACGAATCGCGTGGCGCCCTCCCAGGTTGTCGAGAGCGACGCCAAGACCAACATCTACCGCCTGCTAATTGCGGTCAGTAATGTGCCATCATTGGGGTATAAAGTGCTGCATGTTGCCCCGGGCACGAAGCCATTCGCGAGCGATCTGAAGGCGGAGGGGCTGACGCTTGAGAATTCTGCGCTTAAGGTAACGGTGGATGGGCAAACCGGGTGCATTACCAGCCTTTACGACAAGAGGACGAAATTCGAGACGCTCGAGCCCGGCGCGTGCAGCAATCAGTTGCAGGCTTTCCATGATTTGCCGAAACAGTACGACGCGTGGAATATTGATCCCGGCACGCTCGACCACTCCATTCCGATTACGAATGTGGATGAGGTTGAACTGATCGAAAAAGGGCCGCTGCGCGCCGTGATTCGCGTGACCCGCACGTGGCAGAACTCGAAGTTCGTGCAGGACATTACTCTCGATGCGGGCGCGGACCAGGTGGACGTGGTTAATGACATCGATT
>Ga0326728_10015522_pt1 | contig 15810 bp, 17 predicted proteins | sample MB3enrmetagenome_FD_207602 | JGI IMG/M metagenome (GOLD analysis project Ga0326728, IMG submission 207602) | Lab enriched peat soil microbial communities from McLean, Ithaca, NY, United States - MB31MN | ecosystem: Environmental > Terrestrial > Soil > Wetlands > Peat | place: USA: New York...
GCAGAGCGCGATCCGGAGCTTGCCGTGCTGTCGGTCCTGGCCCACGGACATGACCCGCAGGCCGAGAGGATTGCTCGCGCAGCCTTGATGGCCACCCTAGGGCTGTCCGACGACCGTCAGGTGCTATGTTCCGATCTGGTCTTCGCCGCGCTATCGGAAGCAGCGCGGACCGCGTTGGAGGATCTCATGGCCGCCGGCACCTACGAGTTTCAGAGCGAGTTCGCCAAGAAGCATCAGGCCAAGGGACGCGCCGAGGGCAAGGCCGAGGGAGAGGCCAAAGGACGTGCCGAGGCTGTGCTCGCCGTCCTCGATGCTCGCGGGCTGCGCGTCTCCATCGAGACCCGCACGCGCATCTTCGCCTGCACAGACGTCGCGAAACTCGATGGATGGGTCCGAAAGGCCGTCGCGGTGGCCTCGGCGGACGAGCTGTTTCCGGATTGATTGCCTTTGCCGGTGGCCAGGCCAAGATTCCAGAGTAGCGTGATTCGTTGCAGCCTATGGGGCGACGGACAGGGACGGAGACGGTCGCCAAGCCAGGGATCGGCGGCCCATCGACCGCCTCTTCGCTAAGCTTGCCACCGTGGCAGACGCTCCTCGCAAACTCGCGACGTACGATGACGTTCTCGCGGCAGCGCCGAATCTCGTCGCGGAGCTCATCTACGGCACACTCCATCTGCACCCGAGGCCGGCCACGCCGCATGCGGCCGCAACGAGCGCGCTCGGCGAAGAACTCGGTCAGCCGTTCAAGCGCGGTCGCGGAGGACCGGGCGGGTGGATCCTGCTCGACGAGCCCGAGGTTCACTTGGGCCCGCACGTTCTTGTTCCCGACATCGGCGGATGGCGTCGTGAACGAATGCCTCACATCGTCGACGCTCCGTATCTCACGCTGGCTCCCGACTTGGTGTGCTAGGCGCTTTCCCCCGCGACGGCCAAGGTCGACCGGACGGACAAGCTCGATCTCTACGCCGAGTACCGGGTGTCGCATGCGTGGCTGGTCGACCCCATCCAGCGCACGCTCGAAGCTTTGCGCCTCGAAGCGGGACACTGGACGATCCTGCGGACATACAAGGATGACGCGCGCGTGCGCGCCGAGCCGTTCGACGCTTTCGAGCTGGAGCTCGGCGTTCTTTGGGCGGATGTGGTCCTGGGGTCCAGCCTCTGAGCGCGGGTGGGGGTCTGGTCGGCGTCCGCCTTATCGTGGCAGCAATCGCCGTCGCCGGAGGCTCGATGAGAGAGCTCGTCGCAAGCTGCCATCGTCGCTATCGTCGGTGCGGGCGCAGGATGGCGGCGCCGGAGGGATCGCATGTCGGTCGAGTTGAATCTGCGTTTCTCCGATGACGGTCACGGGGTGGTGGTCAGGCGCCATGACCTGCGTGACGACGATGGTTCGGGGGCACTGTCGTTCGAGAATCCGCTGGGCGACAAGGACTTGCGGGATATCCAGTGGTACGTCGAGACGTACGGGGCTCACTCGCTAGGCGATCCGGACGACAAGGAAGCCCAGCGGATCTTTGGGCAGTTGCCATCGTGGGGCAAGAAGCTCTTCCAAGCGGTGTTCCACCACAGAGAGGAAGGCGACAGGAACGACGTAATCAGAAAAGGGGGGACCTGGCAATGCCTCAGCCCTCGCACCTCTATGCTCGCCCCTTGCTCCCGACGGCAATCCCGTGCCGGGCTGCGCCCGTCACTTGGATTGCTATCGCACTTGGGCTTTCGCTCGGTGTGGGAACCCGGAGTCGTCGCACGTGGACGGTCCTTTCTCGGGGCGAAAGGACCGTCCACATGCTCGATCGACCGATTCTCCCCCATCAAAAGCTTCTCGCATTCGGCGTCGCCAAGGACCTGCTCATCGCGGTGCGCGATGCAGCGATTCGCGATGTTCACCTTCGCGACCAGGCTATGCGCGCTGCACAGAGCGCTTGCCTCAACTGCGCGGAAGGGGCAGCTCGCGTCACTCGGGCTGACAAGGCTCGCGCTTTCACCATCGCGCGCGGTGAAGCGGTGGAAGCCGCTGCCGCCGTCGAAATCGCTGCGGCGTGTGGGACCGCGAAGCAGGCCGACGCGGACCACGTCGCCGTCATCGCGGATAGGCTCGTGGCACTGCTGACTCGACTCATCAGGTAGTCCGGGAGACGGTCGGAGGCTCCGGCGGTGACGCGCGGGAGCCTCCAAAACGTCGGCGTGGGGTCACCGTCGCGGTCGGGGTCGCGGTCGGGGTCGCGGTCGCGGTCGCGGTCGCGGTCGGGGGCGCGGTCGGGGTCGAGTATTAAGTGGCCCCCCAGTCGAGCCGGCGGGGCGACAGCAGTGGCGATGCCACTCAAGGCGTCGACGAGTCTTTCGACCGTCGCCTTCTTGCCGCTTCGTTCGTTCGGAGGGCGTTGACCCTCTCCAACATTTGCGGGTAGCGCTTGGAGATGAAGATAGGATTCAGTTCCGGACCGGTTACAACTGAGTCAAACACATCAATACCATAGTGTTGCGAAACGTAATGTGCGACCCGGTTCTTGGTGCGGAATTGATAGAGTCGCTCATTCCACTCGAGGACGGCGTGTGGTTTGCTAGCGATCATCTCTCGCAGATACTCGCGCGCGCAATACACCGACGCTTCAAGTTGGCCGATTCCGTGAGTAGTTCGGTACTTTGGTGATGCGACGACGTTATGCGCCCGGCTTTCGAGGACGAGCACAGGATGCATGATCCTTAAGGCGATCTTCTTGCCGTTGGCCACTGGATAGGCAACGTCGACGGCGCTTTCCACGACGTCATCGAAGTCGAGCCCCGTGAGAGACGCCATGATGTCGATCGTGTGGATGCCCTGCTCGTCCGAGAACGTGACCGTTCCGATCTGCGGTGCGTGGTCGTCGAACCCGGCAACCCTTGCGTTCCCTCCCAGCGCCTTGGCGATGCTTCTCACGTCGGCGGCGGTTCCGAAGAAGTCGACGTCTTTGCTCGTGAATGGCGCTCGGGCCCGAAGCTCCGGTACGCGGCTCGAATAGCGGTCTGCCCAGAAATTCAAAGCCTGTCCTCCGACGACGAGGAGTCGTGTCGCGTTACCCAGCTTGGCCGCGATCTGTTCCACGGCAGTAAACTCAAGGTCCGCAGCGTGCACTACTTGAACGAGATCTCGACGAGGTCCCAAGGCGGACGAAACGCGCTGTTCTCACGTTTCAACTGTTCGCGGCTCTTTGAGCCGGACGCGAGCGCACGCACATCGTCGTCACGCGACGCCTGCTTCTGCCTTGCTCGCTCATCGGGATCGAACGGAACGCTGCTCACGGAAGCTCGGACTCCACAAGTGAAGGATAGATCGACTACGTCACCAGTCAATTCAAGGGCAATTTTGCCCCGAATTGGAATGGCGTGGACTCCTTGGACGGTTTGCCGGGGGTCTTCGGCGCCGGGTTAGCGCGTCGTGCTCCTCACGTCGATCAGTCGATCCAGTGGGCTCGTCGTGCTGGCGAGCAGAGCATGCGCGACGCGAGTGTACCCGGCCGTCGACGAGATATCCCTGTGACCGAGAAGCAGTTGGATGACCCTAATGTCAGTGCCGGCCTCGAGCAGGTGCGTCGCAAAGCTGTGGCGCAGCACATGCGGGGTGAACTTGCCTTTGAGCCCCGCCTCCACGTACGCACGCTTGAGCGCCACTCTGACCGATTCCGGAGCGAGTGGCCGCCCGGTCCCCTTTCCTACGAACATATACGGCTGCGGAGGGCGCTCCCGGCGCCAGTACGCGCGGAGTGCCGCAAGCAGGGTCGTTGAAAGCATCACGTCTCGCGGCGTCATGCCCTTGCCGTGCCGCACGTGGATGACCCCGCGGGCTGCATCAATGTCGCCCAACTCGAGCGCGCATGCCTCGCCCACGCGAAGCCCGGCGCCGTACATCACCATGGCGATGATTTGGTACTTCGGTGATCGAAGCGCAAATAGGAGCGCGGCTACCTGACCACGTGCAAGCACGCGCGCGAGCGGTCGTGGCTGTCTCGGCCACGAGAGGAATGACACTTCCGAGGGGCGACCGAGTGTCTTCGCAAACAGGAACTTCATCGAGGCGAAATGCTGCTTGATCCGCGGTGGACTCACGCCGCTTTCAATTAGCTCGTGCGCGTACTGCCGAAGGTCGTCGCGCCCGATCTCCGTGGGCGCCTTGCACAAGCGCTTCATGAGAGCACGAGCATCGGACCAGTACAGCCGCCGCGTGGCTCTAGAGTATCCTGCGAGCGCCAGGTCCTGGCGCATCTGATTGCATATGTTGCCCATCGAAATCTCCTAGGCGACGCGAATGAGAAGGGCGCCGCAGACTCAGAGACGGAGATGGGATGACGCAGGGGAACTTCGGGACCATGGCCCGGCGAACTGCGCAGAAGAGTGCGCTGCCGTCCTGCACGACGAGCAACATATGCTCGGGGGACGCATGTGCTCGAGTACGCGCCGGCGCTCGTTCCGTGCCTCGGGGTGCAGTCGTAGCGGCGTCGTCATTTGTCGTCGGACCAGAACTCTTCGCGCGTCAGGAGCTCGACCTCGCCGCGCTCGATCTGGCCCATACGGCGCGAGAGCTCGTCATTCCAGGCGGCCGTCCATTCCTCCTCGTCGAGGACCTCGCCGCTAAGCGTCTCGAGCAGCTCGGCGCGCTCGTCCTCCGACATCTCGGAGGCAAGCTCTAGGACGGCTCGACCGAGCGGCGACATGGGCAGATCGTGACGCCGAAGTGCGCCGGCGTCGAGTCCTCGAAGAATTCCTCCCAGCAGCGGATGGACTCCGGACAGTCGGAGCAAAGCGGTCTCTGGGCAGACCAAGGATACCTGGGATGGGCGACCGGGATGAGCGACCGCGATTTGGACATGGCGCCGACGGACAGGCCGCCTGCCGACCCTGCTTGACGTCAGCAAAAAGGCCCCAACAAGGATGCTCCTCTACCGCGGCCACCGTGGCCGCTTCTACCTGTCGCGAGAAACAAGCGGAGCCATCACGACAACCATAATGGGCTACCACAACGTGAAGGACCAGAAGCATTGGCTCGCGTCACCCATGCGTGAGAAGTTCTTCGGCCCCCTCGGGGTCACCAAAACCAGGACCTTCATCGACCCGCAAAACCCAGCGCGCGTCGCTATCATGATGGACGTTCCGGACATGGCTGCGTTCCAGAAAGCCATGCAGAGCCCGGCGGCCGCAGAAGCGATGAAACACGACGGAGTGCTCGCGGACACGCTCGTGGTACTCGTCGAGACCAAACCCTGAGCGGGCTGCGGCACGGAATGGGCGCGGTCATCGGTCGGAGGGGCGCAGTCATCGGTCGGAGGGGCGCAGTCATCGATTGGATGAACGCGGTCATCGGTCGGAGGGATGCGGCCCTCGGTCAGAGGGATGCGGTCATCGATTGAATGAACGCGGTCATCGGTCGGAGGCGTGCGGTCCTCGATTGAATGAACGCGGTCCTCGATTGAATGAACGCGGTCCTCGGTCGGAGGCGTGCGGTCCTCGGTCGGAGGCGTGCGGTCCTCGATTGAATGAACGCGGTCCTCGGTCGGAGGCGTGCGGTCCTCGATTGAATGAACGCGGTCCTCGGTCGGAGGCGTGCGGTCATCGAGTGAATGAACGCGGTCATCGGTCGTATGGGGTGCTGTCAACGGTCGAAGGGGCGCGGTCAACGGTCGAAGGAGCGACGGCAATCGTCGAAGAGGCGCGGTCCTCGGTCGTATGGGGTGCTGTCAACGGTCGAAGGGGCGCGGTCAACGGTCGAAGGAGCGACAGCAATCGTCGAAGGAGCGCGGTCAACGGTCGAAGGAGCGACGGCAATCGTCGAAGGAGCGACGGCAATCGTCGAAGGAGCGACGGCAATCGTCGAAGGGGCGCGGTCCCATGACGCTACGGGCTCCCGGGATCCGTCGGGTCTTCAATGTGACCGAGGAATAGGATGGCCCCAGTTGGCACGTCGACGATTGAGACGAGATATGGCCGATTGACGACCATCGGCGTGGGCGTCGGCGGGACGCTCGCGGCCAGAGCTCCTCCTACAACAACGGCTGTCGCCGCTGCCGCTTCGACCCCAGTCTCCTGCATGGAGACCATGGCCTTCTGGAGCACATCGGTAATGTAGAGATTGAGGCCATCGGGCGGATGGGCGCACATGCCCGAGAAGTCGGCGTTGATCGGGTCGAACGCCTGGCTCATTCCCATGGCCTGTAGGGCAAGCGCGAGTGAGACGCTCGGCGACGTGAATGTCGCTTTGGGCAGTGAGAGGGCGACATACCCCGAACTCGTCGGTTGCGCGAGGGCGGCCGATCCGGTGGTGAGACCCGCTTCATAGGTTGCCAGATCCACGCCCGCATGCGGCAGTGCGATGACCACGGACACTTGGCGTCCCGACAGAGGCAGTCCAACGATCTGCGCCTGGCCGTCGTCGACGTACGGAACGGTCAGTGTTTGATTCATGAAGCTCGGTGAGACCGTCGTGCCGTCGCCTCTCGTGAAGTCGTTGGTCGTCGTGGCAGAGGGCGTGAAGGGCTGGTCCCATGGGAGTTTCAGATGGATCGCGTTGACGAGCACCATGCGCGTTAGCTCGTTCAAACTTCCGAGCGGAAGGAGATTGTTGATCTTGTCGGCAGTCTCGGAGCTGACCCAGGTATTGATGCTCAGGCGGGCCTGGTCGAATTGGTGAATGAAGTCTTGCAGATACACGCCGGTCCCGTAGCTTTGCGCCAGGACGTTCAGGAACGGAGCCTGCCACGTGTAAGTCTGGTCCCCCCACACCGAGTTGACGATCGTGAGCTCGTAGTCGCTCGGCGAGGGAGCCGCCTGTCCAGACCCTTGGACGTTCAGCGCCGCCGCCGAGAGCGCAGCAGTCGCACGCGCTGCGATGGCGGCGCTGAGCGCGTTCTGGCCGTCAAAGATCGAGGTGGCTGGCGCTCCGAAGTGCAATGCGGTCGCCATTCCCGTCGCAGTCGGACCGACCGCCCCCGCGTACGTCATCGTCAATGCGAACGAGGCGCTGACCGGCGAAGTAAGCACATTGGAGGGGCCCGCGTCGGATTGAAGCGACAACACGTGCGCGTAGAGATCGACAGCGAAGGCGTTGTTCGCGGTGACGGCGCCTGGGAGGGCACTCTGGACGGTGCCCGAGTCGGGGTCGTCTCGCGGCAGGTCGGCCTGGGCCAACGCGTAGCCGCCGCTCGTAGTGGAGTCCGTTTGCGTCGCCGGGGAGCCGCCGCAACCGGCGAGACCCGCAAAGGCGGCCGCGGAGACATCGATGAGGAAACGTCTGTCCATGGTGGCGAAGCATGCACCAGGCGCGCCACGAGAGATCACCGATAACGGCCTGTTCTCTCAGGTCCTTTGAGCCGGAGTGCGCCACGTAGCGACAGGGGTGTCGCAGTCTGGCCCCGCTGACTCCGCGCCGACGCGTTCGGATCGGTTTCGTGCGTCCCGCAAGTGAGGAACGCAGTCACCGCTCGGATGGGCCAGTCATCGATTGGTGAATCGGTCTCAGCGCAGGGATCGACCGAAAGACACCGGCCTAGCGCCGCCGGGGTGCACTCGGCACCGGCTCGAGGGGCGGAATCGCCTCCGAGGGCGCCACCGGAGGCGGCAAGCCGACGTTGACCGGCGCGAGCGGTGCTGGCGCTCCGAACGTCGCAGCCGACGGCAGCAAATCGCCGGAGCTTGCCGTGGGATTGTGCGCCCCTCCGCGAGCGGCGATGTGCTCGACGAGGACCAGCCCCAGAAGCGTCGCCGCGAGCGCCGCCAGGACCAGGGCCACGACAGCGACGGGCGCCCAACGCCGACCCCGGGGCACGGGCGCCAGCGCTTGCGAAGGGTTCGACCAGGGCGGGAGCGGCACCATTTCCTGCGGCGCCCCTGACGTCAGTGTCGCCACCACTTGCGGTACCGCCGTCGGCACGGTCGTTTGCACGACCGTCGGAGCGACGACCGCTGCCCCACCCGAGACCGACTCCCGCACACGCAATATGGCCACCGTGATGTTGTCGTGGCCGCCGCGCGCGTTGGCGAGATCGACGAGCTTGCCCACCGCCTGCAGCGCTGGCTCGCTGCCGACGACATCCCGGATCTCCGTGTCGTCGACGAGATCGCTCAATCCGTCGGAGCAAAGCACGAACGCATCCCCCACCACGTACGGAACCGCTTGCGGACGGACTTCGACCTCGACGCTGGGGTGCATACCGAGCGCGCGCGTAATGCGATTGGCATCCGGGTGGTGCGAAGCCTGATCCGGCGAGAGCACGCCGATGTCGACCATCTGCTGAACGACCGAATGATCGCGGGTGAGCGCAACGACCTGCCCCTGATGCACGAGGTAGGCACGGCTATCGCCCACGTGGGCGACCTCGGCGCCTCGCGCGTGCACGAGAACCGTGACGACCGTCGAGCCGGGGCGGCCACCGCCGATCTCCGTGGGCGGCATCGCGTGAACGCGGCCGTTCGCCTCCTCGATCGCCGAACGGAGCACTTCGCTCGGCTCCGTCTCCGCCGCCGCGTTCTCGAACACTCCGAGGATCGTCGACAGCGCCAGCGACGCCGCCTCTCTCCCGTCCGCGTGACCGCCCATGCCATCGCACACGATGACCAAGTGACCGAATCGCGTCTCGCGATGGTCGCACATGTCTTCGTTGACACGCTTCTCAGGGTCCAGCCCAGGGTCCGATCGAACCGCTACTTCGCTCGCGGGACAACGTGCTGGGGCATGGCGAATGGGCTCCACGTCAACGCTCGCGATCACCCCTCACGCCTCGATTTGTACCGCGAACTCGACCGGACCAAACCGGAGAGTCGCACCCGCAGGCACGCCGGTCCACGCTCCGGGAGACAGTCGACCGCCGTAGAGCCACGTCCCGTTGTTCGACGTCTCGTCGCGAACGAGGAGTTGCCCCCCTTCGAACTTCAACGAGGCGTGGACGGCGCTGACACGCGGCTCCGCGAGAAAGATTGGACACTGCGCGGGATCGCGTCCGACGCGAACCTCGGTCCCTTCGCGAACCGAGAACTGGGCCTGCGCGCCACGAAGGATTGCAGCCGTTGGACTCGAAGGCCCCGCTGGCGCCGGGGAGAGCGCCTCGCCCTGGTTGGGAAACCCGGGGGCGAAACCGCCCCCACCTCCTTTCGACGCGTCCGCAGGCAGCGGCTGACCACACGAGAAGCACACCGACGGCCGACCCGTGGTCGCCATCGTCATCATCCCGCACGCGGGGCATCTCACCTGCGCCACGCCGAGGGCCCCCGCGAGGGCCGGATCGTCGTGGGCCGAACGCGGAGGCACGACGGGCAACGCGGCCGCGGGGGACATTCCCACGGCGGCCGTCGATGCGAAGGGATCCGCCGCCTGCGGACTCATCCCGTAGCCGCCGCCCGGAGGGGCACCGTATCCCCCACCCGGAGGCGCGCCGTATCCGGCACCCGGAGGCGCACCGTAGCCGCCGCCCGGAGGCCCACCGTACCCCGGAGGCATGGGGGCTTGTGGCGGAGTCATTCCTCCGCCGCGCCGACGCCCTCCGCCGCCGCTGCGCATCAGGACGAGCACGAGGAGGATGATCACGACGACGAGCCCCGCAATGCCCGCGATGAGAGGCCACGACAGAGGCTTCTTCGTCGCCTTGAGCGTGAGCACCGTCTTGTCGTCGATCGACGAGGCCCGGTGGGCCTTGTTGTCGTAGATGACGACCCGCGCCACCGTGTTGTCGCCGGAGCCGTCGAGCACCTTGTCGTCGTCGGGCACGGAGAACGTCACGTAGGCGTCTCCAGCCGCCGTCGCGATTCCAAGCATGTGCTGCGCTTGAAGCTGCTGCATCGCCTTCTGAGCAACCGCCGGATCGCGGCTGCTCGTCTGCTGGGGATTCGGCTTGGTCCCGGCAGGAATGAAGTAGGCCTCGGCCCGCTGCTTATCGCCAGCCCAGCAGAACTCTCCGTATACCGTGAACTGCCCGCCGGGATAGAGCGGGTTCGCCTGCGCTTCCTGCGCTGTCTTCGCCAGGTCGACGTCGAGGGGCCACTGCGTCGGATCGATTCCTATGGGGACTTCCTTGAAGGTCCCGTCGGGCGCGATATTCGGGTGAGTGTTCTCGAACACGAGGTTGAACGTCTGCTCGACGCTCGTGTTCATGCAGCTCACCGTCCAGTGCACGAGCCACATGGCGTTGAACCGCGCCCGAACGAGCCCGACGATCGTCTTCGACTTGGGCGCTCCGAGGCCTTCCTGGACGATGTCGAAAAACCCGCCGATCTCGGGATTCGCGAGCGCCTGCATGAACTGCGCTTCGTTGTTCCTGTAGATGTTCTCGAGCATTCCGGCTGCGTTGGGGAGCCATATCGAGATGACCGGGAGCGGCGTCTTCGGAAGCGATGTGTTGTCCGACGGGAATCGCCCCTGGTTTAGGTACTGGTGAAACACGTCCGCGCTCGGGCTGGCGCTCTCGGCGTCGCCTCGGCCCGCGCCGTTGGACAGCACGACCATCGCCTGATGGAGCGGGATCATGTCGGGCTGGTCGGAGTTTCCGAGCGCCTTGAACGCGGTCTGCGTCATCGACTTGATCTCGCCGAAGAGCGCTCGGTTGGTCCCGTGCGAGGGCGAAGTCGACTTGAACTCGTTGAGCGCATTGCCGAGATCCGCGCGCTGCTTGTACGTCTTCCAGCCGGTGTCGCGAACGACCTGAACGTCGTCGAAGAACATCAGATCCATCAGGTCGTTGGCCTGCATTTGCTCGATGAACTCGTGGGCGATCGCTCGGGCGTCGCCGAATCTCGAGCCCATCGAGCTGGCTGCGTCGACCGATACGAGCCACGCCGTGCCGACGTTCGCGACATTCTGCTTCTGGGCGGCGCCCCACTGCGTCTTGTCCGCGAACTTCGTCAGCTGATCTTCGCCGGATACTTTGACGAAGAGGTGCGCGTTCTGCTCGGGGAACGGGAAGGGATCCCAGAGTGCCCCGGGCTTCTCGAGCTGCTCGCTCCAGCACCCCATGGTGGCCGACGCGGAAACCCCGGCGCACGGCTGGAGCACGTCGCTCAGCCGCTTGAATTGCACGACCTCGATGACCGACGTCAGCACCGGCTTGCCATTCTGCATGCCGGCTCGCGGGTCGATTCGTAGGATGTGCGCCTCGGGAGACGCGCTCGCGCCTCGCGGCAATGCCACGAGAAGCAGGGACGCCATGCAGAAAAACAGAACGGAGAAGAACCTTCGTCGGGCCATCGCGTCGTGTCCTCGTCGTTGCTTGGTCAGAAGCATCAAACGCGACCGATCACCTTCACGGTCGTCGTCAATCCACCGAAACGAATGCGGTCGCCATCGCGCAGATCGCGTCTTCCGTTGAAACCGATGTGCTCGTCGTTGACGAACGTACCATTGGTCGAACTCGTGTCCTCGACGGTGATCACCCCCGTCGGACCATCGATCGCCAAAACAGCGTGGCGCGACGATATCGTCGGGTCCGCGAGGGGGATGTCCAACCCATCGCCTGCCCCCGCTCGCCCCACCACCAGCCGACCCGCGCAGAGCGGCCAAAAGTCCCCGGCGGGATTCGAGGCGTAGGCGACGAGAAACCCTCGGAGGATCCGCGCCGGCGCGTCCGCCTGCACGTTGGGCATTGCGCCGAACGGTCCCGCGGGGGGAGGCGCACCGAACCCCGGATTGGGCGGCGGACCGAATCCGGGAGGACCGGGAGCGTACGGGGGCGGAGGAGACGTGGGCGATGGCTGGGGCGCTCCAAATCCCTGCGGAGCGGGCGGAGGGACTCCGAAGGGCTGGCCCCCCTGGGGGGCCGCCGCTGGCCCGCCGTACGGACTCCCTTGGGGCGCGAAGGGCGGGGGTTGTGGAGCTCCGCCTCCGTAGCCTCCGCGATAGGCATCCGGCGCGAACTGCATCTGGTCGAGCGCAATCGGATGCCCCTGGGCGCAGTAGCTCGCGCCGGGAGCTATCTCATGGCCCTGCTGACACCGCGGCCCAGCCGGCGCGGGAGCTGGCGGGGGCGCCCCGAAGGGAGGTGGCGCGGCATAGGGTGGTGGCGCGGCCTGACCGGCGGGGGCTCCCCCGTGCACGACGGGCGTGCCGCAGACGTTGCAGAACTTGTCGGTTGGCCTCGCCGGGGTACCGCACTGCGGGCATGCACTCATGACTGTTGCCCTCGCTAAATTCTGCGCCAGCTGACTCGGTCGCGAGACGCCGCGCACGGAGAGCATAACGAAGGTGCCAGCACAAAGGCGAGTCAGCTTCGCAAGTCGTGCCTGGATCGCACCGGGCTGGCGGGGCCGGGAGCCATGTCCGACGGGGTCGCCAGGATGACGCAGCACGGCGTTTTGGCTGGTGGGGCGGGATTTCTGAGCCGGTCGCTCCGGCGCACGCGAGGCCGCGCTAGGAGCGGCGCCCTCGATCGGCCGCCATCACGAGCGCGGGAGGGAGCGCGCGGGGTCCGTCGTCGAAGAAGCGGCGGCAGCACGTGCAGCCCGGCGTTCATGGGCGGCCCGCAAGGCCCGCGCCGCGAACAGCTTCGCCTGCCAAAGCCAGTCCAAGCGCTGCTGGAATGTTGTTCGGAGCCATGCATCTCGTACCCCGCGATGCAGCGGTGTTCCAGCAGAATCCTGCTCAGGCATCGTCGGCCTCGGGGGAGCTCGAGGGGGGCCGCGAAGCGCCCCCCTCGTCGATTTCGAGGGCTTGCAGCGCACGGATGTCCTCGAGGTCTTTGGGGCGCCCCGCGACCCGCTTTATGGCAATCAGGTCCGGGATAGACGCAACGGGGATCTGCACGTTACCTAAGTCTGCCCAGGTCGCACGCTGGTGAGCCTCTACAAACGGAAACGGCTCTTCCACGAAGAGGTCTATCTCGGTGGCGGGATACTCTGGGCTCCAGAATGATAAGACGGTCAGTGCCTTGTCGCGCACCCACTCCGCACGCATCGCAGGGTCCGCGAAGGCCGTTGCAGAAACCGGGGCGCGGGGTCGGTACCCGAGCGCTCCGAGGGCCTGCACGGCCGCGAGCGAATTGCTTGGGTCGAGCGCCACAACCAGGTCGAGATCGGCGGTGAAGCGAGCGTGTCCATGTAGAACCACAGCTACGCCCCCGACCACGAGGTATTGGACGCGGGCCTGTTGCAGCGCCGCGAAGATGATCTCGAAGTCGCTCGCCACGGTGCGCCAACGATACCATAGGGGAGTCAAAACCCTCGATTGGGGGCGACGTCCTCGTCTCACCGTCCCGTGGTTTCCCTTCCACCTCCTGCGTGCTGGTAGTGTCGACTGCTCACTGATTTCACGGCCGGGCGGAAGGCGCGGATGGAGGGTGGGGCGTCGATCCTCCCGGAGCCGCGGCGCCTTTAGTTAGGCGAAATCGAGTTCGCCACGGAGAAGCAATCGGTCCCGCCCTGCGAATTCGTCTCGCAGCAGAGATCGTACTGGCCGCCTGGGGGCGTCTGCCATCCCGATGGGCACGGATCGCACACAGACCCAGGAGGTTTGCCCGAGCACCCATTGGCAGGACAACTGAACGAGTTCGTTGGGCAACCGCCCTGTTCATAGCAGCACCAGACGCAAGCGCCTTGCGACCCTGACCACGGGTTGTCGAGACTTGCGCACGACGGCTCCCCTGACAAGCCAGAGTCGGCGGGAAGCAGCGCCACCGGAGACCCACCCGGGCCGCACTGGTAGAAGCAATCGGAGACACTCGCCTCGCCTTCAACCGGGACGGCGGCATCGCTATCGGGCGCAATGCACCCCGTATCGGTCGCGAGGGAGCAGCACTTGTTTGGGTCGGGGTACGTGAGTGACGTCACAGCGCAGCTCTGAAACGGCGCGTCCGGAGATTCGGTGCAGACCGGTTGCTGGTTGAGGGCGCCCTGACAGCAGACGCTCGGATGCGCATAGCCGACTGGGCACGGGGTCACCAAAGCGCCCAGAAGCGCCGCTGCCTCGACAGGCTGAGTCCACGAAGCCGACGAGGGACTGAGGCACGTGAACGTCAAGCCGGCGAGTGACGTTGGTGCGGGCGAGCGAAGCGTGAACGCGAGCGTCGCGCCTCCCGCGATCGAAAGCGTGCCCGGGCCAAGCGAGCCACAGGGCCCCGTCTCCGTGCAAAGGGTCGTGGCGCCCTGCGTGGACAGGATCTGCATTGTGTAGACCGAGGAACCGACTGCAAACGTGACCTGAGGATACCCGCTCAATGCTTGGCCGAACGTGGTGATGGCATACTCCACGACGTCGTTGCTCGGACCGTAATAGAGGCGATAGTCGGCGCTTGAGTAGGCGTCCATCGCGACGGTCAGGATGATCACGTTACCGTTTGACACATCGCCGAAGTAGGCCACTGTCCCCGGAAGATTGACCACGTTCATCCCGTCGACGGCGCCCGCGTCCACGAGGGTTAGCGATGTCATGCCGGGCGCACCGGGGGTCAGGAACAGCTTGCCGACAGGAGGGGCAAGGGCCATCGCCGTGGCCTGGCCGCCGGTCGCATTCAGGAGCAGATCGCGCGCGTCGGAGCCGTCGCTGTCGGCGCTCTCGAATGTGAAGGAGTACTGAGTGGTGCCACTCTGTCCTGTGCCAAGGACGTGCTGGCGATAGAGGGTGTTGCCGTCCGAAACGAAAACGCGATTCTGGCCGTCCGGGGCCGTGTCGGCCACATACAGCGTGCCGCTCGAGTCCTGGCCGACGCCGAGGAGGACGCCGAGCTTGGTGGGAAGGGGGGCGAGCGGATCGCACGGGCTCATGGCGTCCGAGGCCCCAGTCTCAGGCACGAAAACGTCCCCTCCCGAGGGGACGCTCCCATCGCACCCGATCTCGGCAAGGCACCCGCTGTCGGAAGTGCTGCCGTCGGACAAGTCGCTTGCCCCGAGCGAGACGAAGCTTGGGCACCCGGCGAGCGCAGCTCCAGAGACGATGACTGAGGCACGCCTCAAGTACAGAACGTATTCGGTTCTCATGACCCTCTCCATTTCATTGCCCCTATGGAACCGAAAAGCACATTCGATCACGGATTCGCAGATCCCGCGGCGGCCGATCGGAGAACGGACCGGATGTGCTGCGCGTACGTACTCTCCGGATGGACAGCCAAGAACCGTTCGCTCAACCTTTCGGCCGACTGCCAGCGACCCGAAGCGACGAGAGCATCAATCCGCAGAACGGTGGACTCCTCATCGAAGCGAGGGTTCGCCACGCGCTCATGGTAAACGTCGAGAGCCTGAAGCGCCGCCCACGGGTCGGACCGGGCCAGCGCCTCGCGCGCCTCGTCGAGATATTTGAGCTCGTCGCCGAGTGCCAAAGGAGATGACGTTGTCGCCGGTTGGCGCGCAGTCGAATCCGTCGCCATCGGAGGGCTCGGACGAGCCCCCACCGAAGGCGGTTGTCCTTCGAGAGGCCGGGATGCCAGCGCGATCGGAGCTGAGACCACGACCGGCACATCGTGAGCAACTGGCAGCACGGGAGCCACGGGAGGAAGCAGGTCGGTCGTCTCCGGGACACGCGGAGGCAGTGGCGTGGTCCTCGGAGCAGGCGGCCGCGGCGGAGGTGTGAACGGCGCCGATGCCTTTGGCGAAGACCCCGTCGCGTGGTGGTCCTGAACCGCGTTCTCGTGGAGCTTCCAGCCCACCACGGCCCCGGCGCCCACCGTCGTGCCCACCACGCTGATCACGACCCACTTCGCCACCACGAGGGGAACGGCTGCACTTGCAACTCCCGTCGTGCCGGCGGCCGCCGTCATCCCGGCGGCTAGGAGTCTGTCGGGCTTTTTGCAGGAGCAAAAAGTCCCGCCAGCCTCCGTCGTGTCGGATCACGTTCGAGGGGAGCGCAGCCGCTCCCCTCGAGCTCCCCATGCCGTT
>Ga0326728_10015523_pt1 | contig 15810 bp, 9 predicted proteins | sample MB3enrmetagenome_FD_207602 | JGI IMG/M metagenome (GOLD analysis project Ga0326728, IMG submission 207602) | Lab enriched peat soil microbial communities from McLean, Ithaca, NY, United States - MB31MN | ecosystem: Environmental > Terrestrial > Soil > Wetlands > Peat | place: USA: New York...
AACCGCAACGCCACCACCAATCCGACGCTCATGCCCACCGTTCAGGAAAGCGGCGGAGATTTCTCGCAGGCGGTGAATGCCTCGGGGCAACCAGTCACCATCTTCGATCCCGCCAGCGGCGCTCCCTTCCCGGGGAACCTGGTTCCGCAGCCGCGGATCAGCCCGCAGGCCGCGGCGCTGCTCAAGCTCTACCCCCAGCCCAACTTCCTGGCCAACTCGCGGTACAACTTCCAGATCCCGCTGGTCTCCCACAGCGAAAGCGACGGAATGCAGGCGCGCGTAAACCGCATGCTGAACAGCAAGAATTTCGTGAATGGCATGATCGCGTACCAGAATACGCGCGGATCGAATCCCAACCTGTTCGGCTTCGTGGATACCAGCAGCTCGGCGGGCCTTACCTCCAACGCTTCCTGGCGGCACGTCTTCACCAAGACGGTGACCGGGGTGTTCAATTACACGTATAGCCGGTACTCGGCGCGGAACACGCCGTATTTCTCGGGGCGCACAAACGTCTCGGAAGAAGCCGGCATCACCGGCAACGACCAGGCGCCGGGCTACTGGGGTCCGCCGGGCCTCTCGTTCAGCAGTGGCATCGCGGGACTTTCCGACGGCCAGTTGAGCCTGACACGCAACCAGACCAGCGCGGTGGGCGGGAACGTGATGTGGATCCGCCGGCCTCACAACGTGACCTTCGGCGGCGACCTCCGGCGGCTGCAGTTCAACAGCCTCTCCCAGCAAAACCCGCGCGGGGTGTTCAGCTTCACCGGCGCGGCCACCGAGTCGCTGGTCGATGGGGCCGCGCTATCCGGGACCGGTTTCGATTTCGCCGATTTCCTGCTGGGCGTGCCCGACGCGGCTTCCATCGCGTACGGCAACGCCGACAAGTATTTCCGCCAGGGAACCTACGACCTGTACGCCAACGACGATTTCCGGGCCGCTTCCACGCTCACCATCAACGCCGGCGTGCGCTGGGAGTACAGCGCGCCGATCACCGAAAAATACGGCCGCCTGGTGAACCTGGATGTCGCGCCGGGTTTCACCGGCGCGGCTCCGGTGGTAGGCAATGCGCCCACCGGCCCGGTCACTCACCTGCAATATCCCGATTCGCTGCTGCGCCCCGATAAACACGCGGTTCAGCCGCGCGTGGCCGTCGCCTGGCACCCGTTCCTGGGATCGTCCATGCTGGTTCGAGCGGGCTACGGCATTACTTACGACACCTCGGCATACACTTCGATCGCCAACCAGATGGCCCAGCAATCGCCGCTTTCGACCAGCCTGAGCGTGGCCAACACGCCGGCCAACCCGCTCACCCTGGCGAACGCGTTTCACGCGCCCGCCGGCGCTCTCACCAACACCTTCGGCATCGATCCGAACTTCCACATCGGGTATTCGCAGAGCTGGCAGACGTCGGTGCAGCAGGACATTCCCGGATCGATGGTGATGACCGCCACGTACCTGGGAATCAAAGGCACGCGGGCGGTGCAGACTTTCCTGCCCAACACGTATCCGGCGGGAGTCGCGAACCCGTGCGCCACCTGTCAGCCGGGTTATACGTACATGACCTCGAACGGGAATTCGACTCGCGAAGCTGGCACGCTGCAACTGCGCCGCCGGTTCCACAACGGTTTCTCGGCCAGCGCTGCATATACCTATTCCAAGTCGATCGACGACGCGGCGCTGGGCGGGCGCGGCCAGGGCACCGCCGTCATCGCCCAGAACTGGCTGGACCTCGCCGCCGAACGCGGCCTCTCGCCATTCGATCAACGTCACGCGCTGGCCGTTCAGATGCAATATTCCACCGGTGTGGGAGTGCTCGGCGGAATGCTGCTCGGCGGCTGGAGAGGCGCCATCGTCAAGGGTTGGACCGTGACTACTAATATCAGCGCCGGCAGCGGGCTGCCTTTGACGCCGATCTACAGCCAGACGGTGGCCGGGACCGGCGTGGTGGGGCCGATTCGCCCGCTATACACCGGCGCCGGCGTTTACGACGCCCCCGCCGGACACTTCCTGAACCCCGCGGCGTACATCGCGCCCCTGGCCGGCTCCTGGGGGAACGCGGGCAGAGACTCGATCGTCGGGCCCGACCGTTTCTCGCTGAACGCCTCCATGGCGCGGTCGTTTTCGAAGCTTGACCTGCGGGTGGACGCCAGCAATGCGCTCAACCACGCGTCGTACACCAGTTGGGTGACCAACATCAGCAGCTCGCAGTTCGGCCTGCCCAACCCTCCGGGCTCCATGCGGAACCTGAGGCTCACCTTGCGATGGAGATTCTGAGCATGCGATCGATGAACCATGGAACCTTCGCTTACCTCGCGCTCTGGGCGAGCTTGCTCGTGATGCTGTCCGGGCAGACGCAGAACCCGCCGGCGCCCAAGCCGGCAACCGCGCCCGCGGCAGCGGCCTCCAAAGACAACCCCGTGCAGTTCAAGACCACCGCTCAGTTGGTGGTGGAAACGGTCACGGTGAAGGACAAGAACGGCAACGCGATCGAAGGCCTCACCGCCAAAGACTTCGCCATCACCGAAGACAACGCGCCGCAAACCGTGGCTTTCTGCGAGTTCCAGAAATTCAACGATCTGGATGTGGGCGAGTTGCAACGCCGCCCCGATCCCACTGCCGCGGCCGCGGCGGAAGACAAGCCCAAAGTGGCTCCCGTAGCGGACACCGGGATCATGCCCGAAGCGCCCGGAGACGTCCGCTATCGCGATCGCCGCATGATCGCCCTGTATTTCGACATGACCGGCATGCCCGTGCCGGATCAGTACCGCACGCAGTACGCCGCTTCCAAGTTCATCCGCACCAGGATGCAGCCGGCGGACCTGATGGCCATCATCAAGTTCTCCGACGGCGTCAAGGTGCTGCAGGATTTCACCGACGACCGCGCCAAGCTGCAGCAAGTAATCGACAAGCTGCCCATCGGTGAAGACGAGGGCTTCGACGAGGCGGCCGCCGACGACAGCACCGCCGATACCGGAACCGCGTTCGGCGAGGACGACAGCGAGTTCAACCTGTTCAACACCGACCGCCAACTGGCGGCGCTGCAAACCGCCGTCAAGATGTTGGGGTCGCTCAACGAAAAGAAGGTGCTGGTCTATTTCGCCAGCGGCCTGAATCTCAACGGCACCGACAACCAGGCGCAGTACCAGGCGACCATCAATGCCGCCACCCGCGCCAACGTGACGTTCTACACCGTGGACGCCCGCGGCTTGGTGGCCACCGCTCCCCTGGGTGACGCCACGCATGGATCGCCGGGCGGCGCCGGTATGTACAACGGCGCGTCGGCGCTGGCCATGCAATCCAATGCGCAGAAGTCGCAGGACACGCTCTATGCGCTGGCCACCGATACCGGCGGCAAGGCCCTGCTTGACAACAACGAGCTGTCGCTCGGCATCGTGAACGCCGAGCAGTCCATTTCCAGTTACTACATCCTCGGCTATTACTCCAAGAACGAAGCGCTGGACGGAAAATTCCGCAGAATCAAGGTTACCTTTCTGGGAGACGCGTCCGCCAAGCTGTCCTACCGTTCCGGTTACTTCGCCAACAAGACGTTCAACAAGTTCACCACGGCCGACAAGGAACGGCAGCTTCAGGACGCCCTGATGCTGGGAGATCCCATCACGGATCTTACCATCGCCATGGAAGTGAATTACTTTCAGTTAAACTCGGCCGAATACTATACGCCGGTGGTGTTCAAGATCCCGGGCAGCGAACTGGTGCTGGCCAAGCGCGGCGGGGCCGAAAAGACAATCATCGATTTCATCGGCGAGGTGAAGGACGAATACAACACCACGGTCTCCAACATTCGCGAGATTGTGGACAAGAAACTGAGCGACGAAACCGCGGCGCAGTTGGCGAAGCAGCCGATTCAGTTTCAGACCGCGTTCACCCTGCTGCCCGGCGCGTACACCATCAAGGTGCTCGCGCGCGACGATGTTACGGGACGCATTGGCACCTATATTCACAAGTTTGTCATCCCGAACTTGAACAAGGAACAGCAGCGCATTCCCATCAGCACGGTGGTGCTCAGCGGACAACGCCAGCCCTTGGCCAGCGCGTTATATACCTCCAAGGACAAGGGCGCCGGCCAGTCGGTGAGCCCGCTGATTCAAGACGGGATGCAATTAATTCCCAGCGTGACGCGGGTATTCAGCAAGAGCCGCGACATGTACATCTATCTGCAAGCCTACGAGCGCGGCGCCACCTCTACCCAGCCGCTGGTGGCCTTCGTGAGCTTCTATCGCGGGCAGAGCAAGGCGTTCGAGACGCAGCCGCTCCCGGTGACCGAAGGGCTCGACCCGAAGTCCAAGGCCGTGCCCCTGAAGTTCAGCCTGGCGCTCGGCAAGCTGTCTCCCGGCAAGTACGATTGCCAGGTGACGGTGCTCGATCCGGCCGCCAATAAAGCGGCCTTCTGGCAGGCTCCGGTGATGCTGGTGCCGTAGGCGAGCCATCAGCCATCAGCCGTTAACCTTCAGTTCAGTTGGTGCGTCTCGCGGTCATGCCAGTGCCTCGCCGCGGCGCGCGATACGTTTGTGGGGCAGGATGGTATCCTGCCCCACATTGGCTCAAGTCGAGCCAACGAGATCCTACATGTCGTTGAAACTAAAGCGTGTGTCCAGGGAGACTTGGCTCGTGTCGAGCCAACTCCCTGCTTTACTCCGTCACGAACACCAGGTACATATTGGCCGGCTGGCCGGCGGGGCGCTCCACGTTGGAGCCCAGCGTGAGGCTCTCGGCGCGCTCCGCCCGGTAGCGGTAGAGATGCATCGCGTGGCCATCGATGGTAACTGCGAGATCGGTCGGCTGGAAGCGCTGGGTGAGCCACGCCGGACGCGCCAGGCGGTCGTCATGCGCGATCCACACGGTCGAGCCGGCCTTCACCGCAACCTCCATCAGGTCGACGGCGTGATATAGGCGGTCGGCCTGGGAAGCCTGCACGAAATCGGCGCCTTTCAATTCCCCGGGCAGCGCTTCCGCGCAAATGGCGGCGTCGATGAACAGCGCCTTGCCGTTCTGCGCGTCCGGTTCCACGTGGACGCTGCTGGCCGGACCGGAATACGAGAAGACCGTCACGAACTTCCCGAGCGGCTTCTGGGACAGAACCGTGGCTGTCTCGACGGGGCTCACCACCGTGGCGGACCGCGGGCCAAGCTCCGCCGCGGGCGTGGCCGGGAGGATCTTCGAAGCGCCGTACGCCACCGGGAACGCCACCGATTTCAGGGTCACGCTGGCGGGTTTGAGGCCTTGCCCCGTAACCCGCACCGTCACCTCGCCGGCCGTCCGCGTGGCGCGCACCGACACACGGTTGATGCCGGCCTCCAGGTCGAGATACGTGTTGTTGGTGGACTTGATCCTGCCGCTGTTGTACCCGCCGCGCCACACCCCCGGGCCGGCGATCTCGAAATCCACGCGCTGCTGGAAAGTGGGACAGCGATCGCCCTTGGCGTCCACCGCTTCCACGTCGATCAGCGCGATATCCGATCCATCGGCGCGCCACCCGCCGGGCGCGGTGATGGGCGTCATGCGCAGCGCGACGGGCGGTCCCACGGTGTGCTTGCTTTCGGTGGCCACGGCTTGGCCGCCGATATACGCCACCGCGCGGATCTCGCCGGCTTCCCAAACCACGTTGGGAAACGTGAACAGGTAGCGGTTCGACACCGTGCCTTTGCCCAGCGATTTCCCGTTGACGGACAATTCCACCGCTTCGGCGTTGGAAGTGACGTAGATGGTTTTCCGGGTGCCCGCGGGATAGGTCCAGTGGCCGATGATGTGCACCTGCGGATCGTCGCGGAACATGGTGCGGCACACGTACCAGGCTTCCTTGGGCAGGCGGACGCCATCCACTTCGCCGCCGGCGCGGGCCACTTCGCTCGATACGCGGCCGCCGCTGGTGGTATCGGAAAAGATCCAGTTGGCGCCGCCCGAATGGTTGGCCGCGCCCAGCTTCCTGACGAACTGGGCCACCTGGTTGACGGCATACTGCTCGCTGGTGAGCTGATAGGTCTGGCCTTTGCCTTCCGGGTAACCGAAGTTGGGCGGCGAAAAATCGTCCCACACGCGGCGCGGCGATTCCTCGCGGTCGTATTCGCCCTCCACTACCGGAAGGCGCGCAATCTCGCGTCCGCCTTCGGTGCCGATGCCGATGTCCATGAACTCGGCGGTCGTTTCGTCGGCGCGGCGGTGGGCGTAGGCGCGGCCGCCGTGGGAATCGTACTGGTCCATGTAACCCCGCAGCTCCTTGGCGTGGTCGCGAATCACCTTCTGATTGCCGCCTTCCCAAATCAGGATGGAGGGATGGTTGCGGTAATAGATGATCGTGTCGCGGAACGCCGCGGCGCGGAGGATCCAGGCATCGCCCTTGGCGTCTCCCTCGCCGTCCACGCCCGGCTGTTCGGCGATGATGCCGAGGTGGTCTCCCGCGTCCAGGCTGGCCGGCGATCCGGCACAATGGCCCCAGCGGACGAAGTTGCCGCCGGCGTCCTTCATGAGGGCGAGCGTGAAAAAGTGCATCCAGTCGGGCAGCGCCGCGCCCAGGCCGGGCCATTCGTCGGTGGGTTTCTGGCCCCAGCCGTGCAGCTTCACGTGGTGGCCGTTGATGAAGAAACCGGTGTTGGCGTCCCAACGGGCGGTGCGGATGCCCAGAGGAATTTCCTGCGAATCCACGGTCTTTCCGCCCACGCGCAACTGGCAGACCACGCGGTAGAGGTACGGCCAGGCCGGCTCCCACAACTGCGGATTCGGGACCGCGCCCGAGAGTTTCACCAGTTCGCCGCCGCCGGCGGCCACCTGGGTGAGCTGCCGCAATTCGAGAACCGCCTTGCCGGCGCGGTCGAGCACCCGCGCCACCACTTCGGCATGGGCGGCCATGGTCCGCTCGTTCTGCACCGGCACTTCCACGCTGACGCGCGCCGACCGTTCCGAGATCTCGCTGGCGTAGACATACGGTCCGGCGGTCCGCAGGAAGCTAAACAGGGGCAGGGAAATGTGCAGCGGATCGGTGACGCGCAGGTACACGTTGCGGTAGATACCTCCATGCGCCGGATGCCAGTGCGGACTGTTCCAGGGCAGGTCCGTCTGGATGATCCTGGCCATGTCGGTTTCCTGCGTAAAGGTGTTGTCGGCCATCACGGCGATCACGTTGTTGCCGGAATGCAGGCAGGCCGTGAGGTCGAAGCCGAAGGGAATGAAGCCGGTTTTGCTGGTTCCCAGAAGCTTGCCGTTGCAGTAGACCTCGGCGACCTGGCGGACGGCTTCGAACTCGATAAACACCTTTCGCCCGAGCCACGCCGGGGCCGCGGTGAAGGTCTTGCGATACCAGGTCCGTCCCGCCCACTGGTTCATCTCGCCGACGTGCCCGGGCGTGGACCAGTCGTCGAATGTGTCGACGTCGTTGTAGGTGTGCGGCAGGGAGACGGCGCTCCAGCCGCTGTCGTCGAACCCAGGCGCGGCCGCGCCGGGCGGATCGGACTTGGTGAATTTCCAATCGGCGTTGAAATTCAGCCTCGCGCCGTCGGCGCCGAAGGCCACGCTCGCAAGCGTCGCCAGAACCAGCAGGACAGACTTCATAGGGGTCGAAGTACGAGCTTACCACTCTTCAGGCCACTCTTCAGGCCAAACTTTAGCGTTAATTATGGAGAGAAGCTATCAGCCGTCAGCCATCAGCCTTCAGCTCTTTCGAGCGCTGTACAGCTTTTGTTAGGCTTCGCGGCGAAGCTCTACAGGCACTGCGCGGCGCACGAAAAAGCTGATGGCTGAAGGCTGATGGCTGATGGCTATGTTCTCTTCGCCACCACCAGCGTGATATCGTCGGCTTGCGGAGCCCCGGCGGCGAATTCCGCCAGCGATTTGGTTACGGCTTCCACCACCGCTGCGGCCGATTCGCCGCGATGCCGCTTCAGGACTTCGATGAAGCGCTCCTCGTCGAATTGGTCGTAGGCCAGATTGTTGGCCTCGGTCACGCCGTCGCTGTACAGCACCAGCATATCGCCGCGTTCGAGCTGGGCCTGCTGCTCGCCGTAGGGCGCGATGGGGAGAATGCCCAGTACCGGACCGCCGCCCTCCAGCAGCTCCGCCTCGCCCGAGGCGCGGATCACGATCGGCGGATTGTGTCCGGCGTTGGCGAACGCCAGCGCGCCGGTGGACGCGTCCAGCACGCAGAAAAAGAACGTGATGAAGCGGTTGCTGGGGCAGTTGGCGCAGGTGGCCTTGTTGAGCCGCGTCATGAAGGTGGCCAGGTCTCCCGGATCCTCGGCCAGCACCTGTACGCGCGCCTGCAGCGCCATCATCATCAGGGACGCCGGCATGCCTTTGCCCGAGACGTCGCCCAGGGCTAGGCCGACGCGGCCCCCTTCGTACGGGAAGAAGTCGTAGTAATCGCCGCCCACCGTGCGGCACGCCGCGTTGAAGCCGGCCAGGTCGGCGCCGTCCACGGCCGGCGCCTTATCGGGAAGCATGCGTCCCTGGATTTCGGCGGCTTGCGAGAGGTCGCGCTTCAGCGCGCGCTCGGCTTCTTCGATCTCCAACAGCCGCGCGGTCTCGATGCGGATGGCGGCCACGTTGGCCATCACCGTCAGCAGGCTCAGGTCGTCTTTGGTGAATTCGCGCAGGATGAAGGGCGAATCGACGTACAACAGCCCGATAATTTCGGCGTTGGTCTGCAGGGGCACCGCCATCATGGTGTGGACTTTCTGCTCCACGATGCTCATCCGCGCCTTGAAGGCATCGTCCAACTGGGCGTCGCGGACCAGCATGGACGTCTTGTCCTGCAGCACGCGGTCGCGGACCGCCGTGCTGATGTGGAAACCTTCGCCCTTGTGCGCCCTGGGGACCAGGTTGCCGTTTTCGAGGATCATCAGCACGCCGCGCTGCGCGTTCACGGCTTCGATGGCGAGGTCCAGAATGACCGGAAACAGCTCGGAGAGCTTCTGGTTTCTGGTCAGTTCCTGGCCCGCGCGAATCAGCGCCTGCATGGACGCCGAGGCCTTCGGACCGGTCCCCGGGAACACCATGGTGGGGTTGGCGAGGGCTCCTTCCAGGCTGGTGACGACGGTGGAGGAGGTGGCCGAGTTGGACGCGTCTCCGCCCTCGAACACCACCACGCCCGGCGCCGGCTGCGCGGATTCGGGCGAGTAGACGATCGTCAGGTGTCCCGCGGTGACGCGGTCGCCCGGGGACAGCAGCAGCTTGCCTTTGAGCGGGATATAGTTGACGAACGTGCCGTTCTTGCTGCCCAGATCCTGAACCGTCCACCCGTCGCCTTCCGGCTCGAAAGCGAAGTGCTGGCGCGACAGGCCGGCGTCTTCGGGGAAGCACAACTCGGCGGCGCTCGAGCGCCCCACCGAGATCCGGTCGGTGAGGGGAACGGTCTTCATCTGGCCGTCGGGACACTGAATGAGGAGTTCGCGAGCCATGGTGATTCTCAATTGTAGAACGGGCGGGGCAGGCGGTGCGGGCCGTGCGGAGCCAGTCGTTTGCGATCCCGATCCCGAAAGCCGGAAACGGCCACCGCTTTCCCATTCATCGTGGCGCCGCAACACAACTGGCTTCGGCCTTGGCTTCGTCCCAGGTCACCGCCAACGGCTGGCCGCCTATGCCGCCCTGTTTTGCCCGACTGGAAGCTCCGTTCCGCTGCAGCTCGACAGACTCCCGCAGACCGTTTCCAAAGAACGGGACACCTCGAAGCGTAGCCGGCAAACGGGACAACAGCGCGTGTTCCGCTTGCGGTCCAGCGCACTTCATGGCAACCAGACACGCCGATTTCGCCTTGGCCGATGCGTACTCCCAGGCATCCAGGTTATGTTGAAGGGCGGCCAAGTGGAACGCCAGGATGACTCCGGGGATGATCCGGAGAATCCGCCCATTCAGCCGGTCGACCGCAAACGCTACCATCAGACAGAACCCCACGGATGGAAGATATAAGATCCGGGAGTTTCCCAACCCCGCTCCGATCGCCAGCAAATGCAGCGGCGGTAGAGCCGATACGAGGACGAACAGGAGCGCAAATGCCATCAGTTTTCGGTTGGGGTGGCTGGTGGCAAGCCAAACCAGCGCTCCGATATACGCAATCGTCAGCGCCGCCATCCATGCGTCCGGTTCCACACTCCAGTTGATCGGGAAGTACAGAGCCATCCAGAGTCTTAACCCCAACGCCTTCACGCTGCTAAGTCCGAACGTCAAGGCTTGCGCTTCGCCCGTCTGTGCGTCCCGGTAGCCGCCAATGCCGCCCAGCAACCAGCAGCGGTACGCGAACAGCGCGGCCGCCGTCATGAAGAACGGGACCAGAACGCCGATGCTTCTTCGGCATAGGTCTCGTTTCACATAAAGGAACAGCAGCACGAGGACCGGGAAGATATAGGCCGATTCCTTGCTGAGAATCGCCAGTACCATGCACACCAGCGACGCCAGCGCATACAAGTAACCGGCTGACGCCGCCTCGCGATGGGAGCGGATGAAGAACAGCAACCCGGCCAGCACAAAGAACGTAGCCATCAGGTCGAACCGCCCCGCAATCCACACCGCCGCTTCGGGCCGGGTTCCGTGGATCGCAAACAGAGCGGCGGCGAAGGATGCAGCCACCCGGGAAGCGCCCAGCCGGGCCGCCAGCGTGAACACCAGCAGCACATTCGCAACGTGCAATGCCAACGACATGGAGTGCCATGCCGCCGGGTTCACGCCGGCCCACATCGACGTGAATGCCAGCGAGACGTATCCCATGGGGCGGAAGAACCCGTCCCCTCCGGGCGTGGTGAACAACCGGCGCAGGTCGAAATGAGATGAGTTGGCAAATCTCACCAGGATGAAATCGTCCCCGAGGAAGTAGAAGTGCAAGCTCCGCCAAAAGGCAGCCGTGGTGAATCCGGCCAATGCGGCCATTGCGGCGCCGTTCCACCAACCGGATAGTCGCGCCCGCGGTGTTTCAAGATTGTCGGTTCTATCGGGTGAGGTTGCCAAAACAACCGTCAGCGCGAGTCCCAACCAACCTTCCGGGTTCAACGGGACTCTCACCCCCAACGGGGCGCCGAACGGGCCAGACAGCATCCGCAGGGCGATGATCAGCCCCAGCATGGCCACCGCGAACACCATGCCGTAACGCGCCGCCATTTTCAGCACTATGAATCTAAGACCCGGAAAAGTCTTTTTCCATTACAGCGGTCAAAAAGAAAGCCAAGAAAGCCAACAAGGCCAAAGTTCCACGGCGAAGAACGGGCGGGGCGGATCGATGGAATCTACCGGTTCTCTTCCAAGTGTTTGAGGCGGGCGTCCATGACTTGCTCGACGCGGATCGACTCCGCGCGCTGTTCGGCGAAGCGCGCGTTCATCAAGTCCTTCAGATCGGCCATGGCAGCCCGCAGATCCGCTGCTGACACACGACTGTTGGCATGGTTCGAATCGACCAGCGCCCGGAGATCGGAGAGGCGGCTGTTATTGATCAGGATTCCGAGCAGCACCGCCAGGGTGGGAACGCTGACCATGAGGACTGTCTGCGTAGCGTCGACCATACCTCATTGTAGCCCAGAGCATCACCCGCGCCGATGCAGCCAGACAGCCCCGCCACTTGTGCTACAAAAGAAGATGCGGGAGCGGGCGGGTGACCAGCGCGGATGATGCATTCTGACGTGCCGATTCTCATTCCGGCGTACAAGCCGGGTGAGTCATTGCCGGGGCTTGTCCGCGCGCTTCTCGACCTGGGCGTCCGCCACATCGTGGTGGTCGACGATGGCAGCGGACCCGAGTTCCGGGAAATTTTCCGCGCCGTCTCCCTTCCCGGCGTTCACCTGGTGGAGCACGCCGTCAACCTGGGCAAAGGCGCGGCGCTCAAAACCGGATTGAACTTCGCTTTGGTGAAGTTCCCCAGGTGCCGCGGCGTGGTCACGGCCGACGCCGACGGCCAGCACCACCCCGAGGATATTGTCCGCGTGGCCGCGCGCCTCCACGAGAATCCGGAATCGTTGGTCATGGGCGTGCGGTCCTTCGGCGAACGCGTGCCGTTGAGAAGCCGGCTGGGGAACGGCGTCACGCGCGTGCTCATGCGCGTGGTGATGGGCCAAAATCTGGCCGACACCCAGACCGGCCTGCGCGGCATTCCGGCCTCGCTCATTCCGCACCTGCTGCGCCTCGCGTCGGCGGGGTACGAGTTCGAACTCGACATGCTGATCGCCTGCAAGCACCAGGGCTGCCCGGTCCTGCAGGAGACCATCCGCACCATTTACCTGGACGGCAACAAGAGTTCGCACTTCCACCCGATTTTCGATTCGATGCGCATCTACTTTTTGCTGTTCCGCTTCAGCGTGCTCTCGGTGCTCACCGCGGTGCTCGATAACGTGGTGTTCGCTTTGACCCTGCCGCACACCGGCAACATTGCGCAGTCGCAGATCGCCGCGCGCTTCGTGGCCATGCTGTTCAACTACCTGGGCGCGCGCCGCGTGGTATTTCATTCGCGGCAGCGGCACGCCGTGGTCCTGCCCAAATACGTGTTCCTGGTGCTGGTCAACGGCGTCTTCTCGTACGCTCTTATCCGGTTGTTCATCAATCTGCTGGGCCTGAGTCCGATCCCCGCCAAGCTGACCGCCGAGGGGCTGCTGTTCATCGCCAATTTCGCCATCCAGAGGGATTTTGTGTTCACGCGACGAAAATCCGCGCCCGCCGCCACCGACTGGGACCGCTACTACACCAGCGTCCCGGCCACCGCCAAGCTGACGCGCCGCTACACCACGGCCGCGCTCGTCCGCGCGATTCGCCGCCACGCGGCCCCGGCCGCGGGCGAGGAACGCCTGTCCATTCTGGAGATCGGCGGCGCCAACAGTTGTTTCCTGGACAGCATCCTGGCGGAAGTCGGTTGTGCCCGGTACGATATCGTCGACATCAATCGCTACGGTCTGGACTTGCTGCGTAAGCGGCTGGGCGGCAACGCTATCGTGCGGATGCACCAGCAGAGCGTGCTCGATATGTCGCTCGACCGGCAGGCCGACGTGGTGTTCAGCGTCGGGCTGGTGGAGCATTTCGATGCGCCCGGAACCCGGCAGGCCGTGCTGGCGCATTTCGACGTCCTGCGGCCGGGCGGCACGCTGATCCTCACGTTTCCGAGGCCCACGCCGCTTTATCGCGCCACCCGCCGGCTGATCGAGATGCTGGGCATGTGGAAGTTCCACGACGAGCGGCCTCTAGAGCCGGCGGAAGTTTTGGCGGCCCGCGACCGCGGCGACGTGGTCTATCAAAAGACCCTCTGGCCGCTGATTCTGACGCAACACTTGATCGTCGCCCGGAAGCGCGCCTGACCCGATTCGGTGACCTGCCCGATTGGTTTTTGTACTACTATGCATTGTTTTCTTCGCGCGCCGCGACGATTTTCGGAGGCGGGAGGGATTCTCTTAGCGAGCTTGGCGACTCGTTTGCCGGGGAACCCGGATCGAGATGGGATTCCGGGCGGACCTGATGGTGGAGGACCAGGTGATCGTGGAGATCAAGTCGGTGGAGACGGTTGCTCCGGTGCACAAGAAACAGCTTCCGACCCATCTGCGACTGGCCGACAAGCGGTTAGGACTGCTCATCAATTTCAACGTCGTGCTCATCAAAGATGGCATCACGCGCATCGTAAACGGACTTTCGGACTGATTCACGCCAAGACGCCAAGACGCAAAGAGGTTCTCCGTGAACTCGTCCAGGTGCGATTCTAGGCGGCAGCGGCCTGGTTGAGCGGCGCGATGCTGGTGCGGTCCATGGGGAGGATCGCGGTGATCGCCAGCCGGCCGTGGGGAGTGACCTGGTAGCGGTGGGTTTTGGGGACCTTCTGGATGAGTCCGTGGGCGCGTAGTATGCGGAGCTTCCGGCTCACGGCCGCGGAGCGCCGGCAGTTCTCTTTCAGCGGCAGGGGCTGAAGAGGATCGGCCGGCTCGTACAGCCATCGCTGGAGATCCCGGTTTCTGAGCCCGTTGAGCGCGAACTCCCCACGATTGACAGCCTGCGGCAACCGATGATCGTCGGCCTGGAAAGGGTGAAGCGCACCGGGCGCCCTCTGGGCCCGGCGCTGTTGGTACTGGCAAGGTTGCTCCAAGGCTCGGGTGAATTCGTGGAACCGGGTGCTGTCGTCGACGGTACTGAGGGCGTCCCGATAACGCTCGTTGGATTTTTGCGAAACTTCGGCGCGCCGGTGCATATCGGCCACACCGCGCCGCATCTGCCGCCACTGCGCGCCCAATGCGCCGGAGAGAATTTGCCCGACAAGGACAGAATGTGATACACTCCCTCCAATTCGTTGGAAAAGCAGCGCCTGGGTGCCCTTCGGGGACGAGTGGATTGCTGTGACATTGGGTATGCGGCCGGTGGAGGAGAAGCGATGGTTGTGCGGTCTATTGGCCCACCTTGGGGCGAGCGCCACAGTTGTGCTCTTGGGATTGGCGGGCCGCGCGGGCGCGCAGCGCTCAGACGCCCGCGGGACAATCACGTCTAATAGCAGTGGCGGCATATCCCAGGCAACCGCGGCGCCGGGCATTTCCACCCCGTCGATCACCGTGCCATCCAAATATAGTGCCACGGTGGCATCCATTCACGTCGTGCTGAATCGCGTGACGGCGAGCGGTGACGCGGGATCACAGCTAAATCCTGTCCGACAGCTCTATCCTGCCGACGGCTTCCGGCGGACGGCAGTTGGTGCTCTTGGGCAAGACTTACGATGGCACCGGCGACGAGCGGCGCCTGCAACATCTTCGCGGTTAGGAACGGGGCGCCGTGAATAGTAGTGACGTTCTGATTGTCCGCACACGAGAAGGGAGGTCTCCGCCATAAAGGGGGCCGGGCGAGTCTATGGAGGAACTTATGTGCAGGGTCTTTACGAATTACGGGCTGTATCGCATGAAGGGGTTGGCAAAGCGGCTGTTGCCGCTGCTGGTGGCGAGTGCGCTTGGTTCGCCGGCCGCCCTGGCCGACGTGATCCTTTCGATTCAGACGAACACGCCGAACCCCATGCAGGGCGACACGGGAGACTCGTTCGATGTGCTGCTTACCAACACCGGCCCGTCGGAGGTCGATATCGCGGCCTTCAGTTTCGGGGTGTTCACCACCGACACCGACATCTCTTTCACCGAAGCGGATGTTTCGACGGACGGCCCCAACCCGTACATCTTCTTCGGAAACTCGTTTGACCAGATTTATCTTGGCGGGGTGATCAGTAACCCGTCGCCGGTGGGGGAGCCGTCGCTGCCGGCTCAGTTTCTCACCGCGAGCGACGTGGGCAATGCGTATCTCTCCTACACGGCGGTGGCCGCGGGCGAAACCGTGGACCTTGGGACGGTGCTGTTCGATGTCGATCCCAACGCCGCTATTCAGAGTTTCACGGTGTCGTTCGACATGACACTGTTCCCGAACCCCCCGGGGGGCTACCAATGGAACAACCTTTCCGACGAGAACGGCAACGCCGTCAACATCGACAGCTTCCAGAGCGGCACCTTCAACGTAACTGAGGGTGTGCCGGAACCGTCGCCGCTGCTTCTGTTGCCGATCGGTCTGACGTGCCTGTGGATGTTCAGCCGCCCAGGCCGGTCGCGCCGCGCCCGAGCGCGGGGCACGCGCTCTTAGGGCCTGGCAAGGTCGGGGCGAAGGTTGACGCGCCGCCGATCTAATTCCAGCTCCACAGGAGGGCTTCGACGATGGCGACGATGGCGAGGCAGCCGGCGATACTAATGGCCCCCGGGGCGCCCATCGCACACGTCCGCGAGAGGCCGGTAGCCAACCCGCCGCCGGTCGCCAACCTGCCCCACAAAACCCATCGCGACGCACGCCGATCCTTTCGCCGAACGCCACGAACGGCATCCCACGAGT
>Ga0326728_10015524_pt1 | contig 15810 bp, 14 predicted proteins | sample MB3enrmetagenome_FD_207602 | JGI IMG/M metagenome (GOLD analysis project Ga0326728, IMG submission 207602) | Lab enriched peat soil microbial communities from McLean, Ithaca, NY, United States - MB31MN | ecosystem: Environmental > Terrestrial > Soil > Wetlands > Peat | place: USA: New York...
TCCCTACTCCCTATTCCCTACTCCCTATTCCCTATTCCCTATTCCAGCACCCAGGTATCCTTGCTGCCGCCGCCCTGCGAGGAGTTAACCACCAGGGAGCCCTTTTGCAGCGCTACACGGGTCAGGCCGCCGGGAACGATATTGACCTTGTCGCCGACCAGGATGTAGGGACGCAGATCCACATGGCGCGGCTCCAGTTGGTTGCCGATCAAACAAGGCGCGCGAGAAAAATCCAGGGTGGGCTGGGCGATGTAGTTGCGCGGATTGGCCTGGATCTGGCGGGCGAACTCCTCGCGCTGCTCGGCGGTCGAGTGGGGGCCGATCAACATCCCGTAGCCGCCGCTCTCGCCCACCGCCTTGACTACCAGTTTGTCCAGATTGGCCAGCACATGCCGCCGCTCCTTCTCTTCGGTGAGCAGGTAGGTTTCCACGTTGTTCAGGATGGGATCTTCATCCAGGTAGTAGCGGATGATGCGCGGCACATAGGCGTAGAGGGCCTTGTCGTCGGCGAGCCCCGTGCCGAAGGCGTTGGTCACCGTGACGTTGCCGGCGCGATAGGCGTTGAAGAGGCCGGCGCAGCCCAGCGAGGAATCGGCGCGGAAGACCAGCGGATCGCTGAAGTCGTCGTCCACGCGGCGATAGATGACATCGACGCGCTTCAGGCCGCCAGTAGTGCGCATGTAGACCACGTTGTCGTGGGTGACCAGATCGCGGCCCTCGACCAGATCGATGCCCATCTGGCGGGCCAGATAGGTGTGCTCGAAGTAGGCGGAGTTGAAGACGCCGGGGGTGAGTAGGACGATGTTGGGCTCGGGCCGGCCCTCGGGGGCCAGCGAACGCAGCGTCGCCAGCAGCAGTTGCGGGTAATGCTCGATGGGGCGCACACCGTAGCTGTGAAAGAGCTGGGGGAAGGTGCGGCGCATGACGCGGCGGTTGGTCAGCATGTAACTGACGCCGGAGGGGACGCGCAGATTGTCTTCCAGCACCACGAACTCGCCGGTATTGAGGCGCAGCAGATCGGAGCCGACCACGGCCACATAGACATTGCGCGGCACCTGCAAGCCACGCATCTGGCGGCGATAGTGTTTGCAACTGTAGACCAGCTCGCGGGGCACCACGCGGTCGGCGAGAATCTTGGCGTCGGAGTAGACATCGCGCAGGAAGAGGTTCAAAGCCGTAATGCGCTGGGTGAGACCGCGCTCGATGCGCTCCCACTCCGGGGCGGTGATCAGCCGGGGCAGCAGATCGTAGGGGAAGATGCGCTCGGTGCCTTCGTCGCGGCCGTAGACGGTGAAGGTGATTCCCTGGGTGAGAAAGGAAAGATCGGCCGACTGCTTGCGGTGCTGCAACTCCTCTTCCGGCAGGCTGGCAAGGGCCTCGGCCAGGGCGCGATAATGGGGGCGCAGGTCGCCTGAGGGCAGGCGCATCTCGTCAAAAGCCTGATCGAGGATATAGTCCCCGTAGAGCGCATCCAGTTCGAGCGAAGACGTACTCATAGGCATCGCGCTTTCCATGGAACGAGTCTAAAGCGCGGACGGCGAAGAAACCACCCTTCCAGAACCGAATGCCCCCGCATCCTGTCCCTTTCGGGCCTCTTCGCCCCTCGCCGCCCATGCCTTGTACCTCATTGTTACCAGCCGGGGCATAAAGGAGGCGTGAGGAAAATCGAAGCGGCAGGGGCTTGAGGGTCGCTGCGCCAACCCCTACTCTGGCGGCCTGTACCTTCTCCAGCATCCGAACCGGGCGAATGAGGACTTCGGCAGGGATTTTCAAGCGCTCATGCAACTGCTGGATCATCTTCAGCGGCAAGGCGCGATCTCGGCGCAGGACCTCACCGACGCGAGTACGGTTGCCGATGATCCCGGACAATGCTTTCCGACCCTCATCGACGCCTTGGCCGATGCCGTCTGGGCGATCCGTTTCTACCAACAGCATGGTTTTCAACTGGTCTCCGCCGAAGAGAAGAATCGTTTACTCAAGAAATACTGGGCCATCCCCGAGCGCCAGATCGAAACCTCGGTGGTGCTTGCAGATGCGCGGTGGCGCGAAATCCACGCGCAGGGATCCACGCCGTATTCCGTACCCTGTTTTCATCAAAAATCATTGTGCCATGGATTGACTACGCGCTCGGCCGGCGCTACTCTCACCCCAGATGCAGGATTTGGTTGCCTACGCCAACCCGCACTCCCGCCCCTCAGCCCGGAGCTTTGGCTCGGACCGGTGTGGTCCCGCCCGCCCTCTTTTCCAGCCCCGTTTTTCGCCTGTTTCTGCCGCCGCGCAGGCACGCCCTCGCGTGCGATTCTCGCGCCGCGGCTCTTTTCCCCGCAAACGCCGAGGCACCTTCGGCCCAAACCACCCTGGAGGCTCACGAAACCCTTGAAGATCGCTTTGGAGATCACGCCCAACCTCGAGCCCCTCTTCGGGACCCGCGATGAAAACCTCAGCCTGATGGAAGATGCGCTCGGTGTGCGCATCGATCTGCGCTCCGACGCCGTGCACGTGGAGGGCTCCGCCCCCGGCGTAGCCCGCGTGCGGCAGATCTTCGAGGACTTCGAGGCCCTGCGCCGCCAGGGCGTCAACCCCCACAACGGCGAGTTGAACGGTATGTTGAAGCTGGTGGTGACCGATCCGGCAACCACGCTGCGTTCGCTGGCCGACTCCGGCAAGCAGCGCTCGGCCGGGGTGAAGAGGATCGTCCAGCCCCGCTCCGTCAACCAGCGCAAATATATCGAGGCCATCGAGCAGAACGACATGACCTTCGGCGTCGGTCCCGCCGGCACCGGTAAGACCTATCTGGCCGTGGCCATGGCCGCCGCCGCCTGGAACGCCAAGAAGGTCAGCCGCATTATTTTGGTGCGTCCCGCGGTCGAGGCTGGCGAGCGGCTGGGGTTCCTGCCCGGCTCATTGCAGGAGAAGGTCGATCCCTACCTGCGTCCGCTCTACGACGCGCTTTACGACCTGCTCGACCCCGAGAAGGTCGATAAGATGCTGGAGAAGAACATCATCGAGGTCGCCCCCCTGGCCTTCATGCGCGGTCGCACCCTCAATGACGCCTTCATCATCATGGACGAGGCACAGAACACCACCATCGAGCAGATGAAGATGTTCTTGACCCGCCTGGGCGCCAACTCCAAGGCCGTTATCACAGGCGATATTACCCAAATCGACCTGCCCAACCCGCGCAAATCCGGGCTGGTGGACGCCATCAACGTGCTGGACGGCGTCGAGGGCATTCACTTCTGCCACTTCGAGGATTGCGATGTGGTGCGCCACACCCTGGTGCAGCGCATCGTCCGCGCCTACGAGTCGGTCAAATCGCAGCAGCAGGAACTGCCCCTCTCGCTGGGCGAAGCCATCGAGGTCGGCACGCACAGCCACGAGAGCAACCCACCCGCGCTCGCCGTCAAGCTGCAAAAGCCGCAGTAACTGCCAGATCGCTCGCCGCGCGGACAGGGCAGATTCTTCCCTCCGCGCGGCAGAATCTCCGCAACTGGCCTGCTGTCTGAAGACAACCAATCGTTCCCTTGCCGCTTCTATACCACCAGCAATCGGATTGAAGCGGAGAAGGATGAAGAGCAATTACACCAATCTTGACCTGCTGCGGTCGCTGGCGGTCCTCTCGGTGGTGGCCTCCCATCTGTGGCGCACCGGCATCGATTTTCACATCTATGCGGAAAATCTCCCCGTAACCCGGATGCTGCATAACCTCAGCGGCTGCGGAGTGATGTTTTTCTTCGTCCATACCTGCCTGGTGCTGATGCTTTCCCTGCGCCGCGCGCCAGCCGCGCAGCGGGCGCGCAGCTTTCTCATTCGCCGCGCCTTTCGCATCTATCCCTTGTGCTGGACGGCGATCGCGCTGGTGCTGGCCACGGGCTGGACTGACCGCCCGGAGAACAATTACCGTTTGCTGGGCTGGAAAGGCATCGCGGCCAACTTCCTGCTGCTGCAGAACATGCTCAAACAGAAGGGCGAGTGCAGTGTTCTGGGGCCGCTCTGGAGCCTTCCCTGGGAGGTCCAGATGTATCTGGTTCTGCCCCTCTTCTTCACCGTCCTGCACCGCTCCCGCCGCCTGGCTACTGTTTTTTGGATCTGGTTGGGCGCTACCCTCCTGGCGGTGGTGGCCACCCAGCCACAATTCGACCACTGGCACATTCACGGCGCGATCTTTCCCCCTATGTTCATCTCCGGCATGGCCGCCTTCAAACTGCTGGAGCGCCGTGAGGAGCCAGGGCGCGGCCGTACGCTGCACTTCCCGCGATGGCCCGCCTGGCTCTGGCCAGGGGCGATTCTCGCCTTGTTTGCCGTTTCCGCCCTTCAATCCACCGATCGTTGGTCCGAAACCCCCTATGGCGCGGTGCTCGGCGCCTGCATCTGCATGGCACTCGGCCTGGCCATTCCCGCCTTTTCCGAACTGCGCGCCGGCTGGCTGGCCGCGGCCTCCCATCAGGTTGCGCGCTACTCCTACGGCATTTATCTTCTCCACGTGCCGGCCATGGTGGCGGTCTTCCGCTACACGCAGCCCCTGCCCTGGGTGTTGAAGGCGGCGCTGGCGCTGGCCTTGACCGCTCTGCTCTCGTGGGTCTCCTTCCGTACCATCGAAGACCCACTGATCCGTCTTGGCAAGCGGCTGACCCAGCCGGTCCCGCCCCTGCCCAGCAAAACAGTGGAAGCCTTGGGAGATTCCCCTCCAGCAAAACCGGCCATCCCGATTCACTCCCATGCCCAGGCTCCGGACTTGGAAGCCCCGGCCGTCGCCGACTAAAGCAATTTCAGGATCGAGATACTCCGTAAACCAACACGGATCGCACTTCGCGTATCATCTAAGTAGATGCAGAGCTCGTTTAGGCGCTCTCTTGGTGCGATGATCCTTCTCGATCCGGATTTAGATCCTTCGCTGCTGCCCGCCGCCGCTGCGGCCAGACGGGTGGCTACGGCGCCTCCAGCAGCGGCTTCACGAGCACTCCGCCTGCCCACCACGCCCACCCTCGGCCGCTTTCTTGCCCTGGCGCAATCCACTGTCAAGCTGAAGGGACAGGTTTCGGTTCTGCTTACCACGGATGCGGCGATGCGCAAGCTCAATCGCCAGTTTCGCCGCAAGAACAAGGCTACCGATGTTCTGTCGTTTCCCTGCGAGGGCGCCTTTCCCGGCTTGCCGGCCAGCCAGCAAATGGCGGGCGACCTGGCTATCAGCGTTCCCATTGCGCTCAATCAGGCTGTGGAACAAGGCCATTCGCTTTCCACAGAAGTAAAGGTCCTCATGCTGCACGGCCTTCTGCACCTGGCCGGCCTGGACCACGAGACCGATAGCGGCCAGATGGCTCGCCGCGAGCGCCTGCTGCGCGCCAAACTGGGCCTGCCCCAGGGACTGATCGAGCGGGTTGAGAGCAAGGGATCTGGGAACAGGGATCAGGGATCGGGAAAGCCGCGGCGCGGCGCTCCATCTGTTCAAACCGCCACCAAAGCGGAGAAGGTTGCGAAGAAGACTTCTCGGGGTGCGCGCATATGACCCCCGGTGGAATAGCACTGCTCTCGCTGCTGGCCGCCATCGAGACGCTGGCCTCCTACATCGGTCGCGTCTATGCCGATTCCGGCAAGATTCTGGCCCGCAAGGAGCAGGAAAACCTGGACGCATGGGAGGAGTGCATCGAGCCGCAACTCGGCCTCACCCGCGACCATGCCGCCATCTGCGCCGCCGTCGTGCAGCAGTTGGCGCTGGGCGGAATCGTCCTCCAGGTGGGTGTTTTTCTCTTCGACCGCGCCCCTCGTTGCGACCGTCCCACCTGGGCGGAGGTCGCTCAGGCTCTCCTGGGCGTCGTAATGGTGGTCGTATTTTGCAATCAGATTCTGCCCTCGCTGCTCTTCAACCGCACCCGCGGCCGCTGGGTGGGCGCGCTGATTTGGCCCATTCGCCTCTTGCTGTGGATGGTTACGCCCATCACCGTCTTTGTGCGCTTCGCCTTCTCCGTGGCCGCGCTGGCCGAGGAACCCGTAGGACCTGCCGAGGAAGCCGCCGTCGATGTCGAAGCCCTGCTCGAGGCTGGGGAAGAAGAGGGCATTCTCGAGGAAAGCGACCGCGAGCTGGTGCGCTCCGCCGTCGAGTTCGGCGACAAGCTGGTGCGCGAGGTGATGACGCCTCGCCCGGCCATCTTCGCAGTCAAGGACTCAACCACCCTGGAGGAGTTCCTCGAACTGCTGCGCGAGCACAATTATTCGCGTGTTCCCGTGTATGCCGGCTCGCTGGACCATATCACCGGCATCGCCTTCTCCCACGATCTGCTGCAGATCGCCGACACCGACGCGGCCACGCGCTCGGTCGCCAGCATCCAGCGCCCCGCCGCCTTTGTCCCCGAGACCAAACGCGGCTACGAGCTGCTGCGCGAGATGCAGCGCGAAAAGCAGCACATGCGCCTGGTCATCGACGAGTACGGCGGCGTGGCCGGTTTGGTCACTATCGAAGATTTGTTGGAAGAGATCGTGGGCAACATCCGCGACGAGCACGAGGAAGACACCACGCTCGAAGAGCCGCAGCGGGAGCACGAAGGCGTCTGGCTGGTTCCCGGCGGTTTTCCCGTCGATCAGCTCGTGGATCTTTTTGGCGGTCCGCTCGATTTAGGCGAAAACTTCGAGGCCACCACCCTGGGCGGCCTGGTCAGCGAGATCGAGGGCCGCATCCCGCTCGCTGGCGAAGTGGTGGTACTGGAAACGGCCGGCCTCCGCATCGAGGTCGTCGCCGCCACCGACCGCAAAGTCGAGCGGCTGCGGGTCTTTCCGCCGGAGCGTGAGGCTGACGAGAATTCCAATGCTTGAGTTGCGGTGTATGCTGGACAGCACAGGTTTGATTGAAGAAGGAAACGAATGCTATTTACTTTCTGGAATATGTTGATTTCTGCTGCGTTGGCTGTGGCCCTTTTGCTGGTTTCGCCAGACGCTTTGGCGCAAACGGCGCCGCCAGCCAAATGTGGTTCAGCGAAGATTGCATTACAGAATCCTCAATACCTCATCACGCCCGCAGGAATATTGGCACTTGAACTGCCCCCTGGTTGGACTTTATACGCCAAGAAGAAGAATCCATTCTTCCTGCTTCGCACCGGGGATCAATATGAGACCGCGCGGACGGTAATATACATCAATCTCCAGAAGCTGGAAGGCTCGTTTGAACAGGATGTTCTGAACGATGAAAATGACTTCAAAAAGAGTGATCCAGAGGCGAAAATCGAAGATGAACCACGACCGGAGATCCTCGAGGCAGGATGCAAGGTGAAGGCGCAGCGATTTACCTATAAGAACAGGAAAAAGACATACGTCGATCAAGTAACCAAGATTGGAATCGGCGGATTGCTGCTGAATATCGTTCTGTCCAGCGATAGTGGAGAGGAAATCGAACACTTTATGAAGGACTATGACGAAGTACTCAAACATCTAGCTCTCACAACATGAGCCAAATGACCCGAATTGACGCGTGGAGTCATGTCGGTATTACTTTCCTATTGGTTTTGCGCCTTGACGTAGGTATCCCTTTGTTTTGATTTCAAGACTCTGCGCTCACGCCGCTCGCACCCGTTCGACAGCCAACCGCAGGCCCATGGCTTTGAGGATGGCGGAGAGGCTGCGCAGCTCAGGGTTGCCCTCTTGGGATAATGTGCGGTAGAGCTGGGTTGGATTCAGGTTGGCCTTTTCCGCCACCGCCTGTACGCCGCCAAAGGCCTTGCTCATCTGGCGCAGAGCAATGAGCAATTCGCCTTGTTCTCCATCTTCTAAAATTCCGTTCAGCAAATCGAGTGCATACGCAGGGTCTTCCTTCAGCAACTCCGCCATGGCCTCGTCGTGGCTCCTATCTTTCATTGTTCTTTCCTTTCTTGCCAGTCCAGCCAGCAGGCGCAGGCGCGGTCGATCTCCGCATCCTGGGAGTGTTTGTCGCTGCCGGAGAGCAGCAGAACCACCTTCGCTCCGGCAAGGGCGTAATAGACCCTGTATCCTGGGCCAACATCGATGCGCAACTCCCAGACGCCCTCGCGGCAAAACCTGTGATCGCCAAAGTTGCCCAACTCCATGAGGTTGATTCTGCGGTCGATGGCGATCTTCGCCTGGGTGTCGCGAAGCTGCCTGCGCCATTCCATGAAGAGGTCTTTCCCGCTCCGCGTCAAATAATGGCGAATCTCAAACACGGATGAAGTATCGTTTATAAACGAAAATATGTCAAGGAAAATGCCGGCGCCGTAACTTCTTGTTAGGCCACCGTACTTCCCTGGTTGTGCGCAGGAGTGGCAGACGATAGATCCCAGGTACAGCCCTTTCCCCTTCGTCTGTCCGAAAAATCCCCAAACTCAATAAAGCGTAGAGAACCTCTTTTGAAATCTCGATTTGTTGCCATTCCCGACCGGCCCAACCCCGGTAAAAGCACGCTAATTGACAGCCCTCACCGCCAAGCCCCAGACCACCCGCAACCGCATCGTCGGGGTGGTCGAGAACTCTCTCGAAACCGGTTCACGTGTTACGCGGTCATTCTGTGTTCAGCGTTCGCCGCGCGCACCACGTCGAAGTAGTACGCTTCCGTCTCGTCAATGGTCTTGCTGAGCAGGAAACGTTCATAGGCCGTAGTGTGAGATTGCTGCCCAAGCCGCTGACGCAGTCCCTCATCCTTTGTCAATCTCTCGATTCCCTTCGCCAGGGCCGCGACATCGCTTACCGGGAAGACAATCCCCTCCCGGTCGTCGGTGACTAACTCTGTCGTGCCTCCCGAGGCGGAGACCAGCAGCGGCTTGCCGGAGAACATGGCTTCCAGGGTGGCGAAGCCGAAGGGTTCCCGGTGCGAAGGCTGCAGAATCACATCCGAGGCGCGCATGACGGCAGGAATCTCGCTCTGATAGCCGCAGAAGATGAGCTTGTCTTGGACGCGGTAATGGACCGCCATGCGTCTCAACTTCGGCAACTCCTTGCCTTCGCCTACGAAGAGGCAAATAAAGGGCAGATCGTGCGGCAGCAGGCGCAGGGCCTCGATGACGTCGTAATGGCCTTTGGAGCGCGAAACGCGGGCCACAAGGCTGAAGACCACCGCATTGCCCAGGCCGAATCGGGCGCGAAACTGCGCCGCTTCTTCGTCGCTGGCGCTCTCAAATCGTCGCGGATCGACCCCGTTGTAGATCATTTGAATTCGGTCGGGGGTAAAGCCGAAGCGCTCGGTCAGACCGCGCTTGATGAAGCTGCTTACTGCAATCAGGTTGCGGAAGAGGAAGCCGTGGACCCACTTGGCTGGAGCGCGGTGCCAAATGTCGTGAACCGTGACAATGTAAGGCACGCCGGCGCGCCGGTAAAGGCATTCGGCAAAGTAGCCGCCGGTCCGATGATGAGCGTGGATCAGCTCGATCTTGTGCCGCTCGACGATCTGCAAAAGTTGGCGAAAGGCTTGGACTTTGTCCAGTGGATTGAAGCTCTGGAAGGGAAGCCGGTACTGCGCGAGTGCGCCGGGAGGCAGAAGACTCGTGTCCTGCTTGCCTGTGGAAGCGACGAAGTAGATCTCGTGTCCGCGCCCGGCGAGTTCCTTGATGAGCTGAAGCGCCTGGGTCTCGGCGCCTCCCGATCGGCCGCCGCGCCAAGCATGCGAGAAAAGAATGAGAACCTTCATGGATTGAGCACTCCAATCCTTTCCCAAGCCACTGAGGCCTGATGGCCTTTTCTTTTTTGTTGCGGTTTGACAGGAGAGATTATGGGCCGCATTGAAAAAAGTGTCCAGTAAGACGGCAAGACTACAAGACGGAGATTTGCCGTTCCGGACCTTTTTTTGCGTACTTCATTCCCTGATCTCGGGAAAGGGTGGAAATCGGAGAAGCCCTTTTCCGGCCGCCTGACTAAAAATGCCGTAAACTCAGTTAGGAGCAGAAAAACCCTTTGAAATCTGGATTTGTTGCCATTCTCGGCCGGCCCAACGTCGGCAAAAGCACGCTATTGAACGCCCTGACCGGCGAAAAGGTGGCCATTGTCACCGCCAAGCCGCAGACGACCCGCAACCGCATCGCCGGAGTGGTCGAGGTTCCCGAGCGTAAAGGCCAGCACCCGGCCGCGCAGATCGTCTTTGTCGATACCCCCGGCGTGCACAAGCCCGGCTCCCACCTCGACCGCCGCATGTTGCAGGAGGTCTATGAGGCGCTGGAGACTCGCGATTTGGTCCTGGTGCTCATGGACGCCACCCGCCGCGTGCAACTGGAGGCTGTCGAGCCCGTCGCCCCACTTATGTCTGGAGATGGCGTTGACGCCCAGGTCCCAGAAGCGGGACCTGGGGCACCCGTGCCGGTGACAGCAGAGAATGAGGATGGGGCCATAACGCCTGAGGCATCTCTTAGTCCGTCTGCGGCTCCCGTACGCAAAAGCGCCCACGGCGCCGGCTCCTGGGCCAGCGAAGACGAGTTCCTCTTCGGCCTGGTGCGCAAGCTGGACTGCCCCGTCTTTCTGGTGCTGACCAAGATCGATCTGGTGGCCAAGGACCTGCTCTTGCCCATGATCGACGCGCTCACCAAGCAATTCGACTTTGCCCAGGTCATTCCCATCAGCGCCCGCAAGCGCGACAATCTCGATCTGCTGCTCAACAAGATCGTCGAAGTCCTGCCCACCGGCGAGCGTTACTATCCCAAAGACCAGTACACCGACCAGCCGCAGCGCTTCATGGTGGCCGAGCTGATCCGCGAGCGCATTCTGGTGGAGACGGGCGAAGAGGTTCCCTACGCCTCGGCGGTGGTGATCGAGCGCTTCGAGGAGGCGCGCCCCATCAGCGACCGCCCCCGCAAGAAAGGCTCTCCGCCGCCCAAGCTGCCCCTGACCCGCATCGCCGCCGCCATCTACTGCGAACGCGAAGGGCAGAAGGCTATCCTCATCGGCAAGGGCGGCAGCAAGCTCAAGGACATCGGCGCCGGCGCCCGCAAGCAGATCGAGTCGCTGCTGGGCACCCGCGTCTACCTGGAACTGCATATCATTGTCGAGCCCGGCTGGCGCGAGTCGCACCCCTTTGTCGAGTCCCTCGACTGGCGCAACCAGTTGGAAAAGATGGCCGAAGATCAGGCCGTCAAGCGGCACCTGGGCGATGACGAGTAGGAGCGGACGAGCGTAGGAGAAACCATCCCTGAAAGAGTTGCGTTCGCACCGCGAAAAGCAAAACCAGGCGTCACGATCTGCTCCTCGCGCGGTTGGCTACAGCGGAACCAGAGTCGATTCTTCCCGAAACCACAGCCTTCAAGCCGACGCAAACAACAGGGAGTACCCATGGCCCTGTAGGCCACTCCAGCCATGAAAGTCGACGTTCGTTTGACCCAGTGCTGTCATCGTGAGCGCAGCGAAGGATCAGCGTAGGCTTTTCGGAAAGGCCATTTTCGACGCAGCGAAGCGGAAGGATCTGCGGTATTGCGTTCTCCACTCGGTGACCCAATAGACGCAGATCCTGCGCAGTGCTCAGGGCGGCAAGTCCTTGGTAAACATGTACTTGCTTGAGTATCTTGGATTCGGACCCGGGCGTGAACTGCTGTTTTAAGGTTGACCTCCCGATCGGGGCGTTGCCAAGGGAACGAACCGCCGGATTCGGCTTCATGCCTTTGCAGGGAATGGATATTGGCATTGACCGCGGAACGTGATTCCCGTAGACTAAGTAATTGCGAGGGATGCGGATGGAACTGCTTTCTGACCCCGCATCACTTTGCCCGGATCGCTTCCTAGGGATCGGGGCCTGAGATCAAGGAAGAATAATGGCCAATCACGTATCGTCGCTCAAGCGCGCCCGCCAGACCGTCACGCGCACCGCCGTCAATCGCGCCAACCGCAGCCGCGTGCGCACCAGCCTGCGGGCCATGCGCGAGGCTCTGACCCAGGGGGATGTGCCCGCCGCCCAGGCGCAGTACCGCCAGACCACTTCGGCCCTCGACAAGAGCGTGCAGAAGGGCATCTTTCACGACAACACCGTCTCCCGCTACAAGAGCCGCCTCAACGCGCGCTTGAAGGCCCTGGTTCTAGCCAAGGCGTAGCCGCGCGCGGCCCACGGCCGCAGCAATAAATCTGACCAACGAAACAGCCGGGGCAACCTGGCTGTTTTTGTTATTTTTGGACGCAGGCATAGAGGGGAACGTAAAAATCGGTTGTCGGCGAGCGACTTTCCCGGAGGAACCGTTTGTTGTCTGGCGGTGTCTCAATAGCCAGGAGGGATGCAAGGTGAACCGGGAATCGCGCTGGGGAGAAGACTCTCGTTCAGGCGATGTGGCGCTCGTCGCATCCCTGGCCAAACTCTGGCCGCACCGGGAGCATGAGTCGAGCGCCGTGAAGAATCTCTGTTGCTGCGTTGGCTTGCACCGCTGGAAGCAGTTGGATTTGAGCGAATTATACCCAGGGAAAGAAGTCCGTTACTGCTTCTGGTGCGCGAAGATTCGCGTCGATGGGGTGGTTTTTACGCCTTGAGGAACCTCCGATCAAGTTCCTTTTCCCAAAGCCATGCTTCCCTCAGGGGCTAAAGCCCATTGATTCTTCTGGCTTTATGTGCGGGCTAAAGCCCGTACCCTTCAAATCGCTAGCTTAGAGCATTTTTCGGAATGGTGTAGACCGAGAATCTGTTGCACTCCCACCTTTCCGCACAGAACGCGGAAAGGATGGGGCAGGGTGGTCTATAGAAAAAGCTGAAATACTCTTAACAGAAGTTTCCCAACAACGGAAGCACAGACGCTGCTTGCGATCAGAGCAGTTCGAAGACCCCGGCGGCGCCCATGCCGCCGCCGATGCACATGGAGACGATGCCGTAGCGCACCTGTCTGCGGCGCATCTCGTAGAGTAGTGTGGCCGCCAGTTTGGAGCCGGTACAGCCCAGCGGGTGGCCCAGGGCGATGGCGCCGCCGTTGACGTTGACGATCTGGGGATCGAGTTGCAGGGTGCGGATCACCGCCAGCGCCTGACAGGCGAAGGCTTCGTTCAACTCGATCAGCCCGATCTCGGCGAGGCTCAATCCCGCTCGGGCGAGCGCTTTGGGAATGGCGGTAACCGGGCCGATGCCCATCTCCTCCGGTAGGCAGCCAGTGGCTGCGTAGGAGACCATGCGCCCCAGGGGGCGAAGCCCTGACGCGACGGCCCGCTTGGCCTCCATCAGCACGATTGCCGCCGCGCCGTCGGAGGTCTGCGAGGAGTTGCCGGCGGTGACGCTTCCATTGGAGAGAAAGACGGGCTTAAGGCGGGCCAGAATCTCCGGCGAGGTCGAGGCGCGGGGGCCTTCGTCGGCGGAAAAAAGCGTCTCGGTGATGCGCGGCATGCCGGGTTGGCCATCGGCCTTCTCGCCGGGAAGGGCGATGGTGACGGGAACGGGAATCAACTCTTCTGCAAAGCGGCCGGCGGCCTGCGCGGCCAGGGCTTTGCGATGACTTTCCAGGGCGTAGGCGTCCTGATCGGCGCGGCTGATCTGGTAGTGCTGGGCGACGCGCTCGGCGGTCAGGCCCATGGTCAGCAGCGAGGCGGGGTAATGCTCCGCCAGCCAAGGATTGGGGCTGGGCTTCAATCCACCCAGGGGGATCATGCTCATGGATTCGGCGCCGCCGGCGATCAGCACGCGGTCGCCGCCGGCACGGATGCGCAGATCGGCCAGGGCAATGGCCTCCAGGCCGGAGCCGCAGAGACGGTTCACAGACACTCCTGGAACGGTGACAGGCAGGCCGGCGCGCAGCGCGGCAAAGCGGCCGATGTTCCAGCCCTGCTCGCCTTCCTGGTGGGAGCAGCCCAGGATGACGTCGTCGATTTCGGCTCTATTCAGGTTGGGAATCCTGTCCAAAGCTCCGCCCACCGCCAGTGCGGCGAGGTCGTCGGGACGGGTAGTGGAGAGAGCGCCCATGGGAGCACGTCCGACGGGAGTACGCACGGCGCTGACAACAACGGCTTCGGGCAAGGGGAGATGCTCCTGAGAGGTATCTTTCATCATTGGCGGCGAAGGGTGCGATGGTCAACTCTCGACATCGATCACCAGGGCAATCGTATTTGGATCGTTGAAGGGTACGGGCTTTGAAGGGTACGGGCTTTAGCCCGTACATTCTTGGGTCAAAACGAAATGGGCTTTAGCCCCCGAGGGAAGATCCAGGGCGAGAGTAAAACTTTTCTTTTTAATGGATTTTGCTCCGCACACACGCCTGAGACCGAGAACCAGACTCGGCTTTGGCTATCCCTCAGTGGCTTACTAAAGCCCAATACTAGTCGCACTGTTTATGTACGGGCTGAAGCCCGTACCCTTCATTGTCGCTGGAAAATCCAAATGCGATTGCCCTGCATCGATCACTCCTCTCGTCGAGCGTCAGTGGTGACATTGTCATTACATGGAGGGATGATATGCTCGCAACCGACCGCAGTATGGGCAATTCGCAAGGTGTGCCGATCCCCAAGCCGCTGATGCAACAGGTTGGATTGGTAGAACAGGCGGAAAGGCTGGTCGAAGGGGATGCTTTGTTACTGCGTAGCCCCAAGGCCAAGCCGCGCAACGGCTGGGCCGAAGCCAGCAAGGAGTTGGCAGCCCGCGGCGACGCCCTGGTGATGCCTGAGTTTGGCAATGAAAACGATGTGGAGCTTTCCTGGTGACGGCGGCGGCGAAACCTGCGACCGTGACACGCGGCGAGATCTGGCTGGTGAATCTCGACCCCACGGTGGGCAGCGAGAATCAGAAAATGGCGTCCTTGAGTGGTGATCTCTCCGCCGGAGATGCACGACAATCTGCGCACTGCGATCGTTGCTCCCATGGCCACCGGGAGCCATCCTGCGCCTTTCCGCATCGCCGTCCGCCTTGTGGGCAAGGATGGGCTGATTCTGCTGGACCAGATTCGCGCCATCGACAAGATCCGTTTGGTCAAGCGGGCTGGCACTCTCAATCTTGAAACACTGAGTTTAGTTCTGGAGACGCTGGGCGAAGTCTTCGCCAAGTAGCCGACCGATGTGGGGGATTTTGCAACCTGTTCAGGGAGATCGCAATCGAAGCGCAAGCAAAACCGGGCGGCAAACCCTTCGGTCTGCCGCCCAGTGTTTGTAGTCCCTCAGTCCCTTGGTCCCTTGTTCCCTTGGTCCCTGTTTAAAACATGTTCCACAGCGACTGGTTGTAGACGGCGTGGTGGAACTGTACTTCGCTGGACTTGACGATGGTGCCCAGGTCGCGGGCGCTGCGGTTGGCGACGGCTTGCTTGAGTTCCGCGTAGCGGCCCTGCACGTCGCTGCCCAGAATCTTGGCGATCCAAGCAGATTTCTCGAAGTCGGCGATGGCGGTCTGGATATTGTCGGGCAAGAAACGGCCGCCGGCGCGCAGGTTCTCCAGGTCGCTGATCTCGCCGTCCAGGCCGGTCTTGAAGATGCTGAAGAGGGTGAGGTAGGGGTTGGCGTCGGGCGCCACGGCGCGGACTTCGGTGCGCATGGAGCGGTGGTTGCCGATGGGCACACGCACCATGGCGCCGCGATCGGTGGCCGAGGCGCGGATCTGGTTGGGCGCTTCGAAGTGCGGATCGAGACGGCGATAGGCGTTGACGCTGGAGTTGAAGATCAGGCAAAGATCGAGGGCCTTGGTGAGAATGCGGTCCAGGAAGTCCCAGCCGAATTGCGAGAGCTGCTCCTCGCCCTTTTCGTCCCAGAAGATGTTGGTCTTGCCCTTGGAGACGGAGACGTTGGTGTGCATGCCGCTGCCGTTGACGCCGACCACGGGCTTGGGCAGGAAGCAGGCGGTGAAGCCCATGTTGTTGGCGATCTGGCGGCAGAGCAGCTTGTAGAGCTGGATCTGATCGGCGGCGGCGACGACTTCGCTGTAGCCGAAGTTGATCTCGAACTGGCTGGGCG
>Ga0326728_10015526_pt1 | contig 15808 bp, 14 predicted proteins | sample MB3enrmetagenome_FD_207602 | JGI IMG/M metagenome (GOLD analysis project Ga0326728, IMG submission 207602) | Lab enriched peat soil microbial communities from McLean, Ithaca, NY, United States - MB31MN | ecosystem: Environmental > Terrestrial > Soil > Wetlands > Peat | place: USA: New York...
AGATTGGTTCAAGGAGAAGTGGAAAGAAACAAGAAAGCCGAGGGTTGCTTACGTAACAGCCGACAACGCCATGGGTAAGTCCATCGAGATACCTGAGATGGAAACCTATCTCAGGAAAACGGGGTATGAATTCGTCGGCACCCAGTACGTGCCGCTGGTACCTACTACGCCGCCAACCACCCAGTTGATGTGGCTCAAGCAAAACGCGGTCGATCTTGCCCTCGGCGCCATGATCAACCCCGGTGCCCAGGCGACCATAAAGGAAGCGGTCCGGCTGGGCATGGCACCCCATCTCGGCTATAAGATAGCATTCGGCTTTCCCGGGACATGTCCCTCGGCCATGTTCGAAAGGGACATGGGCAAGCTTGGTGATGGTGTTCTCATTGCCGGTAGCCAGCCCACCTGGAGTCGCGACCTGCCCGGGGTAAAGTTCTCTACCGAACTGCAAAAGAAGTATCACCCCAACAAATGGATTAGCGATGGTTCTTACTTTTCAGGCATGGCTGAGGTCATGGCTCAGGTTGAGGCGCTGAGACTCGCCCTAAGAGAGGTGCCTGTTGAAAAGCTTACGCCGACTGCGGTGCTGGAGCACGGCTTCTACAAAATCAAGAATCTCGACACCGGTGGCATGACCAGCACGCCCCTGACCTATGGCCCAGGTAAAGTCGAGGGTGTCGATGGCGTGGGTGTCGATCAGATGCGGGACGGCAAGGCGATAAGACTGGGCGTCTGGCCATGCCGCCACCTGTATTAGGGTGAATCCTAATCGCGAGGCGCACGGGCGAATTTGGAAAGAACCACAGGGGGTAGCGTTGCATGGAGATTCAAAGCCTCAAGGCGAAAGTGGATCCCCGACATACGGCATTCCTGATCGTCGACATGCAGAGAGACTTTTGCTGTGCCGGGGGCGTACTCGATAAGCTGGGCTTCGACATAGAGGCCCCGAATCGATTGGCGGCAACTCTCTCCGGATTCCTCATCCATGTGCGAAAAGCCCTCAAGTTCATCGTGCACATCAAGATGACCCAGGTGCCGGAGCTCCGTTCGCCTGCGCTCGTTGAGCAATACCGACGAGCTGGCCTTGAAAGGCAGTACGATCCTAGGCTCTCGGAGTTCTACAAGGTGGTTCCGCTGGAAAACGAGATTGTGATACCCAAATACAGATATTCAGGTTTTGTCTCCACGTATCTAGACAGGTATCTGAGGGCAAACCAGGTCAAGACCTTGGTGGTGACCGGGGTCGCGACGAACGTCTGTGTGGAGTCGACCATAAGGGACGGTTTCATGCGCGATTATGCGATCGTCGTTCCGGGAGACATGACCGAGGGGACGACACCAGAAGCCAAGGAATGGTCGCTGAAAACCATCAACACGTTTTTCGGGGAAGTGGTAGAATCGGGCGACCTGCTGCGCTGTTGGCCGGTTGAATAGCATTGGGGCATATTCACGCTCTTTTTTGAGTGTGAGTATCTTTAAGGAGATGTGGGAGAAAGCGGTGAAGATCGAAGTGAGAACCTGTGATAACCAGTGCGCCTTTCCCATGGTCTTCGGTGTGACGAAGAAGGATCGGCGCTACCCCTTTCTGACCGCGACGGCTATCAGGGCGATCGGTGCAGAAGACTACATGCCTTCGTTTGAAGAGGTGTTGAAATCGCGAGGCAAATAGAGAAGGCCGGGAGCCTCGCCCTGACTGTCACCTCCTGAGCAGGATGGTCGGGAGGAGCCGTGATGAAACTATTGCAAGAAGGAGAAGAGCAATGGCCGATCAAAAGTTCGAAATGCTTTTCTGGCAGGGTTATCCCCCCAGCCAGGGTTGGTACCCCGGATTCAACCCGAGGACGGAGAAAGCAAAGGGAATGATCATAGAGCGCGATGTCGCGGTCACCCTGTCGGACGGCATAAAAATATACATCGATATCTTTCGTCCAGAGACGGAAGGGGAATACCCCGTTCTCATCTCGTGGGGCCCTTACGGGAAACACGGGAGATCCCCCCTGTACTCTCCGTCCGCCGACGTGAGGCATGATCTCTCGGAATATACCGTTTTTGAAGCGGCCGATCCTATCTATTGGTGCGGCAAGGGCTATGCCATCATCAATCCGGATCCGCGCGGCGCCTGGAATTCCGAAGGGGACCTGACATTCTTCACCGATCAGGAAGCACAAGATTGCGCCGAGCTGATCGAGTGGGCCGGCACCCAGAGCTGGAGCAACGGTAAAGTCGGCCTGTACGGCGTCTCCTACCTCGCCTGGAGCCAGTGGCGGGTGGCGGCGCTCAATCCGCCTCATCTGGCGGCAATCAACCCTTGGGAGGGGGTGAGCGATTTTTATCGGGAGTTTTGCTTCCATGGGGGCATCCCGGAGACGGCGTTTGTGGCCCGCCTGCGGGATGGCGGGTGGTCCTACACGACCACCCGGGTGGAGGATTTCGTGGGGATGGCTCTCAGGCATCCCCTCTTTGACGACTACTGGGCGAGCAAGAACGCCGATCTCTCAAAGATCACGGTGCCCGCGTTTATCGTCGCGAGCTGGTCCGATCAGGGCCTCCATACCCGCGGGACCCTCGAAGGCTTCAAGCGGATCGCCTCCAAGGACAAGTGGCTCATGGTCCACGGGAAGAAGAAATGGAATACCTTCCATGAACAGGAAAACCTGGAGAGACAGAGACAGTTTTTCGATAGGTTCTTGAAAGGCATCGATAGCGAGATAAAAAACTGGCCCAAGGTCATGCTCGAGGTGAGAAGACGGTACGGCGTAGGAAGCTTCAGGAACGAAAATGAATGGCCCCTGGCACGCACCCAGTACACGAGGCTGTTCCTGAACGCGGGCGACGGGAAGATGAGCACCTCTCCCTTCGAAAAAGAAGCCCAGGCCCGCTATATTGCGAGCGACATCGGCGACAAGACGCAGAATGCCCAGTTTGAATTCCAGTTTGACAAGAGGACCGAGCTCACAGGACACATGAGTCTGAAACTCTGGGTCCAAGCGGCAGGCAGCGATGACATGGATCTCTTCGTAGCGATATACAAAATCGATCGTTCTGGAAGAACTGTTCCCTTCGCCTTCTGCTGGACCCACGACGACGGTCCGGTGGCCCTCGGGTGGCTGCGCGTTTCCCACCGTGAGCTCGACGATGGAAAGTCGACGCCGTTCCAGCCTTTCCACAAGCACGAGAGATTACTGAAACTCAAACCCGGGGAGATCGTTCCCGTAGAGATCGAGATCTGGCCTTCGAGCACCCTGTTCGAGAAGGGAGAGAAGCTCCGCGTCGTGGTGCAGGGGAGCGACATCAACATGTACCCCGGACAGATAGCCACCTATCTCCATATGGCATACGTCAACCGGGGGGAACACGTGATCCATACGGGCGGGAAGTACGATTCCGCACTTCTCGTACCGGTGGTTCCCGGTTAGAGACCGGATCCACCCCCGGGGTAAGCGGATTTTCTTCAGCCCCGCTTTATGAGGAGGGCGGGCTGACCACACCCATTTGGCGGCCGAAATATCTCGAACCATTTCACATCCTGCTTTAGTCCTTATGTTTCGGCGACCGCTTGCAAGCGTTCATCGTGTTCCATCATTCTCCCGCGTTTCTTTGTCAACTGATTGTGATTGCCCGCTATTTCAAAACAGGGGTCAGTCACCGCGTATTCAAACTGAAAGTGCTCCCAATTCCATTCACGGGTGCCCGCTTCTGAAAATACGTAAAGGAGGTTTGTGATTCTTTTCCTGTTCTCCTTATCAAACTGCTTCCATCTATCTATCGCCTTTCTGAGAAATCCCTCTATGTCGGCCAGTGTCGTGAAGATGTTCACGGTCCTATTGCCAACGGGTATCGCGCCCACCATCCACCAGTCATGAAACTGCAGCTTCAATCCCAGGAGGCATGCCAAAGCCTGGATCAAAAAACCTGCCAGTCCCATCCTATCTGCTCGCTGATCATCATCGCCTTCATGCAGCTTAAGGTAATGAAAGGCTGGAAGCTGAAATACCCCTGCTGACCTGCTCGGTTTGCCCCTTTCAGGGGCATGAGGGATACTGCGGAGGAGTTTTCGAGGATCGCCGCAAGGCTCAACCAGGCGACGAACCGGTTTAGGGGGCTGATGTAGGGGCCGCTCGGCCAGGGGATTATCCAAGTCACGCCCTTCGCTTCGGAGGAAGTGCACTGCACAATAGACCGCGTGTTTACAGCCGTCGACAGAGGGGCCCTGTTGCTTTCGGACTCACGTGCCTTTTCCGCACGCAATCGGCGCTGGCATTTGGAGAAGTCCACAAAGTATTGTATAATCCGATTTTAAGCTCGATTACGATCGAGGCTGCGGATGGGAGACGAAGAAAGGACAAAGACGGAACTTATCGACGAACTCCAGGCCTTGCGACAGCGGGTTGCTCGGCTGGAAGAAGCGGAAATGGCGCGCGAGCAGGGCCTCACAAAGCGCAGAGAGAGATATCGGGTAATATTCGACTCGATGATCGAACGAATATGGTATGTCGACCGGAAGGGAACGGTCCTGTATGTCAACAGCATCGGCGCCCGCGACCTGGGTCTGCCGGTCGAATCCGTCATCGGCAGGTCTCTGCACGATCTCTTTCCGATGGCCACGGCGTCACGACTCTACACGGATAACATGGATGTTATCAACTCCGGGAGGCCGAAGCTGGGGCTTTCGGAAGAGTACCCGTTGGGCGACGGTATGAAAGGCTGTTTTCAGACGGATAAGATCCCTTATTACGACGGAAATGGGGAGGTCACGGGAGTCCTGGTCTTTGCTGTGGACTTCACCGCCCACATGAGAGCGGAAGAGGCCTTGTCCACGAGTCAGCTCCAGCTGTCTGAGGCCATGGACCTCGCCCGTATCGTATACTGGCAGCTCGATCCGGACACCGATACGTTCATTTTCAATGACCCCTTCTACAGCTTTTACGGTACGACAGCGGAACGGGAAGGGGGGTACCTGATGACCAGGGTGCAGTACGCCCGGAGGTTCATGCACCCGGACGACATGCACCTCTTCCGGCAGGCGTCGGAGAAGCGTATGTCGTACAAAGGTCTGGAGTACTTCAATGAGTTCGAGCACCGCATCATCCGGCGAGATGGAAGGGAGCGCCACGTCCTGGCGCGCATACGGGCCACCATGGAGCCCACGGGCCGCGTCACAAAATGCTACGGCGCAAACCAGGACATTACCGAGCGCAAGAAGGCAGAGGAACGGCTCGAACGGGAACGCCTGCTCAAGGAGACGCAGCTAAGGAGAGGAAAGGCGCTCGAACAGTCACGCGAGGAATTGCGGAACCTCTCCGAGCACTTGCAGCGCGTGCGCGAGAGGGAGCGGACCCGCATTGCCCGGAAGGTGCACGACGAGCTTGGCCAATTTCTGTCGGCTTTGAAGATCGACCTGACCTGTCTCGGGCAGGGACTCAACAAGAACCAAGGGGATATCCTCGAACAGATCGAGGGCATGGCAACGAAGATAGACGCCGCGGTGCACACGGTCAGGAAGATTTGCTCCGAATTGAGGCCATCCATCCTTGATGATTTCGGACTCTGCGCAGCTATCGAATGGCACGCGGAGGACTTCCAGAAGCGGACCGGCATCCGGTTCGTGACGCGCATAGACCCGGCCGTTTCCAAAGTGGAGAAGAGGCTTGCCCTCGTGCTCTTTCGTATCTTCCAGGAATCCGTGACGAACGTGCTGCGCCATGCAGAGGCGACGACGGTGAAGGTGAGCTTCAAAAGTAAGGCGGACAATTTGGTCCTCAAGGTGGCGGACAACGGCAAGGGCATCTCGAAAAGGCAGCTCTCCAGCCCCGGATCCCTCGGGATTATCGGTATGAGGGAGCGGGTGCGTTTTTGGAACGGACAACTGCTGTTCCGGAGTGTCCGCAACAGGGGTACGACGATGATCGTGTCGATCCCCCTCACGAGTGGTGATCATGAGATCGGAGAGATGGGCTACCCGCCCGATCTTTCCCAGACGAGAGATGTAGGAAACGTATGATAAGGGTGTTGGTCGTGGACGATCATACGATATTCAGAGAGGGGATTAAGAAGGTTCTTTCTGTTACCTCTGACGTCGAGGTGACAGACGAGGCGGGCGACGGTCGTGATGCCTTGGCAATGATGCTGGATCGTTCCTACGACGTGGTGCTTTTGGACCTCGCATTGCCGGGGATGCAGGGATTAGACGTCCTGCGGGCAATAAAGGCCGGTAAGCCGCAGCTCCCGGTGCTCGTCCTGAGTATCTACCCCGAAGAGCAGTATGCGGCGAGAGTCCTCAAAGAGGGTGCTTCGGGCTACCTGACAAAGGAGAGCGTGCCGAGCGATCTCGTGAAAGCCATCCGGAAAGCATCGCAAGGAGGAAGATACGTCAGCGATTCCCTGGCAGAACGCCTTGCGGATGACCTCGCCGACGGACGCAGGGGCCCGCCTCACGAGAGCCTTTCAAGCAGAGAGTATCAGGTATTTCAGATGATTGTGGCTGGAAAGACCGTCAAAGAGATAGCACGTGACCTCTCCTTATCCCGCACCACCATCAGCAGTTATCGCGCACGGATCTTCGTGAAGCTGCAGACAAAGACCAACGCGGACCTTGTCCGCTACGCGCTGGAACAGAATCTCATCCTGCAAGCTGCGCGCGACCACCTGTAGTCCGAAAGACTACACGCCATTGAACTAGATTCTACGGTAGAATCGTCCCGCGACGATACCGGAAGCTGTGTGCTTGCTGATAACATGTACCATTCGTGTCTCTGTCGAAGAACATGAAGACCGTAAGACAGGCCGTCGTTTGAATCAGGGTGAGTCGGTGACCGTGAGAAGGGAGACGGAAAAGGGAATCAGACTGCGCATCGATGGCCTGATGCTCAGCTTCGGGGGCGTGAGTGCCCTGACGGACGTGAGCGTCGACGTCAGGGACAACGAGATCCTCGCCGTCATCGGGCCGAATGGGGCGGGAAAGACCGCCTTGCTCAACTGTATCAACGGCTTCTACAAACCCCGGAAAGGCGAGATATACTTCGACGGGACCAAGATCACCAGGGAGCGCCCGGACAAGCTCGCCCGCCTCGGCATCGCGAGGACATTCCAGAACATCGAGCTGTACACCGGCCTATCCACCGAAGACAACATCATGGCAGCGCGCCACGTGCTCATGAAGCGGAGCTTTGTCGCCGGAGGTCTCTATTTCGGGTGGGCGAGGAGGGAGGAGATCACGCACCGGGAAACAGTCGAGGAGATCATCGATTTTCTCGAGATTGCACCCGTGAGAAAGAAACCGGTTGGCCTTCTCCCTTACGGCATGCGGAAGAGGGTCGAATTGGCCCGGGCCCTGGCCCTGGAGCCGAAAGTCCTCATTCTCGACGAGCCCATGGCCGGCATGAACCTCGAGGAGAAGGAAGATATTGCCCGGTTCATCATCGATCTTTTCGAGGGTCAGGGCTCTACCTACCCTGATACCCCTGTCTTAAGGGATGGGATCAGATCGATCATCCTCGTCGAGCACGATATGGGCGTGGTGATGGATATCGCCGACAGGATCGTGGTCCTCGACTTCGGCCGCAAGATCGCCGATGGCGTACCTTCCGACATAGCCGCAAATCCGGCCGTGATAGAGGCCTATCTGGGCAGGGGAGAAACAAAAGGGGAGCTGACCACCTAAGGGAGAAAAGGGCGTCCATGCTGCAGGTCAATAATATCGAGGTCGTCTACGGCCGGGTCATCCAGGTGCTGAAGGGCGTCTCTTTGGAGGTCGGTGATGGTCAGATCGTTGCCCTTCTCGGCGCCAACGGGGCGGGAAAGACAACGACCCTGAAGGCCGTGTCGGGGATGCTCAAGACGGAAGAGGGCGAGGTGACAGAGGGAACCATCGTTTTGGATGGGAAGAGGATAGATAGATACGGACCCGAGGATATAGCCGGGATGGGCCTCTCCCAGGCTATGGAAGGGAGAAGGGTGCTCGAACACCTCACCGTCGAGGAAAACCTCCTCGTAGGTGCCTATTGCCGGAAGGATAAGGCAGGGGTGAAGAAGGATCTGGAAATGGTCTTCGATTACATCCCCAAGGTCAGGCACCTCCGCCGCCGTGTGAGCGGCTATCTGTCCGGCGGGGAACAGCAGATGCTCGTCATAGGGCGTGCACTCATGGCCCGGCCCAGGCTCATGCTCCTCGACGAGCCTTCCCTCGGTCTTGCGCCGCTTCTGGTGGAAGATATCTATCGCATCATCCAGAGGATCAACGCCGAGCAAGGGACGTCGATTCTCCTTGTGGAGCAGAACGCCCGTGCGGCTTTGGGCATCGCCCATTTCGGCTACGTGATGGAGAACGGCAAGGTAGTCTTTGGCGGCCCTGCCGAAGCCCTGAAAGGCAATGAAGACATCCGCGAATCGTATCTCGGGCTTTCCTCGCAAGGACGCAGGAAGAGCTATCGCGATGTCAAGCATTATCGTAAAAAGAAGAGGTGGGTCGCCTAAAGATGAGGGGCGAGAAGGGGGATCGGTAGGGGATGGCGCGGCTTTACGGGGAAAAGGGGGATACGTGGCCGAAAGTACTCTCCCACAACTACAGAACATACGGGGGCAGCCGGAATGCCATGCGATACAAGCACTACGGCATTTGGCAGGGCTATACGTGGGAAGAGTACTACCTCAATGTGAAGCACCTCGCCTGCGGTCTTTCCTCCCTCGGCTTCGAGCAAGGGGACAGGCTTCTCATCATCGGCGACAACGCCCCCCAATGGTGCACCGCAGAACTCGCGGCCCAGGCGAACCGCGGGGTCTCCGTGGGGGTATACTCCGAATTGGCCGCCCCTGAGGTCCGATACGTCGCACAGAGCTCAGAGGCCCGGTTCGCGGTGGTCGAAGATCAGGAGCAGGTGGACAAGCTCCTCGAGTTGAAAGAAGATCTGCCCCTCCTTCGGAAGATCATCTACTGGAACTACAAAGGGCTGTCCCATTACAAGGACGACCTCATCATGGGCTACCGTGAAGCGCTCGGGCATGGCGTGGCCTACGATGCGGAGCATCCGGGGCTCTTCGAGAAGGATCTTGCAGCGGGTAGCGTTGATGACCCGTGCGCCATTGTCTACACCTCGGGGACCGCCGGGGCAATGCCTAAGGCAGCCGTCCATACCCACGCAACCATCAGGGCTGGCGCAGAGTCCTACCTGGGCCTCGACCCGTGGACGGGGTCGGACGACATAGTCCCCTATCTGCCCCCCGCCTGGATCACCGGCCAGTGGTCGCTCATCGGTTGTCATCTGCTCTCAGGGTGCGTCCTCAACTTTGCCGAGAACCCCGAAACCCGGCAGCGCGACGCGCGGGAAATAGGTCCTACCATCGTGCTGAACGGCGCCCGCGTGTGGGAGAGTCAGGCCGCTGCCACCCAGGCCCGGATGCTCGATGTGGACCCGTTCAAGAGGATCATCTTCCGTCTCCTCATGCCTGCTGCATATAGGCTGGCTGATCGGAGACTTCGGAGAGAAAGACCGGGGATGGCCTTGTCCCTGGCAGCCGCCCTTGCCAGGTTTATCCTGGCACGTCGCATCAAGGCGAGCCTCGGCCTTTCCCGGGCGCGGATCTGCTACAGCACCGAGGCCATACTCAGCCCTGATGCGCTGAGGTTCTATCATGCCTTGGGCCTGCCCCTCAAAAGCCTCTACGGGACGACCGAAGGGGGGCCGCTGACGGGCGCGCGCAAAGACGCCATTCGTCTTGACACCGTGGGCCCTCCTTTCGACGGTACTGAGATGCGGGTCGCCGATGACGGTGAGATCGTCTATCGTACCCCGGCAGTTTTCAAAGGGTACTATAACGATCCGGAGCAGACCGCATCCGTGCTGAGAGACGGATGGTTCCACAGTGGAGATTCGTGCGATGTGGCGGACGGCGAAATCCGTTTTCTCGATAGGAGGGGGAGCCTTGTCCGGATGAGCTCAGGCGACACCCTGGCCCCTCAGCTCATTGAAAGCCGGCTCAGGTCGAGCCCCTATATCAAGGATGCCTGGGTCGTGGCCGCACCCGACGGGACGTACGCCTCCGCGGTTGTCGTCATCAACTTCACCACGGTCGCGAGATGGGCGGGGAAGAAGAGCACCTCCTTCGGCACCTTTGCAGAGCTTTCCCAGAAGCCGGACGTCTACGACCTCATAAGGGGTGAGATCGAACGGATGAACAGCGCCTTGCCGGGTGGATGCAGGGTGAGGAAATTCGTCAATCTCCACAAGGAGTTCGATGCAGATGCGGGGGAATTGACGAGGACCAGGAACGTAAGACGGCATGTACTCGCAGAACGGTACCGTACGCTCGTCGAAGCGATCCATGCCGAAGTGACGGAAGTATCGGTAGACGCCCCCGTGGGGCACAAGGACGGACGCACGGAAACGAGGAGCTTTTGCGTGGCCATCGCCTCCGTGGGGGGAGGGACGTCGTGACTTTCTTTCTGCAACTGGTGGTGACCGGCTTATCCCTGGGCATGATCTATGCCCTCGTAGCCATAGGCTTCGTCATTATCGTGAAGTGCTCGAACGCCTTCAACATCGCCCAGGGGCACTTCGTGTTGATAGGCGGGTACCTGGGCTACACCTTCCTCGTCGTCTTTCATCTTCCTCTGTGGGCTGCCCTCATCCTGGCGATAGGAACTGCGGCCCTCCTTGGACTGGCAATCGAGCGCCTTGCCGTGCGCCCCCTGATCGGCCAGTCGGAGCTGGCCGTTATCATGATGACCATAGCCCTGGCAACGGTGCTCGAAGGGCTTGCAACCCTCATCTGGGGCGGGGAGTATAAGACCTACCACGGGGTGCTTCCAACCCTCACCCTGAAGCTGGGGCAGATATCGGTGCCTCCTGAGTCGCTCATCGGGCTCATGGTCTCCGTCGTTGCCGTTGCCGTGCTCATGTTCATCTTCCGCTATACGAAAATCGGGCTCGCCATGAGGGCGACCGCCGAAGACCTGCAGGTAGTGCAGAGTCTGGGTATCAAGGCCACCACGGTCTATGCCGTCTCATGGGTCATCGCCTCCATCGTCGGTGTGGTGGGCGGCATCCTCTTGGGCGGCGTATCGGGCGTCATGATACCGCTCGCGGAGATCGGCCTCAAAGCCTTTGCCGTCGTCCTTCTGGGAGGGGCGAACTCGGTCGGGGGGGCGATCGTGGCAGGCATCATGCTGGGTGTATTGGAGAACGTGGCAGCCGGCTATTTGGACCCCCTTCTGCCGGGCGGGGGCTTTGCACAGATATTCCCCTTTGTCGTGATGATCATAGTCCTCATCTTCAGACCGAACGGTCTCTTCGGTCTGGCGAGGATAGAGAGGATTTAGGCGAATGGGCAGGGGAACGTTCCAGGAGACTTACGCGCAGGACATGGCGATCTTTCACACCCCGTCGCAGTGGGGGGCCCTCGTCGTCTTCCTTGCCCTTCTTCTTGCGTGCCCGATGTTCGTGAGCGACAGGGTGCTCACCATCGTTACCATGATCGGCATCGCCATCATAAGCGTGCACGGGCTCAACATACTCACCGGATACTGCGGCCAGATATCCATGGGCCACGTCGGCTTCATGGCGGTGGGGGCCTATGTGTCGGCGATCCTCACCGCAAAGCTCGGCTGGCCGTTCTGGTGCGCGCTTCCGTGCGCCGCCCTTGCCGCAGGCATGGCGGGCCTGGTTTTTGGCTTACCCTCTCTGAAAATCCGCGGGTTCTACCTTATCATGGCGACACTGGCTGCCCATTTCATCATCATCTGGATCATTCTCCAACTTCGGAGTATCACCGGGGGTCCGGATGGCATGGCGGTGCCCAAGCCGCGGATCGGCAGTCTTGTCATAGACTCCAAAGCGCGATACTACTATCTCGTCATGGTGGTCGCCTGTCTTGCCACGTACATAGCTGTCAACATAACCAGGACAAGGGCCGGCAGGGCGTTCGTCGCCATCAGGGATAACGACCTTGCGGCCGAGGTCATGGGAATCAATCTTTTTATCTACAAGCTCCAGGCATTTTTCATCGGCTGTCTCTACGCGGGGGTGGCCGGTGCCCTGCTCGTCCATTATTACGGGTTCGCAAGCGTCGACCAGTTCCCGTTCATGGACTCGGTCTGGTATCTGGGCATGCTTATCGTCGGCGGCATGGGCAGCATCGCAGGGGCTGTCCTCGGAGCAGTCGCCCTGAAACTCCTCGATGAATTGGTCACCATCATGGGTCCTGTCCTGTCGGCGGCAGTGGCCGCCCAGGCGGCCGCCTCCCTGGCGCTTATGGCACGAGGGGTGGTGATCATCCTTTTCCTCATCTTCGAGCCCAGGGGGCTGGTCCACCTGTGGGGGATGGTCAAGGCCTACGTTCGTCTCTGGCCGTTCTCGCGGGAGGAGGCGGAGTGATTGCAACGGAAAGAAAGGAGGACGTATGAAGAGAAGCATCTGGTGGGGAGTGGCTGTCTGTGCACTTGTGCTCTTGTCGGGCTCGACGCTTTTCGCGGCAAAGACGGTCTATATCGGTGGGACCATGTCACTCACCGGACCGTATGCGGAGGATTCGGCCGCGGTGCTTGCGGGCTTCCAGGATTACGTGAAGTACGTGAACGAGGCGAAGCAAATGGCGCCGTGGCGCAAGGAGAAGTGGCCGTCGGACATAACAGTCGAGCTTCTCTGGCGGGATGACGAGCTTAAGCCTGCAAAGGCCCTGAGCATCTACGAGGAGCTGAAGGCAAAAGGCATACTCGTTTACCGATGCTCGGGTTCGCCCGTTGCCCTTGCCCTCAAGGACAGGCTGAAACAGGACAGCATGGGGGCCACGAGCATGTCCACGGGCTCCTTTCTCATGACGCCTCCCGGCACCATCTTTACCTACTACCCCATCTATACGGATGACCTTGCGGCTGTCGCCGACTGGTTCAAGAAAGGCTGGAAGGAATCGAGAAAGCCGAGGGTGGCGTACCTCACTGCCGACAATTCCATGGGCAAGTCGATCGAGATACCGGAGATGGAGGCGTACCTCAAGAATGAAGGCTACGAATTCGCCGGCACCCAGTACGTGCCGCTCGTCCCCACGTCCCCGCCGACCACCCAGCTCATGTGGCTCAAACAGAACAAGGTAGATCTCGCCGTCGGCATCATGGTCAACCCCGGCGCTCAGCCCACGGTAAAAGAAATGGTGAGGCTCGGCATGGGCCCGAACCAGCAGTATAAGATGATCTTCGGCGTTGGAACGCCCTGCCATATCGTCCCCTTTGCCGACGCCATGGGGGACTTGGGCGACGGCCTTGTCGTGGCAGGCGACTATCCCCCGTGGGATGACTCCGCACCCGGCATAAAGTGGATGGTCGATCTGCAAAAGAAATACCGTCCTGACAAGTTCGTGCGCCACACGCAGTATATGGGAGGCATGGTCGAGGCCATGAGCCAGCTCGAAGCTATCAGGCTTGCCTTGCAGACGACGCCCCTCGAGAAGCTGAAGCCGGCTGACGTGCTCGACAACGGCTTTTACAAGATCAAGAACCTCGATATGGGCGGCATAACCGGCTCACCCCTCACGTACGGTCCGGGTAAGATCGAAGGGGTGGATCTGGTGCGCGTCGATCAGACGGAGAAGAGCAAGATCGTCAATCGCGGTACCTACCCCTGCCGCCACGTATACGCGCATTAAGGACTTACTCCTTAGTCCTCTTCCTCCGGCGGCTCATACCGCCGGAGGCGCCCCATTCATAGGTTCAAGGGCGGGTACGTCACCCTTTTAGCCGATTGGCAGATGACTCAGGGCCTATCGGATGGCCCGCCATTCAGGCAACGCCTTAAGCGAGGTAGGACCGTGCCTTACATCAAGTTTGAAACGGTCGATGGTGAAAGCTCTTTTCTTGATCCCCGTTCCGGTTTCGGAGAGACGGTAGAGAAGTTCCAGGTGAGATTCGATCCCCTCACGGGAAGGACGGGCCATCTCTCCCACTTCGGCGCAATCAAGCCTCAGCGGCTCCCCCTGGACAACTACGAACTGCCCGAGATCAAGGGGAAGTGCCCGTTCTGCCCCGATGTTCGCTCCCGGACGACTCCCAAATTCCCCGACAGGGTCCTGTCGGAAGGCCGGGCCGAGAGAGGAGAAGCAGTCCTCATCCCCAATCTCTTTCCCTACGACGTATACAGTTCCGTGATCATCATGGCCGATGACCACGTGGTGCCCCTTGACCGGCTCTCGGAGAAGAGGATCCACGACGCTTTTTCGTTGGGGGCCGATTTTCTCAAGAAGATTGGCTCCCTCGATTCCTCCCTTCCTTACCATATCATCACCTGGAACTACATGCCTCCTGCGGGAGGAGGACTTGTCCACCCCCACCTACAGTGCTCCGCCACCAAATATCCGGGCAACCGCTACATGGATGAGCTTTCCGCCTCGAAGAGGTTCCACGATGATCACGGGATCAACTACTGGCAGGAATACGTCGAGGAGGAGAAACGAATCGGCACTCGCTACATTGCATCGATGGGCAGCTCCCACTGGCTCTCGTCCTTCCTTTCCTCGGGTGTCCTCGGGGAGGTCTGCTGCGTCTTCCCGAACGTCTTCGACGTGAATGGGTTTGGACCTCAAGACTGCGCCGACCTCTGCGCGGGGCTCGGGAGGGTGTTTGCCTATTACAGGGAACACGGTATTTACAGCTTCAACGCCCTCCTTTGTTTCGGCCCGGTTAGCCAGAGATACTTCTCCTGTTCCTTCCGAATAATCCCGCGGACGTTCCTCAACACGCGCGATTACGCCCCGGATGCAGGCTTCTACCAGATGCTCCTTGCGGAGCCTGTCTGCGCAGTTTCGCCCGAGCAATTGTGCGAAGACCTGCGGCCATACTTCTGAGAGGCATCGCTTGCCCGAGGACTTTTTACAGGGAATTGGTGAAGAAATCCTTCGAGATCGTCCTCGACGGCACCGTGGAGGATGCGGTTCTCCAGTCCGTCTAGGGTCCTAATAGCAGTCCGTCAGAAGGGTCTAAGAGACCCGTTGAGGCGGGCCACTCACGAAGGGAACCGTTGAGAGCTCTTCGCGGACGCCCCTGGTCAATACCCCAGATACGCCTTTGTTACGTACTCGTCTTTTGCAATGACCGCGGCCTCGCCTTTCAAGGCTATCCTGCCCACTTCGAGCACATAGGCGGCGTGGGCGAGCTTCAGGGCCATGCGGGCATTCTGTTCCACGAGCACTATGGTCACCCCGGCCGAATTTATCTGGGTGATGATCTTGGCCACTTCGCTCACCATGAGCGGCGAGAGGCCGAGACTCGGCTCATCCATGAGCACCACTTTGGGGTTGGACATGAGGGCGCGGGCCACTGCCACCATCTGCTGCTCTCCGCCGCTTAGGTCGGTGGCCTGGTTCTTGATTCTCGGCTTCAGGTTGGGGAAATGCTCCATCATCGACTCGAGGTTCTTTTTGAAGTCGGCCCGCCCCTTCAGCAAGAACCCTCCCATCTCCAGGTTCTGCATGACCGAGAGACTGTAGAAGAGCTGTCTTCCTTCAGGCACGTGGGTGATCCCTCGCTTCACGACTTCATGCGGCGGCAGGCGGTCGATCCGCTTGCCTTCATACCATATCTCGCCGGATGTCGGCCGTTTCAGGCCGGATATGGTCCGAAGGGTTGTAGTCTTGCCTGCCCCGTTCGCCCCTATGAGGGTCACGATGCTCCCTTCGTCGACTTCCATGGAGATTCCGCGGACAGCCTCGGCATTGCCGTAATGAACCCATAAGTCCTTTATTTCAAGCAGCATCAGAGATCCTCTCTCCCCAGATAAGCTTCTACCACCTCTTGATTCTGCCGTATCTCGTGGGGCAGACACGAGGCGAT